>Ga0209012_1000987_pt1 | contig 32993 bp, 23 predicted proteins | sample RS3BMetagenome_FD_184735 | JGI IMG/M metagenome (GOLD analysis project Ga0209012, IMG submission 184735) | Ferric oxide microbial mat and aquatic microbial communities from Rainbow Spring, Yellowstone National Park, USA - RS3B (SPAdes) (version 3) ...
GCTGGTGGTCCCCCTCCCCCTCCGGCTGTCCGTCCGGGACCGTCGCCTCCTCGGGGCGCTGGCCACCGTCCGGCCGGTGACGGTGGTCGTCGGCCTCACCGGGGACGACGCCGCCGACGCCGCCACCTGGGAGTTGATGGACCGCCTGGCGGCCGACCATCCGGGCACCCGGGTCCACCTGCCGGCGGAGCCGCCGGTGCCGCCACTCGGGACCTCTGTCGTGAGTGCCCCGGCCTCCGACGCCGAGGTGCGGGCCGCCGTCCGCGCACTGATGGCCCACCGGCGGGCGGGCACCCGGTTCGAGCGGATGGCCGTCGTCCACGGCGGCACGGATGCCTACGAGCGCCTGGTGCGCGAGGCGCTGACCTCGGCGGGCATCCCCTGCAACGGGGTGGGGACCCGGGCCCTGGCCGCCACCATGCCGGGCCGGGTCCTCCTCGGCGCCCTCGACCTGCCGGAGCACGGCTGGCGCCGTGACGACGTGGCCGCCTGGCTGTCCGCCGGCCCGGTGCTCGACGGGCGGGGCGAACCGGTTCCGGCGGCGGCCTGGGACCTCCTCTCCCGCGAGGCCGGGGTCACCGCCGGGCTCGACGCCTGGCACCACCACCTGGGTGCCCTCGCCGACGACTGCGACGCCCGCCTCGTCGAGCTCGACGGCCCCGCCGGCATCGAGGCTCCCCCCGCCACCGCCGACCGGCTCCGGCGTCGGAAGCGGTCCGCCGGCCGGCTCGGTGCCTTCGTCGACGGGCTGGCCGGCCGGCTCGATCAGGCGCCCGACAGCTGGGGCGCCTGGGCGGCGTGGGTGGACGGCCTGCTCGACGGCATCCTCGGGCGGCCCACCCAGCGACCGGCCTGGCCCACCGAGGAGGAGGAGGCGCTGACCACCATCCGGTCCCGCGTCGCCGCCCTGGCCGTCCTCGACCGCTTCGGGACCGCCCCCGACCGCGCAACCTTCCGCCACGCCCTCCAGTCCGAGCTCGAGGCCGCCGCCCCCCAGACGTCGCGCTTCGGTACGGGTGTCCTGGTGGGGCCGATCGAGCTCCTGGTGGGCCTGGACGTCGACACCGTGTTCGTCCTCGGCATGGTCGACGGCGCCTTCCCCGGCCGCGACCACGACGACGCGCTGCTCCCCGACGACGAGCGGGCGGCGGCCGGTGACGACCTCCCGCTCCGGGGGCGGCACCGCCACGACGCCCATCGCGAGTACCTCGCCGCCCTGGCCTCGGCCCCCGAACGGGTGCTCTCATTCGCCCGGGGCGACCAGCGGCGGGGCCGCGAGCAGCGGCCCGCTCGCTGGCTGCTCGACACCCTGGGGGCGCTCGACGGTTCCGGCCGCCGGCTCTTCAGCCGTGACGTCGACCGCCTCGGCGCGGTGGGCGGCTTCACCGTGCTCCCGTCGTTCACCGAGGGCGTCCGCCGCGGCGACGAGCCCTACGCCCTACCCGACCGCGACCTGCGATCCCTGCTCCGTTGGGTCGACGCCGGTCACGATCCGGCTGACCACCCGCTGGCGACGGCCGTCCCCGCCCTGGGTGCCGGCCTGCTCGTGCGACGCAACCGACGGCGTGGCGACTTCACCCGCTTCGACGGGCGGATCGACCGGGCAGGGGTCCCGTCGCCGACCACCGCCAACGCTCTCTCGCCCACCAGCCTCGAGACCTTCGCGGCCTGCCCGCGCCGCTACCTGATGGAGCGGGTCCTCCGTATCGAGGAGCATCCGCGGCCCGAGCAGCTCCTGTCGATCGAGCCGGCCGACCGGGGGTCCCTGGTCCATGCCGTCCTCGAGCGGTTCATCGCCCCGCAGCTCGACCTGCCCCGCCACCGGCGGATCCGACCGGGGACGCCGTGGTCAGCCGACGACCACCGCCGCATCGAGCGCCTCGCCGCCGAGGTGGGCGCCGAGTTCGAGGCCAAGGGGCTGGTCGGCCGCCGGCTGCTCTGGGAGTACGAGCGGTCGATACTGGTCCGGTCGCTCCACCGGTTCCTCGAAGCGGACGACCGCTACCGCGCCGCCGGGGGGTGGGTGCCCGAGCAGGTCGAGCTGGCCTTCGGTCCCGGGCACGGGGAGCCGGTGACCCTCGAGCTGCCGGGCGGCCGTCGACTGGCCTTCAAGGGGTTCATCGACCGGGTGGACCTGGCGGAGGACGGCTCACTGTCGGTCCTCGACTACAAGACCGGGGGCACGTTCGGCTTCGACGGCCTGGCCGACGACGCGGTGCTCCGGGGGACCAAGCTCCAGCTCCCCCTCTACGGCCTGGCCGCCCGCAGCCGCCTCGGCGACGGCCCGCTGTCGGTGGCCTACTGGTTCGTCAGCGAGCGCGGCCGGTACGGCCAGCGTGGCTACCGCCTCGACGCCCCCGTGCTCGGCCGCCTCCGGGGGGTGGCCACCGTCCTGGTCGACGCCATCGAGGCGGGCAGCTTCCCGGCCCGGCCGGGACCGGACGGGTCGAACTGCACCTTCTGTGCCTTCGAGGCGATGTGCCCGGGCAACCGTCAGCGGGCCTGGGAGCGGGTGGCCCGGTCGCCGGAGCTGTCGGCCTACGTCGAGCTGGTCGACGGCGACGGGGTCACCCGGTGAGCCCGGTGCCCCCGGTGGACGACGGGGAGGCCCGGGCGCTGATCCGCACCGGCCTGGGTGCCACGCAGTTCGTGGAGGCCGGTGCCGGAACCGGCAAGACCACGGCGCTGGTCTCGCGGATCCTGGAGCTGGTCTGCTCCGGTCGGACCACGCTCGGCCACCTGGCGGCCATCACCTTCACCGAGGCGGCCGCCGCCGAGCTGCGCGACCGGATCTACGAGGCCCTCGAGCTGGCGGTCGCCGACGAGGACGATGACGCGGTCGCCGACGAGGATGCCGACGCCGGCGTGTCGGTGGGCCCGGCCCCCGAACGGGAGGCGCGCCGGGGCCGGGCTCGGGCAGCCCTGGACGACATCGACGGGGCGACGATCAGCACGCTCCACGGGTTCGCCCAGCGGATCCTGGCCGCCCACCCCTTCGAGGCCGGGCTGCCGCCCGGGTTCGACGTGCTCGACGAGGGCAGGTCGGCGCTGGCCTTCGACGAGCGGTGGGAGGGCTTCGTCGACCGGCTGCTCGACGACCCGTCACTGCAGGGGCCGCTCTGCCGGCTGCTGGCCTGCGGGGGCAGGATCGACCACCTCCGGGCGGTGGCCGAGCAGTGCAACCGCCACTGGGACCTGCTGCTCGATGTCGACCCACCGCCCGTCGAGCCGGTGGCCGTCGACGCGTCGCCGGTGCTCGGACCGCTTGGCGAGGCGATCGGGCTGGCGGACCACTGCACGGCGGACGACGACCTCCTCCTCGCCCACCTCCGGGGCCTGGACGGGCTGCGGTCGGCGCTGGCGGCGTCCACCGACGAGCTCGAGACGCTCCAGCTGCTGGCGGCCACCTCCAAGCTGTCGTGCACCAAGGGTGCCAAGGGGAGCTGGGGCTGCCCGGTGGACGACGTGCGCGGCCTCCTGGCCGCCGCCGAGTCGGCCCGGGTCGACCTGGTGACCCGGGCCGGGTCGGCCGCCCTGGCCGCCCTGCTGCCGGCCATCCGGACCCTGACCCTCGAGGGGGCGGCCGACCGCCGCCGCGAGGGCCGGCTCGAGTTCCACGACCTCCTGGTCTGGTCGCTCGAGCTGGTGCGGCACCACCCCGCCGTGCGCGACGCCCTCCACCGCCAGTACGAGCGGCTGTTCGTCGACGAGTTTCAGGACACCGACCCCATCCAGGCCGAGCTGGCCGCGCGGATCGCCGCCACCGGCGACTGCCCGCCCGGCGTGTCGTGGACGGACCTGCCGGTGGAGCCCGGTCGGCTCTTCTTCGTCGGCGATCCCAAGCAGGCCATCTACCGCTTCCGGCGCGCCGACATCGGGCTCTTCCTGTCCATCCGGAGCCGCTTCGAGGAGGAGCGGCTGGCGCTCACCGACAACTTCCGCTCGGTCCCCGGGGTCATCGACTGGGTCAACGAGGTGTTCGGCTCGCTGCTGGGCGCCGGCGAGCCGGGCGTGCAGCCGGCCTACGAGCCCCTCCACCCCCGCCGGGCGTCGCACGGGGAGATCGACGGGACGGGCGCACCGGCCGGCGGTGCGCCGGCCACCGACCCGCCGGTGGTGCTGCTCGGCGGCGCCACCGATGCCCGGTCCGTCGAGACCGTCCGGGAGGCCGAGGCCGCCGACATCGCCGCCACGGTGCTGCGGATACGGGACGAGGGCTGGCCGGTCGGGGAGGAGGGCGACCCGGCCCGCCTGGCGGACATCACCGTGCTGATCCCGGCCCGGACCGGGCTCGGCATCCTCGAGGAGGCGTTCGACGACGCCGGCATCCCCTACCGGCTCGGCGCCAGCTCGCTGGTGTACGACTCGGCCGAGGTGATCGAGCTCCTGGCCGTGCTCGCCGCCGTCGACGATCCGACCGACCAGGTGTCGCTGGTGGCGGCCCTCCGGTCCGCCGCCTTCGCCTGCGGCGACGACGACCTGTTCGGCTTCCACCAGGCCGGCGGGGCCTGGGACTACCGGGCAGCGCCACCCGAGGGCCTGGCACCGGGGAACCCGGTGGTCGACGGGATGGCCCGGCTACGCGGGCTCCACCATGAGCGCTGGTGGACCGACGTGAGCGGTCTCATCGACGCGGTGATCGAGCGGTGCCACCTGATGGAGCTGGCGCTGGACGAGCGCCGGCACCGCGACGTCTGGCGCAGGCTGCGCTTCGTCGCCGACCAGGCCCGGCAGTTCGCCGACTCGTTCGGGGGCGACCTCCGCCGCTACCTCGACTGGGTGGAGCTCCAGCGCCGGGACGACGTCCGGGCGGTCGAGGTGGTGCTGCCGGAGCCCGACGACGACGCCGTGCAGGTCATGACCGTGCACGGGGCCAAGGGGCTCGAGTTCCCGGTGGTGGTGCTGGCCGGCCTGAACCGGACCTCGGCGGGCAGCCGGGGCGTGGGCGTGCTCTGGGGCGCCGCCGGTCCGGAGGTCCGGATCCGTGGCGACCTCCGCACGCCGGGCTTCGACGACCTGGCCGCCCGTGAGCAACGGATGGAGCGGGCCCAGGACCTCCGCCTTCTCTACGTGGCCGCCACCCGGGCCCGAGACCACCTGGTGGTGAGCCTCCACCACAAGGCCGGTTCCCCGTGCCACGCCGCCCTCCTGGCGCCGCTCTGCGAGGGTGCCCCGGGTCTCACCCGGCGGCTGGAAGGAGCGGGTACGCCACCGGTCCCCGTGCCGCCGGTCACCCGGGACGACGACGGGGCGGACGACGACGGGGACCGGCAGGCGTGGCTGGTCGAGCACGCCCGGCTGGTGGGCCCCGGCGCCCGGCCCCGGACCCTGGCGGCATCCACCATCGCCTCGCTCGGCCACCCCGAGGACGGGCACGGGCCGGGGGGGGGGGGGACGGTGACCGGGGGAGAGCGGCCGTCGACCGGGCCGGCGGGGTCCGCCACCGGGGGGCCGAAGGGGGACCTCGACCTCGACACGCCGCCGTGGAAGCGCGGCCGGGGAGGCACCTCGGTCGGCCGGGCCGTCCACGCCGTGCTCCAGGCCGTCGACCTGGCCACCGGCGAGGGTGTCGACGCCCTGGCCGCCGTCCAGGCCGTCGCCGAGGGGGTCACCGGTCGCGAGCACGAGATCGCTGCCATGGTCCGTGGCGCGCTGGGCTCCGAGCTGATCCGGCAGGCGGTGGCCGGCGGTCGGTTCTGGCGCGAGCTCTACGTAGGCGCCCCCCTCACCGACCGGCCCGACGGCCCGGTCCTCGAGGGGTTCGTCGACCTTCTCGTCGAGACGCCCGACGGGCTCGTCGTCGTCGACTACAAGACCGACTCGGTGGCCGGCGACGAGGACCTCGACCGGGCCGCCGAGCGGTACCGCCTCCAGGGGGCCACCTATGCCCTGGCCCTGGAGCGGGCGCTCGGCACCACGGTGGCCCGGTGCGTGTTCCTCTTCCTCCGGACGCCGTCGGCCGAGGCCCGCGAGGTGGACGACCTCCGGGCGGCCATGGACGAGGTGGCGGTGCTGGCCGCCGGGGGGTGAGGGTCCCGGGTCCGAAGCTGGTCACCTCGACCCCCGCAGCGCCGGTGACGGAAGGTTCCGGCCCCTCGTCGTCAGGTGTCCCGATGGTTGCGGTCACGTGAACGACCAGCCCGCCAGGCTCGCCGCCGTCGGGCTGACGGGCGGGTGAACCGGCAGGTCAGGACCCTCGCCGTCGGGTGACGGGCCGAAAGCGAATACTGTTCACACAGACCTCACTGAATCGTCACAAATGCCGGGTAGGTTCCTCACGCCCGATCGGAGCGGGCTTCTCAGCTCCGGCTCAGTCTTCGCTCAGCTGTCGTTCAGCTTGGTGGGCGATGCTGGGACAACCTCGCAGATCTGTCAGTCCGGGACCCGCCCGGCAGTTCGTCGGAAAAGGAGACTACTGGTGAAGATCCTGGTGCTCGGAGGCGACGGCTACCTCGGTTGGCCCACCGCGCTGTACCTGTCCCGGCGGGGGCACCAGGTCGGCGTCGTCGACAACTTCGCCCGGCGTCGGTACGACGTCGAGATGGGTGTCTCCAGCCTGGTGCCGATCGTGGGCCTGACCCAGCGGGTCGAGCGCTGGAAGGACGTCTCGGGCTTCGCCATCGACCAGTTCGACGGCGACCTGACCGACGCCGATTTCGTCTCGTCCACCCTGGCCACCTTCGAGCCCGACGCCGTGGTGCACTTCGCCGAGCAGCGCTCCGCCCCGTACTCGATGATCGACCGGTCCCACGCCGTCTACACCCAGGTCAACAACGTGGTGGGGACCCTCAACCTGCTCTACGCCATCGCCGAGCAGAACCGCGACATCCACCTGGTCAAGCTGGGCACCATGGGGGAGTACGGGACCCCCAACATCGACATCGAAGAGGGCTTCATCGAGATCACCCACCGGGGCCGCACCGACGTGCTCCCCTACCCGAAGCAGCCGGGCTCCTTCTACCACCTGTCCAAGGTGCACGACAGCCACAACATCATGTTCGCCTGCCGGATCTGGGGCATCCGGGCGACCGACCTCAACCAGGGCATCGTCTACGGCCACGAGACCGAGGAGACGGTCCTTCACCCCGAGCTCGCCACCCGGTTCGACTACGACGGCGTCTTCGGCACCGTCCTCAACCGCTTCTGCGTCCAGGCGGTCACCGGCCACCCGCTGACCGTCTACGGCACGGGTGGCCAGACCCGGGGCATGCTCAACATCCTCGACACCCTGGCCTGCGTGGAGCTGGCCATCGAGACCCCGGCCGACCGCGGCGAGTTCCGGGTGTTCAACCAGTTCACCGAGTCGTTCTCGGTGGCGGAGATGGCCGACATGGTGGTGGCCGAGTACAACGGCGACGCCACCATCGACCACAGCCCCACGCCCCGGGTGGAGAAGGAGGAGCACTACTACCGTGCGGCCCACACCAAGCTCCTCGACCTCGGCCTCAACCCGCACCTGCTGACCCGGCAGGTCATCCAGTCGATCCTCACGGTCGCCGACGAGCACAAGGCCAACGTGGACCCGGCCGCCATCTTGGCGACCGTCAACTGGACCCGCACCTCCTCCAGCCTGGTCACCGCGGGTGGCACCGTTCCCGAGGGGGAGACGGCCGCACTCTCCTCGTCCACCCCGCTCCCGGGCTGACCGCCGAGCCGTAGGCACCCGCCGGGGACCCCGAGGGGACTCCCGGCACTATCGTCGTCGGGATGCCGAGGGCCCGCCGTCGCCGACGAGGACGCGGCCCCGGGCGTCGGCCGATCGGTCGGGTGGTGGTCACCTGGCTGGTGGTCACCGTGGTGTTGGCCCTGGCCATTGCCTCGGTGTCCGAGATCCACGCCCAGTCGGCGTCCGAGCGCCAGGTGACCGACCAGGGGTGGGGGGAGCTCGCCTCCCGGGTGGCCCTGGCGTCGAACCAGACCGGGTCGCAGCTGGCCACCATTGTCCGCGACGCGCCGGCCATCCCCAACGAGCCCTGGTCCTCGGCCAACGGGGCGAGCGACCGCTTCGTCCCCTCGCCGGGCTCCAACAGCGCCCGGATGCAGATCCAGCAGGCGCTCGACGCCGCGGTGGCCGCCGCCGACCGGGAGTCGGTCGAGGCCGCGCGGCTGGCGCCGCCGGGGCCGGCCGGCGACGTCGCCGCCCGGTTCGCAGCGGTGATGGCCGCCCGGGACGCCACCACCACCTCGGTCCGCACCACCATCGACAACTGGCTCGGCATGGCGCCCCTCCCGGTGGCCGGCGCCCCGGCCACCGCCGGGAGCGTCGCCACGCTGCCCGCCGACGGCGTGGCCCGGATCACCCTCACCCAGGCGAGCGGCCAGGCGGCGGCCGAGGGTACCGCCTTCCAGCAGGCCGACCATGCCTACGCCGTCCTGGCCGCCGAGCTCCGGACCGGTCGCCTCACCGGTACCCCCCCGATCCGGCTGCCCCGGTCGGTCTGGGCGGCCCGGGGCACCCCGCTCACCTCGGCCGATCTGGGGGCGACGCCGGCCCTGCTGTCGCCCGGCTCGGCGGCCCTGGTGCCGTATCACCGGCTGGTGATCACGGCCGTCGGCCTGATCCCCGCCGCCGTCCCCGCCGCCACGCCCGGCGATCAGGCGGCCTCGGGCATCGTGGGCACCGCCTGCAGCACGCCGACGTCGGCCGTCCCGGCCGCGGGGGCCCCGGCCACCGTGCTGCCGCCGACCGCCACGGTCTCCGCCCAGGTCACGGTGACCAACTGCGGCACCGTCACCGAAGCGAACATCCCGGTCACCGAGACCCTGCAGCTGCAGGACCCCGCGGGCACCCGGCCACCGGCGACGGCCGCCTCGGGCGGGACCCTCCGGACCGACGTGACCATCGCCGCCGGCGGATCCCAGGCGCTCGGGCTCGGTGCCCTGGCGGTGGCCGGAGGGCACGACTACCTCCTCACCATCGCCCTGGTGGTGCCGCCGCCGGCCGGGCAAGGGGACCTGACCGGCACCACCCAGGAGTTCCTCCTCAAGGTGAGCGGCTGAGCCGGGCTCAAGGTGAGCGGCTGAGCCGGGTCGGTGACTGCGCCGGGTCGAGGGCTGCGGAGCCGCCCGGTGGTGGCCGGCGGGGGTGCCCAGGACACGAGGAATTCACATAATTCCCGGCACCCGGCGAACCGGGCCCCCGCAATGGCCCCTACGATCGACACCGTCCTAGGATCAGCTCCGACGACGGCACCGCAGCGCAACGGAAGGGGTACAAGTCAGTGGCCGAGAGCATCACGATCACCGACAACCGAACCGGCGAGTCGCTCGAGATCCCCTTCCACAACGGGGGCATCTCGGCGTCGGACTGGTCCAAGCTGTTGCCCGGCGTGTGGTTCTACGACCCCGGCTTCGTCTCCACTGCCGCCTGTGAGAGCGCCATCACCTACCTCGACGGCGAGGCCGGCATCCTCCGGTACCGGGGCTACCCGATCGAGGAGCTCGCCGAGAAGTCGACCTACCTCGAGGTGGCCTACCTGCTCCTGAACGGCGAGCTCCCCACCGAGGACCAGTTCTCGGTCTGGCAGCACGAGATCACCAACCACACCTTCATCCACGAGAACGTACGGAAGCGGTTCCTCGAGGGCTTCCACTACGACGCCCACCCCATGGGCATGCTGGTCTCGGCGGTGGCCGCCCTCTCCACGTTCTACGGCGACGCCAAGGACATCTTCGACACCGAGTCCCGCGACAAGCAGGTCATCCGGCTGATCGCCAAGATGCCCACCCTGGCCGCCGCCGCCCACCGGTTCTCGGTGGGCATGCCGTTCGTCTACCCCGACAACTCGCTCCCGTTCACCTCCAACTTCCTCTCCATGATGTGGAAGATCGCCGAGCCCCGCTTCGATGCCAACCCGGCACTGGCCCGGGCGCTCGACGTCCTGTTCATCCTCCACGCCGACCACGAGCAGAACTGCTCCACCACCGCCATGCGGGTGGTCGGCTCGTCGCACGCCGACCCCTACTCGGCAACCGCAGCGGCGGCGGCCGCCCTCTACGGGCCCCGCCACGGGGGCGCCAACGAGGCGGTCATCCGGATGCTGACCGACATCGGCCATATCGACAACGTCCCGGCGTTCGTCGAGTCGGTGAAGTCCGGCTCCGGCGGCCGGCTCCAGGGCTTCGGCCACCGGGTCTACAAGAGCTACGACCCCCGGGCCAAGATCATCAAGAAGACCGCCGACGAGGTGTTCGAGATCACCGGAAAGAACCCGCTCCTCGACATCGCCCTCAAGCTGGAGGAGATCGCCCTCTCGGACGACTACTTCACCTCGCGGAAGCTCTACCCGAACGTCGACTTCTACTCGGGCCTGATCTACCAGGCGATGGGCTTCCCCCTCGAGATGTTCCCGGTGCTGTTCGCCATCCCCCGCACCGCCGGCTGGCTCGCCCACTGGCAGGAGATGCTGGATCAGGACTCCAAGATCGCCCGGCCCCGCCAGCTTTACATCGGCGCCGAGGAGCGCACCTACGTGGGGATCGGCGACCGGTAGCGAGGATCGGGGCGCCGCATCGGCCCCGCCCGCCCGAAGCCCGCTCCGGCCGGCGCAGCCGGGCCAGGCGCTTCAGCCGGCGGGGGTGACGGTGCCGGTGGGGGCGGCCAGGCGCATCAGGCCCTCCTGGACCATCGACACCACCAGCTCGCCCCCCCGGGTGAACATGAACCCGCGGGCCAGGCCGCGGGCCCCCGAGGCGGTGGGGGAGTCCATGTCGTAGAGGAGCCACTCGTCGGCCTTGAACGGCCGGTGGAACCACATGCAGTGGTCGAGGCTGGCACCCATGAAGTGAGGGTCGTCCCACCGGACGTCGTGGGGGGCCAGCATGGTGTCGAAGAGCGACATGTCCGAGGCGTAGGCGGCGATGCAGGCGTGGAGGAGCGGATCGTCGGGGAGCGTCCCGTCGGCCCGGATCCACAGCCGCTGCACGGGCTCCTTCCCCTCGCCGTGCATGAAGGGCAGGTCGCCGATGTGGCGCTGGTCGATGGGGTGGGGGCGGGAGAACCAGTCCGCCAGGTTCTCCCGGTAGGGCTCGAGCCGGGTGGCCAGGGTGTCGAGTTCCTCAGGGGGCGGGACCACCGGCATCGGGAACTGGTGGGAGAGGCCCGGCTCGTCGACGTGGAACGAGGCCGACAGGTTGAAGATGGCCCGGCCGTGCTGGATGGCCACCACCCGACGGGTGGCGAACGACCGCCCGTCACGGATGCGGTCGACCTCGTAGAGGATGGGCACGGTGGGGTCGCCCGGCCGGAGGAAGTAGGCGTGCAACGAGTGCGGCCGCCCGACGTCGACGGTGCGGCCGGCGGCCATCAGCGCCTGGGCCGCCACCTGGCCGCCGAAGACGCGCTGGCGGTCCTCGTTGGGGCTGACCCCGCGGAAGATGTTGACCTCGATCGGCTCGAGGTCGAGGAGGTTGACGAGGAACTCGAGGGCGTCGCTCACCGCCACATCCTGCCAGGTGCCGTGGGCCGGTCAGGCGCCGCCGACCTCGGCCCCCCGGCCCCGCTACGGTTGCGTGCCGTGCCCGAGATCACCTTTCCCGATGGCTTCCGATGGGGGACCGCCACCGCCGCCCACCAGATCGAGGGGGGCAACGTGAACAACGATTGGTGGGCCTTCGAACACGACCCGGCCTCGAACTGCGCGGAGCCCAGCGGGGACGCCTGCGACTCGTTCCACCGCTACCCCGAGGACATCGCCCTGGTGGCCGGCCTCGGGCTCGACTTCTACCGCTTCTCCGTGGAGTGGAGCCGGATCGAGCCCGAGGAGGGCGAGTTCTCCGTCGCCTCGCTCGACCACTACCGGCGCATGGCGGCGGCCTGCCACGAGGCCGGCATCACGCCGATGGTGACCTACCACCACTTCACCCACCCCCGTTGGCTGGCGGCCAAGGGCACCTGGGAGGCTCCCGACGCCCCCGACCGGTTCGCCCGGTTCTGCGAGCGCACCACCGCCCACCTCGGTGACCTCATCGGGATGGCCGGGACGCTCAACGAGCCCAACGTGGTGGCCGGCATGGGGTGGCGCCACGGCGTGTTCCCGCCGGGGGTCCGGGACCGCGACCGGCGGGACGCCGTCAACGAGGCCCTGGTGTCCGCCCACCGTCGGGCCGTCGAGGCCATCCGGTCCGGTCCCGGCGACTTCCCGGTGGGGCTCACCCTGTCCATGACCGACTGGCAGCTCCAGCCCGGCGGCGAGGCGTGGCTCGAGCGCCTTCGGCGGCCCTCCGAGGACGTCTTCCTGGAGGCCACCGACGGTGACGACTTCATCGGGGTCCAGACCTACACCCGGGCGAGGGTGGGCCCGGAGGGCTCGCTCGGCGGCGAGGAGGGCGTGCCGGTCACCCAGATGGGCTACGAGTTCTACCCCGAGGCGCTGGAGGGAACGATCCGGCGGGCATGGGACATGACGGGCGGCCTGCCGGTGCTGGTCACCGAGAACGGGGTGGGCACCGACGACGACCCGTCCCGGATCGAGTACGTCACCCGGGCCCTGGCCGGGGTGCGGCGGTGCCTCGACGACGGCATCGACGTGCGCGGCTACACCTACTGGAGCCTGCTGGACAACTTCGAGTGGGTCCTCGGCTACGTACCCACCTTCGGCCTGGTCGAGGTCGACCACACCACCTTCGAACGCCGGCCGAAGCCGAGCGCCGCCTGGTTCGGCGGGGTGGCCAGGGCGAACGGGGTATGACCATTCCGGGGGGGCGAGCGTCGAAGGTTACGGATCGGTTACGAGTAAGGTCAGGACAATGACGTCCGTCCTCACCAGGGCCGAGCATCTCTGGCAGAAGCGGGACACCCCCGAAGCCAAGAAGCTCATCCGGTACACGATGGTGTCGGTGATCTCGACGGTGGTGTCCGCCGGGACCCTGGCCATCGTCTTCGGTCTCTTCCACGTCTGGGGGGAGGTGGGAAGCACCGTCTTCGCCAACGTGGTGGCCACGGTGCCCTCGTACTTCCTCAGCCGGAGGTGGGTGTGGGGGAAGGGGGGCCGCTCCCACCTGGTGAAGGAGATCATCCCCTTCTGGACCATGTCGGCGCTGGGCATCGTGGTCTCCATCTTCGGCGCCGCGGCGGCCAAGCACATCGGCCAGCACTTCGGACTCAGTCACTTCGAGCAGACGGTCCTGGTGGTGGCGGCCAACGTCACGTCCTTCGCCATCTTCTGGGTGCTGAAGTTCCTGGTCTTCAACCGGATCTTCAAGGTCCACCCCGTCGAGGAGCTCGACGAGCTCGTCGAGGCCGCCTGATCCCGTGCCCACCGGCCACGGCTGACCCCCGGATGCGCTCGTGAGCGTCCACCTCCACAGCAGCGACGTCGTGCTGGTGGTGGCCGTGTTCCTCGCCTCGGCGGTGGAGATGGTCGAGGCCCTGACCATCGTGCTGGCCGTCGGGGTCACCCGCGGCTGGCGCTCCGCGTTGGAGGGAGTGGCCGTGGCCCTGGCGGCGCTGGCCGCCCTGGTGCTGCTGGTGGGGCCGCCGCTCGTCCGCTACGTGCCGCTCTCGACCCTGCGCCTGGTGGTCGGCGGCCTGCTGCTGGTCTTCGGGCTGCAGTGGCTTCGCAAGGCGGTCCTCCGGGCGGCGGGTCTGAAGGCCAAGCACGACGAGGACGCCATCTTCGCCCGCGAGGTGGCGGCGCTGTCGGTGGCTGACGCCGGTGCGGACGGCGGTCGCCCGACCGGGGGGCGGGTTCGCGACGCCACCGCCTTCACGGTGGCGTTCAAGGGGGTGTTCCTCGAGGGCCTCGAGGTGGTGGTGGTGGTGATCACCCTCGGCTCCACCTCTCACCGCCTCGGCCTGGCGGCGGTGGCCGCCGCCGCCGCCGTGGTGGTGGTGGGGGCGGTCGGCCTGGCGGTGGCCCGCCAGCTCTCCTCGGTGCCGGAGAACGCCCTCAAGATGGGGGTCGGGCTGATGCTAGTGAGCTTCGGGACCTTCTGGGCCGGGGAGGGCGTCGGGGTCCACTGGCCCGGCTCGGATCTGGCGGTGCCGGTGCTGGTGGCCGTCTACGGCTCGCTGGCCTGGGTGCTCACTGCCTCGTTCCGACCGTCGACGGTGGCGGGCGCCGCCGTGCAGGCCGGGGGAGAGTGACGGTGCCGGTCGAGCCGACCGGGGCCGCCGCCCCGCCGCCGCTCCGCTGGCTGGCCGCCTTCGGGCGGTTCTGGTGGGAGTTCCTCATCGGCGACACGCCGGAGCTGTTCGTGGGGGCGGTGGCGGTATTGGCGCTGGTGGCGCTCCTCTGCACGGCCGGCCGGGCCCACACCTGGGCCGGGGCGGTGCTGGTGGTGCTGGTCGGCCTGCTGCTGGCCCTGTCGGTGCGTCGGGGGGCCCGGCGGGGGGACTAGGCGCGGCGTTCGACCGTGGGCGGCTGGACGCCGGCGGTGGGTCAGTCCCGGAAGTTGTTGAACTGCAGCGGAATCCCGAAGTCCTCGTCCTTGACGGCAGCGATGACCGCCTGCAGGTCGTCACGCTTCTTCCCCGTGACCCGGAGCTGGTCACCCTGGGTCTGGGACGACACGCCCTTGAGCCCCAGCTCCTTGATGAACTTGTTGAGCTTCTTGGCGTGGTCGGAGGAGATGCCGGCCTGGATGGTCAGGTGCTGGCGGGCCGCACCCCGGGACGCCTCCTCCACCTTGCCCACGTCGAAGGACTTGAGCGACACCGAGCGCTTGACCAGCTTCTCCTGGAGCACCTGGTAGAGGGCCCGTAGCCGGTCCTCGGTGGAGGAGTGGAGGACCAGCTCCTTGTCGGTGACCTCGATGGTCGAGTCGGTTCCCTTGAAGTCGAAGCGGGTGGCGGCCTCGCGGTTGGCCTGGTCCACGGCGTTCCGGACCTCCTGCATGTCGACTTCTGACACAACGTCGAAGGTGGGCATGCGAAAACAGTAGCCCCGCGGTTGGCCTATCCTTCCCCGTCTGCGGGTCGGTACCCAAGTGGCCAAAGGGAGCAGACTGTAAATCTGCCGGTTCTGCCTTCGAAGGTTCGAATCCTTCCCGGCCCACCGCAGCAGTGAGCGGGGGGAGGCGGGCGCCGGGCCCACCTCCCCCCGACCCCACCGGGGCACGGAACCCGGACCCGGCCGGCCCGAAGCGCATGGCCCGGGCACCCGAACCAGGAGACCCGCCCGTTGTCGCTCGCCCGCATCCGACAGACGCCCACCGGTTGGATCGCCGCCGCCGCAGTGGTGGTGTGGCTGGTCTCGGGTGCGTACATGTTCCACTTCGGGGCGTCCTGGCACCTCGATCTCCGGGTCTACCGGGCGGCGGGCTCCGCCCTCTACCACCACGGGTCGCCGTTCACCGTCGACTTCACCGCCAACCACCTGCCGTTCACGTATACCCCCTTCGCCCTCCTGGTGCTGAGTCCCCTGTCCTTCGGCCGGTTGGGCCTGGTGGAGGCCCTGTGGTGGCTGGCCAGCGCCGCGGCCCTGGTGGGCACCGCCTACCTGCTCCTGACCGCCGGCACCTCCCTGGTGGGTCGGCGGGCCTGGGCGGTCGCCGGCCTGCTCTGCGCCACCGCCTCCCTGGCGCTCGAGCCGGTCCGGAGCAACTTCGACTACGGCCAGATCAACCTGCTCCTGATGCTGATGGTCGTGGCCGACCTCACCCGGGTCCGTGCCCCGTGGCGGGGCGTCCTGGTCGCACTGGCCGCCGCCGTCAAGCTCACCCCCCTCACCTACCTCCTCTACTTCCTGGTGGACCGCGACTGGCGCTCCCTGGCCCGGGCGGTGGTCACCTTCGTGGTGGTCACCGCCGGGAGCTGGCTGGTGCTGCCCGCCGACTCGACCCGCTACTGGTTCCACCAGGTGACCGACGCCGGACGCACCGGTGCGCTCGGGGTCGTGAGCAACCAGGGGTGGAACGGCATGGTCCACCGCGCCCCGTTCGCCGGCGGCCACCTCGGCACCGCGGTCTGGCTGGTCCTGTCCCTCGCCACGCTGGCCGGCGGGGTGGTCCTGACCCGGTGGTTGGTGGAGGCCGCCCGGACGGTCGAGGCCATCACGGTGCTGGCCCTCGTCGAGCTCCTCGTCAGTCCGGTGTCCTGGACCCATCACTGGTCGTGGCTGGTCATGGTGCCGATCGTGGTGGTCGGTCTGTGGTCGGTCCACCGAGGCGTGGCGGTGGCACTCCTGGTGCTGCTGGGGTTGGCCGTGGTCGCCCCCTACCTGTGGCTCCAGCACGGCCCGCTGTCGTTCCTGGCCACCAACGCCCTGGTGCTGGGGGCCGCGGTGGTGCTGGTCCTGTGGCTGGTGGCCGAGGGTCGGCGGCGGGCGGCGGCGCCCCCCGCCGAGCGTTCCGCCGAGCCCGCCCCCGCCCACCCGTCAGGGTGAGGGGGTGACACTTGCCGGGGGGCGGAAGTTCGTTACAATAACGTTACGGAACCGAGCATGGCGGGGCGGATCCACCTCTCTGGCTCACCCCGTCGTAGCCACCCCGTCCGGACCGAGTCGCACCCATCCCCCGAGGAGTACCCCGACCGATGTCATCCGAGTCCCCGCCGGCGGTGCCCTCCGCTGACGAGTCGGCCCCGTCGCCGGTGTCGGTCCCTGCCGAGCGGTGGACGCTCGCCTCGGCCCTGCTGGCCGGCGGCCTCCGGCTGGTGACCGACCTGACCGACCACGTGCGCGAGCGGCTCGAGACTCCGGCGACGTCGAACCGGTCGGCGGGCGGCGCCGCGGCACCCGAGCCCCGCGGGCTGGTCCTCCGGCCGGCGCTGCTCGGGTTCGTGGCCATCGTCGCCATCTGCATCGGGGCCTCGCTGCCGAGCTCGCCGTTCAAGCTCGAGATGCCCGGGACCTGGTTCTTCGGGGTGCCCTCGACCTACAACGGCAGCCGCTGGGGCGTCTACTTCACCCTGGCCGCCGTCTACGGGGGCCTGCTCCTGCTCATCCGGGTGTGGTGGGGGATGACCCGCCTCTATGCCCGGTGCCCGGGGGTGCCGGTCCGCCGGCTCGGCCGGGTGTTCGCCCTGTGGTCGGTGCCGATGCTGGTCATCCCGCCGATCTTCAGCCGCGACGTCTTCTCGTACGCCGCCCAGGGCGAGATGGTCAGCCACCACGTGAACCCCTACCTCTACGGCCCAAACCAGCTGGGCAACAACAGCTTCACCGCGCCGGTGGACCAGCTGTGGGCCAACGCCCCTGCCCCCTATGGACCGCTCTTCCTCCAGATCGACGGGTTCTTCGCCCGGATCACCTTCCACAACGAACTGGCCACCATCGTCCTGCTCCGGCTCCTGGCCTACGCCGGCGTGCTGATGATCGCCTACTTCATCCCCCGGCTGGCGTCGCTCTACCACCGCGACAAGGCGGAGATCTTCACGCTGGCGGTGCTCAACCCGGTGACCCTCCTCCACCTCGTGGGCGGGTCCCACAACGACGCCCTGATGCTCGGCCTCCTCATCGCCGGGATCGTGATGGCCAAGGAGAAGCGGCCGATCGTCGCCATCGTGCTGATCTCGCTGGCCACCGCGGTCAAGGCCCCCGCTGCCGTCGGGCTGCTCTACGTCGGCTGGAGCTGGTTGGGTGACGGGGTACCGGTGCGCCTCCGGATCCGTCCGGTGGTCACCGCCGGGCTGATCGGCGTCGCCGTCCTCGGCTTCTTCTCCTTCGTCAGCGGGCTGGGCTGGGGCTGGGTGACCAACCTCGACACCCCGGGGGTGGTGCGGTCGTGGACCGCCCCGACCACTTCGGTGGCGTTCATGGTCAGCGGACTCTCCCACCTGATGGGCGTGGGGGTGGGGGTCGGCGGGGTGCTGACCGTCGCCCGCTTCTTCGGCATGCTGATCGCCGCCGTGGTCGGCATCTGGCTCCTGCTCAACAGCGACCGCATCGGCACCCTCAAGGCCCTGGGGCTGACCATGCTGGCGTTCGTGCTGCTCGGGCCGGTGGACCAGCCCTGGTACCTGGCGTGGGGGATCCTCCTGCTCGCCCCGGTGGCCCTGGGACGCCTCCGCTCCGTCATCATCGGCCTGTCGATGGTCACCGCCTTCGTGGAGCTGCCAGGCGGTCAGCAGCTGCTGAGCAGCCTGTTCCACGGCGACCCCCTCCAGATCGTGCTGACGGTGCTGTGGGTGCTGTTCATCCTCACTGTGCCCCTGGCCGCCTGGGAGCGGAACGTGGCGCCGGCCCCGACCGCACCGGTGCTATCGGGCGTCACCTCCGGCGCCTGACGGAACCGCCGCCGGTCTGCCGGTCGGAACCGTGGTCCGGCGCCGGACGGTCGGTCTGGGCATCAGGGCGCCGGCCCCCGGTGCCGCCCCCGGTGCCGGTCGGTCTGGGGGTCCAGGCGTCGGCCGCGCGGCCCAAGGTGCCGGTCGGGTCAGAGGATCCGCTGCAGCACCCGGACGTCGAGCCAACGGTTGAACTTGCGGCCGATCTGGTGCTCGACGCCCACCACCTCGAACCCGCACGCCTGGTGGAGGCGGACCGAGGCCTCGTTCTCACTGCCGATCCGGGCGATGAGGGTGTGGAAGCCGTGCTGGACGGCCCGGTGCACCAGCTCCTCGAGGAGCACCCGGCCGATGCCCTCGCCCCGCCGGCCGGCGTCGACGTAGACGGAGTTCTCCGCGGTGGTGGCGTAGGCGTGGCGGTCCCGGTAGTAGGAGAGCGAGCCGAAGCCGACCACCCCGCCGTCGCCGTCCACCGCCACGATGGCCGGATGGGCGCCCTGGTGCTCGGCCATCCACCGGTCCTGGTCCTCGACCGTCCGCGGCACCACGTCGAAGGTGGCGGTCGAGCGGAGGACCTCGGTGTTGTAGATGGTGCGGATGGCCTCGGCGTCGGCGGGAAGGGCCGGTCGGAGCTGCATGGGCGTCGATGGTAGCGAGCGGTCCGAGGGGCCGGTGCGGGCTCCACCTCCATCGTTGGCTATGATGGCCCGCTGCGACTTCGCTCAAGCCGCACTGCCCTCTTAGCTCAGTAGGTAGAGCACCGCCATGGTAAGGCGGTTGTCGTCGGTTCGATTCCGACAGAGGGCTCGCCCGTGGCGGCGTAGCTCAGCTGGTTAGAGCACACGGCTCATAATCGTGGGGTCGCCGGTTCGAGTCCGGCCGCCGCTACCACTTCGGGACATCGGGAACACGGATCGGCCCCCGGGCCGGCCCGCCAGGAACAGCAGAGGAGCCATCGTGGCCAAGAACGACAAGCGGATCCAGGTCACCCTGGCCTGTGAGACCTGCAAGCGCCGGAATTACATCACCACCAAAAACAAGCTCAACGACCGCGAGCGGATCGAGATGAAGAAGTTCTGCCGCTGGGACCGGGCCCATACCCTCCACAAGGAGACCCGCTGACGGACGCCGGTGGTCACGACGACCAACTGACCGACCTGGCGCGCACCGGCGACCGCCGGGCCTTCGAGGAGCTGGTCCGGGCCACCACGAACGACATCTACGCCCTGGCGCTCCGGCTCACCGGCAACGAGCACGACGCCCGGGACATCGTGCAGGAGACGTACCTCCGGGCGTTCCGCTCCATCCGTCGCTTCCGGGGGGAATCGTCCTTCTCCACCTGGCTCTACCGGATCGCCGCCAACTGCTCGGCCACCATGCACCACCGGCGCCGGGGCGCCACCGTGGTCTCGATCGACACCGACCACCGGGTGGGCGAGCTCCCCGCCGACCGGCATCCCGACGCCATCGGCTCGGCCACCGTGGAGCGCGACCGGCTGGTCCGGGCGATCGCCACCCTGCCGCTGACCCTCCGGTCGGTGGTGGTCCTCCACGACGTGTACGACCTCGGCCACGACGAGATCGCCGCCGAGCTGGGCATCTCCAGCGCCTCGAGCCGGGTCCGCCTCCACCGGGCCCGCCGCCAGCTCCGGGCGGCCCTGCTCCCCGAGCCGACCGGGATCGCCGCCCTGTCGGACGGGGGACCTGCCGGTCCGGCCGCCGGCGTCACGGCTCTGCCGCTCGCCGACGACCGCGACAACGACGCCCGGGCGGTGTGAGGTACCCGGCACGGCCCGGCGGCCGACCCGCTTGGGACTCCTACCGTTCCCGGTGGTAGCCTTTCGAACCGCCCCTGCGATCGGCTGGCCGTTCGCGGCCCGGCGATCGACAGAGGGCAGTAGCTCAACTGGTAGAGCACCGGTCTCCAAAACCGGCGGTTGGGGGTTCGAGTCCCTCCTGCCCTGCCCACCACCCGCGCCACCGGTCGAAGGAAACGGCACGTGAACCGAGAACAGAAGCGTCAGATGCAGCGTCAGGGCCAGGACCCCGATGGCGAGTCCGCGCCCCAGCGGAAGGCGACGCCGGCCCGCCGGCCCCCCAAGCGCGACCCGTTCCGTCCGGGACAGTTCTTCCGCGAGGTACGATCGGAGCTACGCCAGGTGGCGTGGCCGAACCGTTCGGAGCTCATCAACTACACGACGGTGACGTTCTTCACCCTGGTGTCCCTGATCGTCCTGATCTTCATTCTCAACTATGCCTTCTCCAAAGGCATCTTCTGGCTGCTCAACGCGTGATCGGTGTGACTGTGACCCAAGACGAGACAACTGTGCCTCTCGGTGACGACGAGGGTGCCGACCAGGGCACCGGCTCCGTCGCGCCCGAAGCCGCCGAGGTGGCGGCCGGCGAGGCTGACGCCGAGGTCGCCGACGAGGCTGACGTGGACGAGGTGGACGAGGTGGCGGCCGACGAGGACCTCGAGGACGAGTACGAGGAGCCCTTCGTCATCAGCCCCTTCGACCAGCCCGGGCGCTGGTTCGTGGTCCACACCTATGCCGGCTACGAGAACAAGGTGAAGTCGAACCTCCACAGCCGGGCCGCTTCCATGAGCATGGAGGACCGCATCTACGAGGTCGTCATCCCCATGGAGGACGTCGTCGAATTCAAGAACGGGAAGAAGGTCGTCGTCCAGAAGAAGGTGTTCCCCGGCTACCTGCTGTGCCGGTGTGAGCTCGACGACGACAGCTGGTCCGTCATCCGCAACACCCCCGGGGTCACCGGCTTCGTCGGCCCCGGCACCAAGCCCACCCCGCTGTCCCGCCGGGAGGTCGAGTCGATCCTCCAGGTCAAGGTGGAGGGTGGCGAGCCCACCGCCAAGCGCAGCCGGCCGCGCCTCGAGCACGAGGTGGGGGAGACGGTGCGGGTCAAGGAAGGGCCGTTCGCGGACTTCTCGGGCCAGATCGCGGAGATCAACGAGGACCAGCTCAAGCTGAAGGTCCTCGTGAACATCTTCGGCCGGGAGACCCCGGTCGAACTCGAATTCAGCCAGGTCGCCAAGCTGTAGGCCCGGCGGAATCAGGTAAAGGAGCACCACAGTGGCACCGAAGAAGCGCGTCCTCGCGAACGTCAAGATCCAGCTCCCGGCGGGTGGGGCCACCCCGGCACCCCCGGTGGGCACCGCCCTCGGGCCGCACGGTGTCCAGACGATGGAGTTCTGCAAGCAGTACAACGCCGCGACCGAGAGCCAGCGCGGCTCCATCGTGCCGGTGGAGATCACCATCTACGAGGACCGCTCGTTCTCGTTCATCCTGAAGACCCCGCCGACGCCCGCCCTGCTGCGGGAGGCCGCCGGGATCGAGAAGGGCGCCGCCACCGCCGGGCGGGCGCAGGCCGGCACCGTCACCGACGCCCAGGTCGCCGAGATCGCCGCCATCAAGCTGCCCGATCTCAACACCGCGGACGTCGAGGCCGCCAAGCGCCAGGTCGCCGGCACCGCCCGGTCGATGGGGATCGCCGTCGCCGGCTGAGGCCGAGCGACCCACAGGTTCGAGGAAAGAGAGTCACCCGCATGTCCAGAGGAAAGAAGTACAAGTCGAGCCTGGCGATGTTCGATCGCCAGGAGCTGTACTCGGCCGGCGACGCCGTCGACCTGGTGAAGGCCACCGCCAAGGCGTCCTTCGACGAGACGGTCGAGCTGGCCATCCGGCTCGGCGTCGACCCCCGCAAGGCGGACCAGATCGTCCGCGGGACCCTCTCGTTGCCGGCCGGCACCGGCCGGACCGCCCGCGTGGCGGTGTTCGCCGCCGGCGAGAAGGCGGCCGAGGCACGTGCGGCCGGTGCCGACGTGGTCGGAGCCGATGACCTGGTGGCCCGGGTCGCCAACGAGGGCTTCCTCGACTTCGACATCGCCATCGCCACCCCGGACCTGATGGGCCAGGTCGGGACCCTGGGCCGTGTGCTCGGGCCTCGCGGCCTGATGCCGAACCCGAAGACGGGCACCGTCACCGACCAGGTGGAGAAGGCCGTGACCGAGTTCAAGGGCGGCCGGGTGGAGTACCGCACCGACCGGGTGGGCAACGTCCACATCCGGATCGGCAAGGCGTCGTTCGACCGGGCCAAGCTCCTCGAGAACCTCCACGCCGTCATGGAGGAGATCCAGCGGGCCAAGCCGGCTTCCTCCAAGGGCCGGTACATCCAGGCGGTCACCGTGGCGACGACCATGGGCCCGGGCGTCCACATCGACCCGCTCCTGGCCCGCCAGACCGACGAGGAGCTGGCGGCCGCCACCGCCTGACCGGTGGCCGACCCGTCGCGGTGACGGGGCCGCATTGCCCTACCGGGGCCGGACGCGCTAGCGTTCTCCCTTTGCAACTGAAGATCGAACTGCCGTAGACCTCCGGTGTACCGCTCACCCGGTACCGAAGGGACCCCCGGGTCCGCCTGATGAGGCGTTCCGCACGGAGCACCCGCTCCCTGCGTCACCCTTGCCGGTGTCTACGGCCCGTGCCGGAGCGGAAGCGCTCGGTGGAGGGACCATGGACAATCCGAGGGCTGACAAGGTCGCTGTCGTCGACGAGGTGCGAGGCAAGCTCGCCGCGTCGGACGCCGCCGTCCTGACCGAGTACCGGGGCCTCACGGTCGCCGAGCTGGCCGAGCTTCGCCGCCAGCTGGCCGCCGCCGGAGGTGACTACAAGGTCTACAAGAACACGCTGGTCCGGCTGGCCGTCGCCGACGGCCCCCAGGCACCGATCCACGACCTGCTGACCGGCCCGACCGCCATCGCCTTCGTGGCCGGGGACGTCAGTGCGGTGGCCAAGGCCCTCCGGGACTTCGCCCGGGCCAACCCCAACCTCATCGTCAAGGGCGGCATCGTCGGCGAGGGCGTGCTCTCCGCCTCGGAGATGACCCGGTTGGCCGATCTCCCGTCCCGGGACGCGCTGCTGGCGCAGTTCGCCGGTGCCCTCTCGGCCCCGATGCAGCAGCTGGCGGGCCTCATCCAGGCGCTGCCCCGCAACCTGGCCTATGGCCTCTCCGCCCTGCTCGAGCAACGCCGGGCCGGCGAGCCCGCCGCCGAGGCCGAGGCTCCCGCCGCCGAGGCTCCCGCCGCCGAGGCTCCCGCCGCCGAGGCTCCCGCCGCCGAGGCCGCTGCAGCGTCCGAGGCTCCCGTCGACGAGGCGACCCCGGCCGAAGCGACCGATGGTGAAGCGACCGATGGTGAAGCGACCGATGGTGAAGCGACCGATGGTGAAACGACCGCCGCCGCGGTTGCAGCCGACGGCGAAGCGGCCCCGGCCGAGTAGCCGTCCCCGTCTCCCCACCCACGTCCGATCAACGATCAAGCAAAGAACCAGCAAGGAAGCAAGGAGCAACGACAATGGCAGGCACCCTGACCAAGGACCAGATCCTCGACGGCATCTCGGAGCTGTCCGTCCTCGAGCTGAGCGAGCTGCTCAAGGAGTTCGAGGAGCGCTTCGGCGTGACGGCCGCCGCCCCGGTGGCCGTGGCCGCCGCCGCCCCGGCCGGAGGTGGCGGTGACGCCGCCGCCGAGGAGGAGAAGGACGAATTCGACGTCATCCTCACCGCCGCCGGCGACAAGAAGATCCAGGTCATCAAGGAAGTGCGCGCCCTGACCAGCCTCGGCCTGAAGGAGGCCAAGGACCTGGTGGACGGCGCCCCCAAAGCGGTCCTGGAGAAGGCGAAGAAGGACGACGCCGAGAAGGCGAAGGCGCAGCTCGAGGGAGCCGGCGCCACTGTCGAGCTCAAGTAGCGCGAACCGGCGCCCGGCCACCGTCCGACGGTGTCCGGGAGCCGGGGGGCACCCCGGTCTGGGACCGGGGGCGTCGGTGCGTCCCCTTCCGAGCGACCCGTCCGGAAGGGCCCCCGAAGTCCTTGACTCGGGGCGGTCGGCCTCCTACGGTGTGCATGCTCGCTCCGGGTGTCCAACCCGGTGTTGTGGATTCGTGCGCGCCAAGGTATGCTTACTTGTTGCCGTGCCTGCTCCTGACGCCTTCCCAAGCTTTCTAGGCTGAATGGCGCGCGCCTCGGCGCCCCTCCAAACCACTCGGGTGGATGTCGTCGACCCCCGGGCCCTATCGCTTTCAGACCACCGAAGTACCACGTCGTCGCCCCATTTACCCCGAAACTGGGAGGAGTAGGCACTTGCCTGCACGGTCCAACAGCCCGGAACGTTTTTCCTTTGCCAACATCGATGAGGCGCTGCCTCTGCCGGATCTCGTGGCGATCCAGCGCGATTCCTTCCAGTGGTTCCTGGACAAGGGCCTCGCCGAGACCTTCAACGACATCAGCCCCATCGAGGACTTCACCGGTCAACTGAGCCTGGAGCTCGAGTTCGACCCCACGGATCCCGACCTGCGCCCGCCGCCGAAGTTCTCGGTGGAGGAGTGCAAGGAGAAGGACATGACCTACGCGGCCCCGGTGTTCGTCCGGGCCCGCTTCATGAACGCCAGTACCGGTGAGATCAAGGAGCAGACGGTCTTCATGGGCGACTTCCCCGTGATGACCGACAAGGGGACCTTCATCGTCAACGGCACCGAGCGGGTGGTCGTCAGCCAGCTGGTGCGGTCGCCGGGGGTCATCTTCCAGCCCGGTCGCGACGCCAAGACGGTCTTCACCGGCACCATCCACCCCTACCGCGGCGAGTGGATCGAATTCGACGTCGAGGCCAAGCCCTCGAAGGACGTCACCGCCGGCGCCCGGGTGGCCCGCAAGCGGCGCCTGTCGCTCTTCGTGCTGCTGCGCGCCCTCGGCTACGAGGACCAGGCCTTCCTGGAGCGCTTCGTCCGCTACTTCGACTTCCTCGAGGGCCAGTGGGAGAAGGAGCAGAACCTCGCCCCCACCCGCGAGGAAGCCCTGCTGGAGATCTACAAGCGGGCCCGTCCCGGTGAGCCCCTCTCGGTCGAGGCCGCCCGCCAGTACTTCGAGAACGCCTTCTTCAACCCCAAGCGCTACGACCTCACCCGGGTCGGCCGGTACAAGTTGAACCGGAAGCTCGGCCCGGAGCTCGACCGCATCGAGGACATCTTCCAGATCAAGCTCGAGAAGCCCTCGCCGACCCAGGGTGTGCTGAGCCCGGCCGAGATCCTGGCCTCCTCCACCTACATGCTCCACCTGGCCAAGCACATGGCCGACGGCGAGTCGAACTACCGCATCGACGACCAGGACCACTTCGCCAACCGCCGGATCCGGTCGGTCGGCGAGCTTATCCAGAACCAGGTCCGGGTGGGCCTGTCGCGGATGGAGCGCGTGGTCCGGGAGCGCATGACGACCCAGGACGTCGAGGCCATCACGCCCCAGACCCTGATCAACATCCGGCCGGTGGTGGCCGCCGTCAAGGAGTTCTTCGGCACCAGCCAGCTGAGCCAGTTCATGGACCAGAACAACCCGCTGTCGGGCCTGGCCCACAAGCGGCGCCTGTCGGCCCTCGGCCCCGGCGGCCTCTCCCGCGAGCGGGCCGGCTTCGAGGTCCGCGACGTCCACACCTCCCACTACGGCCGCATGTGCCCGATCGAGACCCCGGAAGGCCCGAACATCGGCCTGATCGGCTCCCTGGCCACCTACGCCCGGGTCAACGAGTACGGCTTCATCGAGACCCCCTACCGCAAGGTGGTCGACGGTCGGGTCACCGACGAGATCAACTACCTGGCCGCCGACGAGGAGGAGGAGCACGTCATCGCCCAGGCCTCCGCGGTCCTGGACGACGCCGGCCGCTTCACCGAGGACCGCATCCTGGTCCGCCGCGGCCCGCAGGGCACCGGTGTCCGGGTCGGCGCCACCACCACCTCCTACGGAACCACCTCGGAGATCGACTTCGTGCCGCCGGCCGAGGTCGACCTGATGGACGTCTCCCCGAAGCAGATCGTGTCGGTCTCCACCGCCCTGATCCCCTTCGTCGAGCACGACGACGCCAACCGGGCCCTGATGGGCGCCAACATGCAGAAGCAGGCGGTGCCGCTGGTGGTCCCCGAGGCCCCCTACATCGGCACCGGCGTGGAAGCCCGCGCCGCCCGTGACGCCGGGGACGTGGTCCAGGCCGAGGGCGACGGCACCGTCGTCGAGGTCTCGGGCGACCAGATCACCGTCGAGTACAAGGCCGGCGCCACCGACCGCAACGGCACCGTGCTGGGCCGCAAGGTCTACCGGTTGGCCAAGTTCCGGCGCTCCAACCAGAACACCTCGATCAACCAGAAGGTGATCGTCGAGGAGGGCCAGAAGGTCCACGCCGGCGACGTCCTGGCCGACGGGCCCTCCACCCACAACGGCGAGCTGGCCCTGGGGAAGAACCTCCTGGTCGCCTTCATGCCCTGGGAGGGCTACAACTACGAGGACGCCATCATCCTCTCCGAGCGCCTGGTGAAGGACGACGTGCTCACGTCGATTCACATCGAGGAGCATGAGGTCGACGCCCGCGACACCAAGCTGGGCGCCGAGGAGATCACCCGGGACATCCCCAATCTCTCCGAGGAGATCCTGGCCGACCTCGACGAGCGCGGCATCATCCGCATCGGCGCCGAGGTGGGCCCGGGCGACGTCCTGGTCGGCAAGGTCACCCCCAAGGGCGAGACCGAGCAGACCCCCGAGGAGCGCCTGCTCCGTGCCATCTTCGGTGAGAAGGCCCGCGAGGTCCGTGACACCTCCCTCAAGGTGCCCCACGGCGAGGAGGGCAAGGTCATCGACGTCCGGGTCTTCTCCCGTGAGGACGCCCACGAGCTGCCGCCCGGGGTCAACCAGCTGGTCCGGGTCTACGTGGCCCAGAAGCGGAAGATCTCCGAGGGCGACAAGCTCGCCGGCCGCCACGGCAACAAGGGCGTCATCTCCAAGATCCTCCCGATCGAGGACATGCCCTTCCAGGCCGACGGCACCCCGGTGGACATCATCCTGAACCCCCTCGGCGTGCCGAGCCGGATGAACGTCGGCCAGGTCCTCGAGTCCCACCTCGGCTACGCCGCCCGTTGGGGCTGGAAGGACGCCGGCGAAGTGGCCCGCACCCCGCTGCGGGGCACCGAGACGAAGACCCGGCCCCGGACCGACCCGGCGGTATGGGTCTCCACCCCGGTCTTCGACGGTGCCCACTGGGACGAGGAGGCCGACGCCGGCCGCCACCCGACCATCCAGCACATCTTCCGCACGCTGAACTCCGACGGCATCGACGGTGCCGTCCAGGTGACCGACGACGGGAAGTCACAGCTCTGGAACGGCCGCACCGGCGAGGCCTACGACAACCCGGTCTCGGTCGGCTACGTGTACATCCTGAAGCTCCACCACCTGGTGGACGACAAGATCCACGCCCGGTCGACCGGCCCGTACTCGATGATCACCCAGCAGCCGCTGGGTGGGAAGGCCCAGTTCGGTGGCCAGCGGTTCGGGGAGATGGAGGTCTGGGCGCTCGAGGCGTTCGGTGCCGCCTACGCCCTCCAGGAGCTACTGACCATCAAGTCCGACGACGTGCTGGGTCGGGTGAAGGTCTACGAGGCCATCGTCAAGGGGGAGAACATCCCCGAGCCGGGGATCCCCGAGAGCTTCAAGGTGTTGATCAAGGAGATGCAGTCTCTCTGCCTGGACGTCGAGGTGTTGGCGCCCGGTGGGGAGGAGATCGAGATGCGCGAGTTGGACGAGGACGTGTTCCGCACGGCCGAGGAGCTGGGCATCGACATCAGCCGACCCGAGCGCGGGTCGGACGAGGAAGATGAGCGGCGCGCAGCGGAAAGGGGCTTCTAATGCTGGATGTCAACGACTTCGATCAGCTCCGGATCGGTCTGGCCACGGCCGACTCGATCCGCGGGTGGTCCAACGGTGAGGTGAAGAAGCCCGAGACCATCAACTACCGGACCCTGCGCCCGGAGAAGGACGGTCTCTTCTGCGAGAAGATCTTCGGTCCCACCAAGGACTGGGAGTGCTACTGCGGCAAGTACAAGCGGGTGCGCTTCCGGGGCATCATCTGCGAGCGCTGTGGCGTCGAGGTGACCCGGTCCAAGGTCCGCCGTGAGCGGATGGGCCACATCGAGCTGGCCGCTCCGGTGGTCCACATCTGGTACCTCCGTGGCACCCGGAGCTGGCTGGCCTACCTGCTGATGGGCACCGAGCCCCGCGAGGAGCTCAAGGCCAAGCAGCTGGAGAAGGTCATCTACTTCGCCGCCAACCTGGTCACCTGGGTCGACGAGGCCAAGCGCCACGAGGACCTCCCGACCCTGGAGGGCGAGCTCCGCGATGAGATCGCCGACCTCGAGAAGAAGCGCGACCTCGACATCGACCGCCGGTTCAAGGTGCTCGAGGAGGAGCTGGCCGAGCTCGAGAAGGGCGGGGCCAAGGACGCCGAGATCAAGGCCCGACAGCGGAACGCGGAGAAGGAGATCGCCGCCGCCCGCGAGCGCTACCAGAGCGAGATCGAGCTGGCCCAGCGGGCGTTCGACGAGTTCAAGAGCCTCCATTCCCGGAAGATCCTCGAGGACGAGATGCTGTGGCGCGAACTGCGGGTCCGTTACGAGGACTACTTCGAGGGCGGCATGGGCGCCGAGTCCATCCAGCGGCTCATCGACCGCATCGACCTCGACAGCGAGGAGATCAAGCTCCGCGCCATGATCGACGCCGCCGACGGCCGCAAGCCGCTGTCGGCCCAGCGCCGCCAGAAGGTCATCAAGCGCCTCAAGATCGTCACCGCCTTCAACCGCCGCGACGAGAACGGCAAGCGGGTCAACGATCCGCGGGCCATGATCCTCGAGTCGGTCCCGGTCATCCCGCCCGACCTGCGCCCGATGGTGCAGCTCGACGGTGGCCGCTTCGCTACCTCGGACCTCAACGACCTCTACCGGCGGGTCATCAACCGGAACAACCGCCTCAAGCGGCTGCTCGACCTGGGCGCCCCCGAGATCATCATCAACAACGAGAAGCGGATGCTGCAGGAAGCCGTCGACGCCTTGTTCGACAACGGCCGCCGCGGGCGCCCGGTGACCGGACCGGGCAACCGGCCGCTCAAGAGCCTCTCGGACATGCTGAAGGGCAAGCAGGGCCGGTTCCGCCAGAACCTGCTGGGTAAGCGCGTCGACTACTCGGGCCGCTCGGTCATCGTGATCGGCCCCACCCTGCAGCTGCACCAGTGCGGCCTGCCCAAGCTGATGGCGCTCGAGCTGTTCAAGCCCTTCGTCATGAAGCGGCTGGTGGACGCCGAGTACGCCCAGAACATCAAGTCCGCCAAGCGGATGGTGGAGCGCCGCCGGCCCCACGTGTGGGACGTGCTGGAAGGGGTCATCAAGGAGCACCCGGTGCTGCTGAACCGGGCCCCCACCCTCCACCGCCTGGGCATCCAGGCCTTCGAGCCGGTGCTGGTGGAGGGGAAGGCCATCCAGGTCCACCCGCTGGTCTGCACCGCCTTCAACGCCGACTTCGACGGTGACCAGATGGCCGTCCACCTGCCCCTGTCCGCCGAGGCCCAGGCCGAGGCGCGGGTGCTGATGCTCTCGGCCAACAACATCCTGTCGCCGGCCACCGGCCGCCCGATCACCGTGCCCACCCAGGACATGGTCTTCGGGATCTACTACCTGACCCTCGAGGTCGACGGGGCCAAGGGTGAGGGCAACGTCTACCGCCACGACTACGAGGTGGAGACCGCCTTCGACGCCGGCGACATCGATCTGCACGCCAAGATCACCGTCCGTCCGGTGCCGGGTTCGCACCTGGCCCGTTCCATCGCCCTCACCAACGGGGCGGAGCTGGACGAGGACGGCAACCTGGTCGGGGTGGACGAGTCCAAGCCGGTGGAGATCGTCACCACCGCCGGCCGGATCTTCTTCAACACCGGCCTGCCGGACGGCTACCGCTTCATCAACGACCTGGTGGGGAAGCGGAACACCGCCATCGGGGCCATCGTCGAGGAGATCGCCTCGGGCTTCCCCAAGCACGTCGTGGCCCAGAGCCTCGACCGCATCAAGGCACTGGGCTTCCGGTACGCCGCCCAGTCGGGGCTGACCATCTCCATCAACGACGTCCGGACGCCTCCCGACAAGCAGTCCATCCTCGACCGCTACGAGAAGGAGGCCGAGAAGGCGGAGGCCCAGTTCAAGCGCGGCATCATCACCGACGACGAGCGGCGCCAGAAGGAGATCGAGATCTGGACGTCGGCCAACTCGGAGGTCGGGCGGGCCATGGAGAAGTCGCTCTCCACGCTGGCCTTCAACCCGCTGAACATGATGGTCGACTCCGGTGCCCGAGGGAACTCGCAGCAGATCCGCCAGATCGCCGGTATGAAGGGCCTGGTCTCGAACCCCCGCGGTGAGATGATCCCCCGTCCGATCAAGTCCTCCTTCCGTGAGGGCCTGTCGGTGCTGGAGTACTTCATCTCCACCCACGGCGCCCGCAAGGGCCTGGCCGACACCGCGCTGCGGACGGCCGACTCGGGCTACCTGACCCGTCGACTGGTCGACGTCGCCCAGGAGCTGATCGTCCGCGAGGACGACTGCGGCTCCACCCGCGGCATCTGGATCGAGGGCATCGTGCCCGACGAGCCGGGCAAGCGCTCCTACCTCGAGACCCGCGTGCACGGCCGGATCACCGTCGAGGCGCTGACCCTGTCGGACAAGACCAAGATCCCCGCCGGGACGCTGCTGACCGACGAGGTCGTCAGCCAGATCCGCGACGATCCCTCGGTCGACCGTGTCCGCACCCGGTCGGTGCTGACCTGCGAGGCCGAGCACGGCATCTGCGTCGCCTGCTACGGACAGTCGCTGGCCACCGGCCTGATGATCGAGCTCGGTGAGGCGGTCGGCGTCATCGCCGCCCAGTCCATCGGCGAGCCCGGCACCCAGCTGACCATGCGTACCTTCCACACCGGCGGCATCGTCGGCGAGGACATCACCCACGGCCTGCCCCGCGTGGTCGAGCTCTTCGAGGCCCGGACCCCGAAGGGCGCGGCCGTCCTGGCCCGCCACTCGGGTGTCGTCCGTGTCGAGGAGGAGGAGAGCGGGCGCCAGGTCACCGTGGTGGCCGACACCGGCGAGGAGGACACCGTGCTGCTCGCCCAGCGTGCCCACCTCGAGGTCGTCGACGGCCAGGAGGTCTCCGCCGGGGATGCCCTGGTCGAGGGCCCGAAGGACCCCAAGGAACTCCTGGAGGTCAAGGGGATCCGCGAGACCCAGCAGTACCTGGTCGAGGAGGTCCAGAAGGTCTACCGGGACCAGGGCGTGTCGATCCACGACAAGCACATCGAGCTCATCGTGCGCCAGATGCTGCGCCGGGTGCTGGTGGCCGAGCCGGGCGACGCCTCGTTCCTCCCCGGCGAGCGGGTCGACAACCGGTCGTACGCTGAGGTCAACCGCCAACTGGTCCAGGACGGGCAGCGCCCGGCCGAGGGACGTCCCGAGCTGATGGGGATCACCAAGGCCTCCCTGGCCACCGAGTCGTGGCTGTCCGCAGCCTCGTTCCAGGAGACCACCCGGGTGCTCACCGAGGCGGCCATCGAGGGCAAGTCGGACCAGCTCTTCGGCCTCAAGGAGAACATCATCATCGGCAAGCTCATCCCGGCCGGTTCGGGTATGGAGCGGTACCGGGACATCAAGCTGGAGATGCCCGGCGCCGAGGCGATGCCCTTCTGGGCCCTGGGCTCCGACGGCGATGCCGGCACCGAGGATCTGGCCGCATGGCTCCGGGACACCGGTGGCGATGCCTCGCTCGGCACCTTCAACTCGGAAATCGACGCCAGCTGGCTGGGAACGCTCCCGGCGCCGGCGGAGGATCTGGAAGGCGGTTCGCCGGACTTCCCGTCCGAGGGCACGCCGGCGGCCACCGAACCCCCGGGCGCCGCCGAGGCGTGATCCCACCGACCTGAGTCTCGGCCGGTTCCGGCCGGCCTGAGGTCCCAGTAGTGACGACGGACGGAGGCCTCCGGGCTTCCGTCCGTCGCGCAGCGTGGAGGCTCGTCCAGCACGGCGTCGGGTGCGTCCGGTGCGCCTCCCGTGCCGTTTGCGGGTTCGCGCTGGTCGGGGGCGGGAGCAAATTCGGATTCCGGCCGTTCCGCCACCGCCCCGGGCGTGCCGGTCTCACCCGGGGCGGGGGAAGAGGGGCGGGGCCCTCTCCGGACCGGTTGGATCCGGAGGCTGATTCCGGCGGTCGGGGCCGGTCCGCCCCCGGGGTCGGGTCCTTCGTCGGGGAATTTCCCGTCCCGGGGTCGCCTCAGGTCCGGCACCCCGGGTGGTCCTCCGGTCGTTGCGGACGAAGCGCCAGTGACCGGGTCCCCCCTCCAGTCGAAAGAGCTTCTGGGTCTTCAGCCGGTGGTGGTGGGAGCAGAGGCGGACCAGGTTCCACCACTCCGTGGGCCCGTCGTCGGCGAAGTCGACCTGCCAGTGGTCGATCTGGAGGTGCCGGGACTGGTCGCATCCCGGCACCACGCAGGTCGGGTCCCGTTCCAGGAGGGCGGCCCCGATGGCGGCGGGGATGGTGCGCTTGATGTTGCAGATGGCGGGCACGTCCACCCCGTCGGTGATCACCAGCCGGGTGAGGGCGTCCCCCATCACCTCCCGGGCCCGCTGGACGGAGATGGGGCCCACCCCGGGGATCTCACAGACCTGGCCCGGATCGGCGTGGCCCTGGCGCAGGGCGTCGAGGTCGATCCGGACGTGGACCGAGTCGTTGCGGCACCCGGCCCCCGAGCAGCTGCAGGTGTCGGTGTCGGTGTCGGTGTCGGTGTCGTCGGGCTCGACCGGAATGCCCCGGTCGGTGGCCGGGCCGTCCCCCCGGCCCTCCGCCTCGACCCGACCGCCACCAGTACTGCCCCCGCCACCGGTACTGCCCCCGCCACCGGTACTGCCCCCGCCACCGGTACTGC
>Ga0209012_1001002_pt1 | contig 32755 bp, 26 predicted proteins | sample RS3BMetagenome_FD_184735 | JGI IMG/M metagenome (GOLD analysis project Ga0209012, IMG submission 184735) | Ferric oxide microbial mat and aquatic microbial communities from Rainbow Spring, Yellowstone National Park, USA - RS3B (SPAdes) (version 3) ...
GATATACATGCCCACATCATATACACAATATTATCTAATGTCAAGCATAATATTGTCATTTACATGGGTACACATTGCCGACAAAAAACAGCCCGAAAACGCATCAAACGCAATACTATCAAGGGGTTTCTCTTCCGAAAATCACGTTTTGGGGGCGAAACTCCGGACTAACAGTTCAGACCTGCTGAACAATGTTCTTTGACAATACCTCCCGCATCAATGGCGCAGGCAAGGGCCTAGTCGAAGCCATGGTGATCGCTCTAACCCCAAACAAAACCCGACATCCGACCCCTATTATAACGTGAGTTCGGGATAAGAAATCATAATTTACAAGGATTTCTGGCGATTTGCCAGCAACCATCTGATGAATCGCCGAAAAAACCGCTTGTTTTCGAGGCATGTTTTGCGATTTCATCCATCGCAAACTGTAACGCCGTGCAAAACCACAACTTACAACATTCCTTATCCCGAACTCACGTTATTATAGCGAATCTTACCCGCATAAAGTGTCACGCACCCAAAATGCCCCTGCTGCTATAGCCGCTGAGAATGTAAAAGTTACCGTGCGCCAATTCCGCTTATTCCGTTCACATTTTTGCCACAGCCACGCCACCGCAGCTTAATGAGACGGGGCGTCGTTGTTTTGTTTGAAGAAAAACTGGGTTCAAAAAAATCATGATAGTAGCTTGATATCACCGTGCGTTATTGGTAAAAGGGAACACAATGAAAATCAAAGGTAACAATACAATTGACATTCCGGAATCAGCGACAGAACTGTCCCAAAAACTGTCCCTATTTCAGGGTTTCGTATCGCATTTGTGGGCTATCCAGGGGCACTTATCAGAAAACCATAAACCCTTATGGAAACAGGAAATACGTCGAAAATACGCATTTATCAATGAGAACGCGATACCCCCCCTGAATAATCCCGCTCTCTCCGTTTTGGCTCAAGGCCAGAATCGAGTCCGGAGACACCACTTTCAGTATTAATCTGTAATGCGGCGGCGGCTGTGGCCGCCGAGGTTTTAGGTTACTGGTGACGAGTTACAGGGGCTTTTCACGGATCAATCCTTTTACAGTATTGTGCAGTATTGGTCAGTAACGGGGCGGCGGCTGGTGCCGCAGTGCAGGTGAGCCCCGATTAGTCGGCTTCTGCGGCAAAAGGCCTGTCCCGACGTGTCGGGAGATTGCGGCTTCCTGCCGCAACAGGGAACAAATATGGCTGACCTGAAGGTTTCTTTATCGGGGTTCCGTTGGTTGATGGGTGTGGCCATACTTGCCGTAACGGCTAATGTTCTGGCATATATTTTTGCGATGCCCGCCGTTCACGCGACCGTGGCGGCGATCACCGGTGGATTAAATCCACCGGCTAACATTACCGTTCATCGTGGGCATGTTCTCGTGAGCATTGCCGGTTTGCGTGCAATATGCTCAAATACCGCATTGGCCGCGTGGCGAAAGGGTGATCCGGTATGAATCGGGCTGAAATAGTTTCGGGTATATCCAGCATTGTGGTGAAAATAGGCACCAATGCGCTAACCGATAAAAATGGGGCGCTGGATCATGCCATTATCACCGCTCTGGCGGATGATTTGGCACGACTGAGGAAAGAGCGCCGCATCAATATCACGTTGGTTTCCAGCGGTGCCATTGGAGCCGGCATGATGGAAATGGGATTGCAAACTAGACCCAAGGATCTGCCGATGCTGCAAGCGGCGGCGGCGGTCGGGCAGAGCTTATTGATCAATCAGTTTGCCGAAGCGCTTGCGCCCCATGGTCTGCACGCCGGGCAGATTCTTGTCACGCGGCAGGATTTTGAGCACCGCCTGCGCTATTTGAATCTGCGTAATTGCATTCACGCACTCCAACGTTCCAATGCGATGCCCATTATCAATGAAAATGATGCGGTCGCAGTGGAAGAGATACGCTTTGGAGATAACGATCTGATTGCGGCACATATTACCAATCTGCTGCGGGCCGATATGCTGATTCTGCTTTCTGTGGTGGATGGTTTACTCGATGAGCAAGGCCAGGTGCGGGCGACGGTATCGGATATGGATGAATCCGTCGCCGCCATGGTACGACCGGAAAAATCCACGCGCGGCAGCGGCGGCATGGGCGGTAAACTCGTGGCCGCCGGAACCGTTCGCACGGCCGGGGAACCGGTGATTATCGCCAATGGAAAAACACCGGGAATAGTTTCGCGGCTCCTGGCTGGAGAAACTTTAGGCACGCTGATTTTGCCCGGCGCTCGCCGATTATCCGCGCGCAGCCGGTGGATTGGCCTGACCGCCAAAACGCTGGGTACCCTGACGGTTGATAACGGTGCGATAAAGGCTTTAAAAAACAATAAATCTCTTTTGGCCCGCGGGATTACCGCAGCTGCGGGAGAGTTCGCGCAGGGCGATGCGGTGGCGGTGGTGGATGGAGAAGGTCATGTCATTGCCCGGGGGCTAAGCAATTACGCGCGGGAAGAAGTGGAAAAAATAAAAGGGCAGAAAACCAGCGGTTTCAAGGCGTTATTGGCGCGGGACACCTGGTATGAAGAAGTCATTCACCGTGATAATCTGGTGCTGGCTCAATAAATGTCCCGCCGAAGGCAGAGGCCTTAAAAAAAGGATGGTTCACTTGAACGTACAACGTGTTGAACAATTGCTCAAACTCCTGGAAGCGGATGGAAATGATTGCTTTCTGCGTTATGGCCTGGCGCTGGAATACATGAAAGGCGATCAATTGGATGCGGCGATAGAGCAATTTAACGCCATATTCCGCGTTGATCCCAATTATGCCGCCGCCTATTTCGCATGTGGCAGGGCACTGGTGCAGCAGGGCAAGGTTGCCGAGGCCCGGGAAAAATTTGAGGCCGGCATTCCCGTTGCGGAAAAATCCGGTGATTCGCATCTGGCCGGGCAGATGCGTGAAGCATTGGATTTGCTGGATCAGTAAAGCACGAACCGCTGGTTGCTGAAAAAAAACTTGGAGCTACCATGAAACTGGCCTTTTCAACGAACGCTTTCACGCGTATGTCTCTCACACGGGCTATTCATGAAATTGCTGCCGCCGGATATTCCGGGGTGGAGATTCTCGCCGACAAACCCCACTGGTATCCCGACACGTTTGTCGCAGCCGAAGTGCTTCTGATCAGGAGGCAATTGGAGAAACACCGCATCCGCGTGAGTAATATCAATGCCAATTGCACCTTCGGCTTCTGGAAACATGCGCCGCCGGAACCATTTTTTGAACCATCATTGATTTCCCCATTGCCCGCCTTGCGCGTCGCCCGGAAAAAGATGATTCTCAATACGCTTAAATTTGCCAATGCGGTGGGGGCGGAAAATATCAGCATTACCAGCGGGAAGGCGCTTCCCACAATGCCTCCGGAAAAAGCCATGGCGCAATTAATCGAAGGCCTCAAGCCAATATTGGAAGTTGCTGAAAAACTCAATATCCGCGTGGGTATGGAGTGTGAGCCGATGCTATTTATTGAATGGGCGACGGAATTGAGGCAATTAATGGACCAGGTGCAAAGCCCCATGCTCGGAGCCAATTTGGATATTGGCCACTCGGTGGTGCTGGGCGAAAAAATTCCCGCCATATTAAAACTGCTCCGCGGTAGAATCTGGAATTGTCACATTGAAGATATTCCCGGTCGCAAGCATTATCACCTGATTCCCGGCGAAGGAAGCATGAATTGGCGGGCTTTGAAAAAAGCTTTGACGGCCATTGATTACGACCGATTTCTCACGGTAGAACTGTATACCTATCCAGATCAGCCGGTGCAGGCAGCACAAAAGAGCATTGCATTTTTGCGGGAAATATTTTAAGCGGCATACGTGATGTACCGCCGGAAAACAGCTATAAGTATGAGTCGATGCAAGCGCCTGCGACTGCCGGCCAATATTGAATATTACCGACAATATTGAAACCCGCTTTATGCGTCTTCGGAATCCTCTTTGGTGACGGGTTCCACAGGGGTAAATGCGGCGGCTTTGCCGGGGCGGACTTGCAGTTTTTGGGCGTGATCCATGAAAAATTCCACTTTGGGCTTGATGGTCAGACCAGCCATGGCCTTTTCCAGTTGTTTTTGTGCCCAGCGCAAATAGGTACGGCGGGATAAATGGGAAATCAGCACCAGTTCATTTTCCAGCTTGGGCAGCGCTTCAATAAATTCATTAACGTGCAGATGCTGGCCCACGGCCGCCCGTTTGCGATGGCCATGTTCAAAAAACGTGCATTCGGTTATCAGTATGCGCGCATCGCGCACGCCATCCTGCAACAGCGTTTCACCCATGCTCGTGTCACCGGTATAGGCGATCAGCGGAACGTCCAAGGTGTAGGTGATTTTTTCGCCGCGAGCTTTCATGTCCCGCAGCATGTGGCCGGGTAAATTCTGCTCGGCCAGTTCCGGTTTAAGTTTTTCCCGCCGATCCAGAAGCAAAAAGCCGGCGGAGGGCACGGTATGCCGCGTGGCAAATGTCCGGACAATTAATCCTTTGCGCAGTTCAAATTCATCGCCGATGTTTAATCCGATCACGCGATGGGCGATGGCCTTACCTTCCAAGGCGGTCCATGATTTAATAACGCCGGAGACGGCATCGGCAATGGCTGCGGGGCAGATTACCGTGCCGGGTGTCATGCCTTGGAAAAAGCGTTGAGAAAGGTAATAGGCCAACCCCGCGCTATGATCCATGTGGCCATGGGTCAGGAGGCAGAAATCACTGGTCAACACAGGTCGCGGGCATTTGCCGATGTCAAAGACGACATTGAGTTCCGGTGCCTGAATCACCGATTCTTCCCCCGCCACGCTGTACCCAAGCAGATGGCAATAGGGCGTTTTGACCACAGCCAGTGACGGCAACAGCGGGGCCTCATGCGAGGGCGCGTTGCCGGTTAAATTCCGCGGTGCCGGTTCGCTGGAAGGAGCCGGAGTATTTTGATCAGGTGCTTTCATCATCTCTCGAATTTAATCGAATATTGCCTCTGCGGCAACGTGCCGATGCCGACGTGCGCGATAAGGAGTGCCCAGAACGCATGCCAACCATTAGCGCAAAAATGTTTATCGTTTGCGCACCGACAGGACTGATTTTCCCGTACCGCTACAATGCACGCAGCCCGGAACGGTGAAGTGGGAAATAAGCCTGCTTTTACCGAAGAAAACGGGTCGAATCGACTTGCTTTTGGAGTGCGTTTTATGGCGAACCGGCGGAATTTTCTAAAGGCTGTTTCATCAGCCGCATTGGCAGGCACTTTGGCCCGGCGAACAGAAGCGGCATTGCCCAAACATGCAGCACAGGCAGTGACGCATGCATCTGTTCAGGCGGGTGTATTGAACATGGGCCTGGGTGATGATGTGTTGCGCGTGGCAATTCCTGCGCCGGGAAGCCTGCGAATCGATTTATTGGCCAACGGGAAAAGCGATCCGCACACGCCCGTGCTGCCTGCCAAGCTGTACGCCCCCGGTGATCCTTCCGCGAAGATCGACATTTCACTTGATCCGATTCGCATAACCACCAGTCAATTCCAGGTGGAAATCAGCCGCAATCCCTGTCGCATCAAAATTCTCGACGCCGCTGGAAACGTGCTGTTGGAACAATCGGTGCGCCAAGGATTTCATGTTGATCCGAAAAATCAGGGGCAAACGGGATTTTCATTCCGGCACAGCAAAAAAGATAATTTTTATGGTATTCGTAATTCTGGATGTTTCTCCACTGATCCATACAATTACAAGCTTAATCCAATGCCCAGACAAAGAAAGCCCGGAGTTGGATCAGCAAGCACTTGCAAGGTTGAAGCTTCTGTAGAGGGTGGCGGTGGGGCACCATTTGTTTGGACTACCGCAGGCTATGGGATTCTAGTGGATTCCGACGGCGGTTATTTTCATCTTGAACCGGAAGAGATCGGTTTTTATTACGGCAATTCCAATGCGGATAATTATGGACGCCATTATTTCCGTCCCAACAGTTTAACGGTGTTTATATTTATCGGTCGGCCGCGGGACATTTTTCAAAGTTTGGCGCGGACCTCCGGCATGATGGAGCTATTCCCGAAGTGGGCCTATGGTTTTACCAATTCACAATTAAGCACCAATCAGCAGTTGCTGCGTGGATATTTGGAGACATACCGTGCCACAGATATTCCGATTGATAATTTCACGTTGGATTTTGACTGGAAAGATTGGGGTGCCAGTCATTATGGCGAATTCCGGTGGAATCCGGTGAAGTATTCGCAGGCTCTTTATACGGCGGCCAATCCTGATGCTCTGATAAATTGGACGCGGCAACTGGAATGCAAAATCACCGGCATTATGAAGCCACGGATTATTCTCTGCCCGATCAAAGGGAAGATGGAGCCGATGACCACGCAGGGAGCGTCGGCACAAAAACTCGGAATATTTTTCCCTGGCGAAAAGCCATTCGTGGATTACATTTCTCATCTGATGTCCCACAATCTTGATTTTTACCAGCCGATATGCCGGCAATGGTATTGGCACGCCACTTGGACGCATCAGTGCATGCAGCACGGGATTGTCGGCTTCTGGAATGATGAAGCGGATTTGGGATCTTTGGGAAATTTCGAGTTCATGCACATGCAGCAGTCGCTGTATGAGGGACAGCGGCGCGATTTGCCACGGCAGCGAGTCTGGTCCTTGAACCGCAATTTTTATCTGGGGTCTCAACGCTATGCGTATGCAACGTGGTCCGGCGATATAAATTCCGGCTTTGAAGTTATGCGCCTGCAAACCAAACATATGTTAAGCACCATCGCGCTGGGGCAGATGCGATGGGCGCAGGATACCGGCGGGTTTAATGGCCATCCATCTCCGGAATGCTACACCCGCTGGTTCCAATTTACCGCCGTTTGTCCGACGCTGCGCACACATTCTTCCGGTGATCCGCGGCAGCCGTGGGTTTTTGGCGACCAGGCGTGCGAAACAGTCAAACTCGCCATCCGTCAGCGCTACAGTTGGTTTTTTTACGTTTACGCTCTGGAACACGCCGCATGTGTTGAAAACGGCGTAGGTATTGTGCGGCCCATGACGTTTGATTATCCCGACGATCCGCAGGTCGCGGACATGACAGATCAGTGGATGTTTGGCGATTGGATCATGGCTGCACCCGTACTGGAAAAATTTGATGCTCGTAACGGCGGGAATCTGGTCAGGCGCATATATCTGCCCCTTGGCCAATGGATCGATTATTTCCGTGGTGATCGGTATTCCGGCGGTCAATGGATTAACTATCAGCTTAACGCGGACTCCTGGATGGATTGGCCGCTGTTTATAAAAGCCGGTGCCATTATTCCCACTGCCGAACCGGTACGCGCTATTCACACGGCCAATCCTGAAAAAATCTACCTGGATGTGTATCCCGCGCCAACACGCAGTACCGGGGAATTTTATGATGACGATGGTCAATCCTACGATTATCAGCGCGGAGAATATCATCGGCAGAAAATCACCGTCATGCAGAGCGGCCTACGCACCAGCATCCACCTCAGTGAAAACAGCGGGGTCTACCATTCTTCCGTGAAGCATTTTATTATCCGGGTGCACGGGCAGGCCGCGGAGCAGGTTCGTATGAACGGTAAAGCGTGTCGGCACGTGACAAGTGCTGAGGCGTTGACTGATGCCGCTATTGGCTGGTGCGCAGATAAAGACTTTGCCGGCGCGATAACACTGATCAAAGTGCCATCCGGGCAGACCGTGGACATTGCCCTTACAGGAAATAAGAAGATCAGCAAAAATATGGAACTGTTGGCGGCCAGTGATGCGTCGCTTTCCGGTGCCACGCCGAAAACAAACTGGCTGCCGCCAACGTGGGGTTATTATAAGGATGTCCGCCTGTTTGGTGCGGCCAAAATACAGCGGCCAAGTATCAGTACGCAGCATCACGGTTATGTCGGTACAGGATATATTCAGGGATTTGATACCGTCGGCACGGCGGCCAGCTTTTACCTCTGCCGGGCCAAAGCAGGACGATATCGCGTGGCGTTTCGCGTGGCCAATGCTGACGTTGGAACGGTTAAGACCATGAGTGTTTATCTCAACGGTATTTTTGTCGACCGATTGCAGATTCCGTCTTTGCGCAGTTGGAGTCAGTGGGAGGATGTGCCAATGTATTTAAGCCTGGTGGCCGGCAACAATGTTATTATGATTCGGCGCGACGAGAATGATACCGGGCAGATACATTTGAACGGCGTTTTTGTGCCCTATGATTTCACAGTTCAATCATAGAAGTGAAGTCGCACCGAGTAGTTGGCATCCACGACTTGGACAGGCTCCTATACAGGCCCAAGATAATTTCGCAAAATCGTTAAAATTTAACGTATTCAGATAATCCTGAACACGAAGCGAGCCTCATTGCAGAATGAAGTTTTCTAACAGAATAGGGGCCTGTTTTTCATAACAATAAAAAAACCAGGCTGGCGGCCCGAAGGAACGCCAGCCTGGGGAGGGAGAGAGAGAGCAAGATTGGTATCACATCAGCGGTTCGCTGATCAATATTCACTTAACACTGTATATATCGTAGCATTGTATTTGAAAACTTCAACTCTTTTTTCAAATTTTTTCAATTTTATTTTAGATGGGCTTTTCAGAAAGACCCATAAAAAATGACAAACATCTTGAAAAACGCATTTTTGGCTGATTATCCGCCAATTTTGTCAGCCAAAAATTCTTTTACTCGATCGGCCGGCAATCGCTCCTGCTGCAAGGTATCGCGGTAGCGAACGGTTACGGTTTGATCTGTGAGCGTTTGCGTATCGACTGTGAAGCAAAATGGTGTGCCTGCTTCATCCATCCGGGCATATCGTTTGCCAATATTCTGTTTTACGTCAAACTGGATATTCCACGTCTGACGTAAATCCATGTAAAGCTTCTCGGCAATCTCCGGCATACCCTCTTTATCCACTAATGGGAAAATCGCGGCCTTGATGGGGGCCATGCGTGGATGAAACTTCAGCACCACGCCGCTGGGCCGGCCCGGATCATCATGATACGCTTCGCACAGCAGGGCCAAGGTGCCACGATCAGCGCCCGCTGATGGTTCAATAACATGCGGGAAATACCGCTCGTTTCGCTCCTGATCAAAGTATTTGAGTTTATCACCGAGTCCCGAAAATTCCGCATGCTGCCGCAGGTCAAAGTCGGTGCGGTGGGCCACGCCTTCAAGTTCACCAAAGCCGGGGTCGGTAAATGGAAAGCGATATTCGATGTCGCTGGTGCCCGCCCCGTCCTTGGCGTAATGCGCCAATTCATCACGGTCATGCTCGCGCAGTTGCAAATTTTCACTGGTCAAGCCGATGCTCTGCCACCATTGGAATCGCCAATCTCGCCACCATGTGTACCATTCGCGGGCAGTGGATGGATGAACAAAAAATTCGATTTCCATCTGCTCAAATTCACGCGACCGGAACGTGAAATTCCGTGGTGTAACTTCGTTGCGAAAAGCCTTGCCGATCTGGGCGATGCCAAATGGGATTTTAACGCGGGATGTATCCGTAACATTACGGAAGTTGGCAAAAATACCCTGCGCGGTTTCCGGACGCAGATAGGTCATGGAGGCATCATCATGCACCGCTCCGGTATGCGTTTGGAACATTAAATTAAATTGCCGCGGCTCAGTAAGTGAACCGGCTTTTTGTGAAAACGGCGAAGGAATTGTTGCCGGAGATTGCCGCAGTAATGCCGGGTTCAACGGGGCGATAATGCCGATGACGGTCTCGCCACGTTGCTCTAAAGTAACCAAATCGGTGCCGCTTTCGCGGATGCGCAGGCCGGAGCCGGCGTCTTTGAGCATTTTTTTCCCCTGCTTATCAAATATCTCCGCAGCCTCGCCCGCCGTTGCCGCGATCATGGTTAGAACGGGTATTTGACCTGCGGCAACAGCCGTCCCCAACTGCTGTCGGGAAATTTCCGGGCTATCCGCAACCGGGCCTACAAACAATCCGCACAGGTGATCCGCCCGGAACCGCTGCTTGGTTTCCTTATCGTCCACCATCGGATCATTAAACCCCGTGGCATGGCCGGAGGCTTCCCACACGCGCCGATTCATAATTATCGAGCAATCCAGGCCGACCATATCAATAAGCTGGCCATCCGGGCCTTTGGGGGCGCAACGTACGACATCGCGCCACCAGGCTTCTTTCAAATTCCGTTTGAGTTCCACGCCCAGCGGGCCGTAATCCCAGAAGCCATTTATGCCGCCATAAATTTCAGAGGACTGAAAAACGAACCCGCGCCGGCGGCACAGGGCTACAATTTTTTCCATTTTGCTGTTGGATGTTTCAGCCATGATCATTCCTTAAATGCTAAGCGTTAATGCGGTGCTGCCAGTATCCGCAGGCGGTCAGGCCACGAATGCTCTTATCCGCACAGTTGCCCTGATTTATCTAATCAGTTGCGTTAAACAAGATTACGATTCAATCGCAATATCAGGTGCTGGTGTTTTTGCCGGATTGTAGCGGCTGTTCGGCACGGCCACGCGCCGATTGGTCGGTTCACCCGGCAATACCTGACTTAAAAAGGCCACAGCTACTAGCAGAAATATATTCCCCAGCAGCAGCCACCAGCGGTTTTCCAGAATTCCAGCGCGGCGCAGATAAACAAACGCCGCGGATTCAAGAAAAGTGCCCAACGATAATGGTATCATTCCGCGCCAAGCCAGGTTCATAAGCTGATCAAAGCGGAACCGTGGCAGGGTCCAGCGCACCCACATGTAGAAAAACAGAAACGCTACAACTTTGCCCCAGAATACAACGAACTTCAGCAGAGCGCCAAGCCAGCCCGTGGCGACGGGCTGTGCGCCATGATACAAAATCAGGTCGATGTAAGGCAGGTGCCATCCACCGAGGAACAGCGCCACCGCCACCGCCGAGCCGGTAATCATGGCACTATATTCTGCCAGGAAAAACAGTGCGAATTTCATGGACGAATATTCGGTGTGATAGCCGCCGACAAGTTCCTGCTCGCATTCGGCTAAATCAAAGGGGGTTCGGTTGGCTTCCGCGAAGATGCACGCCACAAACATGATAAAGGCTGCCGGCTGCACAAAAATATTCCAAGCCGGCAGGAATTTGAAAACGGAAAAATAAGTGGCCTGATTATTGACGATCGGGTTAAGCCGCAACGTGCCCGCCACAACCGCGACGGAAATTAAAGATAAAAACAGCGGAATTTCATAGCTGACCATCTGCGCTGTGGCCCGCAGCCCACCCAAGAAGCTCCACTTGCTGCCGGAGGCCCAGCCCGCCAACACCACGCCATAGACCGAGAGCGATGCCATCGCAATAACAAACAAGACGCCAATTTGCGGATTGGCCACCATGACATGGAAATTATTTGGAAAGGCCCATCCGCCGATAAAGGGAATCCATGCTGGCAGGGCGGTACCTTTGGCGATAACGCCACCCCATGGAATAACGGCAAAGCCGCACAGAGCCGGAGCGATGATAATGATCGGGGCCAGGATGAAAAGGAATCGATCCGCATTGGCGGGCATGAATTCTTCCTTCAGGATGAACTTCACGCCATCCGCCAGCGGTTGCATAAGCCCCTGTGGCCCAACGCGATTAGGCCCGATGCGGTCTTGAATCCAGGACGCGGTCTTACGCTCCAGAAGAATCAAATACGCAATTAGACCGGTGCTGATACCGACCATGGCCAGTGTGAAAACCAGATGTGCAATAAATACGCCCAGCATGTTGGCTCCAAGGCAACCCATCAAAACGACGTATCATAGCCCAAAAGCCGGAGTTCTCAAGTTAAGGGGCCGCCAAGAAATAACCTTTCCAATCTGACTTGGTCTTTTGACCTCTGGCCGCGTTGCCCGCTGGTTACGTATCCATGCGGATATGCTCCTCGCGGGCGTCTTGCCAGACGCCAAAATCCCGGCGTCATATTTGTAAACGTTATTTCTTGGCGGCCCCTAAGATCGAGAATCCGGACAGGAATTGGCTTCGCTGTAAAAAAAGGCCGGTGTGCTTCAGTCCCACTGCCAACGGCTTCTCGGTGTCGGGCGGTCTTTAACTGAAATTCCTTATTGCGAACCGACGTTACTTTTGATTTCCGGAGATCTATCGGATCATCAGAACTTTATCCGCCGGGGCAGAAAATCCTGTCTTAGTGCGATCTTCGCCAGACGCAGTGTTTCTTCCGCAACCATGTTGGCGCGGGCGGTTCCGTCCCGCAATATGGCCAGAAGCTGTGCCGGATCTTCTTCAAAGGTCATCCGGCGTTGACGCATGGGTTCGATCAGCGCTACAAGTACCTCCACGAGTTTTTTCTTGCAGTCCACATCACCGATGCCGCCGGCGCGGTATTTTTCCTCCGCTTCTTTAACCCAAGCGGTGTCCGGATTGAAGGTTTCATGGAATATCCATAAAGGATTATTTTCCACGCTGCCGGGATCGGTGGCTTTTTTTCGGTTGGGATCGGTATACATGGACATGACTTTTTTGCGGATGGTATCCGGATCATCACTTAGATATATGGCGTTGTTAAGGGATTTACTCATTTTGAGCAATTGTCCGTGTTCCCCGGGGCCGCCGATGCCCACCAGTCGCCGCACGCGACCCAGCCGCGGTTCAATAATTGGGAACAATCCACCGGATTGGACATAATGTTCATCCGGCGTTTGCGGATCAACGCCACAATACATTTGATCAAACCGTCGAGCCACTTCGCGTGTCAATTCCAGATGTGCCAGTTGGTCTTCGCCCACCGGCACCAGGGCCGGGCGAAACGCCAGAATGTCGGCAATTTGACCGATGGGATACAGCAGAAAGCCGAAGCTGTAGCTGTCACCAAGATTTTTATCGCGAATTTCGTCCTTGATGGTGGGGTTGCGCATGAGCCGGGAAAACGGAACCAACATGCTGAAGAAAAAGGTCAGTTCCGCGATGGCGGGAATTTCCGATTGCACAAAAATGGTGCATTTTTTTGGATCAATCCCCGCCGCGAGATAATCTGCCGCAATATCCAATACACTCTGGCGGATGTCCGCCGGCTGTTCCGCCCGCGTGGTGAAAGCGTGGGCATTGGCAATGATGAAATAGCAATCAAATTGATCCTGAAGCCGCACCCGATTTTCCAGTGAGCCGACAAAGTGTCCAAGGTGCAGGCGCCCGGTGGGAGTATCACCGGTAAGAATACGTGGCTTGGTTTCACTCATTATAGATGCTGGCTTTTCCATGAAGGCTCCAAATTTTTACGCGGAAGCATTATGCGCTACGCCACATGATTGTAAACCCCGCGAGCCAACAAGCTCTTGGGTTTTGAGGCTTCAATATGGCCACGGCAACGGTGCTTTGTACGTTGCGGCAACGCCACTTTTGGTTGCCAGCTCATGATAATCTAAGCCGCCGAACAGGTCGCATAGGCTGTGGCTATTTGTCTTTGGAAACCATGGCGGATGCATGGTGGAAGAGGCGTGCCGTAGCTTTTCACACGGCGGCACACGATGTCCAGTATATTCGTTCGGGCAGTCTTGCGAGAAAAGATGGATAGAGCGGATTATCTAAAAACGTTCCATTGAATCCTTGCTTTTCGGCGCGGGTTGAAGATAATGATGAATTCGTCAATGGAGCCGGGAAGCACATTGACATGCGCTCGTAGCTCAATTGGATAGAGCGTCGGTCTACGGAACCGAAGGTTGCAGGTTCGACTCCTGCCGGGCGCACTTTTGCCGCAGGCAAAAATAGAGCAGGAGTTCGGAGAAAGCAGACGGCAGAGCACATGCCGCTGGCCACCCGGTGGATGAAAGCGAATTCCGCTGAGCGTTGAGCAACTTTGAAGACGATTCAAAAAAAGATGATAATGCCTCAATGCGAATTGTTGGCCTGTTAATTGAATCATCGCGCGCTTATGGCCGCGGACTGCTGCACGGTATTGCCAGATATGCGCGCACGCATAATGACTGGTCTATTTTTTATCAGGAGGGCACGCTCGGCGATGCGGCGTCTCTGGACTTCGCCGGGCAGCATTGCGACGGAATTATTACCCGTATTGATACCCTGCGACAGCGGAATCGGCTTTTGAAACTCAAGATTCCAGTGGTGGATTTGCGGGGCCGATGGCATATTCCACAATTTCCAAGGATCGTCATTGATGACCGGGCTGTCGCTGAATTGGCGGCCCAACATCTGTTGGCACGCGGAAGCCGTCACTTCGCGTTTTGCGGGTTCGCCGGGACGGATTATTCGCGGCGCCGACGGGATTATTTTTGCGCTGCCATAGAGGCCGCCGGGTATCGTCCGCACGTATATGAAAGTCCCGCGGCGCCGCGCGGTACGGATACCACGGCAAACGAATCTAACGCCTCCGTGCATGAGCGGAATATGGGCCACTGGCTAAAGAGTTTGCCCCAGCCAACCGGCTTGATGGCCTGCAATGATATTTGTGGACGGCGGATACTGAACCTATGTCGCGTTCATGGCCTGCGGGTGCCGGAGCACATTGCGGTCATTGGTGTGGATAACGATGAAGTACTCTGTGATTTGGCCGAACCTCCCATGAGCAGCATTATGTTGCCGACGGAACGCATTGGTTATCAGGCGGCGGAATTACTTTCCCGCATGATGGACGGGACCAAGCCTTTGCACCATGAAATACTTATTCCGCCCAGTGATGTCATGCGACGGCGAAGTACCGATGCGGCGGCGGTGGAAGATCCCTATGTGGCCGCGGCGCTGGCTTTCATCCGAGCAAAAGCCGATACCGGAATCAACGTGTTGGATATTCTGGATCACCTGGCCAACATTCAATTGCCGGTATCGCGCAGCACCCTGGATCGCCGCTTCCAGGAAACGTTGCATTTCTCACCCAAGGATCAAATTCTCAATATCCGGTTGGAACGCGTGCGACAACTGCTGGTGGATACCACAGATTCTGTAGAGCAAATTGCCCGGCGGGTGGGACTGGCGGGCGCAGCGCAGTTGGCGGCATTATTCAAACATCGTACCGGCCAAACACCGGGCGAATTTCGCGAGAGGCCGCGCGTTGCGTCAATAATCAAGGATTAGTCAATGACTGGAAACATTTGCTCCGTGTTGATTAAATTTGATAACAATTTGACCAAATTTTATATTGTGCGGGACTCTTGGCTCTGCTATGCTCATGTTGTCGGTTAGATAAATCAGTCAGATGGCTTTCAGGAGATTGCATGTACCTCAAACGACTTACATCGGCTTTTATTTTAGTTGCGGCCATGGCATTGATCCATGTGGTTCCAAGCCGCGCATTGGCCGCTGGCCCCGTTGGCAAAAAGCATACGGCGGACATGGGCTGGTGGAAAAAGGCTCGCTTCGGCATGTTTATTCACTGGGGTCTCTATTCGGTGCCAGCGGGAGTATGGCATGGCAAGCGGGTGCAAGGATATGGTGAATGGATTAAAAATGACGGCCACATTCCCAACAGTCAGTACAACGCTTTGGCTAAGAAATTTGATCCCGTTGATTTTAATGCCAATCAATGGGTCAAAATTGCCCGCAAAGCCGGTATGAAATACATTGTTATTACCAGCAAGCACCATGAAGGCTTTTGTATGTTTAATACCAAAGCCACCAATTTTAATATCGTGAAAGATACGCCTTGGCATAAAGATCCCCTGGCGATGCTTTCGGCGGCTTGTCGAATGCAGGGAATAAAATTCTGCACCTATTATTCGATTATGGATTGGCATTCTCGCGATCAGGTAGCCGCCCATCCCAGCGCCACGCATCCAACGTATAATCCAACGCATTTTGCGCCGGGGCGTGGCGAGGCTTATGTGCACTATATGGAACGGCAAATCCATGAACTTATTACGCAGTATCACACACATTTAATCTGGTTTGACGGTCAATGGATGAATGGCTGGACTAAGGCCTACGCCCGTGAACTGTACTACTACATCCGCTCGATTGATCCAACGATCATTCTCAATTCCCGCATTGGTTATGGTTATGGCGATTATGCCACACCCGAACAGCACATTCCTCCGATGGGTATTCCCGGTCCATGGGAAACCTGCATGACCATCAATACGACTTGGGGCTATGTTTCCTGGAATCACAATTGGAAATCCTCCACCACGCTGATTCATCATCTGATTCATTGCGCCAGCGGGGGCGGAAACTTTCTACTCAATGTCGGCCCCACGGCATCGGGGATCATACCCAAGCCAGAGGTTAATCGCCTTCTGGCCGTTGGAAAATGGCTGAAGGTCAATGGTCAAGCCATATACGGCTCGCATCGCACGCCTTTTGCTAAAGCGCTTCCATTCGGCTATGTCACGCAGAAGCCGGGCAGGTTGTTTTTGGAGGTAACCAAGTGGCCTAAGAGCCGCACCTTGGTGGTGCCCATGCGTAACGCCACCACGAAGGCCTATCTGCTGGCAAATCACCTGCCCTTACAAACAGCGACGGGGCTTGGCGGCCAATTGGTGTATCTACCGGCTGCTGCACCGGATCCGGTGGCCAGCGTCGTTGTTCTGAAATTCGCGGGCCCTGTTGAGCCGCTCAAGCAATAAGAGGTGCAACGCGTGCGGAATTTCGTGGATTTATCTCCACTTTTTATGAGGTAAATAGTGTATGTAATCATAGCAGGTTGTCCGCATTACGTGCCGGTGTTGGTCGGCAGCAGCCTTTGATTTGATGTAAACGCGAAGGCGCATCGGCCAAATACGATGCACTGTGGATGCAAGCATCCATTAAACGCCGCGTTGGCTCGCACCCTCGTCAGCGCCGATGGCAACGCAGGTGCACCCGGCGAGAATACGCCGACCGGAATTAACATCATCGCACAGTTACATTGGTGCTGTTAACATTGTTGTTGTCACCGCAGTTCGGCGGTTAAAATCAGGAGCAATAACATGAATCCAAGTTTGTCCAGAAACCACTTTTTCCGCGCAAGCAGTCTTGTCGCAGTTGGCCTTGGTGTGGCTTTAACGTTTCTATTGACCGGCTGCCAGGCCCCGCATCAGTCCCTGTCCTGGCGGGCGACATTGCACCGCGATCTGCCGTTGTATGGCGACCGCAACTGGATTGCCATTGTGGATTCCGCCTATCCGGATCAGAGTCGGCCGGGTGTCGAGACGGTGGTCACACATCACAATATGTTTACGGTTTTGAAGTATGTTTTGGCTGGAATTCAGCACGCCCCGAATATTCGTGCCCAGGCGTATACCGATAAAGAACTCAATTACGTCACCGACACGCAGACCCCGGGCATCAGTGCCTATCGCGCCAAATTGTATGCCATGCTGGCGGGTATCCCTCATTTCTCGCGGTTGCATATTCAGAGTATTCATCGCCTGAATAAAGATGGCAAAATATTCAATATTCTGATTCTTAAAACCAATTTAACCATGCCCTACACATCCGTATTTATCCATCTCAAATGCGGCTATTGGACCAACGCCGATGAAACCGCCTTGCGAAAAGCCATGGCCTCCGCTCAAGCTAATTAATGGGTAAACACCGGCGACCTTATCGCGTGTGTTTTTTGGAGAACTGCAGATGAATAAAAACAACCGATTAAATGAATTCAAACCGGTTGAGGAATGCTGTCCACAAGGCAATTGTTGTGGCGGCGGAGTAACGCGGCGGCGCTTTCTGGCGGCTTTATCCGGCGGCGTGGCGGCGGCAGTCATGCTGGCGGATCGTCCGGTGATGGCCGGGCCGTATGAAACCGCGGATTTCGCTAAACTCATTCCGCCGGACAAAAAACTTAACCCTCAATGGGTGGAATCACTGTATGCGCGCGGCGAACCATCCGTTTATTCCAAAGCCAAAGGAGAACTACGGTTCATCGGTATGCCGGTGGGGGGGCTATGCTGCGGCACGGTCTACCTCGGCGGTGATGGCAAACTATGGCTTTGGGATATTTTCAATCAGAATTCCAATGGTATTGAACCACGCAATGTGCCGTGGGGCGGATTTGGCCATCCACACAATGTCAATCCGCAGAACGGGGCCAATTACGTTCAGCCAGCCAAGCAGGAATCTCCCTTTGAGCAGGGATTTGTGCTGCGGGTGAATTCCGTTGATTATCCCATGGACGCCCGCGGCTGGAAGGACATCACGTTCCGCGGCAACTATCCCATCGGAGAAATTAACTATCGTGATCCGGCGTGTCCGGTGGCCGTGAAGTTGGAAGCCTACTCTCCATTTATTCCGCTAAATACCGATGATTCAAGCCTGCCGGCGACGGTGTGTGAATTCACGATTACAAATACCAGCCAGAGCCACGCGAAAATTCAGTTGGCCGGATTTTTACAAAATGCATCCAGTTTGTATACCGCCGGTGTCGGCAGCGGCGCACGGATTAATGAAATAGAAACCGTAGCCGGGGCTACAGTTCTAAGTTGCCGCTTCGACAGCGCACTGGCCCCATCCGCCACGCCCTCGCGTCCGGACATTGTGGTGGACACGTTCAACCATCCAACCTACGGTCAATGGAAAGTCACCGGCACCGCGTTTGGCAACGGACCGATCCTGCGCGCGGATATTCCGGCCTATCAGGGCAATGTCGGCGGCAAGGGGCCACGGGTGGTAAACTCCCACGCTTCGGCCCCCGGCACAACGATCGCCCAGAAAGACGCCGCCACCGGTACCCTGACCAGTCCGCCTTTTACCATTGAACGCCGCTACCTGAATTTTTACATTGGTGGTGGCTCGGATATTCAGCAGGTGGGCCTGCAATTAACCGTGGATGGGAACGTGGTTCGCCGGGCCGCCGGAGAAGATAATAATCACATGCGCCGGGTGAGTTTCGACGTATCGGAATTTATTGGCAAAAAAGCGGTTATTGAAATATATGATCATGCCACCGGTGCATGGGGCAATATCGGCGTATCGGATATCGTGCAATCCGATGTCAGCACGTCGCAATCCGCGCATGTATCGGAACTTGATACGGATTATGGCACCATGGCCCTGGCGGTGTTGGGAAAAGCGACCGCCCACGCGAATTTAAAAAAGCAATCGCCATTTGACGCACCAATTGCTGATAAAAGCCTTGAGGATGCGGGAACAGATCTGACAGGCGCACTGGTGCAAACGGTGGCGTTAAAACCGGGAGAATCCCGAACCGTTACATTTGTCGTTGGGTGGCACTTTCCCAATTGCGGGAAGTTGCCGGTGGCGGAAGCCGCGACCGGCAATTACTATTCCCGCCGTTTTGGCGATGCTAAAGATGTAGCCGAGTATGCCGTTGGCAATTATGCACGGCTTTCCCGTGATACCAAGCTCTGGCGTGATACCTGGTACGATTCAAGCTTGCCGTACTGGTTTTTGGACCGCACGGTCTATAACACCGCCTGCCTGGCTACCTCGACCAGCCACCGCTTTGCCACGGGACTATATTGGGGTTGGGAGGGAGTGGGGTGCTGTCAGGGAACTTGCACACATGTGTATCACTTTGCGCAGGCTACCGCGCGGTTGTTTCCTGACTTGGAGCGAGATTTGCGGCGGCGGGTAGACTTCGGCATGGCATTAAACAAGCAAACCGGCATGATCGGCTACCGTGGTCCCGGCACCGGCCCGGCTACCGATGGACAGGCGGGGATGATACTCTGTGCTCTGCGCGAACATCTTATCAGTGCGGATAATACGTTCCTGCGGCAAATCTGGCCCGGCGTAAAATTGGCCATCGGCTGGTTGATGCATCATGCCGACAAACAAACTGGCCTGATTCAAGGCGCGCAACCCAATACGCTGGATGCCGCGTGGTATGGCGAGATCGCCTGGATCAGCGGGCTATATGCGGCGGCTCTGCGGGCCGGTGAACGCATGGCCACCGATATGGGCGATCCGGTGTTCGCGGCACGTTGTGCCCGTTGTTTTGCCCAAACCAAAAAATCCATTGCCAGTGAATTATTTAATGGCGAATATTTTATTCAAAAGCCCGCCCCCGGCCACAGCCACTCTCTGGGAACCTATAAAGCCTCTTTCATTGAGCAGGTGCATGGCCAAACCTGGGCTTGGCAAATTGGATTAGGCCGGGTGTTTGATCGCTCACAAACCGTCAGCGCCCTGAAGGCTCTGTACAAATACAACTTTACCATGAACGTCGGGCCATTCCGAATGAAAAATCCAGCCGGACGCCCCTACGCACTCTCCGGCGACGGGGGGCTGATCATGGCTACCAACCCGAAGGGATTGCCCAATGCTTTTGGCAACGTCTCTGCTTGGCAGTATGGCTATTTTGATGAGTGCATGAGCGGTTTTGAACATCAAGCGGCCAGCAACATGATCTCCGAGGGGCTGTTGCTGGAAGGGCTGGCGGTTACCCGCGCCATTGAAGATCGCTATAGTGCCCGCCTGCGCAATCCCTTTAACGAAATTGAGTGCAGCGATCATTATTCCCGTTCCATGGCCAGTTTTGGCTCCTTCATCAGCATCTGTGGCTTTGAATACCACGGCCCCAACGGACATATTGGTTTTGCGCCACGGTTGAACCCCGACAACTTCAAGGCCGCATTCACCAGTGCTGCGGGATGGGGAACCTTCAGCCTGCAAAAGCGAAAGACCCGACAGATTGCGAAATTGCATTTGCGTTGGGGATCGCTGAAACTCAACACGATCTCCCTGCCATCGGGAAACAATCAGCACGTTACCGTCAATCTCAAGGGGATAAATATTCCAGCAAAACTCACCACCGGGACGGATGGGACTCTGATAACACTCGATCATCAATGCACATTGCGGGCCGGAGACGTCTTAATAATCGCGATTTCGTGAACAAATAGTTAGTATACAATGATCGTAACTGGTTGCCGCCGGGTTTTTTATTTGTGTCTGGTGTGCTCCGCAGCATGATCTGTTGGCTGGAGGATTGCCGTTGATGGCAATGAAGAAAAACAATCATTTGTATTTCCACATGGGAACGATGGGCTACATCGGCACCGCGCTGGATGTTAACGACTTCATTTTTTTCAACATTGTGGTGGTCACCTTCCGGAGCTTTACCAGTGATTTATTTCTCATTGCCATATTGGTAAATGTGCATCGTCTGCTGGGATGTACCCTCCAGCCCTATGTGGCGTGGAAGGCGGACCATATTCACAGCCGATTTGGCCGCAGGAAGCCATTTCTGATGGTTTCTCTTCCGGGCGCGGCGGTCCTCATTATTCTGCTGGGGCTGCTGCCGGAATGGATTCCAAAAAGCGGCTACCACACGATATTTGCCCTGGCGGCAGTGGCCGGTGTATTTATTCTCTGGCAGGTATGCCAGGAAATTAATTTAAGCGCCCATACAACATTGTATCCCGCGGTTATTTCGCAGCGGTGCCTGGGAACCGCGGGAGCGGTTCGAATGGTACTTAGCGGATTAATGACGTTGTTTATGACTTATTATGTCATGCACTGGGCAGATATTAATCGCTTATATCCATATCTTGCCGGTGCCATCATTACGGCCTTGGCAATCCCATGCCTTTTACTTACACCGGAAATTACCACTCATATACCGGCCCCAGCACGCTATAAACCCCTGGAACATCTGCATCTGCTTTGGGAGCAGCCGCGTTATGCCCTTATTTCAGTAATTGCGTCCGCGGCTCTGGCATTTCCAGTTACGATGGTATTGTTTCAATCTCTTTATGTCACACGGGTGTTGCATTTTTCGCTGGGGCAACTTGGTAAAGCGATGTTTCCCGGTACCATTGTTGCCCTTTTACTGGCAGTGCCGCTCGGATATGCTGTGGATATTGTCGCTCCACGGACGATGATGATCGTCGCCTTCGCGCTGTGGATTATTGCGGCAGCAGCCATGGCGTTTTTTGTCCACCACTGGGTCGCATTGATGCTCGTACAGATACTTTATTTCGTAGGTTATACCATTCAAACCAGCGCCATTCTCGCATTGACTTTCGAGAACGTATCGGAAGATAAACGCGGTGCCGTATTCGGCATTATTCAGGTAACGCGCGCGGTTGCCACGATTCTGGCATCGCTGATTGTCGGATACCTCGTTAATATTCACGGGCAATACCGCGTTGCTTATCAAGTCTGCATTATTTTAGCTGTCATTGGAATTGTGGCCGCATCGTTCCTTAAATCGCTCCGCAATCCACTGGCCCCCATGACGCCTGACGCCCCGATCAGTACGAAAAATATTTTTAATCCACCTTCAGAGGAATCATAAAAATGCGTAAGCTCAATCAAGTCATTTTTATCATGACCGATACACAGCGAACCGATATGCTGGGTTGTTATGGAAACGCGGCCATGCATACACCGCATCTCGACGCCCTCGCGGCATCGGGTGTTCGATTTGAACGGGCCTATACCTGTCAACCGGTTTGCGGACCCGCGCGCTCGGCTCTTTTTACGGGAATGTGGCCCCACGCCAATGGGTCATGGGCGAATAACATGGCATTGGGCGACAACATAAAAACCATCGGCCAGCGGCTGCGGGATCATGGCATTCATTGCGGCTATGTCGGCAAATGGCATCTCGACGGCAGCGATTATTTCGGCTTGGGCCGATGTCCCGACGGGTGGGACGCAAAATATTGGTACGACATGCGATGTTATCTCGAAGAGTTGTCGGATGCGGATCGACGACGATCCCGTGACCCCGCGACCAACCGGGATCCGCACTTGGAGGCATCATTCACCTATGCGCGCCGCTGCTCGAACCGCGCCATTGACTTCGTGCGCGCGCATTGTCGCGAGGATTTTCTGCTCGTCGTGTCGTATGACGAACCGCACCATCCCTTTTTATGTCCCCCACCATTTTCCGAAATGTACCGGAACTATACCCCGCCGCTTAGTACCAACCAATTGGACACGCTGCTTGATAAACCGGAACATCAGCGCATCTGGGCACAAAGCTTACCCACGGACGATCCCGCCACACGACGGCCTGACGTGGCGGATTACCTCGGTTGCAACTCCTTTGTCGATCATGAAATCGGCAGGGTCCTGGATGTCGCGGCGCAGTACACCGCCGAAGCGATGATCATGTATACGTCGGATCATGGTGATGCGTTATTCTCACATGGAATAACCAACAAAGGCCCCGTTGCGTATGATGAGGTAACGCGCATTCCACTGATTGTGCGGTGGGCCGGAGTCGCGCCCGCCGCCGCGGTTTGTCAGTCGCCGACTTCACATATCGACGTGGTTCCTACAATTTTAGATGCGTTCGGCATAGCCATTCCAGAATCACTTGCCGGGCGCAGTATGTTGCAGACGATTCGTGATCCTGCCGTTGCGACCAATAACGCGGTATTTATTGAATATGGCCGTTATGAAGTCGATCATGACGGCTTTGGCGGATTTCAGCCGATGCGAACAATTTATGACGGGCGCTACAAACTGACCATTAACCTTTTGACTTCGGACGAGCTTTATGATTTGCACACGGATCCGCAGGAACTGACAAATATTATTGATTCTCCAACCCACAACCGCATCCGAAACAGTCTTCATGACCAGTTGCTCGATTGGATGAACGACACACGCGACCCCTTCCGTGGATATTATTGGGAACGACGGCCCTGGCGGGCGGATGCCCGGCCCGCGACTTGGGACTACACCGGCATGACCCGGCAACGTGACAACCCGGAATACGAGCCGCGCCAGCTTGATTATGAAACAGGAATGCCAATGGAACAGGCGGTTCGACAGAAATAATGTCAACCCGGCTTCCGCAGTCCGGCTTGAATCCGGGAGCCTGTCCATGTAATGGCCGGGATTGCGATGGGGCTGAAATGTCCTCTATGCACGACGGAGCATTGAACTGCCTCTGAAAGATCAGTCCGCGCGATTCGACAACCAAGCAGACGGGATATTTCCGGCCCATCCCGCAGGGCAACGCGTTTTTTGACTCCCCTCGGCGGGCCATCTTCGCCCGGTACGCCGTCGCTTTTCTCGTTTTACTTGCGACGGTAACCGATTCTCTGATTGCTATTACCAATGGAAGGCCGAGTTCGTAGCGCGGACACACCCGCCCCACACACCGGCAAAAAATAGTCCACCCAAAACTTGCCCATGCTTGCCAATTTCTAAATCCGGTTATGATAATTAACTGTGATGGTTGGTTTGTCCGGGGCGTGGTATTGATGGTTGGTAAATATGTGCTTCCGGTTGTGGCAATGCTGCTGCTGCTGACGGGTTGCGGGTTTCTATCCCTGGGGCAACCCAACTTGGCCAGTGATGATCCCGCGCAGAAAATTCCCGCGATCAAATTGGCCGCTTGTCATCATGACGCTTCCGCAATTCCTCTGCTGATAAAAGCGTTGTCCAGTCAGGATTCGGCTATTCGCTTTTATGCCATTTACGCTTTGCATAAAATCACCGGTCATGAATTTGGATATGTCTATTATGCCTCTGAGGCGCGCCGCAGCTTGGCCATTGCACGTTGGAAAAAATGGCTTGCCGCTCAACATTCAATGCACTTCCACCTGCCGGTTGCCAAAACCGGACCTGCGGCTCCCACTTCCGCAATACCGGGAGGTCCTTCATGATATTCATGAAAAAGCCGGTCAAAAAAGCCGCCCTTGGAACCGTTGAAGATCTCGGTGCGGGCCGCATCTTTTATCGTCTTAATGCCGGCATGACTTTTGACCTTATACCGCAATTGCGGAGGGAACTGCTGGAAACAGTAGACCATTTTCAGCCCAAGAAAATGATTTTCGAACTTGAGCAGCTTAATCGCTTCGGTGGCGCTGGCCTCGCGATCCTTGTTGAAATCCTCCGCCATCTCCCACCCGATGCCCAGCTCTATCTGGCGCATCTGCATAAAGAAGTACGCGGTGTCATTGAAATTGGTCATCTTGACGATATGGTCACCATCATCGATGACATGCCCGCCGCGCAAGCCACTGAACTTTTAGCCGGTTCATCCTGCCCGGTTCCCAAAGACTGTCCGGGCTGTTTGACACCGTCGCCCAGCCATCTCCCGGCCCAAACCTCTGGAGGTGCTGATGCGAGCGGCGATTGAATTTTTCGGTGATTTTGTTTATTTGCTCCTGGATACACTCCGTGCCATCATGCCGGCATTGTCTACCAGTCGCGGAAGAGTTCTGGCCTGGCGGAATATCTGGATACAGATGAATCGCATCGGCGTGGAAAGCATTCCCATTGTCTGTCTGGTGATGTTCTGTATCGGCGCGATATTGGCTATGCAGATCGCACCGGAACTCGCCAGGTTCGGCATTGTTCCAGTGACCGCCGACGTTGTGGCCCTGGCGACGTTTCGTGAAATGGGGCCGCTGGTTTCCGCCGTCGTCATGACCGGTTTTGGCGGTGCGGCCATCGCTGCGGAAATTGGCACAATGGTGGTGGGCGAGGAAATTGAAGCCATGGAAGCAATGGCCATCGATCCCATCCGCTTTCTGGTAGTGCCAAGAGTTCTGGCCGGGATCGTAATGATGGTATGTCTGACTGCATTGGGTGATCTGGCCGCGATGTTTGGCGGATTGGTGGCGTCCGCACTACTGCTGCATCTTGGCGCTTTGCAATACATTCATCACGCCCTGGCGATCTTGAAAGTCGGAGATTTTCTTACCGGTTTGGTCAAGGCGGGTGTATTTGGCATGCTGATCACCGCGATTGCCTGCTTTCTGGGATTAAAAGTGCGCGGTGGTGCGGAGGGTGTAGGCATCAATACCAGCAAAACCGTGGTCTTCACCATTGTCGCGTTGATTGTGGTGGATTTAATTTTTACCTCCGTATTTTTTTATCTGGGCGTGTAATGCCGGAACCGTTAATTCAACTTCAGGGCATCAGCAAGAGCTTCGGCGACACGCGGATTTATCATGATCTGAATCTCGATATTTTCCCCGGTGAAACGCTGGTGATCATGGGCGGATCAGGTTCCGGAAAATCCACACTTCTGCGCGTGCTGATGGGCCATCTGAAAATAGATGCCGGAAAGGTGCTCATTCGCGGACGGACACTCGATGAAATGAATCGCGGCGAACTGGATTCCTGGCGAAAATCAGTTGGAGTGCTCTTTCAAAGCGGTGCACTGTTTAATTCCATGACCCTGCGGGAAAATCTCGCTCTGCCTGTGCGGGAACACACCGATCTCGATGATGAAACAATTGACCTCATGGTACAAATTTATCTTCAACTCGTCGGACTGCGGGAACATATTGATAAATTACCCGCGGAACTTTCCGGCGGTATGAAAAAACGCGGCGGCCTGGCCCGTGCGCTGATGATGCAGCCGCGCATTTTGTTTTATGATGAGCCTACCGCGGGCCTCGACCCGGTAAGCACTGCCCAAATTAATGAACTGATCATGAATTTGAAAAACAAAATGGGCGCAACCAGCGTCGTGGTAACCCATGATATGCAATCAGCTTTTAAACTTGCTGATCGCCTGGCTTTGTTATTCGACGGAAAATTTGCCGCCGTTGGCTCCGTGGAAGAATTTCGTACCACCACCAACCCGCTGGTACGGCAATTTGTTGATGGTCGATTGGACGGGCCATTTGTAAATCCCTCTGATCAATGCAGTTATAAAGCTCAACTTCTGGGACGCAAGATAAACGAGGTGCCGCATGGCCAAAAAGAAACGTGACGCCTTTCGTGCCGGCGTTTTTATGCTTTTAAGCATCATGCTGATTCTGGTGATGATCGTAGCCATTAAAGGCTTCGCCCGCGTATTCGAGCCTGTGCAGGTGCGGGCGGCCCGCTTCTCGTTGCGCGATGATCTCGGTGGATTGCAGGTGGGAGATAATTTGCGCGTCGCGGGTTTTACCGTTGGAGAAATTCAATCCATCAGCCTGATAACCAACGTAAAAAACCCCTTTGTCCTTGTCACATTCACCATGCCAAAAAAATATACCCTGCGTACCGGCGCCCAGGTGGTGATCGGTGGTACCATCACCGGAACAAGCTGGTTGAATTTTGAAAGCCTCGGTTCCGGTATGCCGCTGAAGCCCAATTATGTTTTAATTGGGCACCCCAGCGGAATCAGCCATGCCTTGGCAACCGTCGCGTCATTGGCCCCGCAAATTAAAGCCATGGTCACGCAAGTCCGCACCACCACCGTCCCACTTATCAATGCGGATTTAACCAAGCTCGGCACCACCGAAGATTCCATCCATACTGCGGCCACCAGCGCCACCGGTGCGCTGAATTCTGTGCATGATGAAATTCCGCCGGTCGTAGCCAAATATAATCTTGCCGCGGATAAAACCGCCTATGCCATGGATCAGGCCGGTAAATTGCTGCACTCGGGGCGGAAAGGGGCCATCGTAAATATCAATGCCGCCACCGCGGAAATCAAAAAAGCCATCCCCGTCTTAATATCCAAGGCCCAATCGGATCTTAATGAACTTCACGCGACACTCACCAACAGCACCTCCCTTACCGCGAAAGCTCGAACACTTCTTGCCGCCAATCAGGATCGGATCAACGGTATGATTCGCGCTTTGCACGGGGCTTCGGTAAATCTTAAAACTTTCGCGGTAGAAATTCGCCACAGTCCCTGGCGGCTGCTTTACAAACCCAGTAAGAAGGACATCAACAACGTTGAAATTTATGACGCCGTGCGCGAGTTTGATCAAGCCGCCCGGCACCTGCAGCACGCCGCTGACGTGCTGAAAGCAACCGCCGTAAATCCCGAAACTCCCGCCGAGCAGACGCGACTGCATCACCTGATGGATCAACTCAACACCACGTTCAGCCAATTCCAGCAGGTGGAAAACAAATTCTGGAAAGCGGTAAAAAAGTAAGCCCTGCCAATACCTTACCAAATACCAAATGCCAACGGGTTCATTATTTCAACGCACAAAATTCTACCCCGTCCGATGCAGATCGGAAAGCGAATTCACCGAGGTGTACTGTTTCAATAGAAATGTCACGGGTACTCGTTTCAATAGAAGTGTCACCCCTGGGGGCGAAATCAAGCCCGCCCCGGAGCGGAGCGGGCTTGATTTCGCCCCGGAGCGACAGGACACCAATAGAACTTTTTGCGGAAGCCGTGAATGGCTTGGGTGGCCATTTTATGCAACGGTTTGCAGGGTCGTGCAGTATTCGTACAACCACATGAATTACGTGTAGAGATTCTATCCAACGCTATACTTGATGTTGGGGCCAGCGTGACCCGCTGATGATAATAGTCTTTCACCCCGTCTCTTTACTGCATTGAGGACTGCATGCCGCTGTTTTCTTCAGTCACCGATTTGGGCATTCCTGATGCCATGGCCAGTACGCTGGGGCAGGCTATGCAGTTGGCGCGAACGCGATTGGCTTCCGCCGCGTCTGGATGGCTTTTCGCGTAAGCTGCTGGCCTTGCGGGTGTACGCGAAAGCACCGTGTTCCCACAACCTCGCCGCGCCGCTGCAGGGCTCTGCAACAAAGTAGATATACATATCAACATAAGTGAATGCCGTTCGCATGCTTGCCGATCATCTGAACTGCCATTATCATGAATATTAACGTGAGTTCGGGACAAGGAATGTTGTAAGTAGCGGTTTTTGTAGGGCGTTACAGTTTTCGCCCGATGAAATCGCACAACGTGCGTTGAAAACAAGCAGTTTTTTCCACGACGCTCCAGATGGTCGGTGGAAAATCGGTAAAAATCCTTGCAAATCATAATTTCTTATCCCGAACTCACGTAATATTAGGGCTGCTACAACTGGCCGGGCCACTACACGTATCCATACCCGATCAAAAACCCATCAGAACCCTAACACACACCGGCCCACACTTCGCTGGGCGATTACAATAGCATACACGCCTGACAGCCGTTGGAGAATTGTTTCCAGAGAATTGTTTCCATTCCGACACCGTTTCACTCTCCAGAGCCTGTGTTTATATGGGCGATGAGATACCGAATCTTCTTCTGAATCTCCGCTACCAACGGATCGGAAACGTCGGCAACCGCAACGGACTCCAGCGCCTCGGGCATGAAAGATACACGGACGTTGCCGGGAACTGTCCATTGCCCGGCCTTATGGACCATGTAGACCAAAAATGTCCCGCCCGGTTTGATCGGCCCGGAAAAATGCCGTGTGTTGGAGTTTGGATATATCCACAGTTTCAGCGTGGTGGGCAGCATTTTCTCCGCCGCCAGCACCGCCTCCACATTTACCTGAGCCAGCTTGGGTATCTCGTTTTGGCCAAGGCCGGCAGCTGCGGTCGTACTGTGCCAATTTCTCACCTCCACGACGGCAACCGCCGAACGTTCCCAGAATCGAGCCGCCTTTGGAATGACGACCGGAACCTGCGGAATTCGCGGTACGGGCGGTGGTGTGGCCAATATCCAGATCACCGCGCCCACGGCGACCGCCGTTACCGCGATTGCCAGAATAATGACAAGACGTTGCATCTTTGCTCCTTTGGAGGCCTCCGCCGACGATCAATAATACGTCGCAGCTATTTCCGCGCGTGCGCCAGCACAATGAGTTTCTCGATTTTCGCCTGAATCTTTTTCACCAACGGATCGGAAAGGCCGGTAACGGCAACAGATTCCAAGCCCCTGGGCATAAACGGTACGCCCACGCTGCCGGTGAGGTACCACCGAGAACCACGCACAGTGGTCATGTAGACCAAAAAGGTTCCGCCAGGTTTGATCGGGCCGGCCAACGGAGCGACCCCAGCGTGGCCAGAAACAAATAGAACTGTGCCAGTTTTTACCATCCGCTCCGCGGCCACTCCCCCAGAGTACGCAGAAACGAAGAGGATTGCGTCAGTTTTTATCATTCGTTCTGTGGCCAAGACGGCCAGCACACGAACACGTGAGCGGTAGGATTCCCAACTTCCCCCGAGGTTGTTCGTCGTTCGCACGACACGCCACCGGATGACCCTGACCACGGCAAACGCCGAACGCCGCCAAAAACGCGCGTTTTTTCCGAGAAACATACCAGTCATCGCAGCCCCCGACGATCTCGCTTGCGGCATGAGGACGGCAAAGTCCAAGCACGCAAGTACGATCCAGGCGAATCGCAGAATCCGCTTATATCGAACCGTCATAAGGAAAAGTCCCTTTTCAACGCATCCCGCAAAGAAATTCCGCTGTTCGCCAAAGGCACCAGCAACGTAACGAGCGTCGGCTCGCATGGGCCACGTGGAAACTCGCGGTGCCAACAAGAGGCGTTTGAGCTTCTCTGAAGCATTTTATCATCCAATAATATACGGCATAGCTATTTCCGCGCGTGCGCCAGCACAATAAGTTTCTCGATTTTCGCCTCAATCTTTTTCACTAGATGGTCAGAAAGGCCGGTAACGGCAACGGAATCCAGCCCGCGCGGAATAAAGATTGCGCCCTCGTCGCACGGAACGATCCATCGCTTTTTGTAGCGGACCATGGAGACAAGGAAGATGCCGCCCGGTTTGATAGGGCCGGCTAGGGACGGGAAAAAACGCTCGACATAAATTTTCAAGTCAGTCGGCACCAACCTCTCGGTGGCCAGAACCGCCAGTACTTGCGTGCGGGCGAGTTCCGCGTCCAACTTCGAATCGTTCACAATATGGATAACAACCCTTCGCCAGCTTGTGACCTTCACGACGGCCACCGCCCAGCGATGCCAAAATCGTGCCGTCTTGACGGAATCATAGGCCCCGCCAGCCGCGCAGGTTTGCGCCGGCACTAACGCCAACAATGCGACGATCAGTACCACCGTGGCCGGTCGCCGAGGAAATGATTGGCTATCTACCGACAACCCCATTACAGCACCTCTCCGTTGAACCACCCTTGCGACAGGAATCCCCCAACCACCGAAGGCATCATGGGTGCGCCAGCAACTCCACCGAGAACGGCAACGCATGGGTCCCGGCTATCGAAGCCGGGTGCCCACTGCGCGAAAGGAATATCCAGCGGGAACCGGGCCACGATCCCCCACACGACAGGGTAGCCCGCCGCCATGGGATCGGCGGGTGTAGTTTCGCCGTACCTGCCCGGCCTGTCTGATGGCCGCCGAACTGGTTGCTCCGAAAGGCCGCTCGATATGGCAGCGGGCTGTGCCGAGATCGGGCCCGACGGGCTAGGCGGATCGGAAAATGTCTCGCCGTGTATCAGGCTGAGAAAGGACGTGCCGGTTGTTACGGGCTGATTTCCCGACGCCACCGGGGCCCACGCACCGAATCCGGTGACGCCCCCAGATGCGCCCTTGTTCCACGCTACATTTTGCTCCGCGGCATTAACGCTTGTGTTCCCGCTCCCGTTGAAAGACCAGCTTCCCAACGCCTCCTCGGTGTAAACCGACGATGCATTATTCTCATTGTCCAGCGTCTGCGCGCAGACGTAAAGATCAAAGTTGAACGAAAGGGTCATGTTGGTGAGGGCGTGGTCGTTGTTGGCCTCCCAGGATCCGGATTGGTCGGAATACACCGGCGGGCCGTCAGCCGGACCAGGATCCCGAAATGTTATTGGAGTTGTGTAGCCATCGGCGGAGCTGACCGTGTACGCGTTCCCGTCGGCCCACGGGGGAGCTGGATCATTTCCTGCAACGTCGAGAACCGGGGACGAAGTGCTGATTGTTCCATCCAGCGAACTCGTAAGCGTTATTCCATCCGCATATTTACCGTCGTTTTGAAAGCCGATACCATTTTGGATGAAGCCGAATTGTATCTGGGACACCCCCCAATCCAAGGATGTCGCGCCGGTGAGCGTAACCTGCGCGTTGGCCAACATTCCCGGTGTGATGCTATTGCCCGCTGCGACGGAGAAACGGAGGATGTTGCTTTCGACACCGACCCCGTCCGGTTGGGCGTTTCCCGGCGTGGACGCGCTTTCTCCTATGGGTGTGCCAATCGACACCTGTACCACGTTGACATTCCACTGGCCGGAGAAACCATTGCCGATGTTATAGGTGAGCTCCCCGACGTCCTCGCCCGAATTCCATTGTACCTGCGTGCTTGAGGACGCCAGCGGCGGGAACCAGGAGGAGGTTCCTCCGACCGCCGTGAAGTTACTTGGGTTCGGCGAGATGCTCGATGGAAGGGATGCATTGTAAATATATTTGCCATACCCCGGCACATTCTGTGCCCCAGTGATCTGCCAGACGTTGTAGTAAACGGTATCCATCAATTGCGGTGCAGAGGTGGCGTTCTTCTGCCAGTTAAGCATGATTGAACCTTCGCCGGTTTGCGTACCCTCGACGTAAACAATATCCGGATTGGGACTCGCCGCATTGAAGTCGTAACTGCTGGTAATCTGCCCCTCTTTCTGATCGTTGAGCCAGAGTTGCAAACCCCCCGTCGTGGTCAGGGTGTATATTCCATTGTCGGTGGTGGGATTTTCCGCGTTGATCTGCAACTGCTGCAACGCCGGATCGGCGACGGTCAGGTCTGTTTGGTTGTACGCGGGAACGAGACTATTGCCGGTGAGTTGGTAATCATAATCATTGCTATTCAGCAGTAGATAGCCCCCCTGGTCCAAGTTTTCCGCCGCTTTCTGATTGAACACGGTGCCGTTGGATCCCGGCGCGTTTTCAAGCTCATTGATCGACCCGGTGGGCGGGTTGTCGTTCTGATTCGGGTTTGAACTCAGGTCCGCGTAATTATTGTTGACGCCCATCTCGGCGCTGTTCAGTGATAGTGACGGCATCAACAGCACGCCCGAATCGCCGAAGTTCCCATCGCCGGTAGCCGCGCTGCTGAAATCTCCGATGACGTAACTGGTGTGCAACTGTGGCGCGGCAGCCGCGCCGCTTCTGCGTGCGCCGCCGAGGAACCGAGCCGGGATTATTTCATCTGCCGCAGCCATGGATGACTCGCACAACTTCCCATCATCCAATAAATTCTACGCCGCTGGTCGCGGGGACGCAAGGCAAATTCACGCCAGCCGAACCCACAACGAAACAATCGCTTG
>Ga0209012_1001005_pt1 | contig 32727 bp, 31 predicted proteins | sample RS3BMetagenome_FD_184735 | JGI IMG/M metagenome (GOLD analysis project Ga0209012, IMG submission 184735) | Ferric oxide microbial mat and aquatic microbial communities from Rainbow Spring, Yellowstone National Park, USA - RS3B (SPAdes) (version 3) ...
CGCCGCAGCCGCCTGAGCAACGTCGCCAACATCGCGCTTCCTGGCCATCAGCGCGCCAACTGAACATTCTCGCCAACCACGCAAATCCTGCGGGCCAATGGCATAGAGGGGTCCCCAATGCGCGCTCAGGTGCCGCGGATCCGGAAAGGGCATCCACCCATGCTGAAGGTGGACGGCACCGAGCGCCTTGAGGCGGCGCCACACCGCGGCGCTCACGCGGGAACTGAGCGCCGGCACCTTCTAGACCAGAACGAGCCACGTCACAGCCGCTCTCTGCGTCCGGCCGTTGACGGGATCAGATCAGTTCCAACTGGTGGCACTCCAGGCCCTGTTGACGCCTAGCTAGGACGGCTCGCCGGCATCGGGACGCCAGACATTGCCGAGATAGGCCGCCGTGGAGTTGCGGAACCGGGCAAAGCCGCGGATGTACCCACCGATCGGTGGGCGCAGGCCTACCTTGTCAAGGTCCTCCAATGATACGAAGACGGGCTCGAGGCGCTCCTCCATCTGCCGAGGCTCTGCCGAGCGATCACGCTCCGCTCCCAAGAAGACAATCTCGATGAGGTTATGATCCCGATCCCAGCTCGACGTCTCCAGGACGAAAGCCACCCGCTCGGCCGCGATTTGGAGCCCGGTCTCCTCCTCGACCTCCCGACGAGCAGCCGTGGCGGTCCCTTCTCCGATATCTGGGGTCCCACCGGGCAGCACCCACAGGTCGCCTCGGTCAGTCCGTCGGCATAGGAGCACGGCATCATCGCGGAAGAACAGGACCGAGCACCGCAGGTTGACGGGCGCGCCGTCATCGATCGAGGACATTTGACTCACTTTCGGCCGCAACGCCCGGTTCCTGACCGGTCGGGCCCTCGTTAATGCTGACGACCGTCCAATGCCCGCCTGTCTCCTCCAATGTGTTGAAGCATCCGGTCCCTTGGGGCAATAGCCCGGGATCTCCGAGCTCAGGGTCGATCGTGACGAGGGCGAGGCGAATCACGACGTCGTGGCTCACCGCGAGGGCGATGCCCCCTGCTACTCGGCGGGCCAGGTCGTTCAGTGCCTCCCAGGCTCTGGCCCGGACTTCCTCGGATGGCTCGACGTCCGGCGCGTCATCGAGCGAGCCCCACTGGGCCTCCACGGCTTCCTTGCGCATCCCGGCCCATCGGCCGTACTCACGGTCGATCAGACGCACCTCCGTCTCGACTGAGAGCCCGGCCTGCCTGGCCACCGCCGCCGCGGTGTCGACCGCCCGCCGAAGAGGACTGGCCACGATGACAGCGATGCCGCGACGGCCGAGGGCGTCGCCTAGCCACTGCGCCTGTCGGCGCCCCAGCTGATCCAGGGGTGGATCGAGGCGGCCGCGCAAGACGCCAGCAGCATTGAGGGACGTTCGGCCGTGCCGGGCCAGATAGATCCTCGTCGTTCCCGATGCAAAGTCCCCGGCCCCACCATCGCCGACCGTCTTCCCCATGACCTGCACCAGCCACCTCCTGCAAACGCCATCTCGTCATCTGCAGGAGCCATCAGCCCGTGGGGGCGGTTTCGGCGAGCTCCATCACCAACCGACATGGTAGCCAAGCGGGGCGCCCACGACGCCAGATGGGACCGCGCTGCGTCGTCGTCGCCGAACCTGCTACCAGCACGGATGATCCTTCAGTCGGTCGGGCCCGCCAGCGTTGCTCGCCGCGCAATTTCGGGTACAGTTCGGGTACGCCGGATGAAGCCCCGGTGGGCTCTGGCCCAAATTGCCCCTTGAGGCTGATGGCCTCTACGTGACGTTTCATCACGGAGGTCGTCGCTGTTGGGTCCCAGCGTCGTGGTAGCACCACAGGGTGTACAGGCTCTACAAGTCCTGACGATCCTGTTCGGCGCGCCCTTGGTGAGTGGGGTGATCTCCCACGTCGAGGGGCGTCTGCAAGGACGCCGCGGACCACGAATCCTCCAGCCCTATTACGACTTGGCCAAGCTCTTCCGCAAGGAGACCCTGGTCACCGACCAGTCGAGCTGGGTATTCTTGGCCGGGCCGATTGTCGCCTTCGGGTGTTATCTCATCGTCCCTCTGCTCATTCCAGTGCTCACCACTTACGGACTGCCGCTGGGCTACATGGGCGACATCTTGGGCGGTGGCTTCATACTCGCCTTGGCCGGCTTCTCGGTAGCCCTTGCCGGCACCGAATCGGGGGCGCCCTATGCCCAGCTCGGCGGGAGCCGGGCAATGACCTTCGGAGCGTTGATCGAACCGACCATCTTGTTCGTCGTTTTCACCGTCGCGATCATCACCAGCACAGATCTTCCGTACGCGATGGCCGCCACCGTCCGATCGTCGTCGTCGGAGATAGTCCGTCCCGGCCACGTGCTCGCCGCCATCGCCTTCTTCCTCGTCGTGCTGGTCGACACCGGACGCATCCCAGTCGAGACCCATTCGGGAACGCTTGAGTTCGGAATGATCGACGAGGCCCGGACCCTTGAGCACTCCGGGTCGCCGCTGGCGCTCTTGAAGTGGGGCTCGGCAATGAAGCAGCTGATCCTCTACACCATCCTTATCAACGTGTTCGTGGCGCCGTGGGGGCTGGCGGCTTCGGGTAGCCCGGGGGCCGTGGCGCTCGCCATTCCGTCGCTCCTCGGCAAAGCCATGATCCTCGGCTGCATCTTCGCCGTTGTCGACAACCTCTTCTCGAAGCTCCGCCTGTTCAAGATCACCGAGTTCATCGCCGCCGCCTTCCTGCTCGCTGTGCTAGCGGTCCTGGTGTTCTACGCAGGAGGTGGCTGAATGCACCCCGCTCCTTCCACGTATTCTGGCGTGGCCGACGTGGTGGCCGTGCTGGTCCTGTTGACCGAGTTCGCCATGCTGCGCGCCCCCCTCTTGCGGTCCCAGGTGCGGCTGTACGCCTTCCAATCACTTGCGGTGACGGCACTGGCGGTGGACATCGCCGCCACCCGTCACATCAACGAGCTCTACGCCTTGGCGGTCTTGTCCTTCGTCTTGAAGGTCGTTCTCGTGCCCGGCTTGGTGCTGCGGCTGCTGCGTGACGCCGAGGTCGACTTGGCCGGCAGCTCCGTGCTCGGGGTCGCCAGCATGATCCTGATCGCCACTGGAGTGGCGGCCTTTGCCTTCTTCACGATCGGCTCATTGCACGTCCACTCCATCGCGCTCCCCACCACGGCACTGGCCATCGCCGCCGCGGTGGTGTTGGTGGCCTTCGTGCTCATCATCTTGCGAGCCGATGTGGTGTCCCAAGCCATCGGGTTCTTCTCACTGGAGAACGGGGTCTCGGTGGCCAGCCTGGTCGTGGCAGCAGGGCTCCCGCTTGTGGTCGAGGTGGCATTCCTCTTCGACCTGTTGGTCGCGGTGGTGGTGTTCGGCGTGATCATGCGAGTCCACCATGGCCGGACCAAGACGCTCTCCACCGAAGAGCTCGATCGGTTGAAGGGCTAACGGTGCCGGCCATCCTCATCGCGCTGACCACCTTCCCCTTCGTCGTAGCCGTCGCCACCTTCTTCCTCCCGGCCGCAGCATCCCGGGTGCTCTCCGTCGTCTCGGGCGCCGCCGCCTTCGGGCTCTCACTTGCCCTCGTTCCGGCGGCGGCCGCCCACTCCCAGCTCGCCGTTGGCAGCCTGTTGCGGGTAGATGCCCTCTCGGTAGTCTTCCTCGTCGCCACCACGTTCCTCTACGGCGCGACGGCCGTGTTCGCCGGCGGGTACCTCCATTTGGCGGACGGCGCGGCAGGCAGCAGGTATGGGCGGCGGTTCTACGCCGGCCTCAACCTCTTCTGCTGGTCGATGGTTGTAGCACCCTTGGTCAACGGGTTGGCCCTTCTCTGGGTGGCCATCGAGATCACGACTGTCATCTCGGCCCTGCTTGTGGCCATCGACGACACAGACGGTGCCACCGAAGCGAGCTGGAAGTACGTGCTCATCGCCTCGCTCGGCCTGGGCATCGCCCTGCTCGCCACGATCATCATGTACTACGCCGGCACGACGGTCTTCGGCTCGGCGTACGACCTCTCGTACACGAAGCTCTTGGCAGGGGCGGGACACTTCCCGCCCGATGTGGTCCGGCTGGCCTTCGTGCTGGCCGTGCTCGGCTTCGGGACCAAGATGGGGCTGGTACCGGTCCATACCTGGTTGCCCGACGCGCATTCCGAAGCGCCTACCCCGGTCTCGGCCCTGTTGTCTGGGGCGCTTCTGGCCACCAGCTTCTATGCCATCCTCCGTTACTTCCAGATTGCTGTACGGGCGCTCGGACCGACGTTCCCGCGCAACGTGTTGTTGATCTTCGGTCTCGCCTCGCTGCTCCTCGCCGCCCTGTACTTGTTGAGCCAGCGCGACCTGAAGCGCCTGCTGGCGTATTCGAGCGTCGAGCACATGGGGATCTTGGCGATCGGAATGAGCTTCGGCGCCCCGATCGCCGTGGTCGGGGTGCTGCTCCACGTCCTGGCCCACGCCGCCGCCAAGGGAACGGCCTTCTTCGGGGCGGGGTCGGTGGTGCGGAAGTTCGCCACCAAAGACATGACGAAGATACGAGGCGGGATCGGGGCGTTGCCGTGGAGCGGGCCCATGCTGGTGGCAGCAGTCCTCGCCCTCTCGGCCATGCCACCATTCGGCATTTTCCGCAGCGAATTCCTCATCGTCTCGGGTGGACTCTCCGATCCACGCGACACAGTGGCGGCCGTGCTGGTGATCTTGGTCACCCTGGCCTTCTTCGGGCTCTCCTGGTTCACCACCCAGACCGTGCTGACCCCCGAGGTGACCGCGACCGCGCCGGGCGGGGCTGGGGCGATGGTCACGCCACCCAAGGGTGAGGTGAGCCGCTGGATCGTGGTCGCGATGGCAACTGGTCTAGTGGCACTCCTGATCCTGGGCGTCCATCCGCCAGCCCAGCTGAGCCACCTCCTGGACCGCGCCGCCAGCGAGCTCGGGAGTCCTCGGTGACCGCCGACGGCGTCAGGGTCTCACCGGCTGTTCGGGCCTTTAGCGAGGACGTGCTCGGCCGGGTGGCAAGTGGCGCCCGGTTCTGCGAGCTCTTTGCCTCGGCCGAGGCCGGAGGGGCGCGCCTGGTAGCCGTGTTGGCCGACGGCGGAGCGCTCGATTCCGAGACGGTGGTGGTCCCCGACGAGGAGGGGCAATTCCCCTCACTGACGCCCCGCCTCCCCGCCGCAGCCTGGTACGAGCGGGAGATCCACGATCTGTTCGGTATGGAGCCGGTGGGGCACGGCCGGCTCGACCCGCTCATCCTCCCGCTGGCCGCAGGGTCACCCCGGCCTCGGCCGGGTTCGGGCAAGCCGCTCGATCCCGTCGAAATCGACGTCAGCCCGCTCCCGGCCCATCTCCGCGGCGAGGGGGTCTTCACGATTCCCTACGGTCCTGTTCGATCCGGGGTGTTCGAGTCCATCGAGTACCTCGTCGAGACGCCCGGCGAAGACATCCCGCATCTGCGCACGCGGGTGTTCCACAAGCACCGGGGCGTCGAGATCCGCTTCGAGGGGATGGACGTGGAGGCTGGCGCCCTGCTGGCTGAGCGATGCGAGGGGGTGGCATCGGTGGCCCACGCCATCGCCTACTGCGGGGCGATCGAGCGACTGGCCGGCGTGGAGGTCCCCGAAGCAGCGGGACTGGTCAGGGTGATCCACGCCGAGCTCGAACGGGTGGCCAACCACTTGGAGTCGGTCATCCGGCACGCCGAGGCCGCCGGTCAAGCGGTGGCCTATGCCCGCCTCACATTGCACAAGGAGCGGGTGCAGCGCCTCCGGGCTCGGCTGTGCGGTAGCCGCTTCGGCCGGGGCGTTGTGATACCCGGCGGGGTCAGCGGAGCGCCGCAGCTCGGTGCCGGTGATCTCTTCGCCGCTATCGACCAGATCGATGGCCCGGCCCGGGGCGACCTGCGCCTCTTGATGGCAACGCCGTCCTTCGTCGACCGGCTCCGGGGCACCGGGGTGATCCCACCGGAGCTGGCCCAGCAGTACGCAGCGATCGGTCCCGTCGGCCGAGGCTCGGGCCAGATGGAAGACGTGCGCTTCGCTCGACCCTACGCTGCCTACGGGCGACTTGGTCACCAGCTTCTCGAACCCCGGCTCGAAGGCGACGCCCTGGCTCGCCAACGGGTGCGGCTGGACGAGATCGCCGGCGCCTTCCACCTGATCCGTCAAGCGGTCGACCGGCTCGACCAGGTGACCCGGGGCGCGCCCGGCTGGACCGTTCCCTTCGACATCTCGCTCAGCGGCCAAGCGCTGGGCTGGGCCGAGGCCCCCCAAGGAGAAGTCCTCTACTACGTGGCCTCGGAGGAGGGACGGTTGGTTCGGGTCAAGCCTCGTTCGGCCTCCTTCCACAACCTTGGGCTGTTCCACGCGGCCTTCCCGAAGGACGTCCTCACCGACTTTGCCTTTATCGAGGCGAGTTTCGGCCTCTCGATCGCCGGGGTGGCCAGCTGATGCCATGGATCCCGAGGGGCTTGCGCGAGGGCATCGTCACCAGCCGCTACCCACGTCGACCCGACGGTTACGGCGAGGGCTTCCGAGGAACGATGGTGGTCCACTCCGGCCGAGACGGCGACCATCGGATCGCGCTCGCGGCAGAAGTCTGCCCGACCGAGGCCATTTCGATCGAGCATGGACAACCCCGGCTCGACCGCGGACGTTGCATCCTCTGCGGTCGTTGTGCCGAGGTGTGCCCCCAAGTCTTCGGGTTCGACCCCAGCTTCGAGACGTCGGCTGTTCGCCGGGAAGCGTTGGTCGTCCCCGACGAACACGAGGACGACGAAGCAGTCGAGAAGGTGAGGGTCGAGCTCGGTCGCCGGGTGAAGGCGCTGCGGCGATCGGTGCACATTCGTCACGTCGACGCCGGGTCCGACGGCGCCGAGGAGTGGGAGGTAGCGGCCCTTACCAATCCGGTCTATGACGTCCAGCGCCTGGGCGTCTTCTTCACGGCCAGCCCCCGGCACGCCGATCTCCTGGTGGCCACCGGGGTGGGCACGGCGGGGATGCTCGAACCGCTGCGGGAGACCTACGACGTGATGCCCGATCCGAAAGTCGTCATCGCCGCGGGGGTGGACGCCATCAGCGGGGGGTTGGTCGGTGGCGGCTACGCCGCCCGAAGTGGGCTGACTGACTCCTTGCCCGTCGATGTCTTCGTCCCCGGATCACCACCCACTCCCTTCGGACTGCTCCATGGCATCCTCCTCGCCGTCGGCCTCCTGCCGGCTGGGGCTCGGCGCGGCCAGCGTCCCTCGAACATCCGCTCACTGGTGCGCACCGAGCGAAGTGCGCCCGGACCGGCCTCCCCGGAGGACCCACCGCGCGAGGCCGGTCCGTGAGCAGCTCGCTCCTTGCCGCCGGTCTGGCCTGCTTCGCCTTGGGCGTGGTGGTCGATGCCCTGTGCGGGGTGCAGCGCGCTGTCGTCCGGCTGCTGCCGTACCTGCTGGGCATGGCCGGGAGTGCCTGTTTTCTTGCCCTCGGCATCCACGCCACTACTGCGACCGCTTCGGGGATCGATCTGTCCGAAGTGTTCGGCTTTCGCCAGGGGGGCTTCCGGCTCGACCACTTGGCCGGGCTGTTCCTCACGCTGTTGTTCGCTCTCGGCACTGCCGTCTCGGCTTGCTTCGTGTCATGGGTCCGACCAAGTGACCGGCCGCATCGTCGAGGCACGGCCTCGGGCTATCTGCTGCTGCTGGCGTCAGTGGCGGTGATCCTGTGCGCGGCCGACGCCTTCACCTTCCTCTTCGCCTGGGAGGCGCTCACCGTCTCCTTCTACATGTTGACGTCGGTGACTCGCAGGGAGGCCCACCAAGCCGGCGCCGCCTGGTCGACCGTGGGCATCGGCAAGGTGAGCGGCGCCGCACTCCTGTTCGCGTTCTTGCTGCTGGCCGGCCGAACCGGCAGCCTGACCCTCGCCAGCTGGCACGCGGTCGGACCCGGGGCGGTCCACGACGTGGCCTGGGTCCTCGTGGTAGTGGGCTTCGGGGCGAAGATCGGGCTGGTGCCCCTCCAGGTCTGGATCCCCGTCGGCTACCCGGCAGCGCCCGGTCCGGCCCGGGCGGCAATGGCCGGGATCGCCGCCAACGTGGGCGTCTATGGCCTGTGGCGTTTCCTGGGCGTCCTGGGACGCCCACCAGTGTGGCTAGTCATCGCCGTCCTGCTCGTCGGCGGCATCACCGCCCTGCTCGGCATCACCTTCGCCGGGGTGCAGGGACGTCTCGGTCGGGTGATCGCCTATTCGAGCATCGAGAACGCTGGCCTGATCGTCACCGCGTATGGCGTGGCCTTGACTGGCACCGTGGCGCACTCACCGCCGCTGGTGGCCATGGGACTGCTGGCAGCCACGCTCCAGACGATCGCTCACGCCGTCGCCAAGTCGGCGCTGTTCGTCTCGTTGGCCAATGTCGAAGCAGCGGTGGGCACCGACGAGCTCGACGCCCTGCGAGGCGTCGGTCGCCGGATGCGCTGGAGCGGCGGCGCCTTCGGGGCGGGCGCTGTGACCTTGGCCGGTTTGCCGCCCACCATCGGCTTCGTGTCGGAGTGGTTCATCTTGGAGGCCCTGATGCAGCAGTTCCGACTTCCGGGTCTGGCCATCCGTCTCGGGCTGGCCGCCGCTGGAGCGCTGGTGGCCCTCACCACCGGGCTGGCTGCCCTCGCCTTCTTGCGCGTGCTGGGACTGACATTCCTCGGCCGGCCAGCACCGACCGTCACCGAGAAGGGGAAGGAGACCGGTCTCTTCGGAAAGGCTGGTCTGGCGGCGCTAGCTCTGGGCTGCCTGGGACTGGCGGCGGTAAGCCCCTGGGAGTTCCGCTACATCGCCCGAGGGCTGGACCCGTTGGTGAGCCGTCGGGCCGCCCTGCAGGCGCTGAAGTCGCCGTGGGTACTTCAACCTACCTTCCACGGTTTCTCGATCCTCTCTCCATCGTGGCTGTGGGTGGCCATGCCGGTCGCGTTCCTCGGCGTCTTCCTTGGCGCCATCGCCTTGTCGCGGGGGCGCTATCTCCGGGCGCGGCGGGTGCCGGCATGGCACTCGGCCACGTCCGGTGTCTCGGGGCCCGCCGGTTATTCGGCCTTCGGCTTCGCTAACCCCCTCCGCCACGTGCTGGGCAATGTCCTTGGCACCCGGCGCTCCACCGAGCTGGTGACCACCGACGACGAACCCTCGGCGCATCACGTCGCCCACCTCGAGACCAGAACCAGGGTGGTCGAGCCGGTCGAGACCTATCTGTACCGGCCACTCCGGGCGATGACGCTCGTGGTGGCCCGCGCGGCCAAGCGGCTTCAATCGGGCCGGTTGAACGCCTATGTGGCCTACATGCTGTTTGCGCTGCTGGTCGCCTTGGCCCTCACGGCGGCGCTCCGATGACGGGGAGACACCATGGCAGCTGACCACGACGACCGCCGCGAACCAGGACCGGGTGGCATGTTCCGGCGTGTGCTCGTCGGCTTCGACGGCTCGACAGAAGCCCAGCGGGCACTGCGCGTCGCTATCGCGCTGGCCGCCGACCTCCAGGGCGAGGCGCATGTGCTCCTGGTCGTGCGGCCGCCGGCTCATGCCGAGACCGCTGAAGAGCGCGCTCGAGCCGCCGAGGCGGAGAAAGAGAACCTCTCCCGTGGGCTGGCGGGGGTGCAGAACCAAACCCAGCATCGCTCCGGGGTCTCGACCGAGGTGGTCTACGCCGACGAGCCGGCCCAGGCCCTCGCCGCCTACGCCGAAGAGCATGGCTTCGACCTGGTGGTTGTGGGGGATCACGGACGAGAGCAGATGACCCACCGGGGCATCGGACAATCCGTCGAGGCGCTGCTGCGCCATCACCCCTGCCCAGTGCTGGTGGTCTGAAGGGTGGCCCTACTCCCGCCCTGCGATCTGGTCCTCATGGCGTCACCGCCCACTTGAAAGGAGGTGACGCGTGCTGATCGTCACCGACGGTGCCGTCGATGTACCCGAAACGCTGACGGGATCGGCGCTACTTCGCCGGGTGCCCGGAGAGGTCTGGAGTGGCGAGGCGCCGTTCACGGGCGACCTCGGGGAGTTCTGGGCGCAGCTGCGCAAGGGCAACTATCCCTCGACCACGCCACCGACCGTCAGCGCGTTGACCGAAGCCTACCGTCACCCAGACCTGGTGATTGCCTTGCACGTGTCGAGCGAACTGAGCGTCACCATGGCTCGGGCCGAGGAAGCCGCACAACGGGCTGGGCCGGGGGTCGTCGTAATCGATTCCCGCTCCCTCAGCGTCGGCGCCGGCCTGATCGTCACCGCGGTCCACCGGGCAGCGCAGAGCCCGAACGCACCCGAGTCGACCATCGATTTCGCCCGATCGCTCCCCGACCGGCTGCACACGTTCGCCCTCGTCCAAGAGGTCGATTCGCTGCGCCGGAGCGACCGCTCCGGGCTCCTGCCGAGCTCTCACCTGGTTCGCAACCACCCCCTCGTCCTCGCTGTGCGGGGACGGGTGGTGTCCCTGGCCCAGCCCAAGCATCGTGGGGCAGCGGTCAACGAAATGGCACGGCACCTCCGCCGGAGCGCCGGCACCACGCTAGGCGCCTGGGCACTCGGCCACGGCGACGCAGCCGACGTCGACGGCATCGTCGACCACCTATCCGCCGCGATAGGCCAACCGCCGCGCTTCTATACCTCATTCGACCCGACGGTTGGCGCGCACCTCGGCCCGGATGCGGTCGTCGTCGGGGCCATCAGCGGCCCGATCGAGCTCTAGGACAGATGCGCCCCTTTCGGACCGGGATCGTCCAAGCCTCGGGCGGACTGCCCCCCATAGCGGGTCATCCGAATCTCTTCCCTCGTCACCAGCGAGCCGGGAGCGAGTTCGCGCACCACTGGAAGGAAGGCCTCGATCCGTTCAGGTGAGTCGAACATCTCCACGGCCAATGGGAGGCCGGTGGCGGCGTCGGGAAAGCGCATCGTGCGGACATGGCCCGACGAGCCGAACCCCTCGATGCCTCGCCAGACCGTCGCCCCCGCCATGCCGTCATCGCGGGCGCGATCGACGATGGCCTGGTGCAGTCCGTGGCGACCCAGGCGATCGTCCTCGCTCAGAAAGATCATGATTCTCGTGGCGATCTCGCTGGCCGGCATCGCATACCTCCGCACGTGCCTGTGCAGGGCTTTCGCCCTATCCACCACAGTAGTGGGGCCCGACCGCAACCGCCTGTTGTCCGGGCGAGGATTTCCCAGCTCCTCGGAGCAGTTTGGTAGAGTCGGTGACGGCGATGGAGCTCGCCACGTTCGCCGAAGGCTGATGGCTCCTACCCGAATCCTGCCCGACCCCGGGCATCGACGAAGGAGGATCTGATGGCCACGGCAAGCGATGACGACGTACCGCGCATCCCGTTGGATCCCGACGTCGACGTCGGGTCGAACGATGGGGTCGATCTGCACGGCCGCCGGAGACGGTCCCGGCAGGTCCAGACAATTATCGTCGTCGCCCTGGCCATTGGAGGGGCGCTGGGGGCGGTCAGCCGCTACGCCCTGTCACTGGCCCTACCCACCGAGACGGACCGGTTTCCCTGGGGCACGTTCCTCATCAACATCTCAGGCAGCGCGGTCCTCGGTTTCATCTTGATCCTCGTCATCGAGCAGTTCCCCAGAGGCCGCCTGGCCCGCCCGGTGATCGGTACCGGGTTCCTCGGTGCATACACGACGTTCTCCACGTTCATGGTGGAAGCGGTCGAGCTCATCCGGGACGGCCGACCCGAGACGGCGGTCGCCTACCTGGGGGCCAGCATGTTCGCAGGCCTCTTGGCGGTCCGGATCGGTATGACGAGCGCCCGGGTCGTGCTGCGAGCCGAGCGCTGGCTCCAACAGGAGGTCTGATGAAGATCACGACGTACTCGCGCTTCTCCGGTCGGCCGGCCAAACGACTCACGCTCTTTATGAGCGTGCACGACCACGTCCGCCACAACAGCTTGGAGATGGAGCTGCTCAAGCGCGCCCGCAAGACCAAGTTGGCCGGTGCCACCGTGTTCGAAGGTGACGAGGGGTTCGGGGCGTCAGGGTACGTCCACCGTGAACACCTGTTCGCCGATGACCGCCCGCTTGCCGTGGTCTTCATCGACGAACCGGAAAAGATCGACGCCTTTCTCGACCAGGTGGGGTCCCTTCTCCGCGACGTCGTCGTGACCGTCGACGAGATCGAGCTCCTCGACCTCTGACGAGGATCGCGCAGTCATGACCCTCAGCCTGTTTCTCGCCGTCGCTGCCGGAGGGCTGGTAGGCGCACCATCGCGTTACCTGCTCGACCGGGCGGTCAGTAGCCGGATCGAGTCGGACCTGCCGTGGGGGACGTTCCTCATCAACATCACCGGCTCCTTTTTTCTGGGCCTTTTGACCGGGCTCTCGCTGGCCAAGCACCTACCGACCATCGACAAGGATCTGCTCGGTACCGGGTTCTGCGGGGCATACACCACCTTTTCGACCTTCACCTTCGAGACCGTCCGTCTGCTCGAAGATGGACGCCTCCTCGACGCCCTCGGGGACGTGGCGGTCAGCGCGGCCGTTGGCCTTGGAGCCGCCGCCGCTGGCCTCGCACTCGGTTTGGTGATCTGATCTGCGCTACACCTCGCCACGAGAACCGCTCGCGCCGACCCGCCACCGGAGGCGGGAGCCTGGGGCGATACACACATCGGCGGCCTGATGACCCCATGGTCCTCCTCCTCACCTGGCCGCGTCGGCTTGGATGTCCTTGTCCGCCCCAACCGTTGCCGGCTGTGGTGCGCCTGCATCGCCCTCCTCGCCCAGCCACCCTCCGATCCGCAGGTAGAGGTCCTCGCCAAAGCTGGTGGAGAGCGGTTCGGCCGCTACCAACTTGAAACTGCGGCGACCATCCACCTCTCGTTCGGCCCGCAAGAACAGCGTCGATGCGGTGTGCTGGCGCACAAAGCTCTCGGCAAAATCGTATTGGTGGGTGACATAGAGGACTCGGATTCCTGCCTCCAGCAGCGCACGAACAACCTGTCGGGCGATCTCGGAACCCTCTCGTTCGTTGGTAGCGGCGAACGACTCATTGAAGAGGATGAGACAGCTCGACCTGATCTCGTCGGCGATGGCGCTCATCCGGGCCAGCTCCTCGTCAAGGCGCCCGCTAGTCATGCTGGCATCCTCCTCGCGGATGAAGTGGGTGAAGACTCCCCCAGACACGCTGGCTCGGTAAGCGTCGGCGACGACGAACATGCCGCTCTGCATCATCAGCTGGGCTAGGCCGACACTGCGCAAGAAGGTGGACTTGCCGCCGGAGTTGGCGCCCGTGACGATAATCATGGACTTCCCGTCTGCCTCGACATCGTTGCCCACGACGGGCCGTTCGGTTCGCAAAGCGAGAGAAGCGTCACGCAAGTTCAAAAACAAGAGCCGGCCCTCATCCCAAGGCGCTGGATCGGGGAAGACCGGGTGCAGGTTCCTGGCTGCAAGCTGCTCGTGCAGATTGAGGCAGCCCACGTAGAAACCGAGCTCGGCCCGCAGCACCGTGAAATAGCTGGTGATGTGATCAGCCGACTGGGCCGCCGCGTTGGCAACCAGGTTGATCCCACGGCTCGTCATGTCCGAGAGGGCGTTGGCCCCCGCTTCGTCGCGCGGCGGAATGGTGAACGAGTACGAAGAGCGCGGGGCGATACCGAGCCGTCCTCTCCAGGTGGACTTCACTTGCCCCGACGAGCGCAGAACGTAGCCGATCCCGCTGTTGTCGCGATCGAGCTCCATGCTGATCAGCTCGCCGCGTCTGAACTTGAGCTGTCCGAGGTGGTAGTTGACCGTCTGGAAGTATTCGTCGTCGAGATCCCGCTGAAGAGTCCGCAAGAGGGTGCAGAGACCGTCGGAACGGAACTCTTCCACGTGCTGATCGGCGATTTGGCGGAGCTCCTTCATCCGCACGAGGAGGGCTTCGAGCTGATGCACGGCGGCCGAGAGGATCGAGCTCGGGTACTGCGACGAATAACCCCATAGGCCGCGCTTATCCTCGAGCGCTCCAACCGCGATGGCGTACATCTCGCGGAGGATGTCCGGCTCAGCCAAGAAGTCAGCGAGCACTTGCTGGCGATAGCGGATGGCCTCGGGGTCGTCGAGGCTCGTGAGGACGACTCGCTTGGCCACCTCGAGCAGGAACCTGTCACCCTGGGCCATCGCCTGGAGCAGCGTGGTCAACTCCAGGTCCTGGATCACATCCTCGCAATTGGCAGGGAGCGCTGCATCGAAGTCGAAATCCTGGCCCTCGTAGAGCAAGTACGCCTTCATCGATTGACCCTCGCTCGGAGGCGCTCGTAGGTCAGGTCGTACTTCTCGGCGATAGCCAGCGCATAAGCCAGACCGTTGGCTGGTCCGCGTACTACCTTGAAGGTCCGTTCGGCCGGGTTTTCGGGCACGATCGTGCTGACCATCGACACTATGGAGGGACCGAGTGAGGCCAGCTCATCCACGAAAGTAACGTAGAGCGCCAGAAAATCGAGCTGGATGACTTTCTCCAGCACCTTCTTGCCGAGGAAGCGAGCATCGCTCAGCGTGGTGGAGGTGAAGATCTCGTTCATGATCAAGATGCTGTCGGAGGTCGCCGCCATCAGCGCACCGCGTATGCGCACCAGGTCATCTTCGAGCTTCCCGCTCATCCTGGCCAGGTCTTCTTCCCGTTCGAAATGGGTGAAGAGCCGGTCGAAGAGGAACAGCCGGGCGGTCGCCCCGGCGACGGGCACTCCGACGCTTCCCAAGTGATGCAGCTGGCCGAAGGTCCGGGCGAACGTGGTCTTGCCGCCCTGGTTGGGTCCGGAGACGACGAAGATCCGCTCGTGACCTGAAAGGGCGAATTCGTTCGTGATGACCGACTGCTTGTCGGCCACCAGCTTGCGGGCCAGGGCCACGTCAAACGTCTCGGTGGCGAACACCTCCTTCGACTTTCCGACCTCGGGGTAACAGAAGCTGAGCCCTGCCGCCCGCAGCGGCGCAACGTACTCCAGATATGCCAGGTAGAACTGGACCTCGCGCTCGAAGCGCCGCACGGTCGGGTCAAAGAAGTCGCCGTGACGCCGGCAATAGTCGTCGAGAGCAGAGAACTCCTCTGCGAATAGGCGAGCCACCAAATCGACGATTTGTGCGCCGACGTGGTTCATGCCCGGCCAGGTCCGGTATTGGACGCGGTAGTCTCTTACTGCGCCCTGCTTGAATCGCTCGAAGGTCTTCAGCACCTCGGCGCTGTAGTCTGGTTCGCCTTCGTACCGCGAAACGTCGACCCGGCTACCGCGGATGCGGACGGAATAGCGGATTTGGCCAAGAGCTTCCTTGCGTGCCGCCGTCTCGGCGGCGAGGGCGATAAATGCGTCAGATGCCGTGTAGGCCGCCAGGAAAGCACCGAAGGTGCGGAGGCCTACCGAATTGACCGAGTCGTCACCGAAGCCGTCTGCAAGGGAGCGCACCGCCTCGCAGTAGATGGCCACTGCGTCGAGGAACCAGCCCTCCCGTTGGTACTTGGACCGCATTTTTTCAAGCTGCGCCAGGTGCGAGCGAACCTGACGCAGGGACTCGACGCACTCCTTGACCCGCTGAAAGAGGCTCTCGTCCTCGAGGTCGGCGAAGACCTCGTGGCGGAACCGGATGGTGGCCGGATCGTGGAGCTGGCGGTAGAGAAGTGAGGTGATGAGGTCGCGCTCCTCCCGATCGCCGGCTACCGAGGCCGCCACCTGGTCGAGGTTCAGGTCAGCGGCAAAGGAGCGATCCGCCGGCTCCGTTCCGAGCTCCTCCTCTCGCCCGTGCGGCGACAGGAGACTCCGGAAGTACGCGGGTGGCCCGATCACGGGCCTTTCACCTAGGACGTCTTGCGCCACACCCGCTTCGTTAGTCGGGCTTTCAGCGTGGGAGAAAGGCTCATGCTGCATCCGCTCGGTGTCGCTGTTGGTCGGGCTCATAGCCGTTCCCCCCGCTGGCGTACCGGCGCTGCCTCACCGAATCGCTCTCGAGAGGCGCTGATCTCCCCGAACGCGACGCTGCGGCCCTCATAGCCCCTGGCATGAGTCGCCTTGCCGGGTTTGGGGTCGTTGTAGATGGCGAAGAACTGTTCGCTCTCGGCGCGCAAGTTCAGAGAAAGGTCATCGAGATCGCTGACATCATCCGAGCGGGGACCGTTCAACGGTACGCAGATTACCTTGGCATCAGGTCCCTTCTCGCCTGTCATCCAAGACAACACCGCTGGACGGGCTATGACGTGGGATCCAGGAAAGGTCGGATTGTCTACTACAACAAACGCGTCCAGCGGATCCCCGTCTTCGGCCAGCGTGTCGGGGATGAAGCCGTGGTCGGCCGGATACGAGGTGGCCGAGAACAGTCGGCTACGGATACGGACGACGTGGCGGGCGTGGTCGTACTCGTACTCGTTCCGACTGCCGGTCGGTATCGCGACGACGACCTCGACCTTGTAGTCAGCCATCGCTGGACCGGCCCCTCCCCCCGGTGGCCCCCGTCCACGTTTGCCCTTCGCCCCGACCGAATGGGCGCCGGCCGTCGACCGCGACGGGGATCAGCACCTGTCGCGGTTGGGCGCCGGGCCAAGCCGACCCCCTTGGCAGAGGGCCTCGAATTCGCGTCCGCTCCGACCAGCGATGCCACAAGCGCCCAGCGAGGGAACCCAACCGCGACCTTGGTGCCCGCTGTGCTTTGCCTGTCACGAGGTGCTCCTGTTCCCGCCACAAGGGCGCTCAACAGGAGCCATCAGCCACGAGGGCGGTTTCGGCGAGCTCCATCGCCGTCCCAACAACAATTCTACCGCTGAACTGCGAAACAAACGAACCCGATTCCCTTGTTTCAACGGTATTGGCCATCTTCCCCAACTCACCCAGTGTCGGTTCGGACAGTCGAGGGGAACTCACCCGACGGGGCCGCCCGGAAACCGTGGTGGCGCTGCTGGTCGAGTCCGGCGCAAGCGGCCGAACGGAGGCGCAAGTCCCGGGGGGCCTCGTTATCCTCGAAGCGGCCCAGCCCGGCGTCACCCTCCTCGACGTGCGCCCGAGCCCAACGATCTCGACGGTCACCGACGCCGTCGTCCGGCCGCTGCTACTCGATGCCTTTGGTGCAACGAGGGCGCGCTTTGCCGAAGGTGCAGGTTCTTGTCATTCGAGATGCCGGCTGCCGGGTCGTCGACTCGCGGACGCGGCCGGCCGTTGTATGGGCGACTGCGGAGCGGCGGCGAACAGCACGCCGAGCAGTCGCCTCACCGTGCCGAACGCGCCGAGCTGATGCTCCCCTGAGGTGTGGACCTCGCTGCGGAGCGCGTAGTGGGTGACCCGGGCGGCGATGCATATGGGCTCGCGTCGCAGCCGCTTCCTGTGGGCGCGACCACTCGCTTTGTGGTGGCCGGTGAGCCGCTTCGCCCCTCTCAGCCACGGACACACAACGGGTAGCTTCTTCATCGGTGGTCGTCCTTTCCCTGCTCCGGATGCCTTGGTAGACGCCTGAACACCCGTCAGGCGGCGGGCATCAGGCGGAAGGCCGGCACCTCATTTCCCACAAGCTCCGGGACAACCCCAACTGACGGCCGCTTCGCCACGCTGCGCTCGCCGGTTGGTCGTCCCCGCGTGGCCGCCCGTTGGCGCACCTTCTTCGGCGCGGTGGACGGAGGGGGCCCGATCGTTTGAGGACCCCGCATTCTTGGGGGTCGACGACCTATCGGCGATAAAATCACCCCGCGGGATGAAGCCCCCGTCGGCAAAGACCGGAACCGCCACGCGGCTAATGGCCTCTCGGACCACATCTCCCAGGGAGGGAGGATGGCTGCTCGAGGCACTCGCGGCGGTTCCCCGCCGGACCCGACGGCCGGGGGTGGCGGGGCGCTCCCGCGCTGGCTCGTTGGTCGCATCATCGACCTGTACGTGCAAGATGGCATGTCGACGTACGGCATCGCCAAGGAGGTGGGTGTTGACCGCCAGCGCGTGACTCGGGTCTTGCACCGGGAGGGCGTCGCGCTCTCACCGCGAGGTAAAGGGGCTCTACGCGATGAGACGTGGGGAACGTCCCCTGATTCGAGCAGTTGGCCGAGTGTCCCATTGGACGCCCGAGTGGAGCAACAGCCGGAGCCTGTAGTTCTCGAAATTCCGCATCCCGTGGGCGATGCGCCGGATCTTCTCGGTGACGAGGTTCTGGGCCTCGACGGGACCCGTCGAGATGCGGGTCACATGGAAGTTGAGGATCTCCTGTTCCCAGCGTGAGACGGTCGTCGCGAGGCGGGTGAGCTCGGGAACCTCGGCCTCGGCCACGTACTCGTAGAAGTGCACGAGTCGCCAGCGGGCTTGCTGGAGGTTCGGCGCCGCGTACACCTCGCGGAGCAGCTCCTTGCCCAAGATGGTTGCCCCCACCTCCCCGTCGGGATCTCCTTCGGCGAGTGCTGCGAAGAGCTTCTCTCGTTGGCGCTCCGAGAGGTGTTCCCACCCTCGGGTCATGAGGCGCCGGGTGCGATACAGCGGGTCGTCTCGCTGTCCGCGGTGGCCGAGCGTGGAGCGCTGCGTTCGTCGACGGACGTCGTCGACCGCCGCGTTGGCGAGGCGTATCGCGTGGAAGTGGTCCACGGTCACGGTGACGTCGGGGAGGACGGCCGAGATGCCTCGCAAGTAGCCGGCGTGGGGGTCGATGGCGACCGCCTCGATCCGCTGGCGCCAGAAAGGCGACCCCTGGGTGAGCCAGTAGGCCACGTCGTCTGCGCTCCTGCCCCGCACCACGTCGAGGAGCTGGCCGGTCACCACGTCGACGAAGCTCGTGGCGTAGAGGGTGTGGTGGTCCTTGGTCGCGCTCAGCACCTTGTGCTCGTCGATCCCGAGCGCCTCGGTCACCCCGATGCGGCCGGGGTCGTCGACGAGGGGCTCCCCGTGGCGCCGGACGCAGTCCATGGCACACGCCCACCCCACCCCGAAGTCCCTCGCCACCTGGGCGACCGAGGAGCCGTCTTCGCCGACTCGCCGACAGATCTCCTTGGCCGCCCGGCGGGTGAGGGACCCTTCGATCTCAGGCGTCTGCTCGGTGAAGCTCTTCGCGTCGCAGTCGGGGTCGGTGCAGATCCACCGGCGCTTGCGCCACACCAGGCGCACCGGCCGGCCACCGGCCGGCAGGTCACGAACCTGGACCACGCTGCGCCCGTGCCCGGTCGCCTTCACGCCGCAGCTCGGACAGCCGGCCACCGTCGCCGTCGTCTCCACGAGCACGTAGAGCTCGCCGTCCTCCTCGACCTGGGACAGGACGACGAAGCCGTCCATCCCGAGCAGTGCGTTCGCGTCACCACTACGGTCACCCATGCCCTGTGCCCTCCGTTCTCGCTGGTCTGGTAACCGCAAGAATCGGGGGGCACGGGGCCCTGGTGGTGGATACCTATGTCGGGCTCACCGGTCTGGCACCGCCCCACGCCTCAGCGCGAAGAGCCCGATAAACCCTGTGGACAACCCCGTGGAAATGCCACGAAACAGCATGAAAGCCCAGGACAGTCAGCCCGAAAGTCGCGAAGATTCAAAGCACAGGGTGGAGGTGAGCGGACTCGAACCGCCGACTTCTACGTTGCGAACGTAGCGCTCTGCCAACTGAGCTACACCCCCGGGGCGCATCCAGAATAGCGCTACCCAACCCCGTCCCCTCCGCCCGATTGGGTGCGTGGCTCGGGCACCACCGACCCGTCGATCCTTCGGTCGACGCGTGAGAAGGCTGGCACCGGCGCCGACGGAATTCGACGACCCTGGTCAGCGGCCGGCGGCTGCCGTCCGCTGCCGCACGCCATAGCCGGAGTAGCTGGCGCCGACACCGTCGTCATAGCCGTAGGCGTCGGGAGCGTAGGGCTCGCCGGCCGAGGCGCGTTCGAGTCTGTCGCCGAGCCACTCGTCCTGCGCATACGGGTTGGCCGAGGGATAGCGGTCACCGCCGTACGCCGGAGCCCGGGACGGCGACCGCCTGGGTCGAGCCTCGGCGGCCGCACGTTGAGCGGTCGCCACCAGGGCGAGAAACCCCACGAGTGCGGCTGCCGCCAGTCCGGTCAGCACCCAGAGGAGATGGAGCTTGGGCACGATGCCGACCAGTGCGGTGACGACGATGGTGCCGGCGAGGCCGAGCAGAACGTCCTGGCGCCGGCGACGCGTCCGGGCGCGGGCAAGTGAGCTGTGCGTGGCTCGCATCGATAGCCGCAAGGCCCGGGGGTCGTCGCCGTGCCGGTCCGACGACGGGACGCCAGCCCGTCGATAGTGGTTGCCGGTGGTCGGGTCGACGACCTCGTCGTCGTCGTCACGGCGTTCGTCGCTGCTCACCGGTCGCAGCAGCACCAGGTTGGGACGGCCGGGCATGCTCGACACCGCCGGATAGCCCGACTGGCCGGGCGCCAGCCCGGTGCCGGAGTTCGCCGTCTCGAGTCGGAACGCCGGCGGCACGATCTTCGGGCCGGCCCGCTCGAGGAGGTGGAGCTGGTGGTGGAAGGACTCGATGGAGCCCGACGGCTGACGGTCGTTGCGCCGCTTCCACAGCAACGGAATCAGAACCACCGCCCACACCAGGATCAGGAGCAGAACCACCACAAGCGTCACTCCCCCATGACCTTGTTCCGTGCGAGACGACCCTATTGAAGGCCGGCCCGCAAGTGGTGGATGGTCGTACGTTCCCCGACACGGCCGCTCGGACCGCTCCCGACAGGAGCCGCTGCCGCACGCCCGCGCCGTCACTTGTACTGCCGGCCCGGAGGCCGCGCAAGCTGCCCGCCGCCGCCCTGGTCACCCGGCCGGGCGACGGGGCCGGGCCGTCAGGTGGGGGCCCTCGACCACCAGCGCCCCTGCTCGCAGCCCACTTCGACGTCGGTGCCGAAGGTCGCCGACACCGAGACCGAGGTCAGGACCTCGGCCAGCGGGCCGACTGCCACCAACCACCCGTCGCGCAGCAGCGCGGCGTGGGTCGTCCCCGGCGGGATCTCCTCGAGGTGGTGGCTCACCAGCACGAGCGGCGGTACCGACGGGTCGGTGGTCAACGAGGCGAGCCGGGACAACAGGCGTTCTCGGGCACCGAGGTCGAGGCCTGCCGCCGGCTCGTCGAGCAGGAGCAGTTCGGGCTCGCCCATCAGGGCCCTCGCCAGCAGCACCTGCTGTCGTTCTCCCTCGGAGGTCACCCCGAAGGGCCGCTCGCCTATGCCACCGGGACCGCCGACACCGCTTTCGGCCAAAAGGCGGTCGGCTCGCGCCCAGTCGGCCGGCTCGTAGCGGTGCCACCACGGCTCGAGCGCCCCGTGGCGACCGGTCACGACGACCTCCCGGGCGGTCAGCTCCGGCCGCAACTGGCGCACCACCGCCGCACTGACGAGGGCGACCCGCCCGCGCAGCGTCCGCACGTCGACCCGGCCGAGGCGCTGGCCGAGCACCTCGACGATGCCGGAGGTCGGCCAGAGGCGGGCACCGGCCACCCGCAACAGGGTCGTCTTCCCCGAGCCGTTCGGTCCGAGCACCACCCACCGCTCCCCGGCCCGGACCTCCCAGTCGACGCCGTCGAGCAGCGGCCGGCCGTCGCGCACCACCGAGACAGCGGTCAACCGGACCGCTGGCGCCGAAGTGGGCTCGACGGCCTTCAACCCGGTCGGCGTCGCTCGAGCCGTCCGAGCAGCCCGGAGCAGCAGTGGGCCCAGGTTCGCTCGCCGGCCATCCAGAGCCAGACCTCCCGTTGGTAGCCAACGACCACCGCGGCGAACCCTCCCGGCGTCCACCCGGCGGCGGCCAGCGCCTGCCATCGCGACCACAACCACCCGACCAGTCCGCCCGGGCGGGCGAGGACGTCCTCGAGCGATGATCCGCCGAGCACCTCGGCCAGCCAGGCGGCCCGCCACGGTGGGTCGTCGGGGACGTGCAGTCGGACGGCACCGGGCACGGCGGTGGTCGTCACCTGTGCTGGACCACGGGGCGACGGTCGGTGCCCTCGTAGTGGCGGAGGTGCTCCGCGTAGTCGATGAACAGCGGCGCGTCGGGGTCGAACTTGCGCTGTAGTGACCGCTCGGCGATCCGCTTGTCGAGGTTGTCGAGGCGGACGAGGGCTTGCGGGTCGTCGAGCTCGCGGACGTCGAGCCTGGGCCGCGCCTCACTGAACGCCTGGCGCCCGCGCTCGGTCCGCACCAGCACGCTCGTCCAGCCGTCCATCGACCCGACACTGCCGACAGAGAGATCGGCACTTCGCCCGAGGAAGTCGCCACACTCGTCACAGCCCTTGAGCGCCGCGCCGTGGAACGCCGTGACGGGTTCGTCGACGGCGCGCTCGCCGTCGGCGTACTCGACGACCATCCGCCCCCGGGTCACGTCGACCTTGCGCACCCGGCCGAGGTCCACTCGCCGCGCCGACGCCAGCTCCCGCCGCACCAGGGCCTCGTAGTCGAAGCTCTTCGTGCACAGCAAGGCGATCGTGAGGACGACCGCCTCGACCCGGTGGGCGCCGGTCGCCCAGCGGCGGGCCTGCATCGCCCGGATCCCCTGGACCTCGCACGGCGTGCCGACGACGGCGATCCTCGGGTTGACCGGAAGCTGACAGTCGCTGAGGTCGAGCGCCGAGAGCGCCATCGTCTGGTTGTAGAAGCTGCCGGCGGCCGCCACCACCTCGGCCGGGGTGCGGGCGATCGTCGGCACGCCCTTCCACGGCTCGTCGGGGTCGTCGCTGGGTTTCGAAACGAGCGCACCGTCGATTGCCCCGGCGAGAAGCAACCCGGTCAGCAGCGCCGTCACCGCCCCCCCGTCCTGGACCCCCTCGAGGCGCGACGCGCTGCGGACGGCATAGCGCTCGAGCACCGACCCGAGGCCGTCGGCCGGTGGGCCACCGGTGATCGTCCAGTAGGTGTCGGCACTGTCGGTCCGCGTCTCGAGGGCGCCGACGCCCTCGTCCTCGGCGGTGACCGTCGACGGCGGCCACAGCGCCTCGTAGCGGAGACCGCCGCGAGGGCAGAAGTCCCAGCAGAGCGAGCAGCCGGTGCACATCTTGACCAGCTCCGGCAACCCGCTGTGGCGGTGCACCCCGATCGAGTTCGATGGGCACGCCGCCACGCACGTCCCGCACTGGATGCAGCGTCCGGCGTCGATCACGCCGGCCTCGAGCTCCCAGAACCAGACCTTGCCCGGCGGCTCGGGGATGGCGTTCATCTCGTCCCGCAGCCGGTACCGCTTCACACCGGCACCTTGTCGCCCACCGTGCCCTCGAGGGTCGACCGCAGCTCGGCCGCCGGCATCCGCCGTGCCCAGTGATAGAGGGGCTCGTCGGGCGTGCGCTCCGCCCGGTAACGGCGGAAAAGGCGGACGACGGCCTCGGGGACCCGGTCGACCGGCATCGATCCGGTCACCCACCTGATGAACGATGCGTCCGGTCCGAGCGACCCGCCGAGCCCGATGTCGACCGCCTCCTCGAGGTGCTCGCCGACGTGGGCGACGTCGCCACGGAAGCCGATGTCGGCCACCTGCGGCTGGGCGCACGACGCCGAGCAGCCCGAGAAGTGCAGGCGGACGACCGCCGGGTCGGCGTCGCGTCCGCCACCGGTGCCGTCACCGTCGGCGGCCAGGGCGGCGTCGAGTGCCCGGGCCCAGCGCACCGCCCGCTCCTTGGTCTCGACGACGGCGAAACGGCAGAATTCGTTGCCGGTGCAGGCGACCATGCCGCGAGTGAAGGGGCCCGGGAACGGAGAGTAGGTCTGGAGCAGCGGTTCGGCCAGAAGGTCATCGAGGCGTGACTCGGCGACGCCGGAGAGGACGAAGCTCTGGTCCGGACCGAGCCGGACCGACCCGTCGCCGTAGGCGTCGGCCAGCCGGCCGGCCTCGACCAGGTCCATGCCATGCAGCCGGCCGACCGGCACGGCGCAGCCGACGTAGACCAGGCCCGGCTGCTTCTGGGGGTGGACGCCGACGTGGTCGCCCCGGTACCGACGGGTGAGCTCCTCGCCGGCCGGTGACAGCTCGAACCCGACTCGGCGGGCGAGCTCGGCCCGGAAGCCCTCGGGGCCGAGCTCCTGGACGAGGTAGCGCATCCGTGCCAGCCCGCGGTGCTCGCGGTTGCCGAGCTCGCCGAAGACCTGGGCAACGGCACGGGCCAGCTCGACCGCCTGCGACGGCTCGACGAAGACGTCGATGTCAGACGCCAGCCGCTCGCCGTCGGAGAGGCCGCCGCCGGCGAGGACGTTGAAGCCGACCGTCCCGTCGTCGTGCCGGGCCGGCCACATCCCGAGGTCGTCGATCTCCACCCTCGCGCAGTCCTCGAGGCACCCGGTGACGGCGATCTTGAACTTCCGCGGGAGGTTGGCGTAGTCGCGGTTGGCGGTGAAGAAGGCGGAGATCGCCCGGGCGACCGGCAGCGCCTCGACCACCTCGTCGGCGTCGACCCCCGACACCGGGCACGAGCAGACGTTGCGGGCCGAGTCGCCGCACGCCTGCACCGTCGTGAGCCCGACCTCCCAGAAGCGGGCCCAGATCCGCGGGACGTCCTCGATCCGGAGCCAATGCATCTGGATCGTCTGGCGGGTCGTGATGTCGGCGTAGCGGTTGCCGAACACCGGGCTGTCCTCCGGCCCCTCGGCGAAGGCGTCGGCTGCGATGCCGATCTCTCGGGCCTGGGCGGCGGTGAGCACGCCGCCGGGCACCTTGACCCGCATCATGAACGCGTCACCGCCCTGCCGTTGCGGGTAGAGACCCACCCACTTCAACCGCTCGACCTCTCCGGGCACGGTGCCGAGCGCGCCGACGCCCTCTTTGGCGTAGCGCTCGACGATCGCCTGGGCGACCTCGAAGGGGTGGCGCCGGAGCTTCTGCTGCTCCTGGGCGCTCAGCTCGCCGATCCAGCGGTACGGGCGGACGAACGGCACGCCGCCGCTGCCGCGGAACTTGATGCCGTAGGGGTTGTCCGGGTCACGTGGCATGCCGCCGCCCCCCGGTCCGGCTCATGTGTGGAGTCCGCACTCGACCTTGCCGGTGCCCGACCAGCGGCCGGCCCGCTGGTCCTCGCCGGCCTTCACTGGCCGGGTGGTCGGCGCGCACCCGATCGAGAGGTACCCGAGCGGCACCAGGGGGTGGACCGGGAGCCCGCGCTCGGCCAGGTAGGCCTCGACGTCGTCGTCGCTCCAGGTGGCCAGCGGGTTGACCTTGACGAGGTCGAAGGCGTCGTCCCAGGCGACGATCGGCGCCGCCGCCCGGGTCGGGGCGTCGACCCTCTTCAGCCCGGTCACCCAGGCCGCCTTGCCGGCGAGCGACCGACGCAGCGGGGCCACCTTGCGCACCTGGCAGCAGTCGGCGGCCCCGCACGGTGTCGCCGCCGCCTCCGGACCGGGTTCGGTCACCGTCAGGTTGAGCCGATAGCGCCGGCGGGCGTCTTCTACGAACTGCAGCGTCTCGGGGAAGTGGGCGCCGGTGTCGAGGAAGACGACCTCGACACCCGGATCGATCCCGACTGCCAGGTCCACGAGGACCAGGTCCTGGAACGACGAGGCCACCGCCAGACGGGGGCCGAAGCGCGCCAGTGCCCATTCGAGCACCGCCGACGCCGGCGCGGTCTCGAAGCCCTCAGAGAGGGCGGCGAGCGCCCCGTCGCTCTCCCGGGCGGCCACCGGTGCTTCGCTCACTTCCGCCGTCTCCTCTCCCGGGCGTCGCCCGTACCACCTCGCCACCGAGTATACATGACTAATCTTGTCAGATTTTATGGGTTTTGACATCGACCACCGGGTCCCACGTGAGACGGCAACGCCGTCGCACCTCTACCCGGTCGTGCTCGACCTCCGTCACCAACCGTGCCTGGTGGTCGGCGGCGGCAGGATCGCTGCTCGCAAGGTAGCCGGGCTCGCCGGCTCCGGGGCAGCCGTGACGGTGGTGGCGCCCCGGATCGACCCGGTGATCGACTCACTAGCCGAGACCGCCACGGCGGGCCTCCGCCTGGAACGGCGCCGGTACCGGGCCGGCGAGGCCGCCGCCTACCAGCTGGTGCTCAGCGCCACCGGGGTGCCACCGGTCGACCGGGCGGTGGCCGAGGACGCCGCGGCGGCCGGGCGCTTCGTCAACGTCGCCGACGACCCCGAGCACTGCTCGTTCCTCCTCCCGGCGATCCACCGCATCGGCCGGGTCTCGGTGGCCGTGTCGACCGAGGGCGCCAGCCCAGCGCTGGCCGGGTGGCTCCGGAAGCGGCTCGCCGCCGCCTGCGGGACCGAGCTCGGCCAGCTCGCCGACCTGCTGGCCGACGCCCGGCGAAGGCTCCGGGCGGCCGGGCGGGCCACCGAGTCGGTCGACTGGGGGGCCCTGCTCGACGGCCCACTCCCCGGCCTCGTCGCCACCGGACGGCTCGGCGAGGCGAGCGCCCTCGTCGACGAGGCGCTCAGGGCTGGGCCACCATGAGCACCACGGCGGCGACGAAGAGCCCCACGAGGGCCGTCCCGACCGGGCCCACCAGCCGCACGTCGTCGAGGTGCGCTGCCCGCCGCCCGGCGCCCGGCGCCCCGTCGCCCCGGCCCAACCGATCCCCGATCCGCCGCTCCGCCGGCCAGAGGACCGTCTCGGCCGCCACCGTCCCGACCGCCCAGATGCCGAGGCCGGCGTCGATCCACGGGAGACCGAGCCCGAAGGTGCCGCGGGAGAGCCCGACGAGCGCCAGTCCGAACACCGGGACGCCGTAGAGGGTGCGACCCGCCCAGTTGGCGGCCGGTCCGTAGTAGCGGACGAGCGTCTCGGGGAGCGGCGCCGACGACCCGGCAGCCGACCACAGCCGCCACCCCTGGACGGCGCTCACCCCGAGCGTCCCGACGCCGACGACGACGCAGGCGACGTGGAGCAGCAGGACGACGTCGAACAACGCACCGGTCGGCTGACGAGCGCCGGCCCGCGCTGCGAAGAGGAAGGCGACCGGCATCGGTCTATTCTCACCCGGCGTCGGAGCTTCCAGGGGCCGGCCGCGGTGCCCCTGACGGTGTTCCCGCTGGTGGTCTGGGCGGCTGTACCGTGTGGAGACAGAGAAGCGCCGGGTGGGACCGGAACAGGACATAACGAGCGATGGTGACCGGAAGCAGATGAACCAGCTCCGCCTCGACCCGATGTCGGGCCGATGGGTGGTGGTGAGCACCGTCCGGTCGGACCGGCCGGCCGCCTTCGTCACCCGCACCCCGACGGTGCAGGAGGACACCTCCCGGCCCTGCCCCTTCTGCCCCGGCAACGAGGAGGCGAGCCCCCCGGCGCTCGAGACCTACGGGCCGTCCGGCAGCTGGCTGGTCCGGGTGGTGCCCAACCTCTACCCGGCCTTCGAGGGCGACGAGCCGTTCGTCGTCACCAACCGCGGTCCGGTCTTCACCCAGGCGACCGCCGGCGGCATCCACGAGGTGCTGATCCTCTCCCCCGAGCACGACGCGTCGTGGTCGATGCTCTCCGACGAGCAGACCGGCCTGGTGATGGCCGCCCTTCGCGACCGGATCGAGGAGCACTCCCAGCTGCCGAACCTCCGCTACAGCCAGGCGATCGTCAATTCCGGCCGCGAGGCCGGTGCCTCCCTCGACCACCCGCACGGGCAACTGCTCGGAATGTCCTTCGTGCCGCGCGAGCTCGCCGAGGAGCAGGCCCGGTTCGCCCGGTTCGCCGGGAGCTGCCTGCTCTGCACCACCGTCGACGCCGAGGAGTCCGAGGGACACCGCGTGATCTTCGCCGACGACCGGGTCGTCGTCGTGTGCCCCTTCTGGAGCGCCACCCCCTACGAGATGCTCGCCATCCCACGCTGCCACAGCCCGCATCTCTACCGCAGCCCAACCGAGGACCTCGTCTCGGTGGGCCGGGCGCTCAAGGGCTGTCTGCGCCAGCTCAAGGACCAGGTCGGCGACGTCGCCTACAACATCGTCTTCCACTCCGCCCCGTACCGGGTCAACGAGCCGTTCCACTGGCACGTCCACATCTGGCCGAAGGTCACCAGCCGCGCCGGCTTCGAGATGGGTACCGGCGTGGCGATCAACATCGTCGCCCCGGAGCAGGCGGCCGAACAGCTCCGGGTGGTGGTCCCGGCCGGCTGAGCAGCCAAGGAGCTAGCCCGGAGCTAGCCCAGAGCTAGCCCTGAGCTAGCCCAGAGCTAGCCCAGGAACGGCGCCGCCACTTCGTCGAGGAGCTGGCGATCGAGGACCTTTGGGGTGCCGACGGCCGCCTCGAGCGGCACCCGGACGATCCGGCCGGCCTGCAGGGCGACCATCGTGGCGAAGTCGCCGTCGTGGACGGCCGCCACCGCCGCCACCCCGAACCGGGTGGCCAGCACCCGGTCGAAGGCCGTCGGAGTGCCGCCGCGCTGGATGTGGCCGAGGATCGTCACGCGCGACTCGAAGCCGGTGCGAGATTCGATCTCCTCGGCCAGCCAGGCCCCGATACCGCCGAGCCGGGCGTGGCCGAACTGGTCGACCGAGGCCGACGACGTGGCGGCCCGGGCCCGCTCGAGGTCCTCGCCGGCCGCCGGCAGCGCGCCCTCGGAGACGACGACGATCGACGAGTAACGGCCACGCCGGTGCCGCCGGGTCAGCCGTTCGCAGACCGCCGTCAGGTCGAACGGCAGCTCCGGGACCAGGATCTCGGCCACGCCACCGGCGATCCCGGCCTCGGTGGCGATCCAGCCGACGTGGCGCCCCATCACCTCGCAGACGATCACCCGATGGTGGGACTCGGCGGTCGTCCGGAGCCGGTCGAGCGCCTCGGTGGCGATCTGCACGGCCGTGTCGAAGCCGAAGGTGACCTCGGTGGCCGAGAGGTCGTTGTCGATCGTCTTGGGCACCCCGACCACCGCCACACCGTCGGCCCCGAGCTTCCGGGCCACCTCGAGGGTGTCGTCACCACCGACCGCCACCATGGCGTCGACCGACCGGGCCGCCAGCGTCGCCTTCACCCGCTCCGATCCGTCGGACTCGGCGAAGGGGTTGGTGCGCGAGGTGCCGAGGATCGTGCCCCCGAGCGGCAGCAGGTCCTGGCAGCGCTCCGGCTCCAGCACCTCCGCCCGGTCCTCCATCACCCCGCGCCAACCGTCGAGGAACCCGATGACCTCGTCGCCGTGCCGGTGGGCGCCGGTCAGCACCACCGCCCGGATGACCGCGTTGAGCCCCGGGCAGTCGCCGCCACCAGTCAGCACGCCGATCCGCATCACGCCTCCTCTCCGGGTCCGCCGCCGGACCACGTTCCCCTGTCCTACACCGGCGGTGGTGTCCGCTCACACCGGCCCGGCCGCCCGCCCGCCGGCGGCCCGGGCGGCGTGGTCGAGCTCGAAGACCGCCGCCAGCCGCCGGATGACCTCGCGGTCGGAGGGCACGAGCGCCTCCACCCCCGGCGTGCCGAGGTACCCGCCGAGGAAGGCACGGCGGTTGCGAGCCGCCCAGGCCTGCGACAACGCCCCCAGTCCGAGCCGGCCGCCGGGATCCCGCTCGCCAGCCGAGGCGACCGCCACGTGGTGCAGCGACCACAGCATGTCGGCCACGTCGGCCAGCGGGGAGCGCGGCTCGGGCGCCGACGAGCCCGGTGCCACCCCGCCGGGGTCGCAGTCTGCGACGACCCATCCCTGGTCGGTGCGGGCGGTGCGCCCGAGGTGGAAGTCGCCGTGGGTCCGCAGCGCCGGCGCCTGGAGGTAGGAGCCCTCCAGTGCACCGATCGTCTCGGCCACACCCTCGGTCTCGAGCAACGACGGGTCGCGACGGCGGACCCGGGACTCCACCGCCGACACCCAGTCGCTCACCCACGCGTCCTGGCGCCCGTAGGCCCGCACCAGCGCCAGGTGCATCCGGGCGGTCATCGTGCCGAGGGCGCGGGCCTCGGGGGCGAAATCGCCGCCGGCCGCCTCTGGCGCGCCGCCGCTCCCGTAGAGGTCGCGCAGCGACGTGAGGGCGAGCGCCCAGCCGTCGGCCGGGCCGGCCAGCGGCTCTTGGACGAGGCCGAGGTCACGCCCGCCCCGCCGCCAGACGGCGATCGGCGCCGACAGGTGGTTGAACCCGGCGTCGTCGAGGGCGACCAGCAGCTCCACCCCCGGCCTCGCCCCATCGCCGACCCACGGGAAGACGGTGAACGTGCACCGTTCGCCGAAGCCCAGGGTGACCCCCTCCTCGTCGTCACGGAGCAGCGCCACCGGCTCGCCGTCGACCGCCGTTCCGGTGACCGTGCCGAGCACCAGAGCGACCAGCTCGCCGTCGAGCACGGCGTCGACGGCCACCCCCGGTCCGTCGTCGTCCTCGAAAGCGCCGAGCACCGGCTCGTCGACCGCCCGCACGAGGTGGTGGTGGGGCTCGCCGGGCCGTCGCAACCCGAGTACGGCGTGGGCGGTGCGGCGACCGACGGCGGCGATGACGTCGAGCAGGCCCGGGCGGCCCGGTCGCAACACCTCGACCTCGCGGACCTCCGCCGAGGCGGCAGCCCGCTCCCAGGTGGCGCGGCGGTCGACCAGCAGGGCCACCAGCCGGCCGAGCGACCGGCGGCGCTCGTCGGTCAGTTCGAGCACCCGGCTCACCGGCGTGCCGCCCCGCTCACCTCGGCGGGTCGCCCGGTGACGCCGGCTGGTCGACCAGGTCGAACCAGAGGTAGCCGTAGGGGCCGAGGCTGATCGTGTACGGCTCCTCGGTGATCACCGGGAACGGCACCCGACCGAGCACCTCCATCGGCGTGCAGCCGGCCCACCGCGCCAGCTGCAGCGACGCCGGCTGGGCGAACCGGCTGAGGTTGTGGACGCAGAGCACCGCCTGGGATCGGCGCACGGCTTCGGCGCTGCCCTCGTTGCCGGCCGGCACCGTCCGGGCCGTCGTCTCGTCGGGGAGGCGCCGCCCCGGCGAGAGGGCAGCGGTGCCCACCAGTGAGCCGGGCAGCGGCACGACGGGCGGCGGCGATCCGTCGGCTGCCACCACGTCGGCCACCTCGCCCGAGCGGACGTAGGCCAGCACCGACGGGTTCGGACAGTTGAGGACGTCCATGTCGCCGACACCGAGCACCGGCAGCGCCCGCCGCTCGACGAGCATCTGGTGCAGCCAGTGCAGGAACGAGCCCGGGTTCCGCAGCTGCGCTTCGACGTTGACCGCCCCATAGCCGTACACCGGGTCCATGAGCGGAGGGAGGTAGAGCTGGGCGAAGTCGGCCTTGGAGAAGCCGCCGTTGCGGTCGGGCGACCACTGCATCGGCGTCCGAACCGAGTCGCGGTCGCCGAGGTAGATGTTGTCGCCCATCAGCAGCTCGTCGCCGTAGTAGAGCACCGGGCTCCCCGGCAGCGACAGCAGGAGGGCGTGGAGGAGCTCGGCCAGCCGTCGGTCGCCGTCGAGGAGCGGGGCCAGGCGCCGGCCGATCCCCATGTGGCGCTTCATCCGCGGGTCGCGGGCGTACTCGGAGAAGAGGTAGTCGCGCTCCTCGTCGCTCACCTGCTCGAGGGTGAGCTCGTCGTGGTTGCGCAGGAAGATCGCCCATTGGCACCCGTCGGGGATCTCCGGGGTCTGGCTGAGGATCTCGGTGATCGGGTACCGCTGCTCTCGCCGGACGGCCATGAACAGGCGCGGCATGAGCGGGAAGTGGAAGCAGAGGTGGCACTCGTCGCCGTCGCCGAAGTAGTCGGCGACGTCGGCCGGCCAGCCGTTGGCCTCGGCCAGCAGGATCCTGCCGGGGTAGTCGACCTCGAGCTGCTTGCGGATCCGCTTGATGTAGGTGTGGGTCTCCGGCAGGTGCTCGCCGGCGGTGCCGTCCCGCTGGTACAGATAGGGCACGGCGTCGAGACGGAACCCGTCGACGCCGAGGTCGAGCCAGAAGCGCACGAGGTCGAGCATCGTGTCGGCGACTTCGGGGTTCTCGTAGTTGAGGTCCGGCTGGTGCGAGTAGAAGCGGTGCCAGAAGTACTGCTGGCGGGCGTCGTCCCATGTCCAGTTGGAGCGCTCGACGTCGGTGAAGACCACCCGGGCCTCCGGCCAGCGCTGGTCGTCGTCGTTCCACACGTACCAGTCGGCCTTGGCGTTGGTCCGGCTCGAGCGGGACTCGACGAACCACGGGTGCTGGTCGCTGGTGTGGTTCATCACCAGGTCGGCGATGACCCGGATACCTCGACGGTGGGCGTCCTCGAGCAGTCCGACGAGCTCGCCGAGTGTCCCGAAGTCGGGATGGACGTTGAAGAAGTCGCTGATGTCGTAGCCGCCGTCGCGCAGTGGCGACGGGTAGAAGGGCAGCAGCCAGAGGCAGTCGATCCCGAGCCACTGGAGGTAGTCGAGCTTCTCGCGCAGGCCCCGGAGGTCCCCCGAGCCGTCGTCGTTGCTGTCGTAGAAACCGCGAAGGAGGACCTCGTAGAAGACGGCGTGCTGGTACCACCGCGTCGACGGGTCGAACGGCCCGTCGCCGATCGGCCCGATCGGGACCGGGGGCGTGCTCACCGGCTCACCGTCGTCTGCGTCTCCGGGCGCCAGCGGTGCGCTGCGGCAGTGATCCGGGTCATTTGCGCACCGTACCCGACCGGCGCCGGCGCGACGGTGAAGGGTGTGCGGCGAAGACGGCGCCCGCCGTCGGTCGATCGCCGCTCCACCGGCGGCGCGCCTACCCGAGCAGGCCGTCGGCGGCGGTGTACGGGTCGGTCTCGCCGCCGACCAGCGCGCGGGCGGCGTCGGCGAAGGCGCTGCCGCCTGACACCTGCTGCACCTGCTCGAGCACCCGCGCGGTGAGCACCCGGCGCAGCTCCTGGCCGAGCCGCTCGGCACGGCGCCGCTCGAGCTGGCCGCTCGCCTGCAGGTGGGCGCGGTGCTCGGCCACCGTGGACCACAGCTCGTCGACCCCCTCGCCGGTGGTGGCCACCGTCTCGACCACCGGCGGC
>Ga0209012_1001011_pt1 | contig 32519 bp, 24 predicted proteins | sample RS3BMetagenome_FD_184735 | JGI IMG/M metagenome (GOLD analysis project Ga0209012, IMG submission 184735) | Ferric oxide microbial mat and aquatic microbial communities from Rainbow Spring, Yellowstone National Park, USA - RS3B (SPAdes) (version 3) ...
GGCGACACACCGCTTCTCCATCACACGATGATAGATGTGTGATTTGCCATTCTTCTTGCGATCACTGGCACTCATGAACATGGGTATTAATATCGCAAACCACGCCCCAAAAAGACAGGGAAATCCTCCCAAGTAGGTCTGTACCAGAGCCGTTTTTTCGACAAAAAACGCACTGGCGATAGCGCCACGGCCATATTATTTTCTGAAATTCACCGAAAAAGGCGCAAAGTGCGAAGGTTGGGCTAGAACTGATGGCATATTCCTGAAAGGTCCAGAAAATATTTGCATTGGTCGGATTCAGTGGGCGTGGCCATTTTTCCGGGCGGCGCCAAATTACGGCCACAATCCCGTGTTGTGGCTTGGCGTTTCCATTGGATATTCCACCACCGGCAAAGCCAGCGGCTATGTAAAGAATGCCACAGCGGCACGCTGCCCGGAAAAATTGCCACGCCCGTAATATCGGATCAAGTTGTCGGAAATCGTCTTTGGTGGCACGATAATGATTATGGCAGATGATGATTTACATTTTATGCAGGCAGCTATTGACTTGGCGAAAGCGGCGGCCGAGCGTGGAGAAATTCCAGTTGGCGCTGTGATTGTCCGGGAACTCGATGGTCAACATTTGATTGTTGGTACGGGTGGCAATCAGCGGCAGGCGGACAGCGATCCTACCGCCCATGCGGAAATTATTGCTTTAAGGCAGGCCGGTGCGGCATTAAAGCGCTGGCAACTCACGGATTGTGATCTATATGTTACTCTGGAACCTTGCCCCATGTGTGCTGGTGCTATGGTCAATGCCCGCATTCGCCGGGTTATTTTTGGCTGCCGCGATCCGAAGGCCGGCGCTGTGACCACGCTTTTCCGCATTGCCGATGATCCGCGATTAAATCATCGGCTGGAAATCACGCCGGATGTTCTTGCTGAACCCTGCGCGGAATTATTGAAAGCGTTTTTCAAATCACGCCGACAAAGTCTTTCCAAATAACGCGACTTATCCTACAGCGCGCACGGTGCGTTGCTCGGCACGATGCGGTCGTTCTTCCATGGTTTCTTCCGCCGCATCCTGAGCTGATGGCGGAAGTGGTACAGGTTCGTGGCCGGCGGCGACTTCTTCGGTAACCCGCTCAAGTCCGGTGAGAATATCGCGTGCGGTGCGATATTTAATATTATTTTCGTCGGGCGGGCGCAGAATTTCATCGGTGAGCCGTTTGAGATGCCGCGCCTCAAGGCTCTTGGGATTAAAGTGAATCAGCCCTTTGAAATCCGGATTGGAGTGCGGCTTATTCATCTGCACGGCAAGATAGAATAAATCCACAGCCTTATCCACTTTGTGCAATCCACCGCGTAAAACATCGGAAGTTACCAGCCCGTTTTCACTCATGTGATAGAGCATGCGCTGAATCTGGGAGGTTTTCATCATCTCTTCAAAAAGCGTATGCAAAAGTGAATTATCCGAGAATGTTTCACCCACGCGCACCGCCGAACCAAAGTCAATAAAGCCGACACCATTTTCGGTAATGACAAAGTTGTCCAGGCGTAAATCCAGATGAATCACACCGATTTTTTCATGCAGCACCGCCAGGAGTTCACAGGACTGCTTGGCGAAATCTATCTGGGACAGGCCTTCGCCGCCGTTGCGCATCCAGTTCATATACAGCGTGCGGACAAACCCTTTGGAATCATGCTCCACGCCAAGACAGCGCGGCACGCGGTCGCAAAATGGTTTGGGCAGATCGCGCTGGAGAATTTTGAGCATCGCGGCTTCACGCGTAAGAAAAACCGGGAATATCTTTTCGGTAAATTTCATGGCACGGCGGCGAATGTCATCCAGCGAAGCGTCCGGGAATTTGGACCGCAGTCGCGAAACCACCCGATCCACCGTGGGAACCTGTTTCACCACAACATATTTTTCCTGCTCCATGTCTTTGCGGCCCAGATGAACATGGTAGGTAAAGCGTTCGGTGGATTCACCGGGTTTTAACAGTTGCACCTTGCGGGCCACAAGATAATAAACCGGTTTTCCCATCCCCGGTATGGACAAGCCGAGAATTGGCGTGCGGACACTCTGCGGCTGACCTTCCAGGATAAAGCCTTCCCAGCGGTTAAAGCGCTGTGCAATTTCATTGACCAGCAGTTGGTTGGGGGAAATCATAATCGCTCTGCCACCCCATCGCAGATTGGGAAACACATCTTCGGGGGAAAGGGCCGTTTCCGCCGGTAAAAACAGGTGATAGGGCAAGCCGCGGGTGGTGTTTTCCATCCCATGAGCCAAACTGCCTTTGTATTCCGCATCACGCGCAAAAACTTTGTTCTGGATGAGCTTCACGGCTGTCGATTTATCCGCCAGGGCTTGCAGACGTTCGAGCGAAGCTTTTCGGTCATTTTTCAAAGCCATGAGGTCACCAACCTTTTTTATTTGCCGGCGCGCCGGGTACCGCGCACTGCGGCAATAGTTCATCCGGTCTGCACGACATCTCCGCCCGGAGCAAAGCGTTTTATGGCGCAGGCCACCATTCCTTTATCGGAGGCTGACGCATCGGCCATGAGATTTTTAACCGGGGATTTCTCCACCACGTCCGAATAACATTTTTATCGTTGTTATCGGAATAAATCGTGCACTTTTTTTGTCACCTGAGAAAATATTCAGCGATTCAAGTTTGTCGGCACAACGGTCCGTTTCCTCAATTTCCAAGCGCCGGATTTGTGTCTATAACACCGACTGCCGAGGAATCATGATGCATCGGCAACGGCTGAATCGGGCATGGATCGTGTCGAGATTATTGTTTGGCACTGGCTATAAATGTCCGTACTTCCCGCGCTAATTTTTTCCGCATCGGGGCGGGATGATAAACCATGTGGCCGCCCCGAAAAAATACTTCGTGAATGTTGGATTGCAGCTTGTGGCTCAAATCCAGATGATCCATGGTGTAAATGGTTCCGAAAAAGGGTGTGGCTAGGTCAAAGTAGCCGCTGCATACCAGCACTTTCATAAACGGATTTCGAATCATGGCCCGCTGGAGATTATCCGTAACATAAAGAAAGCCCATGCCGCCGCCACCAAAGTGCCAGGGGTAGACATCATCGGAAAGTGTTTTGTAAGGCAGATTGTTGCGATATTTCAGGTCTTCTCGCACATACTGATCAAAAGCACTGGTGAACGGTGCAATGAACCGGGACATCGCCGGGTCATAGGACGCTTGGCCGGCCGTAGGCTTCGGATTGTAGCCGGTTAATCGCGTATCCATGCGGCCAATGACTTCGCGATCATTCCGCAACAGCGATTGTTCAAAAAGACCGGGGCCGACGCGTAAATTAGCCAACAGACATTCCCGTTTGGATAAGCCCGTATATCGCGCCAGTTTGGCGGCGACGGCATCGCGCTGCGCGGTGGTGAGGCTGCTGCCCTGCGCGAGGGCTGAGATATAATCGGTTATGGCCCAGTGTTCCACCTTTTTGAGCGTGCGGTGAAAATGCTTTTCCAAATCCGGCGCAAGTTTATGGTGGTACCATGCCGCAGCGGTATACGATGGGAGAAATAGCGGGTACGGCGTGTCATTGCCGAAGTTGGGTTCCAGAATCTGGAAATTTAACGCGCAGGAAATCAGTATCACGCCGTTGAGTGTCATGCCCTCGTGCTCGGAAAGATAATCCGCCAGACCGCAGGCCCGGGTGGTGCCATAACTTTCGCCGGCCAGGAATTTCGGCGAACCCCAGCGTTGATACATCGTGGTGTAAAGCCGGATAAAAGACGCCACGGAGGCAATATCCTGTTGCACGCCATAAAAATGCTGGCCCGGCACACCCGGTTCCGGATGGCTGAATCCGGTGCCGACGGGATCCACAAACACCAGATCAGACGCATCGAGCCAGGTTTGATGATTGGCGACAAGGTGGTATGGCGGCGGCGTGACGTTGCCATTGGGCGTAAGCTCTAAACGCATAGGCCCGGCACAGCCGAGATTCAGCCAGACCGAAGCCGCTCCGGGACCTCCATTGAATAAAAACGTAATAGGTCGTTTGTCGCGCTGGGCGGCAGCGCTGACTCCAGGCTTCGGGTCCTTGGTATAGGCAATAAAAAAGATCTTGGCCTGGACTTTGCCGTTGGCTTTCATGGGCAGATAACCGGTGGTAACCGTATAGTGCAGGACTTTTTTATTTATCGTAATGTGCGCATGCACAACCGATATGGCGTTGGGATTGGATTTTGGTAAGTGAGCCAGCGCAACGGCCTGTTTTGCGTGGCGGGCGGGCACTTTAGCGGCAGTTGGCGCGGCCATGGCCACATTTCCAACCGCGGCCACTGCGGCCAAAAAGAAAATTCCACAAACCGTTGCCGCTATCCGCATATTCATCAACTCCGGCTAAAATGTTATCCAAAATACCGCCTGAAGGCGAAGATATAAGGCCAATGCCTCGCATACGCAAGCCGGCAGGATAATATTTCGCTTTCATTTTTAACCCGGCTAGCATATCATCTATACGCAAAGCAGAGTATTAAGGTTTTGTGAGAACTTCATAATGAAACGACTTCTCGACGGCATTGAATCACCAGCAGACATAAAACGCCTGACGGTGGATCAATTAACCCAATTAGCTGGGGAAATTCGCGAGACTATTGTGACTACAGTGGGTGCCAACGGCGGCCACCTTGCGCCTAATTTAGGCACCGTAGAAATTATTTTGGCATTGCACGCGATATTCGATATGCCGCGTGACCGGCTGCTGTGGGATGTCGGCCACCAATGTTACCCGCATAAACTCATTACCGGGCGCTATAAGAATTTTTCATCATTGCGAAAAATGGGCGGGGTGTGCGGCTTCCCTGATCCCAGTGAAAGCCAATATGATCTTTTCAGCGTCGGCCATGCAGGAACTGCCGTCAGCACGGCGGTTGGTATGGCGCGCGGTGATGCGCTGTTAAATCATGATACGCGCGTGGTGGCATTTGTCGGCGATGCGTCAATAGTCAACGGCGTGGCGTTTGAGGGTTTGAACAATGCCGGTACGCTCAAACGCCAAATGCTGATTATTCTCAATGACAACTCCATGAGCATCAGCGAGCCACAGGGTGCCTTCGCGGGATATCTCGAACATCTGCGCGTCACGACAACTTATGACGAAGTGAAACGTCGGGTGCAGGAACTCTTAGATCGAATACCCTATGGCCAGCAGATTTGCGACATCGGCGTGCATGTCAAGCAGGGCATCAAAAACGCCATTGCTCCAGGCCATATTTTTGAAGATCTCGGCTTGAAGTACTTTGGCCCGGTTGATGGCCACGATCTGCCGGGGTTGATGGAAAAACTCAACGAGTTGAAAACGCTCAATGCGCCGGCGGTTTTGCACATCAAAACCATTAAAGGCAAAGGATATGAATGGGCCTGTGAAGACCCCACCACATTCCATAGCCCCAAACCTTTCCGTGTGGAAGGCTGCCGGGTGGTAATGAATCAGGGTTCCGGACGCTCATGGACGGCGGCATTTGCCGACGCCATGACCAATCTGTGCCGCAAACACGCCAATGTGGTGGGCATTACGGCGGCCATGCCGGATGGCACCGGCATGATCAAACTCAAACCGCTGTTTCCCGATCGGTATTTTGACACCGGAATTTGTGAAAGCCACGCCACAGCGATGGCGGCGGGAATGACCAAAGCGGGGCTGCGTCCGGTCGTGGCCGTGTACAGTACATTTTTACAGCGCGCTTTTGATCAGGTATTTCAGGAAGTCTGCCTGCAGGGGCTGCCGGTGATTTTCTGTTGTGATCGCGCGGGTCTTGTGGGTGATGATGGCGCGGTGCATCACGGATTTTGTGATCTCTCCTTTTTGCGCAGTCAACCCGGTATTGTGCTGATGTCTCCATCTGATGAACGTGACCTGATCGGCGCTTTGGATTTTGCCGTAGCCCAGGAGTCCCCGGTACAAATTCGTTATCCGCGGGATAATTGCCCGGCTGAACCGCTGGGCGAATTGGTTCCATGGACCATCGGCAAGCAGGGCGGCAAATCGCGCGTGCTCAAAGCTGGTGATGATGCCACGCTTATTGCCTATGGTTCCGTGGCGTTACAGGCCATTTCCGCGGCAAGACTTCTGGAAAATGATGGCTTAAACGTGGGCGTGATTGATGCCCGGTTCTGCAAGCCATTGGATGGTGCCATGCTCCAGCAGGTATTCGCTTCAGGCAAGCCTATTATTACGATTGAAGATCATTCGGTGGTGGGCGGCTTTGGTTCCGCGGTCCTGGAATATGCACAGGCCAATGGCCTTGATGGCCGGCTTGTAACACGCACCGGTCTGCCGGACCGCTTTATTCGCCACGCCAGCAGATCGGAGCAATTCAAGGAAATTGGCCTTGATCCGGTTGGCTTGGCAGCCACCGTGCGGGATGCTCTCAGCCGCCATGCTGCGGAAAATGGCGATGAAATAAAAGAACCGACCGTCTCGGCCCGACGGGAACGCCCCGCCCGCCTGCGGGATTAATATCGCATCATTGCGTCGGATGAGACTCCCGATGAAAATAGTGCCGTGAATGTGAACCGCGACCCACAGCAGATTCTTGTCATCATGCCGACTTGGCTGGGCGATGCTGTTATGGCTACGCCGTTGCTGCGGGAGTTACGAAAATTATTTCCCGCAGCCCGCATCACCTGCCTCGCTAAAACACTGGTACAGCCTGTGCTTGTCGGCCTTCCTCTCATTGATGCAGCGCTGCCTTACGCGATCAATAAAAATGGCGGCATCAGTTATGCGCAAACTGCCGCCGATCTGCGAAACCGACAATTTGATCTTGCGGTGATTCTCCCCAACAGTTTTCGATCTGCTTTTCTCGCATGGCGCGCCGGCATTCCCCGGCGGCTGGGGTATAACCGTGATGACCGCCGACTGTTGCTGACGGATTTTATTGCTCCCGTGCCGCGCGATGACTATGAAGTGCGTCTGCTGATTCAACGCCGGGCCGTGCGCGAATCCATTGCCGCAGACCGCTGGCCCCGCGCCGCACCGGTATTAAAAGATCTTCAGAAAATTCCCGGTTGGTATGTGAAGATATGTTCATGGAACAGCTTTCAGCCTTTACCCACTATTGAGTATTACCTGGCATTAAGCCGCTATCTTGGCGGCACGCAGGCGGATCGCACAATGACTCTGGGTATTACCGATGGTGAACGCGCGGAGGCGCAAGCGGTTATGGATCAGGCTGGAATTTCCGCTACGGCGCCATTCATGATGCTTTTCCCCGGCGCTCATTTTGGCGCATCAAAATGCTGGCCGCCCGAGCGCTTTGCCGCAGTTGCCGCCGCAGTGGCCCAGGGCCGCAATCGCCACGCCGCCCACGTTCTCATTGGCGGAGCGGCCAGGGAACAACCTCTCATTGATGCCATTTTGGAATCTGTGCCCGAATCTGTTGCAGCGCGAATAATTCCGCTTTATAAGCTAAATGATGGCCGGGGTGTGAGTTTAGGGGCAATCAAAGAACTGGTACGCCGCGCCGGGCTGGTAGTATGCAATGACACCGGCCCCCGGCATTTTGCCGCCGCGCTGGGTACCCCGCTGGTTACACTTTTTGGCCCCACGGATCCCCGCTGGGCCGAGATATTTTATAAGCAGGAACAGCAGATTGCCGTCAATGTTCCCTGTGGGCCGTGCCAGTTGAAATTCTGCCCCATTGATCATCGCTGTATGACCGGCATTACCGAGGAGATGGTTTTACAGGCGGTGGATCAGCAGTGGCGAAAGGATGCTCCTTGAAAATAGCCCTGATCATTGAGCATTTTGACCCCTCACGCGGTGGAGCGGAGAATTATACGTTCTGGCTCGCGGAGCAATTGGCCCGGCGCGGACATGACGTGCATGCCGTCTGCCATGACAGCGCCCGGAAGCGGCATAAATATCAGGCTGCCCATCAAGGTGCATCGCATGATGTGCAGCGCTCGGCCCATGCTGGAAAATCTCCGGAAGTGGCCGCGCCGGATGGTGTCAATGTGCATCGTCTGCCGGCAATAAAGTTAAGCACCGGCATCGGATTTAGGCAGTTCGGTATTGCCGCAAAGAACTGGTGCAGACTCTTTAAGCCGGATGTTGCGCATTCCATGACTTTGGCATGGCCGGGAGATTTGTACCATCCGCACGCCGGGGTATATGCGCGAATTCAGCAACAGTCCATTTCTTCACGTGAAAGTCCGCAGTCCGCGAGCTTCAAGCGGCTTATGCTGCAATTTTCCGGCAAGCAGCGAACACTTCTGACTCTGGAACGCCGCACCGCGCAGGCCGTTGCTGATCAGCAGCCATGGAAAATTCTGTGCATCAGCCCCGCCATGGAAGAGGATTTCCGATCCATTTATGGCACAGCCGACAACAAAATGACGCTGTTGGAAAATCCTATCATGACGCCGCCCCCGCAAGCGCAGCAAATTCATAAGGATCGCCAGTGGTTCCGAGACCTGTACGCTCTGGCTCCAGATGATCGCGTGGCGGTGTTTGTCGGCCATGATTTTCGCCGCAAGGGTTTATCCTGGGCCATCCGCGCTGTGGCCCAATCCAAAACGTCATGGAAACTGGTCGTGGCGGGGTTGGGAAAAGTAAAAAATTACCTGGCATTAGCCCAGGAACTCGGTGTGGCGGATCGGGTCAAATTCATCGGGCCTACCCGCGCCACGGGTGCGGTATACAGCGCTGCCGATGCGCTTCTGCTGCCGACATTTTATGACAGTTTTGGTTTAGTGGCACTCGAGGCGCTGGCCTATGGCCTGCCCGTGATCAGCACCCGCTTTTTGGGCTGTTGTGCTTACATCGAAAATCACAAACTCGGAACTATTGTGGATTCACCGCGCGAATGTGCGGCCATGGCCGCTGCGCTGGATGCTGTGAAAACACAATTTGCTGATCGCATGGACCTCGCCACGCGGGCTACCGCCGCCGGTCAGACACTGCTGCCCGCAGCGCATCTTGATAAACTCGAAGCGCTGTATGGGCAATGCCGAAATGCAAAATTAAAATCGCGGAGCTAAAGGATAGTTGGTTTTTTCAGGAACTCCATGAGCGGCATACAAGTACAATACACAACATTCTTAAGTGTTATCGCGGCATATCTGATCGGAGGTATTCCATTTGGTTTATTGCTGGGATTCATGCGCGGCGTGGATATTCGCACGCAAGGCAGTGGAAATATCGGCGCTACCAATGCCGGTCGCGTGCTGGGTATGCGTTATTTCTGGTACGCCTTTGTATTGGATTTCCTTAAGGGCTTTGCACCGGTGCTCGTGGTGGATTTAATTGTGCGGCATTGGCATGGTCCCGTATGGCTGCCGCTGGTTACCGCCGCCGCGGCGATATGCGGACATGTATTTCCATGTTATCTGCGGTTCAAAGGCGGCAAAGGCGTGGCGACCACCTTTGGCGTGGTTATGGGAGTGTGGCCCGTATTAACCCTTTCCGGCATTGGTGCTGCGCTGGTTTTTCTTCTTGTATTTCTCGTGTACCGGATTATTTCCCTTTCATCGCTGGTTGGGGTGGTCGCATTCATGATTCTCATTCCCATTATTGGTCATGACATCGGCCCTGTTGACGGCCTTTTATATCCGCAGCCCTGGAATAAACTTATGCCCCTGATTATTACCGGTTGCCTGATTGGCCTGCTGATTATCATCAAACATCGCGGCAATATCCGCCGCCTGCTCAACGGCACCGAACCGCGCATGGGCGAAAAACATAAATGACAGCCATTAAAGCTCGTTTCGGCGGTAAAGCCGTTGTGCCGGACGAGCCTGTCGATCTTCCGATGGATAGATGCGGCCGAACAACCGGGCTCACGGCGCGTCATGTGCGCAGGTTGGTGACCCCTGCAACTATCGACATGATGCAGATGCCACGAACAGACACTGCCAGGCAATCTGGACAATCGATTGATTGCCAGCCACGGCGGGCAACTACCGCCATGGCATGGACGCAAAATCAATGCCGTTCTCCATAGCGGAGATAACTACCACGCGCCAATGGGAATAAGCAATCGGCGATTTGATTGTCACGGTCAACGGATCGGGCGGTAGGGTATGATAAAAGCGCCGGGGATTCTTTCATCCAACGTCGCCAAAAGTATGCCATTCGCTTGGGCGAGCTGCAATAAATGTCCGTCGGTGATCTGTTTGGCGGTCTTGACCCAGGCGGGTAAGCGTCTGATGTCCAGCGTATCCGGGATAAATTGTAGGGACAAGTGGGTAACACTCTTCAATCGCATCAGAACATTGCGTGCCTCCGTTACGGTCAATCCATAAGCGGACGCCTGGGCGAGCACCCGCACGAACCCCAACTCTGTAATGGAGCAGGTGGCCAGGGATAGAGATTCAGACTTCTGCGTTTGTACCCAACTTGCCATGCGGTCATGGAATTCGTGTTGCGCAAACCCCAGCGCGATCAACGCATTGACGTCGAGCAAATAGGTCATGGGGAGTCCGCCAGAATTTCCTCAACCTGCCTGGTGCTTAACACGGGCGAGCCTGCTCCCGCGTTTAGCACGGGAAGACCGGTGATCGGATCGGAGACAATCCTGGCCTTACGCGGGCGCTTGGTTCGCGGTGCCAAAACAATGCACCCGGCACGAATGGCAACGTTGAGCGGGTCGCCGGCACGAATACCCAGCCGCCGACGGAATGGAGCCGGGAGAACGACCTGTCCCTTGGTTGAAACTTTGGTCTGCATAGTAAGACGATCTTACCACTATACCGTCCTCCTGTCCAGGTAACTTCTGTCCACATCACGGCGGATAGGACGGTAGTGACCAGCATTGAATTCCCTTGCGCCAACCCCACCTGGCGTTTCAAACTCGTTCTGGTTGGCTTTCTCTGACTGGCTGCGGTTTTGCGCCCCCGTGGCGGATTGCCGACAGGGTGCGTGACAGAATCCGCGGGCAATGGCCCCTAATCCGCTATTGAACCATGCCGGTACAGAACGGTTTTCGGCAGCATAGAGTCCCGGCGCGCCGGGAATAACCCGGTGGTTGGTTCGCGGCATAAGATCAATCCCGGCGCGCCGGGAGATTTTCATCCGGTGCTCGGAAACCTTATTTTCATTACCCGCGTAAAGTGTCACGCACCCTTGCCGGCTCCGCATTTTTGCGGGGTTTGGAAACCAGCCATCGGGTGGGGTAAAATGAGGGGCTTGCCGATGGGGCGGATTTCCGCTCCGGCATGCCGGAGAAAGTCATGGCCATTAAAAGTATTCGTATCCGCGGCGCGCGGGAACATAATCTTAAAGATGTCAGCCTGGAAATTCCACGCGATCAACTGGTCGTGATCACCGGTCTTTCCGGATCAGGTAAAAGTTCTCTGGCGTTTGACACCATTTTTGCCGAAGGACAGCGGAAATATGTGGAATCGCTTTCGGCTTACGCCCGGCAATTTTTGCAGCAAATGCAAAAACCTGATTGCGATGAAATAGAGGGTTTGCCGCCGACAATCGCCATTGAGCAGCGGGGCGGCGGGAGCAATCCACGTTCAACGGTGGCCACCACAACCGAAATTTATGATTACATGCGGGTGCTCTTCGCCCGCACTGGCAAGCCGCATTGCTGGATTTGCGGCGAACCGATAGCGGCCCAGTCCGCATCGCAAATTGTGCAAAACATCATGCAATGGCCGGACGGGCAGCGCATTATGATTATCTCGCCGCTGGTGCGCGGACAAAAAGGCGCACAGGTAGAGGCGCTGGAAGCCATGACGCGACACGGCTTTGTCCGTGCCCGGGTGGATGGGCAAGTCATGGAGATTAAATCTGTCCCCGCGTTGGATAAAAAAGTTAAACATACAGTGGAGGCGGTGGTGGACCGCCTGGCCATTAAACCGGAGATTCGCACCCGTCTGGCGGATTCCGTTGAATTGGCATTAAAACTTTCTGACGGCCTGGTGGTCATTGCGCGCGAAGAGACGGGAAAATGGATCGATCATACATTTTCTTCGCGTTATGCTTGTCCGAATCATCCCGAGAGTTCACTGGAAGAACTTTCGCCGCGTCTGTTTTCTTTTAACAGCCCTTACGGCGCGTGCAGCGAATGTGACGGATTGGGAACAATTCTGGAATTTGATGAAGAGTTGATTACTCCTGATAAAACCGTCGGGCTTCTGGACGGCGCCATCGAACCGTTCAGCCGCAACGGCAAACGGATGAATATCTACTACAACCGTCTGCTGCGGAAATTCTGTGAAACCTTCGGCGTGGATGGGGCGACACCCTTTGAGGACATTGCGGTAAAAATCCGGCAGATACTCATTCATGGCACCACCGCCAAAGATGAAAAAATCTATGGTGCGGAATTTGAAGGCGTTTTACCCAATCTGCAGCGCCGCTGGGAAAACACCGATAGTGAATTTGTAAAATCCCGGCTCCATGAGTATTTAAGCGAACAAGCCTGTGAAAAATGCCACGGCGACCGGCTTAAGCCGCAGGCACTGGCGGTGAGAATCGGCAAATATAACATCCGTGAAATAACCGCTTTGACCATTGGGGGCGCCATTGAACTTTTTGACAGCATGAAGTTTTCCGGTGAGCACGATCTTATCGCAGCTCCCATGCTCAAAGAAATTCGGGCACGCCTGGGTTTTATGAACAATGTGGGCCTGGGATATCTGACACTGGATCGCCAGACCGGCACGCTTTCCGGTGGCGAGGCCCAGCGGATTCGTCTGGCCACGCAGGTGGGTTCCGGTCTGGTGGGGGTGTGCTATGTGCTGGATGAACCCACCATCGGCCTGCATCAGCGGGACAACGATCGGCTCATCCGCACCCTGCGCCACCTGACCGACATTGGTAATACCACAATTGTCGTGGAGCATGATGAAGATACCATTCGCGCCGCCGACTGGCTTATTGATGTCGGCCCCGGTGCCGGATCACACGGTGGTCGTATCATCGCGCAGGGCACCGTGCCGGAGGTTATGGCTTCACGCGAAAGTATTACCGCTAAATATCTCTCCGGCGAATATCAGATTCCCGTGCCAACCCGCCGGCGCAAGCCGGATTTCAAGCGTGTTCTGGAGATTACCGGGGCGGCGGAAAATAATTTATGCGGTATCGATGTAAAATTCCCGCTCGGCGTAATGACGTGCGTTACCGGCGTTTCCGGATCCGGAAAATCGTCACTGGTCAACCATATTCTCCTCAAAGGACTTAAACGGCAGCTTTACGGCTCGAAGGAACATCCGGGCCGGCATAAAAAAATTCTGGGTGTGGCCAATATTGATAAAGTTATTGAGATAGATCAATCTCCGATTGGCCGCACACCCCGCAGCAATCCGGCCACCTATACCGGCGTGTTTGACCTGATTCGGCAGCTATACGCCAAAACGCGCGAAGCCCGCATGCGCGGCTATCAGATCGGGCGTTTCAGTTTCAATGTCAAGGGTGGACGGTGTGAAAGTTGTCAGGGGCAGGGCACCAAACGCATCGAAATGCACTTTCTGCCGGATGTGTTTGTCACCTGCGAAGAATGCCGTGGCACCCGCTACAACCGGGAAACACTGGAAATAAAATATCGCGGCAAATCCATTGCCGATGTGCTTGAAATGCGTATAGAAGAAGCGTTGCAGTTTTTTGACAGCTTTTCGCATATCCGCGCATTTCTGCAATCGCTCAATGATGTCGGATTATCCTACGTGCAATTGGGGCAGTCCAGCACAACGCTTTCCGGCGGTGAAGCTCAGCGGGTGAAACTCGCCACCGAATTGGCCAAAGCCGCGACCGGTCATACGTTATATGTATTGGATGAACCGACAACCGGCCTGCATTTTGCCGATATTCATAATCTGCTTAATGTGTTAAATCGTCTCGCCGATGCGGGCAATTCCGTCGTGATTATTGAGCATAATCTGGATGTGATTAAATGTGCCGATTGGATTATTGACATGGGGCCTGAAGGCGGCAGCGGTGGAGGGCGGGTGGTAGCCACCGGCACGCCCGAAGATGTCGCGGGCCATCCCACCAGCCACACGGGGCGATATTTGCAGCATAAACTCCAGCCGCCGCAATTCGCCGCAGCGGGATAAATCAAATCCGCTTGACCATCGCCTGCGAAACGGCCCTTGACTCTGTGGTGCTGGCGATGGCAAAAAGGGGATCAAAGCTTGCGGGTCTGCCCGCCTGCGGGCTTGCTGAATATACGGTTGGCCAGTATCGCGGCCCAAAGGGCCAGACCGATGGGGGCCATGTAAATAATCTGATCCGTCATGGGCGAATGGTTAATTGCGGGAACAACGCCGAAAACCGCCAGTAATCCGCGCAGCACCAGCAGCGGGATCATCACCGCCATGGAAATCCGCCACGCGACTCGCAGTGGCATTCCAATATTACGGTTAATCGACATGACCAGAAAGCCAGTCAGAAATACCATCAGCAGTATCCAGAGCACATACGCTCCAACAAAAAATAGACTTGCCACCGCGCCCAGTACAACCACCACTACCGGGGCGGCGGCGGTGAAAAATTTTTGCAGTGTCTGTGCATTGATCTGCACCGGCGGGAGCTTAGCCACCGGTGTGGTTTTAACCGCGGCGGCCGTAATAGCGCCGTTGGCCAGCAGCATTTCCTGCTGCAGTTGTGCCATCGGCATAACCACCATCGGCTGGCGCATTTTTGTGCCGGTCAATATCAAATCCGTGCGATTAAACAATGCAATTAATGGATACGATGCTAACGTTGATGCTCCGCTGAGGTTGGTGTTTACCAGAACGGTTTCGTAAGGACTCTGTACCTTCAGGGGCACAAGTTTGGTTTTCCCCTTCGGCATGATGATCGACAACTGCCCCTTGTTCAACTGCATCGGTAAATAATGCTGGTCGTACGATGCGGCAAATGCCTGTAGCGGTTTAATTGAATTCGCCGACATAGAAAAGCCCATGCAAAGGGCCGCGATGATAATCGCCCAAGCCAACGGCCAAAACGTCACCGATGTTGGATACATTGCCGCCTGGGCCCATTTTTCCGGTTCCACCAGTAACAGAACAAACCGCTTCGGCAATGGTGGCGCCTTGGGTTTGGAAAACCGCATTGGCGGCTTATAGCGCGAATCTTGCGATGGCGTTTGCGAAGGAGGCGTTGGAGGAATTTCGGTCATTCCGGTGGTCTCAATTCTGCGCCGCCTGGCAAGCATAATCACGCGCGTGGTGGAGCGGCCCCATTCAACGAAACGTCCACATTCAGCACAGGGTATCGTTGCTTACCGCAGTCCGCTGGGAGTTAGTCATTCACCCGGCCAAGATATTCACCGGTGCGGGTGTCTACGCGCACCACGGTACCCTGGGCGATAAAGTCCGGTACGTTAATAATCATGCCGGTTTCCAGCGTTGCATCCTTACCGACATTGCTGACGGTGGCACCTTTAATGCTTGGCGGGCAATCGGTAATTTCCAGTTCCACGGTATTGGGCAGTTCCACCGAAAAAGGCTTGCCCTGATACATGGTGATCTGCACCTGCGTGTTGGGCTTCAAATATTTTACCGCTTCACCCACCACATCGCCGGAGAGTTCAAGTTGTTCAAAGTCACTAAGGTCCATAAAATAGTGCGTTGTGGTATCGGAGTACAGATATTCCATGGGTTTTTGATCTAAAAAAGCCTGTTCCAGCGTGTCGTCCACGCGGAACCGCTGCTCAATAATGCTGCCGGTTTGCGTGTCTTTCAGCTTCACCTGCATGAAAGAACGCCAATTTCCTTTTGACACCTTCGCAAAATCATGCACAACATACAGTTTGTTGTTGTATTCAACGGCAACACCGCGACGTAAATCAATAGCTTTAATCGACATTTATTTCCTCTAATTCCTCTAAAGCCGCCGCGGCCTGCCTATTCGGCTGCGGCGGCTCGACAAAAACTGCCCTCATGGGGATTCGAACCCCAGTTACAGGCGTGAAAAGCCCGTGTCCTAGGCCTCTAGACGATGAGGGCCAGAGAGCACCGTATTATATCCAAAGCTTTTATTTTGACAAATTGACTCAACCATCCGCGCTAATTAAGCCCACCTGTGCCTCGTCGCCTTATTTACAACTGTGGCAGAACACCCGTTCAAATTATTTTGAAATAAAGCACAGCCAGCGTAACTGTGCACAGCGTCAGCGGTACGCCCGCTCTCAGATATTCCCGGAATCGCAAATTCACCGCAAATGGCTGCGCCTGTTGCGCAACAATTAAATTGGCGATCGATCCCAGCAATGTCAGATTCCCCGCCAGAGTGCTGATCACGGCCAGCAGGTACCAGGTGTGTGTGGCCGCCATTGGTATGGCAGGTTTAATGAGCAATACTGCCGGCACATTGCTTACCAGATTGGACAATACCAATGTTACCGCGGCCAGCGGCAAATGGGACTTTAATGAAATCCCCATTTTGGCCAGCGCTTGTAGCGCCGGCGTGAGAAGGTGGTGGCTTTGCACATCGGCAATGACGATAAACAGGCCGATAAACAGCAGAATCAAATTCCAATCCACCAGCGCAAACAAATCCGCGGGGCGGGTCTTGCGTGACACCAGAATCACTCCCGCTGCCGCCATCGCGGCTACCGGTCGACTCAGGTGAATAATCGATCCCGCCAGCATCGCGACCAGAAGAATTCCCATGACCACCAGGGATTTGATAATCAATGGCCACAGCATTTTCGGTGGACGATGATGTTCATGTGCTGATTCTGACGCCGCCGGCGGCTCAATATCCGCAAACAACCGCGCGCGATAAAGCACCGCAATGGCGAGATAATTCAACACCAGACAAACCAGAATCAGCGGCAAAACGGTAATAAAATAAGCGGCAAAATTAAGATGAGCCGTCTCTCCTATAAGCATATTCTGCGGATTGCCGATCAAAGTGGTGGCCGAGCCGATATTAGATGCCGTGGCCAGTGCCATCAGATACGGTACCGGATCCCGGCGGGCGCGTTGCAGCGCCAGGCACAGTACTGGTGTAAAAATCAGGCAGATGACATCATTGGCAAACAGCGCGGACAGCAGTGCGGAAAATGCGATAAGCCCCGCCAGCAATCGCGACGGCTGATGTGCCGCCGCCACAATTCGCCGCACCACCCAGTCATAAAAACCCGCCAATCGCAATTGCGCGGAAATAACCATCATGCTGATCAGCAGGATCAATGTGGGAAAATCTACGCCGATCATCGCCTCATGCAGACTCATCCGATGAAACAGCAGCACCGCTACAGCGCCTAATATGGCAATGCTGGATCGATCCAGCCGCGTGAACGGAATATCTCCCAATGCCAGGCCAAAATAAGTCAACGCGAAAATCAGCACATCCGGCCAATCAACGCTGTGGGCAGTTGCGGCAATATGAGCGATGATCGCCGCGATCACTTCGTGCCTCCGTTGGTACCGCTGGTGCCGGCACCAAACAAATTCCCCAGAGATTTCACCGCACCAGTAACAGCCTGGCCCGCGCCGTGAATCAGCGTGCCGGTGCCGGAGCCAATGAATGTCGTGGCCGCGTCCAGTGTGGTGCGCACGGGAGCCGGAATGGCCGGATTATTCGCCACGCTCTTGGCAATTTCTACTAAAATCTGTTCCATCAGGCCGGCCATCCGCAGTGGCCGCCCGTTGGGGTTGGTTGGTTCATTAATCACCATCTGCGGCAAGGTAATAACAATCGGAACACCTTTCTGGCCCGGCAGCAGGGACGCATCAAGGCGCACCACCGTATTTAACAGCACCACTTTGGTAATCTCCAGGGCTTTCCCGCCTGCGCCTTTGGTGGGTTTAGCCGTCGTGGCCGAGCTTTGCTGATTATTCAGGTGATTTATTTCCGCCATCAGATTATTGGATAAGCCATTTTGATCCATGGAAATATGCAGACCCGTAATAGTGATCAGCTTTATCACCACGGTTTTGGTCAGCAGGCTGTGCAGGCTCACAGTGGCTCCGCATGACTGCATGGTCAGCAGGTGCGGGGCAGTATATCCCTTGAGATTATCCACCGTCAGTCCCGTCAGAACCAGACTGCCGCCGAGGATGCTTAATTGTGCGTCCGCCAACGTGGTTGTGGTGCCCAGTGCGGCTGTGGCCCGACTCTGAATCTGGCTGCGCAAAATACCATCAATGGAAAACCAGACAGCCGCAATCAGCACCAGCAACAGCAGGATTACATAGACCAATGATTTCCGTAATTTTTTATGCACGGCAAAAACTCCCTTAATAAAATTAAAATATTACGTCACGCCCCAGTGCTCTGTCACGTCTACAAATTAGCTTTCTTTAGCCTGAAACGCCAGCGCCACAGAATTGAGGCAAAACCGTTTGCCGGTCGGAGCCGGCCCATCTTCAAATACATGGCCCAGATGGCTGCCACAGCGTCGGCATCGAATTTCTGTGCGAACCATGCCGAAGCTTTCATCGACTATATTCTGCACATGATCCGGATCAAAGGGTTCATAAAAGCTCGGCCATCCGGTGTGGGATTCAAACTTTGTCTGAGATTTGAACAAAGGCAACCCACAGAGCCGACAGACATACACCCCGTCAACCTTGTTGTGCAGCAAGCCGCCACAGAACGGTGGTTCGGTGCCATGATCCAGCATAATGCGGCGTTCTTCCGGCGTTAATTTTTCCGCCAGTTCATGGATTTTGCTTTCCGTTAACGCCGTTATGTCATGGCCGGATTTTGACAACCTCGAGCCGCCTGCATCTTTGGAAACTAATGCCATGGAAAATTCCTTTTCTATTTTACTTGGCCCGACTGAAAACCACGTCCACTTCCTTCACCACACTGCCATCACTTTCGCGCATCGGTGCGGTAATGGACGGCGAAACGCGCACGACAAAGTGCTGCGTTGCCCGGTTATACATCACTGCCCCCGCCATACCACCATGCACCGTCACCGTTGGCTTATACGGCGCAAAGCCGTGCAGTGTGACAACATCCTCTCCGGGGGCAAACGCTACCGACGCCATCAAAGCGCCCGGCAGATTGGCCAGTGCTGGGATTCTCGCCCGGCCAGTGCCCACAAATTTTCCGCGTTGCCCCATAAACGCAATACCCGCCGCCCCCGGCGACGCGCATATATAATACGCCGCGTTATCAGCGCCCAACGCACCGGTAAACTTCTGTCCCGCCGAGATACGCGCGGACGCTCCGGTAAAATAATTATAGACATACATGGCCCCCTTCAGGCCAATATTATGCGCGGAAAAAGTAACCGCTTTCTTATCCTGTGGCCGGGGCGCAAAGGCAAATACATACGCCGTCTTCACCCCATCCTGTTGGGTGTATGTCCGGGCAATGACCGGTGCGTGAATATGCAAGGCCCCATCCAGATATGCCCGATCAATGGGAACAATCGGCACGTCCGGCTTGATCAGCACGCCATCGCTGCGGCAGGTACGCATCAGGTTGGTGCGATTTTCTTTGCCGATCGGATCGCCAAAGCCCACCACCCCCGCTGAAAGATTCTGCAGCAGCACATTATCCGTGCGCCAGGACATGCACACGTCATCCCATGGCCAAAGCCCAAGCGCGCCTGCCAGACGGGATGTAAATAAGCATGCATAAAATCTTGGACGGATAAATATGTCATTGCTGACCCGCGTCGCCATGACATTGTTTAATTCCGATGATTCCAGCAATTCGCACGGCAACGGCATGCAATACATAACCGTTACGCCGTGCGCCGCCATGCCTTTGGCCATATTGTGATAAAAATCATGCCCGGCGGTTAAGTTTGAGAAAAAATCGGAATTTCGGGCAATCGTGCTCTGCCAGTCCTGCAAATACGTTTCCACGCCATTATCATGCAGATACGTTGCAATATGATTCCAATAGCGCAAATCCACCGGTGCTATGCCGATGATTTTATACCGCTTGTGATACGGACTTTTCTTGCTGATCCACCGCCCGTGTACCACCAGCGGCATACCCGCCTGCCGATCAAACGCTTCCAACCCTTTGGGAAATAAATGTCGGCTTGCGGTGTAATGCGTCACGCCGCCAAACTTGGCCCAGTCCTGGTGCTCATATTTTGGCAGCATGGAGCGGGCATGTTTGCCCAGATAATTGGTGGAATCTTTGCGATACCACCAACTGTCCAATTCCAGATAATGAATCGGAATATGTCGCGCCCGCAAATGACGCTTTTCCGCCAGTATCGTGCCGGCATAGCCCAGTTTTGGCTTAAAATGGTAATAATATGTTGCGCCGTTATCCGTCCAATAGCCCAGATAACGCAGCACGGGTGCGGCCTCATTACTCGGCCGCGTTTTGCCACCTAATGTCGTCAGCGCCGGCCCCCATACGTTATACGCATGATTAATTCCATGCGTTATGACCATGATGCTGCGAATTTGGAATTTGGCTCCTACCGCCGCAACATTCTGATTCAACCGCACCCGCGTGTGGCTTATACCGTTACCACGCATGGTCATAATCGTGAAATGCCGGGCGGGAGAAATAATCGCGGCATTGTAATGACCGTCAAAAAGCAGCCACGGTGTGCCGGACTGCCCCGCCGAAAACTGCGGCGGGGCAAAGGAGTTATTGCGATAGCTGAGAATATGCAGGCCATGCGGTTCCGAAGTGAAATCAGGAAATGAAATTTGCGGATGCGCCGTTGCCTGTTGAAACGTCAAAATAAATTGTGCCACCGGATGTGACCGATACGTGCGAATGGCTCCCGAAACCAGTTTGCCCTTATAAAGCCAATCAAAGCGCACCTGCCGATACGCCCCGATGCGATCTTTGCCGGTTGTGCGGTGCAACGCCTGCACGGGTGCCGGGACAGAACCGGTAAACGTCCACGCCGGGGAAATGCTTTGCAGCGTATAAACGCCGGTGTTCGGATTAACCTCCGTCCGCAGCATGTTTTTTGCATTCGCGCCAGATGCCCCATTGACCCCCGCCAGTGCCGCAGCCATCCATGCCACGCCTGCCAATGCCCGACAAACTGACAACCGTAAAGTCGCGAACGCCATACGCATAAAAAAGTCTCCGCAAAGCCGTGACGTCAAAATTATACCGCAAACTCCCGCCGACGGCAGCCGCATAATCCACCAGCTCCGCGCTTAACACACTGCAGTAGGCCGCATAAACGCCGTCTATGGCGCATCTGGATCCGTGCACAATGCATCCTGCGCGCGCCGTGGCGCTGCCGCCATGATAATCCCGGCAACGCCCGCCGCCGCACACGCCAGCCACCATGGCCACAACCTTGGCATAAGCGTATTTTGTCCCAGCACCACGTGCTGATACATCATCGGTGCGTGAAACCAGATAAACCAGTTGTAATGTATGCCTGTAGCCAGCGCATCAATCATCCATATCGCAGGGGAAATATTGACCAGTATCTCCGCCAGCCAGGGCCAATGTGGCCATGAATGTGGCAAAGCTAAAAAAACTGGTGTGAATAAGATCGGGGAGAAAATCAACATGCCCGCGATCGTTATTCCTGCCGGAACCGTCAGGCTGAAACTCCAGGAGCCTATGCGGCTTGCCAAGGCGGTACAAAAAAGACCCCATCCGATAAATACGGCCCCAGTTTGCAGTATAACCCCCGCCGGAATCAGCCCCGCTGCGCACCCTAACGCTTCGGCCGACATCGCCGCTGCGCCGGAAATAATTCCCGCGCGATAAAACCCTCGAAAATCGCGGCATAATGCTCCCGCCATGATCGCGGTAATGCTTTGTGTAACCAACAGCAGCAACATCCATCCTGCCACCGCTGATACCCGTTGTCCCGGATCGTATCCCGCAGTGGGGATCAGCGGCAGAAGGATTAAACCCATCGGCAGGGGAAAAGCCGCGATCAGCGTTTTTTCATTTATTGCCGCCATGGAAAACGATTATAATGAAAACTGTGCCGGCTGTATGAAAATGGCCCATCCTCGGTAACTCGATCAAACGCGAATCCCATAAATGGAGCGTCTTGGAAATGAAACTTGAGGAAAACGGGGCGTTGCGCATGTTGCTGTAAGCACGAAGAAGCGTATATCGATGGACCCTGCCATGGCATGGAGAATACGGATGAAAATCAATACCCCCAAATGGGCAATCGCTTTAGCATGTGCCGGATCAATGCTGGCAAGCCATTACAGCATTGCGGCTGCCGCATCGCCTGCGGGCGGAAAAACTGCGACCGGTCAACGGGCCACGCGCATGAGTCTTATTCGATGGACCGATCAGCGGATAAAAGAAGATTTGCACGCTCTGGTCGAAAATGGCAAATTTGATACAGCCCGGAAGAAATTGGGTCAGTTGGAAGATCAGGTCATCGCATACATGCCACGTAATGGTCTTGCCGCACTTCGCCATGCGGATTTCGCCCGCCGGCTTGTCAGCCAGTTGTCTTCCATTTCCAATCATCAACACCGTATGAAAATGTTGACGTTTCTCATGGCCAACCATGAACTTGCCGCCACGCTGGTATTTCTTAATGCTCCCGGGCAGCAGAATGTGGCACAGGTGTATCATCGCCTTGCCGCAATGCGCCGTGCGCTTGGTCCCATGGTTGTAGCCTATCCGAATCTGACGGCCGCAATATGCGCGGTGTTGTATAAGCCCCTGACAATGCACATAAATGAAAATACCGTCCATTCACCAGATCCCGTGGCATTGTTCAAATATTACGTCCGTTATCGGCGGTCGATGTATTTCGGCATTCGCAATGTGCCGGCCAGATTGTTGATTTATGTGGTGGATTCATGCTCCACCATTCGCAGCATGACATGGGCGTTGAATAAATACCATGGCGATTCAATGGTGGGGCAGTTGTTTTTCCGTGTCCCTTATGATTACAGCACGTATCTGCACGGCACTAAAAAAGAAGTCGACATCAAGGGATATAACCTTCCGAACATATTGCACTACGGCGGCGTCTGTGCCGATCAGGCTTTTTTTGCTTCGCAAGTCGGTAAGGCCATCGGTGTACCGACGGCTTATGACGTGGGTATGTCCAGTGTGGTGGGTCATGCCTGGGTGGGCTTTCTGCAGCAGGTGGGCAATCAGGCGGCATGGAATTTTAACGTTGGCCGGTATACCGAATATCGCGGCGTTGTTGGTGTGGTACAAAATCCCATTACCCGACGCCATGAGCCTGACTCGTTTATGTCGCTTTCCAGCCAATTCATCGGTACCACACAGCGCCAACGCTGGAACGCTGTCGTTCTCACCGATGCCGCCTTGCGCCTGATGTCCTTTTCAGCCACCCACGGAACCTTCTCTCCCCCGGCTTTACCGGCGGAAGTTTATGGATGCTCCTCCAAAGCCCTTGGCAACAGCGTGCCCGTGCAGTTGGCTCTTTTGAAACGCTCTGTGCATCAATGTGATGGTTATGCTGAATCCTGGATGCTCGTGGGGTATCTGGCGTCGAAGGGCAAGCTGACGCTGGCGGAAAAAACGCTCTGGGCCGGCGCACTGATGCGACTCTGCGGGCAGCGGTATCCTGACTTTGCCATGGCTGTCGTGCAGCCGATGATCATATCCGTCAAAAATCCCGTGCAGCAAAACAAATTCTGGAATCGGGCCTTCAGAATCTTTGCGCCAACACGATTTGACCTTGCGGCGGAAGTGCGAATGATGCAGGCGCGACTATGGCGCAAGGCCGGTCATTACAATCGCGCCGGGATTTATCTTATGGATGTCATCAACCAGTACGCCAATGCTGGTCCATTTATTCTTAACGCGTTGCATCAGGCGGTGGCCATTCTTCGCCAGCAGAAACACAGCAACCGAATAACCAAGCTTTATGAAGTTACCTGGTCGCGCATTAAAGCGCCGCCGCGCATGGCCGATCCGTTTATGCACGAAAGCAACTGGTATCAGGTGGGCAAACTTCTGGAAAAGCGCCTCCGGGAACAGGGCCAAACGCTCCTGGCCGATAAAGTTCGCCGCGAACTGCAAGCTGCCGGAAATCCCGTGGCGGGAAATTGATTTCGCGGGATTTTTGTTTCATCACATCCATGTTACATTAAAGCTTTCCGCGGCGCGCGGATGATCTGTATTTGGAATGCCATGACCGTTATTGTGCCACAATTTGATTCTCTAACCGCCATTGGCCGGCAACCTGTGGCCCATTCTGCCGTGCGCCCCTGCCGCATCGGGCCTTATGCGCTTGCCATCCCGGCCATGCAGGCGGGCCTGGCCGGATACAGCGACATGGCCATGCGTGTGGTCGCCCGCCGGCGCTCCTGCCCTTATGCCGTTACTGAAGCCCTGCTGGATCGCGTTATTATCACCGGCGGGCGTGGACGTGAAAAACGCTCCATTCTTTGCGCCGCCGACCATCCGGTGGCCGGACAGCTCATGGGCAGCGAAGCGGATGAAATGGCGGCGGCAGCGCAGATTCTTCTGGAATCAGGCTTTGATGTTATTGATTTGAATTTCGCCTGCCCGGTAAAAAAAGTCATGGGGCGCTGCCGGGGCGGATATCTTCTCAGCGATCCCGATGAAGCCATCAAGATTATGCGCTCCGTCCGGGCGGTTGTGCCCGGACCGTTGACCATGAAGCTGCGCCGGGCGTTGGATGATTCATCGCTGGCCGCGGAGAATTTCGACCGGATTTTTGGTGAGGCCGTGAAACTGGAATTTGCGGCCATGGCTGTGCATGGCCGCACCGTGGAACAGAAGTACACCGGCACGGCGGACTGGGATTTCCTGCGAACCCTCAAAACCCGTTATCCTAATATGACGATCTTTGGCAGTGGTGACGTTTTTACCGCGCAGGACGCTTTGCGCATGTACCGACATACCGGCCTGGACGGCGTATGGATTGCTCGTGGTGCCATCGGCAATCCATGGATATTCCGCGAATTCGCCGCTCTCATTTCCGGCAGCCGCCCGATTGATCCGCCCGGAATATTTGAACAACGCGAAGGATTAATGGAGCATTTCGCCCTGGCCGTTGAAATATATGGAGAAGAACAGGCCTCAAGGCAAATGCGAAAAATCGGCATCAAATATTCGCGTCTGCATCCGCGAGGGGCGGACGTGTGGCGGGCCTTTATCGCGGTAAAATCTCAATCGGATTGGAACCATGTGCTGGATTGCTTTTACAGCACTGATGGCCCGGGCCGCGCCCCGCAGAGCGTTCCGGATGCCCAGGACTTATATAAGGATACTTCCTGCTTTTCCTCTGCGGAGACCAGTGCGTGTTAGCATCGCTGCAGTCTGCCGTTCGTGCCCATCCCCCGCAGCGCATGCTGATTATCAAGCCCAGCGCGTTGGGTGACGTCGCCACCACATTGCCCCTGCTGTGCGATTTGAGAAATCTTTTTCCACACAGCCGCATTGACTGGTTAATTGACCCCGTTTTAGCGGATCTGGTGCGCGGCCATGACGCCGTCAACGACTTAATTTATTTTGATCGCAGGAAAATCGCCGGTTGGCTTACCCACGGCACCGCGCGCAGCAATCTGCGGACCTTAATGCGAACGCTTAAACAAAATCAATACGATGTTGTCTTGGATGCACAGGGCCTCCTGCGAAGTGCGTTCTTGGCCAAGGTATCCGGTGCCCCTGTGCGTGTCGGCTTTGCCGACGCGCGCGAAGGTGCCCGGTTTCTTTATACCCATCACAGTACCATTTCACGGCAGCGCGAACTCGCGGTAGTCCGCATGCGCAGTCTCGCCACGGTTATTGGTTCTCAAAATCAGTGCGTTGAATTCCGTATGCCGGTGCAGCCAACAGCTCTCGCAAAAATCAAAACCCTCGTGCCAGCCGATCAAGCTTTGGCTGCGGTAATTCCCGGTGCCCGCTGGGACGCCAAACGCTGGTCGGAACAGGGCTATTCGCAGATTGTCCGGCACCTCGCGGATGCCGGAATGTGTGTACTGGTGCTCGGTGCCCCGGGCGAAAAAGTCCTGTGCCGGCAAGTTATCGAACAATCACAAGTTGCGGCCATAAATCTCGCGGGTTCTACCACCCTCGCTGAATTAATTGCCGCCATTTCCCTCTGCCGGATCATTATCGGAAATGACAGCGGCCCCTTACACGTTGCCGCCGCTCTGGGCCGTCCCCTGGTGGGATTATACGGCCCGACTGATCCGGCCTCTGTCGGCCCCTATGGCCAGATGGAACATGTGCTGCGTTTTATTCAACCTGGTGAATATCGCGATTCGGGCATGCAAGACCGCAGCGCCACCCTACAATCGCTTTCCGTGGAGACTGTATGGAACAAAATTCAAAACCTTCTGACAAAATAACCACCCCCCGAGAATTCCCGGAGCTGGTACTCGCCAGTGCCTCGCCGCGCCGCGCAGAATTGATGCGTCAGGCTGGCTACCATTTCCGCGTGGCTAAAAGCACTTTACCCGAGCCTTCACGCCGTCCCGCCAGCGTTCCGATCCGCGTTTGGCCCGTATCCCTCGCGCTCCGCAAGGCTCAAAGCGTTGCCGGCGCTCTAAAAGCCAGCTCTACGATCATCGGTGCCGATACCATTGTCGTGCATGATAATCGTATCATTAACAAGGCCGCCAACCGCCGCCATGCGGAAGCTATTCTCCGCAGTCTTTCCGGCACCACCCATTCGGTTATCACCGGCCTGATCGTATTACGCGGCGCGGAATGTCGCATGGAATCAGTAGTGTCAATCTGCCGCATGAAAAAACTCTCCGAACGTCAATTGCGGGCATATCTGGATTCAAATCTCTGGCGCGGCAAGGCCGGTGCCTACGGCATCCAGGATTCGCCCGATGACCCCTTTGTAAAATTAATCTCCGGCGAACATTCCAATGTAATGGGCCTTCCATTGGACACATTACGCCAAGTGCTTACCTCGATGCATCAATCGCAATATTAGCCAAACCGCAACTCCCGAGCCCCAAATTGCCCCACGCCCGCCCAGCAGAATCCCCCAAAAAACGCCACCGCCAGTTGCCCGTTGCTCGTTGAGCGCAACGCCGCCCCCCAGTTTAGCGCCGTCGCCCGGCGACGGGTGCCCCAAAAAGTCGCGATCCGCGCCCCAAAACCCTAAAGCGGTACGCAGCACCGCGCCTCATCAAGGCCATCCAATCGTGTTGATCGTTGTTCGTTGTTCGTTGACAATTGAGCGCAGCGCCGCCCCCCGGTTTACCCCGTGCGCGCCGGGGCGGTTATTGATCGTCAGCCTCCCCCTACCTCCACTACCTCCCTGTGCAATAGGTCGCCGTCGTATCCGTGTGATCGGTGCAAGAAGTTTATCCCGTGCGCGCCGGGACGGTCAAATTCAACCGTCCCAGAAACCCACAAAAGAAGTTTATCCCGCGCGCACCGGGATGGAAAACCATTATCCCCTCCCGGCAAGGCCTATAGCCTTGTATCGAACTGTTCAGGCCAGCCTGAGCATAGTTCTTTGACAAGTGAATATGTCCAGCATCAATGGCGCAGGCAAGGGCCTGGTCGAAGCCATGGTGATCGCTCTAACCCCAAACAAAACTCGACGCCCGCGCCCCCGCCCTACTCTCTACCTTCTATTTTCTCTGTTCTGTGGCTCCGCCACCCCCCCCCATAAAACAACTTGGCAATCTTGGCACACTTGAATAATATCCGCTGCCATCAAGGCTTTTGTCAACTTTCCGAACTTGGCATCCTTGCCCCAGCAGCCCTAAAAACCGAGGACTGAAAACATTCCAAATACTAAATGCCGTTCCGCCGCCGGTACGCCAAGGGGGACATTTTAACTTTGGTTAAGTAGCGGACATTTAACTTTGGCTTGTTACGCCGGCGTTGTTCGTTGCAAGGCCGTGCGATTGGCAATAGACTTTGAAAATCAAATATCGGCAGGCAGCCGGGGTGCTGAAAAAAAGCCGGGGTGGGGAGGCATTGGGCGGTTTAATTATTGGAGAATGGCTATATGACCCGATTAATCAACGCGTTGTCGGTGTGCGTTAGAAGCGGATTTATTTTGGCGCTTCTGGTACTGGTTGAATGGTCGGTTCAGCCGAGTTTCGGCCAGGATTTACTCATGGTGGAATCAGGTGCCGCGATACGTGTTGACGCCGCCAATGGTCATTATCAGTTCACCTTGGCATCACCGGCTTGGAAATTCAGTGGATCCGTAGCTGGGGTGTTACACAATATTGCCTACTCATCCGGACGCAACAGTCTCGGCACGTTCAAGCAGGTTCGTTTCAAATGGGGGCTGATCGCCCACGCCAGGGTTGGTACGTTCCGGTGTTACACGAAAAGCGGCATGTTGCTGGCCGGCATTACCGGCGGATCGGCCAAGACGGTATTTCCTAATTTTACATCCATTCCAAAAAACCTAAGGGTGCTGAGTTTTAAGAACGCGGTATTTGCGGGGCCTGAATTTCATGCCCATGCTGATTCCATGCCGTGGATTTGTTTTGATAACCGCGCCAATACGGTCATTGTTTCACCGGCGTCGGAATTTCTTATCTCCCGGATGTCCGGCAATTCCAAAAGCCGCATTGGCACAACTCTAAATCCGCGCGTTTCCCAACGGACTGCCGCAAGAACGCGATGGACAATTCTGGTTTCAGGTCGGGGCATTGAGCGAACGCTAGCGGCATGGGGACACGCGCTGGATACACTTTATCATCGACCGCGTATCGGCAATGAAGGCAATGTTGTGTTGCGCAATTTTGGATACTGGACGGATCACGGGGCCTATTACTATTACAACTATGTGCCCAAACTTGGCTACGCCGGAACCTTGGAAGCGGTGGCGCGGCAATTTGTGCGGCATAAAGTTCCATTGGCTTATATGGAATTGGACAGTTGGTGGTACCGCAAAAGTGATCGATATGTCAATGGGACTATTCTTAAAACCATGGCCGGAAAGTTTCCTCCGGGACGCTGGAATCTTTACGGCGGCACCTGGCAATATCGTGCCTCGCACCAATTGTTTCCACAGGGGTTGGGCGCATTTCAAAAGAAACTCGGTGTGCCGCTGGTGTGCCATGGCCGATGGATTGATCCACAGAGTCCATACCATAAAAAATACGCCATTTCAGGTGTTGCCCCGATTGATCCCGCCTGGTGGAAATCCACGGCGAATTACTTCGCCCGATCCGGCGTTATCGGCTATGAACAGGATTGGCTGAATTATATTTATCAGTATTCACCGGCGATGCAGGTGTCGCGCCGGGTTGGCAATGCCTTCACCGGCAATATGGCCGCTTCTCTGGCGCACCACAATATGAGTTTAATATACTGCATGCCGCTGCCGCGGTTTTTTCTGCAAAGCGCACGGACACCGACGTTATCGATGATTCGTTGTTCGGATGATTATTTTATCCAGCAGCGCTGGCTGCATTTTGTATACACCTCCAGCCTCGCTTATGCCATGGGCCTCTGGCCCTGGACCGATACCTTGATGAGCCGCGATACCGGCGGCATTCTATTAGCAACGCTTTCCGCCGGGCCCGTTGGAGTCGGGGATCAGATGGGCCATGAGTCATGGCGTAATATCAGAAAAGTGATTCGTTCGGATGGGCGCATCGTAAAACCCGATGCGCCGCTGATGCCCACGGATCAAACGATTATGGCCCAAGCCGCGGGTAAGCATCGTCCAGTTGTGGCGCGGACTTACTCCAATGCGGGAATCAAAACCACGTATCTGTTTATCTGGCGGCAAAAAGGGGACCGGTCATCGGTGCATATTGCTCCGGCCGAGCTTGGCTTATCAGCCGGGGGCCGTTACGTTGTCTACAATTATTTCACCCACGCCGTCAGCCATTTAAAGGCCGGTCAATCGTTGGAAGTTAACCTGCATTCGAACCAATGGCAATATGATATTGTGGCACCGGAACAAACAAATGGCGTGGCTATTTTCGGTGATCTGAACCAGTTTGTGCCCATGGGCCGCCAGCGGATTGCCGATGCTGCGGTGACAACCACCGGCATAAAGCTTACGGTGATGGTTGCGAAAGGTGAAAAATCTGTCACTGTCACCGGATACAGCAAGCACGGCATTTCCGCGACCGTGCATAATGGCTCCATTTCCACCAGAGCGGACGGGAGAACCGGGCTGTTTACAGTTACGGTAAGTCCGGGTGTTCTCACGCCGAGGGTGAAAGAATTTCATAAAACGCTGCAAGACATAACGGTTAAGTTGTCGAGCCGATAAGGCATTACGAGAAATGCTGCGACAAAACTCCCCGTTCAGTGCCGGTGGGCACAATGGCCATAGATTCTGCTGTAGCTTTCAATGCTCATCGTGAATGTGGCGTTGGAACGATGCGCAACAGTTTGGTTTGATAACGTCGCATTGGAAACACAAAACTCTTAACATCGGAGGCCAGTCGCTTGCCGTTAATGAGATTATAGATCGTGCTTGGATGAGGTAATGTGAGTGTGCGCTTCCCGGCGATGCCGTCGCTGCTGATCATCGCAAGGTTGCCGTCCGTTTCAAACGCGTCATTGGTGTTGAGGTAAACCGGCACGCCAAGGTGTGGAAAAAGCGACCTCCAGAATGCGGCGGAAGGGCGTGGATCCCCAATAAAAATAGAGTTGTAGCCTTTATGGCGCAGCAAAGCCGCCGATACCGAATTACATTGGTCATATTTTGCCAGCGGAATGGCGTAACGGTCCGCCACGGCGAAGCTCGGCGTGTTAGTAGCACGGCTGAAGATCCCGAATCGGGCAACCGAGGCGTTGAGTCCGTCAATGTGTTGCCGAGGAATCCTCAACTTGTTGGCGTCGAGCACCTCGCTTCCGGGAAGAGAGCCTGGCGGGAGTAACTGCAGTTTCATGCCAACAAGCCGACTGGCTGCGGCGACGTTTATAGCACTGTGCTTTATGAAGCCTGCGCCGTATAGCCAGATCAGGGTGCGTCCTCGCGATTCGAGCTTCGCCCTTATTTCCCTGCGTCTGGCGGCGTTTACGTGCCAAGCGTTTAGAAAAATAATGACCTTTGCCGGCGGAAAACGCCGGTTGTTAATATCCGACATCAAATAACATCCCACACCTGTCCCGCAACGGAAGAACTGGCCAGGATTGAAGGTAAGTGCGCCTAAGAGCGGCATATCTACCGGCCCGATGCGCGCGTAATAGCTGGATTTTTCATCCAAAACGACCGCAACGTTGGGTTTATATTGCGACCGCCCGCCATATCTCGCATAAATAGCCCGAAGTTTTCCAATGTTTTTCCATATCCCGTTGCTGTTGAGCCACCCCTTGCCCTGAAGATCCATCCACCACATCCCCATGCGATGGATGAGCACCTGTCCGAAATTCCTCCGATGTACGTCAATGGTCTGATTGAGATTAACACACCGGGCGTAAAATCCGGGGCCGGAATGCTCGGTGGTATCCAGAAACGTACTGGTGTCGTCTTCCATCATCCACAGCTTGCCATGTAGGGCGGCGCTATCCTGTGCGCCCTCGAGCGGTGGGGCACCGCCTGGCTGGCGAAATGCGTAATCCACGGGGCACGCAACGGCGTCGAGATAGGGGCATCGAAGCAGTTTGCCAAGCGCGCCATCGGAGCTATCCGGAGTTGGAAGGGAAAACCCGTAACCGTAAAAGGTAACCACCAAGGAATGGCCCGAAGTTTGTTGCTTGATGACTTCCGCTAATTGGGATATACGACGCACGGTCATATCGCTTTGATATCGCATGTAATCGACGTAATTGTGCTCGTCCGGGCGATAAAATGGATAGGATGTGGCTTTCTGTCCAGCAGGAACCGAGGCGGACGCAAATCGAATTGTTGGGTCATGCCACGCGGCTCGCAGTGCGTCGTTCGTTTGATAATGTTGCTGGAGCCATCGCTTGAACCCAGCCTGATTCGGTTTACAGTAGTCGAATCCTGGCCGGACACGTCCCCAATAATTGGGGGTAAACCACTCACCGGTATTTCCGTGGCAGATGTGGTAACCGATTACGCGCCTTGCGAGAAGTGGGGACGCCTTGACGTGGGCAATAAATGATTTTAGGTCATTTGCGACGGCGTGATACCAAAGGCGAGACGCGGGCGAACACTGAGGGCGCTGCCCGTCGGCGTACTTAACCAACTGGGATGGATGCTTGGCGTCGAATCCCGGCACTCCGCACCAGACCCGCGGAAGCAGCCATGCCTTCGGATTGTTCCTTAAAATGAAGGAGCAGAGGCGGTCTATGGAATGGTGGATAAACGGATGAGCCGGATTCGGCAGACCAACTGGAAACGTGACAATGTTAACGCCGTGCCGAGCGGCAAGCCGAATTTCCGCAGCCGATTGCGCCACACTCCGTTGATATTGAAAATTGATGTAGACATAAAGCGCCAAAGGAGGAATTCGCCGCCCGGCGATAAATAGATTTGGACAGCCGTCAACGGACCTCACGCGAGCATCAATCAACGTATGGGCCGTCGCCACTACGGTACCGGTGCCCGATAATGCCAAGAGGCAAGCAACCATGCGGCAACTTGAACTGAACAAAGGGATTCTCCTGTAGAGTGTCCAAGGCTTCACATTTGGGCATATTGGCTCGGACGATCAAGCTTAACCCGGAGTTTAGCCCGCAGAAATGATAAAACCCTTGCAGTACAAGGGTTTGGTTCATTTTGTCACTTCCCGTTACTGGGTACACTCCAGTAACTCAAAGGCCCGCCGTTGCAGGACGGTGGGCATCGC
>Ga0209012_1001019_pt1 | contig 32294 bp, 35 predicted proteins | sample RS3BMetagenome_FD_184735 | JGI IMG/M metagenome (GOLD analysis project Ga0209012, IMG submission 184735) | Ferric oxide microbial mat and aquatic microbial communities from Rainbow Spring, Yellowstone National Park, USA - RS3B (SPAdes) (version 3) ...
ACCACCAGTTGCGCGCCTGATGAATGGTAACACCGAATCGAAGCCCCATATTACGCGCCTGCGCTGCCCATGTGCCGATCACATCCCGGTGCGGGCCGATGTTCTGGGCGTTCCATTGATGATGCTTGGAATTCCATGTATCAAAACCATCATGATGGTTGGCCAAGGCCAGAAAATATTTGGCGCCGGCGGCTTTGTACTCCGCCATGCGATGTTCCGGTTCCCAATTCAAAAGCGTCCACTGGGCACATAGGTCTTTGTAACCAAATCGGCATTGCGGACCGTAATGAGCACGCTCATATTCATACTGCCCATAACCCTCGATGTACATGTTACGGGCATACCAGTCGCCATCTTCCGGCACGCATTGCGGCGACCAATGGTTCCAGATGCCAAATTTGGCATCGCGGTACCATTCCGGGCAATCGTAATCCAGTAACGAATCCCATGTCGGTTCAAAAGGGCCATCGCCATAGAGATGCGGAAATGGCGAGACCATCGGCGCGCCATCATGCGAGCCGCCGGGAATAGGCAAATGGGGTGGGCGGCCCCACCCCGTGGGACGCCAATGATCAGGATCGAGTTTTTCAGCCGTTATCGTTTTGCGATCCGTCAACGCATAAAAAACGCGATCCTCCGCAGGGGTAGCGCAAAAATCAGCAAACTTGCGAGAGGTATCCAAGAACCCCTTCGGCACAAGCTTTTCGATCTCTGCCATGAGTTTACGCCGCTGGGCCTCATAATTACCCTGTCCCGCAGTCATGCTGCCTGTCGCATGGGCTTCCGACAACTTCGGAACCGAGCCCGCCACTGTCGCTGCCGCAGCAGCCGTCATCTGTAAAAATGTTCGCCTGTTCATTGTGTCTCCTCGTAAGTAAAACAACGCCTATGGATAATAGAAACGCGCCCGATTCATCGGGCCTTATCAACTGATTGTAATGGCCTCAATGAAAATGTGGCGGAAGCAGTGTCTGATGACGGTACATGCAGTCCGCATAAAGATATCCGAGGTCAATCTGGCCCATGGTGCCGAAATGCAGATGATCTCTCTTGAGTTCTGACGCCGGCACCCACGGGTCTTGGGCACGCAGCTCCAAGTCATTGGTATTGACCAGATATGCACTGTGAACCGCCAGCGGACTGTCTGAATTATGAGCGACCTCACGTTCGCCCATACGGATCAGCGCTCGGCAATTGCGCGCTACGGTGAAAAGCCCCATGTTTGGATTCGGAATCACCAGCCCGTATACAAACAGCATATGCGGTGCATGAAACTGATATCTGACCCTGTGAATGAAATGATATAAATTATAACCATACTCGGACGTTACTTTGGTTCCGTCGAATGCGTCATTTTCACCCTGCTGCCAGAGCATACCGACGATCTGCGGAGAATAGCCGAGTTTTCGCAGTCCCTTCATGCCGCCATCCACAGTGGCCACCAATTCCTTGAACTGTGGCCACCAATTCCTTGAACTGTGGCCACCAATGCGCTTTGTCCTGATCATTCCGGCCCGGATTATACGCATGTTTCAGATCCTTTGACGTCCATGCCTCTTTGATCAGCGCGATATGGTGATGCGGAAAAAATTGCTGTATGCGGTCGCCGAACGAAAGCTCCGGCCCGAACCGATCAGGAGATTCTGATGCCTGACGGAGAGGAATCCATGTGTCGGCGGGAGCGTTGTCGCGCAGATCGCTAGGCGAATGATATATGTCGTCTCCACTCCGAACAGCGCCACCAGTGGTGCGGCAAGCAATCTTGTTGCCTCGGATGGGACAGCGACCGGCGAAAATGTCAACTTCACCATGACCAGCGGGTATGTCAGCACTGCCACCACAACTTTCGGCAATGGCGGCGGAACCAACGATCTCCTCCAGAGTTATATTTTAAATAATCCCGGAACTGGCACGGTCACGCTCACCGGTTTGGCGGATGGCGGGAGCTATCAACTCTACCTGTATTGCGGGTCCGGCGCATACAATAATGCGGCAACCGATTTCGCCATCACCACTGGCACCGGCGGACCGGCCGCCGGGAGTAATGCCGGCGTAGTGAACGTGAAGGACGGGAACACAGCCTTCACCGAAAATGCCAACTACGTGGTTTTCAATGCTACTGCAGACGCTACCGGTACCTTGGGGATAAGCTATACCGGGGCATCTGGCCATGCTGAAGCCGATATCAACGGCCTACAGGTCGTCAGCACTCCTGAACCAGCCACACTGGCTCTTCTCGGTATGGGTGCCTCGGGCCTGCTGCTGAAGAAGAAGCGCAAAGCCTAAGCCCAGGCCGGCTTTGATGGCCGCCGCCTCGGTCTGTGAATGATAATCTGTTGACAAAACCGGTCAGGGGTAGTCCTTGACCGGTTTTTTTACCTCGGTGATAATCGCGATGGTCCATAATCCATCCCGATACCATGACAGGGCGGCGCGTCACGTACATTGGCAACATTATGGGGTGATCGCTGCGAATATAGGTTTTGCTTGGCGGGCAGTGGCCATTGCTCAACTCTCGAGTCGAGTCCGGCAAGGTTGCAGTCCTGCAAACTGTGGTGCGGCATAATGATTACAGAATGACGCTGAGTCACTACTCGGAGTTGGCCAGCTTGATACAGCAATGTCATTAGCGGATATGCGGGGTATATGGGCAGCGTCTAAAACCTGTCACCAATCGCTGCCCGCTTTGGGTCATCGGGTGTCATCGGCTCACGCGGGCCGTTGATCGGCCGAATTTTCGGAAACAGCCTCTGGTGGCGTTTTATGTCGCGGTTTGGCAACAGTTGGCGGGTATGGGCAAAATCTGTCAAAAACTGCACCAGCTAGGGCTCGAACCTAGGACCCGCTGATTAAGAGTCATTTTTAATACTGTATGCCACTGACTAACCAAGTTTAATATAGTTTGATTTTATTGCGTAATATCGTTATCGTTGTCTTATGGCGCTACGCCGTGTTTAACGGTTTTTAACCAAAAGCGTAGCGCAGACGTAGCGCAGGAGCATATATGAAACCCACTGATTCGGTATCAGTTCCTGAAAAAACTGTAACCCCTAAAATAGCGTTTACCGTTGCGAGCTTGGCAAAGATCGTCTGCCCGCCGGGCGAGATACGGGCATACGCACGCGATACCAAGACGCCGGGCTTGACGTTTTGCCGTAGTGCTTCAGGCAAGGGCGTATTCGCCCTTTACAAGCGTATCAATGGCCGACCCGCGCGTATCAAGCTGGGCGACTGCCCGCCGATGACCATTGAACAGGCCCGCAAGCAAGCCGCTATTTTGACTATGCAGATCGCTACCGGCTCTGACCCACAGGAGGCCAAGCGGCAGGCCCGTGGGGAATCGAGCCTGCAAGATTTGTTCGATGATTATCTTGAAAAGCACGCCAAGCAATTCAAACGTGAACGGTCTTGGCAGGACGATGAGAAACTTTTCAAGCGGTATTTGACTGTATGGAAGGCCCGGCCATTGTCGGCAATCCGGTATGAGGACGTGGAGGCGTTGCATTTGAAGATCGGTAAAGATCACGGCAAGTATGCCAGCAACCGGGCTTTGAGTCTGCTAAGTGCCATGTACAATCTGCGCGGCCGGGCAATGGGATTCACCGGCCAGAACCCATGCCGAGGTATTCGTAAATTCAAAGAGCAAAGCCGCGAGCGGTTCCTGCAAGGTGATGAACTTCCGAAGTTTTTTCAAAGCCTGAAGGATCACCCGGATCAGGCTATGGCAGACTTTTTTTTAATTTTGCTATTCACCGGTGCCCGGCGTGGCAATGTTCAATCAATGCGGTGGGATGATATAAACCTGCCGTCTTGCGTATGGATGTTGCCGGGCGAGATCACGAAGAACGGCAGGCCCCTGACGGTTGCCCTGGCAGCCCCCGCGGTGGAGATATTGAGCCGCCGATACAATGAACGCGGTGAATCGCCGTATGTGTTCCCGTCGCATTCTGAAACCGGCTATCTGCTTTATCCAAAAAAAGCATGGGGGCAGATACTTGAACGTGCGGGGATCGAGGATTTACGGATGCACGATTTGAGAAGAACTTTGGGAAGCTGGCAGGCCGCAGGTGGCTCCAGTCTACAAGTTATTGGCAAGTCCCTTGGCCACCAGAACATTGCCACCACGGCCATTTATAGCCGGTTGAATCTTGAGCCGGTGCGGCAATCGGTTGATGCTGCGGTTCAGGCCATGCTGAACGCCGGGGCACCCGAGCAATTACCCGCAACCCAAGGGAGCGTAAAATGAAAGAGATCGAAACCTCGTTGCGTGACCTTGGTGATGCCCTGACGCGGCTGGCGGCTGGGGAGAAATATGCGGGCAGTCCAAAAAAGACCACCGCTAATTATCAGTCGCGACTAAGCAAACGTCTGATGGACGCCGCGGTGCCGGTGATGGAGCTTACCGTGGCATTGCATGGCCAAATTCCGCCAGCGGTCGCAGCGATACGCCGTATCCTTGGCGACGGTGTCGATTGTAAGCCGCTTGTGGAGCTTCTGGGCTGGCTTAAAAGTATTAACCACCGAGCGATCACCGTTTACGATTTAGGTGCGGATGGAAAAAATTTACAGCCTTATGTGGTTTGGATGAACGCTATTTTCGCCGCGATTCGGTGCGTGCGGGGATTGTCGCCTTTGATGGAATACGCTGGCGCGGCCGGGGGCACCCCGCAATGGATTTTAGCAAGCGTGGCGGCGAAAAAGATGCGCGTTGATAAATCAGCATTGCTGAAGGCGGTAAAAAAGGCTGAATGCCGAACTCGGCGAGCGCAATACCAGCGCAATGCAACAGAGGTTTTCGCCGAGGATTTTCCAAAACTGGGGCGGGTTAATGCTCATTGGTTTGACGCCGTAGAATTGCTCAATTCACAAAAAAACTAATTCCCGTCATGTTCCACAAACCATTTTTTATGGCCAGATCGTGGCCAGATCGTGGATAGATCGCGGATGGCGCGGATGGGGAGCCTCGCGCTCTTTTATTCGGCAAAATACAAGCATATCGTGCTTTTCAGACGGCAATTTTGCCGGTTGGAGATTTGTTTTATGGGTATCACGAAAACACAACCCGCCAGTCCGGAAGCGCTTCTGACCACGCAGGAGGCCGCTGCTATGTTGGGCCTGTCGCCCGGAACTCTCGAAGTCTGGAGATGCCTTGGGAGGTACAACGTGCCCTATATTCGCTTGGGCCGGGCAATCCGATATGACCGTGCCGCGCTCCAGCAGTGGATTGCCTCGCGAGCTGTAAACACGCGGTAACCCCCGCGCGAGCAAAAATTCCGAAATCGCCTTAGACCTCAGGTCTCATATCCATTTGGGAGCGCATTGAGCGACCCACAGTGACTAGGAGATACCGCAATGGCCGCGACAAATGAGTACCTGACGCCAACCCAGGCCGCATCGGTCTTGAAAATTAGCAAACGCACATTGATGCGACAGGTGGCCGCTGGCCGATTGCCCGCGCCCGTATACATCGCGTCGCGATGCCCGCGCTGGTCGCGCCGGGCATTAGATGCACGGCTCGCAGCAATGGCAAAAAAATAAAAATAGCCGCCGGAACCCGACCAAAAGTTACCGGCGGCAGAAAGCTGAGATCAGATGATTATACCGCAAAGCGGGACAGGCTGGAAGCGTTGTACGCGGCAGCACCGATGCCCAATATGCGGCAAGCCAGACTGGTGCTCCGTATCCGCTGACGGCAATGTATGCCGCTGTATGCGGGTATCAGACGGATCAGTCCGCACTTACCCGGATGGCGGCAGCCTGCACATCCTGCGCGAGTTCGATAGCTGGCATCGCCCGCACGTTCGGACGGTTCGCATACCGGCACCACCCGCACCTCTGGTAGATGTGGCTCGGATCATGCACTATTGCATCGACGAAATGACGCCGGAGCGGCTCGCATGGCTCAGTGCCAATCTGGGCGTATCCTTGGAATCCTTGGCCTGTTTTCGCGTGGGGTGGCATACGGGACACCAAGCGTTCAGTTTTCCGATGTGGAACGGTTCTGGGAAAGTATCCGGCGTCCGACTGCGCAAGCCCGACGGCTCAAAGTTTTCGGTGACAGGCGGACGCGAAGGGATATTTTATGCCGCCGACTGGTTCCCGTGCTCTGGCGAAACCATTTACATTGTCGAGGGCGCGAGCGACGCAGTGGCATTGCATAGCATCGGCATCAAGTCCGTGATAGGCCGTCCATCATGCAGCGGCGGGGTGAGCATTATTACCGATTTAGTGCGCGAGCATCGCCCTAGCCAGTGTGTCATCATCGCGGATGCAGACGAACCGGGCCAACGCGGCGCGGAAATACTTTGCCATGAACTCATGCTGCTATGTTCCGACTGCCGGCTGATTAAGCCGCCGGACGGAATCAAGGACGTTCGCGCGTGGGTCATCGCCGGGGCTTGCGAGGATGATATTCGCGCGGCCGCATCCACATCACCCATCAGACAATACACCTTCAAGGGGGTCATCCGTGACTGAAACCGAGATCAAAATCGATGTTGTCCCATCCGGGAAACAATGGCAGGTCACTTTGGTAAATGGCGATGCCCGCTTCGTCGATGTTTTCAATTTGCGTAGTGCGAAAGCCCGCTCTGGTTTTTGCGGCACGGCGGTTGCGAAGTTTCCCGGTATGCTAAGGAAGTCTTTTGAAGCAGAGCTTGACAAACTCGCCGCCGCGCTTCCATCTGATACCGACAAAGCCGCACCACAGGTAGAGGGCGAGGAAATTCCCGCATCCATGGTTCTCCGGCCCGAGCTGTTTATTACCCCTGAAGTTTGCGGTATTGCAATTCCCCGGACAAGTTTAATGGCTGGCGAGCCTGTGGCACGGTGGGCACTCCATTTACAGTGGCGTGACGGAAGACGGGAGATAAAAGCCCTTGAGCAGTCGCTTGTCGTCGGCGAACAACGGATTTTCTTTCATCCAATTCCAGACAAACCGTCGACAGGTGCCAACCCTGGCTGGGATATTGCGGGCCGCACGCAATGGGCCAAAGGCGGCACGGTTAATCCCTTGGAAATTTTCGCCGGGTTGTGTGAGACCATCGCGTATTACCTTGATTTGCCTACCCCCGAAAGCACTACGGCGGTGCTTGCACTCTGGATCACGTTGACATATCTATACCAGCTGTGGAACGCCGTGCCGTACCTCTACGCTGGCGGCCCAAAAGGATCAGGAAAAACCCAATTATTTGATGTATTAAGCCGTTTAGTATTCCGACCGTTTTGCACATCCAATATTTCAGGACCGTGCTTGTTCAGAGGGCTGCACAATAACGGCGGTACGTTAATTCTTGATGAGGCAGAGAGGCTCAAAGAGAGTACGCCAGACGCCGTTGAGCTTCGCAGCATCCTGCTGGCGGGGTACAAACGCGGTGGAAAGGCTTCTCGGTTAGAAGCCTCTGGCGACACGTTCAAGCTGGTGGAATTTCAGGTATACGGCCCCAAGGCCATCGGGTGTATTGCTGGCCTGCCTGGGCCTCTGATGGACAGGTGTATTTCCGTCATTATGTTTCGCGCCCCAGCGGGATCAGAAAAGCCTAAACGAAAATTGGATGAAAACCCCGAACGGTGGCAGACGTTACGCAATGGCCTACATGCCATGGCGCTGCAATATGGTTCATCCCTGCTGCCAGTTGCAGCAAATTCCAGCGTATGTCCGTCGGAAATATCTGGCCGAAACTATGAGCTATGGCAACCACTGATGGCTCTTGCGTCATGGATCGAGAGCCATGGCGGCCAAGGGCTGTTAGGCATCATTCAGGATCACGCGGCACGCAGTATTGCCGAACAAACCGATGACGGGGTTGGTGAAGTCGAGGAAATCGTTCTAAAGGCGTTGACGATGCTGGTTCAATCCGGCAGCAGGCCGACGGCCAAGGATGTATTGGCGCAGGCCCGCGAAGATGAACCGGAGCTATTCAGGCGTTTTACGGCCAAGGGAACCGCAACCGTGCTTGCTCGGTTTGGCTTGAAGACAACAAAAACTAACGGATTGCGGGTTTATGAAACTGATAAAACAGCACTACTGCGAGTCCAATCCCGATATGGCGTAGATATCGGGATTCCAACCCCCGCGCCGTATTCCACGGAGGCCAAACTATGAACGGAACACAAAAAAACAATCAGGGCACATGTACCCCAGAGAACGTGAGCAAGGGTACGTATGAAAACAGCGCATGTACCCTTGAAAACCATGCGAAAAGCCCCGAAAACTGCACAGTTTCAGAAAAACAGGGCACGTTAGGGCACATGCGCATAGTAAGGGGCGGGGGTGTAGACGTTAAATCATTCTTGAGTAGCCTTTTTTCTACTGGAACTGCTCGGTATTCGCAAAAAACGCCTGAAGCCTTTAATGTTACACATAATGACTCCGGAACAAGTGGTCTTGAAGCCAGCCAGCAAGAAGGGCCCGACAGCGTTCGTAAAACAATGCCTGCCCCCACACCTACCCCCGCGCACGTACCCTTATGTACCCTTGGGCCGGTTATTGGTGAGCAAAATCCGCCAAAATCAGTGGTTTTCAGTGACAGTCTTGAAAACAACAATGTGCCCTTAGACGTGCCCTTGAGTAATTCTGCATGTGCCTCGCCGGTTCAATTTTTGTGCCCCCAAGCGGTGGCCCATGCGGCCATTGAGCAAGCCGAACCAAGCCCGGCTATTCAGCAACGGCTAAAAGACCAATATGCCAAAACGCTTCAGGCATACGCTTGGATAACGGACTTATCCGAGCGGCATCAGTCCTCAATGGACTACCTGGATGTTTGGCTTGAGGACGGGTATGGCCAACGCCTCGCCTTGGATGGAATTTCCGACGGTGCTGGTGCTTTTCAAATTACGTCATGGCGGCTTGTCCCATGCGATAAACCCCAGACGGCAACACCAAACGCCCCGGTGCACGCCAAGGCAACCACCAAGACATCCACATTATTACCCGGCATGGGGAGGGCGGCGATATGAAACCCGAAACTCAAGCAGTTGAGCGCGTAAAAAAACTGCTGGCTTATGCCCTTGACGGCTCGGCGGGCGTGGAAGAATCCAAGAACGCCGCCTGCCGGGCCGTCGAAACCGCGCGTAATCATGGCATCAAGGCCACTGAATTATTCTCCAACACTATGCCGAGGTGCGTAGGGCCGCGCCCCAGCGAGCGCCCAAGCCCTTGGCGTTTTCGTTTTCCGGTTGGCAAGTATAAGGGGCAAACAATTCAACAGGCGATGGAAAAAGACGCGGCGTATTGCCGGTGGATGCTCCAAAACGCGACAAACCTTGATGCGGTGTTTCGGAACGCCTTAAGTGAATGTCTTTATTCTGGATTTGATTAAAACAGGACACTTTTGCAGGCGAACCATTAAAGAAAGGTGAAAACATATGAAAACGAACGACGATACAAGTAATGGTACTCGGCGACGTGATTCAGTCCACGAATTGTGGTTATTGCTGGTTGGAATTTCCGCGCGTGACGGGTTATTTGAACCGACGAAAAAAGAACAGATTGACCTAGACATTTTGATTCTGCGGCTGGGCCTGAAGCCTTCTGCGGTTGAGCGGCTGACCGATCAGGCTCGGCGTTTTTGCCAGATTCAAAACGAGCTGGCTGGGCTTGTTAATTCCGAGCAAGAGTTTAAGCAGGCTGGTATCGACCTTCAGGCAGTGATGGTCGAGCGGCAGGCGGCTCTCCGACAATGGGGGCAAAAGCTGCAGCTCTTGGAACGATCCCGGCGTTTGGCTGGCCAGCAAGTCGTGCGGCAGGCGGCGCTGCGGGCAGAATCGGAAAATATTCAACGGGCAGTTTCCCGTGGGGGCAGTAATGAGTAATCTTCTGGATTTACAATCTGCATGGGCCGCGCTTTCGCCCACGTTACAGCATGCTCTTGCGGAAATGATACGGGCCGCGGCTGGAACTGCTGGGGGCACCGATGTTACTGCAAATTTGCATCTTGATGATTGGCTGACCAGCCATGATGCCGCGCGTATGGCGGGCGTTGACCCGGTTGCAATTTTCCGCGCGGTTGAATGTGGCAACCTGCAAAGCAATGGTGCAACAGGTCGAAATCGCCGCATTCACCCCGCGTGCCTGTCCCGATGGATGATTTTGCGGAAGTTTGAGCCGGAATCACCGAGGGCATCGGTACCGCCGCCGACGCAATCGGAAACATTCGAGGAAAGGCGTATGGCGTTGCTCCGCGAACGTCTTGACCGCGAGCACGCAGGCGTTTCATAGTCATTACAGTTTTTGCGAGAATCATCAATGAAATCAGCTATTTTTACAAATTCGGCATTACACTTTGGTAACGCGGCTGGCATTTTGCAACAATGGCCTTATCAACGCCGGAGCCGTTGATGGCCGTGCGGTTGGTGCTCCAGAGCCGCCGCATGGCTTTTTTAAGATGTTAACCCGGCCCGATGGCTGGATGCTTTTTGTGAGGACGCACCTATGAATCACACCGAACAAATGCTTGTCGCGATGGCCGCCGAACGGGATCAGCAAATTGAAGATTCTTGGAAAATTTATTGGAAGCACCTTGAAGCCCTTGAATCTGGCGACACCCTTGACGCTGCGGCGCGGGCCGCGTTGATGAAAGCCGCTGAAATTCTTGGCCGCAAAGACAAAATGATCCGGGATTCCGAGCGAATCCGCAAGATGCTTCAGGCAAGGGACACGCTCGCGAAAGTCACGCCGGAACGCCTGGCGGCAGATCAAAAATGGATCGAAGCGGAAACCGCCAAGCTGAACGAGGCACTCGCGGAATTTCAGAAACGCCAGACGCCGAAAGCGATTGCGGTTCAGGAACGCCAACAGGGTTGGGAGCAAGGCCGCGCTGCACGCGGGCAAGCCCTGGGCGAAATCGAACGCTTTAAGTTATTTATCGACGCCGGGCCGGATTCACCGGCAGCGCAGTGCTGAATGTCACCTTTAAGGAGTTTTCACTATGATTATCACGATTCCCCAACCAGTTTTGACACCCGAACAGGTTCAAGCTGCCAATCTTGACCGCAGAATCATCCTTTTCACAAGCGACGCCGACCGCATCGCGGCATTGCGTCGGTATTGGCAGATTTTACTTGAAGTTGCGGCGCTTAATACACCGTTTCCCGATGACTTTCCGACATTGATCGGCGCGTTGGCGTTGCAAAAAACGCAGGTCACCAACGACTTGGAAAATGCCAAGCTTTATGTCAAAAATCGTGCGTTATCGGCATCGCTTCAGACGTGTGCTGCTGCAATCGCCCGCGAGAAAAAGCGGCACCATCACGTCATACAGCAACGTCTGGCACCAGATAAGCATAATGGCGAGTTTGTTCGCCATTCCGACGCGATGATCCGGCTCAACGATGCCCACGAAGCCGCACAATTGGCGGGCCAAGCGTGTGCCAAGTTTGAGCATGACCTATCGCATCTTATGAACGTCCGCGAGTATTTGGATGACTTGGCCGCCGAGAATCCGGAATCAGCGGCACGATATTGATATTCCACTGGACAAGGGCTGCTATGATTGAAAGCGATTCAATACTGAATTCCTGGCGGGCAACGGTAATGCATGAGATTGGCCATACCGTTACCGCTCTGGCGCTGGGCATCAGCGTTCGCAGTATCGTAGTGGAAAAAACCGGGCGCGATTCTGTATCCGGTGAATGCTCGCTTATACATCCCGAACGGCATGGCATTACCCGTGGCGTTGCTGTATTGCTGGCTGGCTGGGAGGCTGTCTATCAATTCGCCCATATCATCCATAACCTGCCGTTGCCGCCGGTTGCGGTTGAGGCTTTATCGCCCGCGATTCCTGTACGGCCAAGGCGTCAAAGATTGCCTAATTATCATCTGGCAATGAGCCGCGCCCAACTAAAGCAATACGACAAAAAGACCTCTGACCGGGCACAGATACAACGGCTACTCAAGGGCCACCACAGCGGCGATATTGTCCTGCAGAATGCCGATGTGCTGATGCGGCAAGCCCTATCGTTGAATACCCGCCTACTGGCCGTCATGGCTGGCCGGTTGTCGGTTGCCGGACAGATCGCAGGCGACGAACTCGCGGGCTTTGCCGCCCAGATCGTCAAACTTGAGATATAAATATGGCTATTTTTTGCGAATTTTTTTCTCCCAGGTACTTTGCCAGACTTCAAAGCCACGCGGTTAGCGATTCGCGTTATTCAAGTAAATTTGCGTTTGCGAAAATAGCTTTACCTTTTTATGCAAAAGGATAAATTTTTATGGCCAAACCTTTTAAAACAGGCCGAGCTATTGCGACGGCGTTGGGCATAAGCCCGCAAAGGCTTGGGCAACTGTGCCGGGCATACGGCTGGCCCGGGCCGCCATGGACACCATCGCTACTGGCCGCCAAACGGGCAGAGCTTGAGGGATTAAGAGCCGCAGCGCCGAACCCCGGCAGCCATTCCGGCGATGATGCGACTACATTTCTTTTCGTCAAGGGCAAGCTGAAATTCCTGGCCGAGAAAATTAGGCGGCTGGAAATGGAAAATCAAACCCGCGCCGGTACATTGGTGCCGAGGGAACAAATTGCCGAGGCCCGGCTGCAGGTTATTCAGGCGTTCAAAGGCATGTTTGATGCGATTGAGAGCCGCGCGTATGAACTGGCGGCCTTGAATGAGCCTGAAATTCTCGCGGTAATACGCCGGTGGCGGGACGAATTTTACAGGACGATACGCCTTGATTCAGCGACGATATCGCCGCAGGCAAGCCCGGCGGCTCCTGATTGATTCCTCGGCCGCTGGATTGCCCGCTTGTCGCGGCAATCTGGCTTTCCCCTATTATTCATAGAGGTTACATCATGTTGAACATTGACAAATTTAGCGACCTGGCATTCCAGCAAAAACAAGCCGACAATGACCGGGTGGCAACGGCGGCATTTCAAACGATTTATACAAACGGCATAAAAACAATGGCCGATGGCGAAGTGCTTTCCGGCCAAAGCCTTCAGCACTTCCAACAGGCCGCTGGAGCTTTGGGTTGCGATGCTCAACAAATACAGCGCGACATTGACGCGATGAAGAAAAAGCGAGCCGCACAGATCACCGTTGACCGGGCTGGCTCAATTCATGCCAAGTCCGCATACATCAATGCAATGTTTCGCGCGGCCGGGATCAGTCCGATTCAGGACACACCAGCGTATCGCGATTCTTTGTCCGCCCAGTTGCAGGAATCGGAAGCGGAATTGGTGATGCTCCGGCGGGCCGAGGCGTTGCTTGCCCATGAGCCACTGACCACCGGCACCACTGCGGATGGCTTACCCGATGCGGTTGCGATTCACGAGGCTTGCCATTGTGTCACCGGCGTTGCACTCGGTGGCCGGCTGGAATCAATATCGCTTTCCGATGCTGGCGGCATTTGTATTTTCGCCGAGGGCGCGAACGGCACCATCCGGCAGGGCGCTATCATGCTCTCCGGCGGCGTTGGCGTTGGACACTTTTTCCATCGGCCCATGACAGAGCATTTATCCCGGCAGGATTCTTTGAACCTGTTGCGACTGCTGGGCGATCGCCGCGATTGTGTCCGGGCGCTCCAGCGTGCTCAACACTTGGCAGAATGTATCATCACGGCCCACGAGGGGGCCATTCTCGGCATTGCCCGAAAACTCGAACAGCACGGGCGATTGTCTGCTGGGGATATTCGGGCCGAACTAAATTCCGTGGATGACTGGCGGAATGTTGCCGCATGATCCGTCAAGCCGTGCCGAAGAATTTTATTACCCGGAAGGGCAAAAGGCTTTTGACAATTATTATCCCGTAAGGTAATGTTGAACGCATGAAAACGGCAGTAAATTTTCGGCAAATAATTTTAGAGCAAATGGAAAACAAGGGGATGACGCAATCAGCCTTGGCCCGCTCGGCAAAAATGACCTGTGCCAATTTAAGTGATTACTTATCTGGCAAGGCCGACATTAAGACGACAACCTTGGAGCGATTGTTGGAGGCGCTGGAGATTGATCCCGCTTTTAATTTGCCAAAGCGGTATCGCGTTAATGTTGTGCAGGAAACTATCGAAGTGCCGATCCCGCATGCGTTTAGATCGAGCAAGTGAACGGTGAGCCATGGCCTACATGAGATTATTCCGCCGTATCCGCATTGCACCGGGCTTGACGCTTAATTTATCCAAGCACGGGGCGTCTATATCCGCCGGTGTCCGCGGTGCCCATATCACCATGGGCCGCACCGGGATACGCCGGACGGTTGGCGTGCCTGGCACGGGCGTTTTCTATACATCGCATCACGGCTGGTCTTCGGGCGTTCATTCCGCACCGCACTTCGCCACCGGCGAGACCGTGCCGGCGGATGGCAGATCGGGTAAGAGTATCCTTATGGCGTTGCTGCTATGCACCCTGCTGGGGCTTATGGGTGCGCATCAGTTTTACACGGGCCACGTGGTCAAGGGAGTTGTAATGCTGCTGCTGACGATCACGGGCTGGGGCGTGCTTATAACCGTGCCTTGGATGATTCTGGATTGGGCATTGATCCTGACCGGACAGTTTCACGACCGGCAGGATAATCGTATCGCATGGTAAAGGTTTGTGCATTTCCAACCGCTCCGGCCAGTGGATCCCATTATCACCTATCGTGATGGATTCTCAAACCGCCTGATCACCGGACAAAGCCCGCCAATGGCCTACTTACCGCACTTTCACCAATTACCGACGCGATTAAACGCCGTTTGCCGGGCTGCTGGCGCTCTGGTCGAGTATTCATGCGTTCAAATGGCCACCCTTGCAATGGTGCTACGGTTGTCGCCGCTGGCGCTATGCCTGGTCGAGTTGCAACGTGCGGTTCTCTCGGTAAAGTCTTCAGCATGAAGCCCCATGAGCGCCGACAATCTGATTCATACCCTTATTACCGGCTGGCGGTCTATTCAGCGCGTGATTGCTGTTGGCGAGATAACGCCACCCCACACCCGACCAAGGCCGACGCCATTGCATCCGCCCGCAGGCCCGGGCGCTACCGCATAAGCCAGATCACCCGATCCGGTATCGTTGATTCAGGAACATTCACGGTTTGATCCCGGCCCGTATCCGGTGGTAGGGCCGTGTTCTTGTCCCCAAAACCCCGCGCCACGATAGCGCCAGTGGCAGTTTCGGTTATGGGTACAGCGGGGACACATTCAAAACGCAATATCGGTATCGATACGCCTTATACCCCGGTAATACACATCCGCACACCCGTTGAACGCCACCTTAACCCCGGTAGCGCCATACCCTATCGCCGTAGCGCAGGCGTAGCGCAGGCAGAAAAGCGGTTTTTCCGCCTTCCCGGATACATTCACCAAAGCATTGATTTTGTTGATGTTTTTTACTGCACCAGCTAGGGCTCGAACCTAGGACCCGCTGATTAAGAGTCAGCTGCTCTACCAACTGAGCTACTGGTGCTTACCCAACAGTTTATGGTTTATTACGGCGATATCAAGGCTGCCGATATCTGACACGCGGCATGTCTGAACTGAATGATTAAAAATGGGCCCTGGAACGGTTGTAAAAGGCATGTCGCCCTGGTTGCACATGTAATTACCGAGTCGCATCGGGCTATGTTCCAATCGTCACCGCTTCCGGGGTGTCGATGCCCACTGATCTGAACGCGATTAGGCGGGTCATTCGCAATGAGCCAATTTTCGAGGTAAAATCAAAAGCTAAAGCGACGTGGTTACGGCCTGGTCCGATGGCAATGGAGACCTTATGGCTTCAAACAACCTTACAGCGTGGCGAATCACGGCTGCAACGGGCATCGCGGTTTTTGCGGTGATGGTCGGTTACGTGATGGCGGCATCGGCGGCGACCAGTCTGAAAGACTTTCGGGCGGGGCAGACCAGTTCGCTTAAAAATGAATACAATCCCAAAATTGATTCTGCCATTGCTCGAGGACTCAAATGGCTATCCGTACGTCAGAATCCTGACGGATCTTTTGATTCAGGTAGCACGGCCATTACATCTTTGGGTGCTTTGGCGTTTGTTGCCGGTGGAAATCTGCCCGACCAGGGCCCCTACGGGCGGAACGTTTCGCGCGCATTGCACTATGTGTTGGCCCACTGCCACCATTCAGGTCTTATTGCGGCGCAGAATGATGGCTCGCCGATGTACAGCCAGGGTTTTTCGACCTTGTTCTTAGCCGAAATTTATGGTGAATCTCATGCCCCCGGTTTGCGGAACAAATTGCAAAAAGCGGTTCGATTGCTGATTGACACGCAAAATGCAGCTGGTGGATGGCGCTATCAGCCAGTGGTGATGCCCGGTGATATATCAGTAACCATCTGCGAGGTAATGGCACTGAGGGCGGCGCGGCAGGCGGGCATTGGTGTTCCCCGGCGGACGATGCGCAAGGCAATTGACTTTGTTCGTCGTCTGCAGAACCCGGATGGTGGCTTCAGCTACATGCTGGGAATGAGCGGATCAGACTTTGCCCGTTCTGCGGCAGGTGTGGCTCTGCTATTTTATTCCGGGGTATACAAAGGGCGGGTGATTGGTAATGCCGTCCATTATGTAAGCGGCTGCCTGCCCGGCACACCGCTCAATATGCAGGGCAATTATTTTTACGGTAACTATTACGGAACGCAGGCAATGTTTCTGGCGGGAGGAAAGTGGTGGGCACGCTGGTGGCCGGCCATGAGTAAAAATTTATTATCACGCCAGCAGTCGGATGGGTCCTGGCAGGGCGGTGCGGGGCGCAGCTATGGCACAGCAATGGCGCTGATTATCCTGCAGATTCCAAAACGTCTGCTGCCGATTTTGCAAAAGTGAGTGTTGGATTTGCCTACTGCCGTATTTGACAATGTCCGATCGCCATGCACCGCTGTATCCCTTGCCCGGCGTGCTGCAGGTATGACCGTCATCGGGTGGGTCTTGCTTTCGGCATGGTTATGTCTTCATGCCCAAGCCGGTGTAAATCCTGCGGAGGGGTGGCGTCTGGAATTGGCCCAATTGACGCCGGCGAACCGTTTTGCCAATTTCAACGGCGTTAAGTTGATACGGATTAAAGACGGCACCAAACCGGAAATGATATTCAAAATCCGGACGGGCCAAGTTGAAGGCGTGCCGTTGGCAGCCATTATCAGTGCTACCCGACCCGATTTTTCCAACGCTGCCGCGGGTGCGTGGCAGGTGTTCCTGAAAGATGGGGGCTGGATCATTGGACGGGCAGTGACGTCCCGTGGGCAAAATTTCCATATCCAGACACCCGCGGGACGCATCAGTGTGCCCCTGAATGACGCACTTGGCTTAGGTTTGCGAGCAATTGATTTTAAGAACCAGCACGCGACCGCCCATGATAGATTAATTTTGACGGGTGGTAGCGCAATCAAAGGTACATTTATGGTCGCCAGCAAGCGGGGAGTTGAGATGCACAGTTCTCTGGGCACACAATGGACGCCATGGTCGAAAATAGCGGCTGTCATCCTTGGAGGATTGCCGGCCAGAAGCAGTGCGGTACCCATGTGCTCGGTGGCATTGCTAAACGGATCTCAACTTGACGCCAAGTCACTGCGGCTTTCAGGAGATGTCTTAACGGTTCATACCGTCATTGGACTGGTACTCCAGTTGCCGCTTTCTGCCGTTGGCCAGATTACGCCATTGGGCGGCAACGTGGTATGGTTATCATCGCTGCAACCAAAGGTCTATAGGCAGACGCCGCTGTTCGGTCGGGGATGGCCCTTGGGGCGTAATCGCAATGCAGTGGGCGGAATCCTGCGGGTTGATGGAACTCTCTATGCCCATGGTGTAGGCCTGCATGCTCCGTGCCAGGTTTCGTACCAGCTGGCCGGCGGGTATCAATATTTATTGTTTGCGGCGCAAATGGATGATTCAGGGGCGATGATCGGGCGGGGGCAGGTTACCATTCTTATTGACGGCCACGAAGTATATAAATCAAGGGTGCTTAGTGCCGGGTTGCCATTGCGATTTGTCAAATTGCAGATAAAGGGTGCACGCACGCTTACCATTTCGGCCCGGTCGACATCATATCTGGCGACGCGGTGTCGAATTGATCTGCTGGACGCTGCGCTGCTTCGGTAAAAGGCAGATTTACGGAAAAGGTAAAAGGAGTTGGCCTATTTCCGCAGATGAGTTAAACGAAGAATCATCATGGCAGGTGACTTGTACCTGCGGGCGCGAAATGGCAATCAGACAGCGCGACGTCGGCTCGCCGGTGGTCTGCCGGCATTGTCATAGAGTATTGCTGCCCGTGCCTGTACGGCAAGCCCCGGCCAGCGCATCGACGGCCGAGGCGGCGGTTCGATCATATAAAAATTGTCCCCATTGTGCAGAGCGGATATTAGAAGCCGCCCGAAAATGTCGCTACTGCGACGAACCGTTGAACAAAGCACCGGATGGCGACAGCGAAGGTCAAACCTCTCCAGAGCAGCAGGTGTCAAACCAGGCCATCGCGGACGACGCTCGTAAGATTGAATTCGTGTATCGGGTAAGCACTTCGCAATGGGACAATTTTTTCAAGTACCTGGTCTGTCTGATAGTGGCCACCCTGGCCGCCGGTGTGTATCTGATACCCACACTGCGCCCTTATGCCAGTATTGTGTTTGGATCAGTCCTGATTATTGATTTTATTGTTATCTTTTTAATCTATTTCGGAACCCGTTCATCGCGCTGCCTGGTGGGCCCGGATCGTGTGGAACTTCATGCCGGTGTTTTTACCCGCCAGATCGACTGGATCTCTCTTGCCTCCATCCAGGATATGCAATTGCGGCAGGGGTTTATCCAGCGCGCACTCAATATTGGAACCATCATGATCAAAAGCATGGATGAAACCACGCCGTTGCTGGAGCTTTATCAAATTCCCAAGGCTGGTAAAATTTTCTGCTACATTCAGGAGCAGGTATCGCGTCTAAGACGCTTGCCGCGATAGCATCCCGTCGCGTCTGGATGTCAGTTTCGCTGCGGGCCGGTAATGCCTCTGTGTGCAATACGTTTGGAGTTATTGATTGGTTGTTGATTCGCTAGCCGCTATCCAGAGGCTTTTACTTGAAGCAGTTAAGGCAGATACGCCGCTACTCGGGGCGCTTGCTACGCAGGACAAAAGCAATCGGACACGCGTGCGGATGGTCGTTATAAGGCAATTTGATCCCGATGAAATGCGTATCAGCTTAAGCACCGATTCCCGAAGTGCAAAAGTTGCGCAGTTGAGGGCCAACCCATGGGCAGAGGTGTGCATTTGGTCCTCGGGCCAGCGCATTGCACTGCGCCTGATGGCGAGGTGGACGGTCATCCAATGCGAGGGCCAAAGCGATCTAAGCACCTTCAGGTTGCAGCAATTTTGGGATGCTCATTCCGCTGCGTCCAAGGCACTGTTTCTCGGTGCATCCCCCGGCGAGCCTTACGAGCCTGCGGTCTTAAGTAAAATCCCCGTCCGTTTTCCGGATACATTTGTTGAGTTGTCCGGTCAAATTTTTGAGATCGACGCATTGGCAATCGGCCGCGAGCAGCTGCGCTGGCGTTACCAGCGCCAAAATACTGGCGGGTGGGCAGGCATGAGGATAAACCCCTGACACCGCAAAGGCTGAGCATGAGCCGTAAAAAGCAGGTAATCGGCGCCAACGCTCTGCCATCGCACTGTAATGCCATCGCGGCGCGAGGAAATGATTTTCCGTCTCGCACTTGCTTGGTTGTTTGTTAAGGCGGTTCGCGATAAAAGATGCCCAAAATCATCTGGGGTATACGATGACAAGAGGCACAATTTCAAAACCCAAAACCCCTGGCCCGATTCGGCGATACAACGTGACGCTGTTATTGGTAGCCGGGTTGGGTGGGTTGCTTTACGGCATCGATGTTGGCATCATTGCCGGCGCGCTGCCTTACCTGGAGGCAACGTCAGGATTGAGCCCAGCGCAAATCTCCATGATTGTCGCGGCGGTGTTGCTTGGCAGTGTAGTGGCCACGCTGTTTGCCGGCGTGCTCGCTGATTGGCTCGGACGCAAGGCGCTAATGGCCATCAGCGGCGTATTCTTTGTGCTCAGCATTCCGATCATTGCGATGTCCCATGGTTACATCCCACTTCTTGCGGGCAGGCTGCTTCAAGGGGTAAGCGCAGGACTTATCGGTGTGGTAGTGCCGCTCTATCTGGCTGAGTGTCTGCCACCGTCAACCCGAGGAAGAGGAACAGCCATATTTCAGTGGATGCTGACACTTGGAATCGTGGCGTCGGCGGTCATCGCAATGTATTTCAGCATACGAGTCGCTGCAGTTGCCAAGTTGCATAATCCTGCTGAATTATTTGCCTTTAAGGATTGGGCCTGGCGAAGCATCTTCTGGACAACACTTCTGCCGAGCGCTCTGTTTGCGGTTGGAACAGGCTTTGTTTCAGAGTCTCCACGGTGGCTTTTCCGCAAAGGGCGTGCCCAGCAGGCCCGAAAGGCCCTGCTTAATTCGCGGACGCCGGAAAAAGCTGAAATCGAAATGCAGGAAATGGATGCAATGTCGTTGCGAGCACGCCACGACCATCACTCATCGGCGATCGGCGTGCTGCCAAGGCGCGAATCCTTGCTGCAACGCCGTTACATTGTTCCCTTCCTTCTCGCCTGCGTCATACTGGTCTGCAATCAGACTACCGGCATCAACTCCATCATCGGGTATAACGCCAACATACTGATTCAAGCCGGACTCAGTGATGTGCACGCACATTGGGGTTACCTGCTTTTTACAAGCGTTAACTTCCTGATGACGATTGCGGGCGTCTTGTTGGTTGATCGCATCGGTCGCAAAAAGCTGCTTTCCATCGGCAGTGCTGGCATAGTGGGTTCGCTGCTTTGCACTGGCCTGTTGTTTCAGCATGCCGAGCGAAGTCGTCACGATTGCGCCAAGGCCCTCTCGAGAATGATAACGCCACAGCAATCGCTTTCGTTGAAGTTCAATCAGACGACGGCCGAAAAATTGCTGCTGCCGTTCCTAAGCGGGCATCACGCGGTCATACCGCCACAAACACTCACGGTTATTTATTCATATGGCGGTTTTAGCGCTGCAACAAGCACAATCCGGTCGGACAGCCCGGCCGCAAATATCATTGTGATTAATCGAGCCAAATGCGTACCGGCTAACAGCGTAGTTGCCTTTTTTTCCAATCCGCTGGCCAGCTTGGCATCGGCGAGCAAAGCACCTCTCAAGATTGACCACGCCTGGATCGAGCCCATTCCCAGCCCGCTTCACGGTGATCTGACGGAGCTATCCTTGTTGGTTTTTGTGGCCTTTTATGCTGCAGGCCCCGGGGTATGCGTCTGGCTGGCGCTTTCAGAGCTTATGCCAACGCGCATCCGCTCATCCGGTATGAGCTTCGCGTTGGTGATGAACCAAAGCATAGCAACCCTCATTGCGGCCATATTCCTCCCCACCGTCGGCAAATACGGCTACGCCGTCATGTTCTTCATATTTGCTGGATGCACCGTGATTTACTACATCACCGCAACTTTCATTTTGCCGGAAACCAAAAACCGAACGCTGGAAGAGATCGAGGATATTTTTGGCGGTAAGGAAAAGGTTGAGAGCCTCGAAGGAAAATGAAGTCAAATCCGCCTGGCTTACTGGAATATACATGGCGGTTGATTAGGTATGACAGTAAGCGCGTGCCGCTGCCGTTTGCCCGGGTTTCCGGTGTTTGGGAGCGCACGGCGTCGCGCGCGTGTCGCAGTTCGCGAGCAAATCGTCCGTCTGCCGCAGCCTTGACCGAATATTAACGAAAAGCTATCATTTTGGTGTCAGGTGGTTTCCTTGGCGTTGAATGCACAGTACTGGTTTTGCAGATCGCCATGGATTGCCGCTGTTTTGAGGTTGAAGGCCACGTGGCTTTGGGTTGAAACGGCTCGTTGAACTGATTTGAGTTCACCAAAGGGTGTTACTGAAACCGCTCCTTGGGCTATGCGGGCTGGATTAGCTGCCGCACACCGTTTATGACGGCGATCGGCAGCGGGGTTGTAAAGCAAACCCCGGATAGATTGATGAACTGGTAAAGGCTCCACAGTTTGATAATTCGGCATGGAGGTTGGTTTTAATCACGTGGTAGTTTTGGTCTTGGGCTTCGCCATTCAACGTTTCCAGGCCGTCTCAGGGCATGGCAGAGGATATCTGCGCGAATGCTGCGATCAAAGCGCACAACCTTCAGCCCGGATGGTGCTTCGCGCCGAACCAAGCCGCACCTCCGCAGCGGCAGACGCCTGATAGACATACCGTTCGTCACTTTAATCCAGCGCCTTCCGTGAATTCGGTGGGTTCGTCCGTCAACCCCTTACTCGGTCTGCACCGAGTGGAAACAGCGTCACTCCAAGGTCACCCTGCGTTTTGACCGACGAGGTGGTCCTCTAGATCTGGATATATTGCCATGCTCCTTCATGTCATCGAAAGTTATCAACTGCTTGCTGCATCAACATTTGACCTCGTATCCTTGGCTCCAATCTTTGCAGCGATTGTGGGTGGAATCGTCGTTGGTTTTCTTACGGCGTTTTTTGTTCTAAAGGTGGCTGATGTCAAATCATTGAGGCGCGGCCGCGAGGAATCCGCTCATTTGCTTGCCGAAGCCAATGCGAAGGCTGGCGATCTGGTCCGGCAAGCCCAGCTGACAGCCAAGGATGAATCGATCAAGCAACGCGAACTGGCGGAAAAAGAGATGCAGGCGTCGCGGGAAGAACTCAATCGGCTGGAGCAGCGATTGATGAAGCGCGAGGATACGCTCGACCAAAAACTTGACGTACTGACAACCAAGGAACGTAACTTGGAGTTGCTGGAAAAAACCCTCACCGAACGCACGCGGCAGCTTTCCATTCGTGAAAATGAACTTGATGAGGTACTTGCGCAGGAAAAGAGCAATCTGCTGCAAATAAGTGGCATGTCAGAATCGGATGCACGAGATATGCTCCTAAAACGTGTGGAAAGTGAAGCCCGCCATGACATGGCGCAGATGTTGGAAAAGGTGGAACTGCAGGCTCAGGACGAGGCCCGGCAAAAGGCCACCAACATCATGCTGCAGGCCATGCAGCGATATGCTGCGGAGGTAACCAGCGAGGGCACAACCAAGGCTGTAACGATTCCCAGCGACGACATGAAAGGGAGAATCATCGGCCGCGAGGGCCGGAACATTCGCGCATTTGAGCAAGCTACCGGTGTGGACGTCAACATCGATGACACGCCGGGCATCATTACCGTGAATTGTTTTGACCCGATTCGGCGTGAAGTGGGTCGATTGACTCTGGAGAAGCTGATTGCCGACGGGCGAATTCATCCCGCCCGCATTGAAGAAGTCCTGCAGGCCACGCAGAAGGAGATGGAGAATAATGTCCGCCAAGTGGGCAAAAAGGCGGTTGTCGAGGCCAATGTGCCCGGCATACACCCACGCATAGTCGAAATGCTTGGTCGCCTTCATTATCGCACCAGTTACGGCCAAAATATTCTGAAGCATTCGCTCGAGGTGGCCTTTCTGTCGCAAATGATCGCCGACGAGTTGGGCCTCGATGGGGCCATGGCCCGTCGGGCGGGGCTGCTCCATGACATTGGAAAGGCGATGGATCATGATCAGGAAGGGGGGCATCCGGCGCTGGGCATGGAATTCTGCCGCAAGCTTGGCGAACCGCCGGCTGTGCTCAACGCAATAGGCGGTCACCACAACGACATACCCGCCACATCACCGTACACGCCGATCGTGATGGCAGCCGATGCGATAAGTGGTGCCCGCCCAGGAGCTCGCCGCGAAAGTTTAGAAAGATATATCAAACGTCTGCAGGAATTGGAGGGAATCGCCACCAGTTTTACCGGCGTGCGTCAGGCATTTGCTATTCAGGCCGGTCGCGAGGTCCGTGTGATTGTCGATCCTGAAAAATGTGATGATGCCACCGCTCGCTTGATTGCGCGTGATATTGCCAAGCGGATTAAAACCGAATTAACGTTTCCCGGTGAAATTCGCGTGACTGTGCTGCGTGAGACGCGGGCGGTTGAACTCGCTCGTTAAAAGGCGCTGCACTTAAGTGCTTTTAATAACCGCATGCCGCAGTCAATGCCTGGCTGGGCAGAGCGACTTGCAGCGGTAGCGAACCGGCGCTCACGTTGAAGCGCTCCAGCAAAAAAACTTAGGCGGCAAAGTATAATTGCTTGACAAAATAGTCTAATGCCGTACTATCTCTGTATCGACGGGGATCGATGCAGAAACCGTTGCATTACCCAGCAGCTTTTCTCACGCGTGGAAAAGTTTCTGTCCGAGTTAATGCCGGAAATTGTGCTTTGTGCGGTGTTGTTCTCACCGTCGTATGTATTCGCAGGGCGGATACATCGGTAAATCCTTTGACGGGCGTTACCCGGTTAACCGATTTACCGGTCTTTGGTAAAAAAACGATGCTTTTCGTCGCAGTTGACGGCCAGCATCGGTATATCTGATCCTGCCGCCACCGTGCGGGCTCCCACTTTGCCCGCCCGAAAGGCTGTCGCGCCCCACTCGCCAGCCCCGTGGCGGCATTTTTATGGCCATGGACGATAAGTTGCAATCGCAGGCGCAACCAACCAGTTTGATTACCACTTGCGGTCGCTGTGGCTCGACTATTATCCAGAATACCTTAAATTAACCTCATGGATTTGGTGTAAGGAACGCCATGGCACTTAATTCCAATCTCATTCCCGATCCTAACTTGCTTTCGGTTGACGATGCCGAAGGCGTGCTTGATCTGATACGAATATTTGGGCGCGCCGCACCGGTTGAACTGGAAATTGGTTCGGGAAAGGGTGCATTCCTTCTTCAAATGGCGAAGGCGTTTCCCGAGAAAAATTTTATTGGAATTGAATGGGCCAGCGCTTACGCTCATTATGCCGCCGACAGATTCAGGCGACATGGGCACGGTCATGTTCGCATCGTCAATGCCGAGGCTCTCTGGTGGCTACGCATTCATCTGGCCGAGGCATCCATTGATGCTCTTCACGTGTATTTTCCCGATCCATGGCCCAAGAGTCGGCACCATAAGCGGCGGTTGATTCAGAATGCTTTTCTCCAACAGGCTCTGCGCGTACTTAAGCCCGCGGGGCCATTTTACATCGTGACCGATCACGCGGAATACTTTGACCACATCCGCCGAACATTTTCGGAGTTTGGACAATTTTCCGTCGAGCCATTCATTTCACCATTACGCGCTGTGGAAGGGAATTTTTTGGTCGGGACGAATTTCGAAAAAAAATATGCCGCTCAAAAGCGCCCATTCTATTCCCTTCTTGCCCGCAAACCTGGCTGACCTGCCTGCCCGGAAATTTACCTGGTTGTGCCGGCTTGAGCCTTTGCCAGCCTGCAATTTGGCTGTTTTGATTTACATCGGCCAACTTGAAGTGGCCTCTCAGCGAGCTTGGCTCAAATCAATGCCTTTGGTCTGGTGCCAAAAATCTTTGGCAAATGGCTCCAAGGCTGTGATGAAGGCATCGGGGATATGCTTTAAATTTGCCTCGGCACAGTTGGGAAGCTGCGCTAAAAGCGGGGTGGCAGTCGCCCGCGGCAGTTCCTCCAGTGAAGAGATCGCGGCAAAGTCGAGATGTTCAGGCACCTGATTTGCGACAAGACCAGCAACTTGTAACCCACGCTGGCGAACGCTCTCCACCGTAAGCCAGGTGTGATTGATGCTTCCCAGGTAGACGCCGTTGACAATGACCACCGGCAACTGAAGGGCCTCGGCCAAATCTGCGATGGTGCGATAATGCTCATCCAGCGGCACCATCCACCCGCCCGCGCCTTCAACGATTAAAAAATCACAATGCGAATTCCAGTATTCCACGGCGCGATTAATTGCTTGCCAGTCGGGCGGGCGTTCTTCCAGTCGAGCTGCCACGTGAGGTGACACCGGAGCTGCATAGCGCACCGGACTGATGAATGACATAAGCGATTCATCTACGACAAGCCCGGCGCAGGTGGCAACCAGTTCTGCATCGGGTGACATCAGGTCTTGACTGGAAAAATGCTCGACACTGCCGCGATTCGGCCACTTGGGGCATCCCGATGCTATTGGTTTGCACACTCCAACGCGCAAACCGCACCGCCTGAATGCCCCAGCCATTGCGGCCGCCACTGTCGATTTGCCGATATCTGTGCTGGTGCCTGTGACAAAAATCCCCGGCACTTTCGGCGGCAAAATATCCTCAATATGCATCATTGCACCCTGCCTTCAGGACACGTGACAATCGCCTTAGTTGGCATTGGACTCGGCAAATTCTTCCAGCACCACACGAAGACTTTTGCAAATATGCCGGATATTGCTTTCATGGGTGGTGAGTGGTGGCATGATAACAACCACGTCGCCGAGCGGTCGGAGCAATACGCCATGAGGCCTTAATCTCTGGCATATCTCGCCACCCACGCGACGTTGCCAGGGAAACGGCTGATATGGGTCGCGGCGTTGCACCAACTCGATGCCCGCTACCGCCCCTGTGATACGGATATCTCCGACCAGAGGGTGCTCATGTAAAGGGCTAAGTTCTTCAGCCATCCATCGGCCCATCGCATTGGCTCGGTGGGGGAGGTCGTCCTTAAGTATCAGATCAAGTGATACTTTTGCGACTTCGCATGCCAGAGGGTGTCCCGTAAATGTGTGTCCATGAAAAAACGTTTTGCCCGCATTGGGGTCTCCACAGAACGCGTCAAAAATTTTCTGATTGGTTAGAGTTGCACCCAGTGGCATATATCCGCCGGTAAGGCCTTTGGACAGGCACAAAAAGTCGGGTGATTGCTGCTCGTGGTCACAGGCAAACAGACTTCCCGTGCGGCCAAAACCAGTCATTACCTCGTCGCAAATTAAGAGCACGTCATACTGATCGCACAGTTGACGCAGGCGGGTAAGCGTTTCCCGTGGCTGCATCCGCATACCACCGGCACCTTGCACGACTGGTTCAACGATAATTGCGGCTAATTTACATGCATTTTGGTCGAGGATCTGATTGATATAATTGTCCCATATTTGAAAATTGTAAAATGGGGCATTATTTGAAACTGAAGCGTGGACGGGGGAAAACGCTGGCAAAATGGGCAAATTGGCACGAATGGTGGGGAAGCAGAGCGTTCGGTAAAGGCTGTGAAATGCATCGATCTGGCCGACGGAAACCGCCCCCAGAGTGTCACCATGATAGGCGGATGACATGGTTAAAAACGTGGTCTTTTCGGTGCGGCCAAGATTGCGCCAATATTGAAACGCCATTTTGACGGCAACCTCCACGGCCGTGCTGCCATTGTCGGAATAAAACACCTTTACCAGTCCCGGGGGTGCGACATTTACCAGTGCCTGGGCCAGCAGGATGCTTGGCACGTTGCAGGCACCCAGCAATGTGGTGTGGGCTACTTTCTCGATCTGCCCCCGCAGTGCGTCATCCAATTCAGTGCGGCAGTGGCCATGAATGTTGCACCAGAGGGACGATACCCCATCGATGTATCTCCGGCCATGGATATCGTAGAGGTACTCATCACGCCCGTGGGTGATAATCAGCGGGTCGGGTTTCTCGAACCATGCCGACATTGGCGTAAACGGATGCCAGATGTGCTGGTGGTCGAGGGCAACGAGTTGAGCGGGAGTTAACTCGTCATTTCCCTGTACCGTATAGTCTTGCATGTAAAAGTTCGACTGTTCCATGGCCAGAATTATAGCGGCAGAAGTTGCTCTCACCCGGAGCGGAGAATGGCCGACTTACAGTACGAGTCGAACCAGGAAACACTTGACGGCGGCTTATGGCACAAAAAAGGGGTCGCCATTGGGGGGCTGCGGCGTCGCTCTTTGTGCGACCGTCCTGAATCACGACCGGCAATGAAAGCGGGTTGCTTGAGGCGGTTAAGAAGTTTGGCCGCGCGCTGCCGCTGCATGCGCTTATCAAACGTCAAGGCCAGCTTGGCCTAAGGCCGATTGACTGGACATCGCGTCACTGATACGTTCTACTCTTATTCATGGCTTTGACCTCCATTGTGTGTAAAAACAGCCCCCCGTGGGGATTATCAGGCAAAAGATCGCATATTGAGGCACGTCCATTTTTAAGCCGCGCTGGTCGCGAACGTAGTGGTGTTTGAAGGAGTTTGCTGGATGACGGTTTCGGGTAGAAAAAACGGACGTCTTGATTTTGATATCATCGAACCTGTCGGTTGGCGTGTGCTGGTGCGAAAAGACGACAATCGGCGCGAAACCAAAAGCGGCATTGTCCTGCCCGGAAATCATGAGATACTGACGCTTACAGGCCGCGTAATTGCAGTTTCCAAAATGGTTGAAAACGATCCCGACACCTCAATTCGCCAGTATGACAAAATACTCTTCGATCCACGAGATGCAATTCCCGTTGAATTTGATCCCGACAACAGGCTGTTTGTGATCTCGTTGGATAAAGTGCTGGCAATATTTCGAAAATCATCAACGAAAGGTGCAACGTTATCAGAATCTGTCCCAGAATTTGACTCCGACGCCGATGCACCTCCCGTGTAGAAAATCAGTACGTTGAAATCACGAGGACTGGAGGCCCAGGTGGAATACCATATTTGCGACAACAGTGAGCAACTTGCAGCCGTGGCGGCGTCGCGCATTCGCGATATCGCGATGGTTGCTATTCATAGATCGGGGCGGTTTACCATCGCGTTAACCGGAGGATCAACACCGGAAAGCACCTACAAATACCTTGCGCAACATTTTGCCGCCGACAGCCATTGGGAAAAATGGGCGGTGTTTGTTGGCGATGACCGGTTTGTCCCTCTCGACCATACAGCAAGTAATTTTGGCATGGGACGACGCTTGCTGCTTTCGCGGGTTGCCATCAGAGAATCGCAAGTGTTTCCCGTCCCGACACATTTGCCCACGCCGGAGGCAGCCGCCCATGAGTATCAAAAAGTTTTAGAGCGCTATTTTGCCCCCGAGCCGTGCATTTTCGATCTTATTCTGCTTGGCATCGGTGATGATGGGCACACGGCGTCGCTGTTTCCAGGTGCGCAGTCGCTCAATTCAGCGTCGTTGGTTACCTTCAGTGCACCAGGGGTGCTGCCGCCGGCGGTCGACCGCATTACGTTCACGTTCCCTCTTATCAATGCTGCTCGCCATGTGATGTTTATGGCTTCTGGCGAAAAGAAAAGGGGGGTCGTGGCTGACGTCATTGACCGCAAAAAATTTGTGGTAAATTGCCCAGCCGTGGGTGTCGCGCCCTACCCCGGTAAGTTGTTAATGTACGTGGATCGGGAGGCGGCATCGCTCTGAACAGGTTCATCGGCAAGCCAGATGCCGATGCTGGCTTGGTGGGTACACGATATTAACCATCAATGCAGCGGGCCGAAAGGTTTTACTGGTGGCACGAACGGGCAAAAAACGAAGACCTTCTGCTCGGCTCGACACTTGAAGCCAACGGCAGACTGCAATAGTCTATGCGTATGGAAAGAATCGAATTACCTCCTATACCTCGGCGAAAGATTGATGCGCATAAGGGCGATTTTGGCAAAGTCCTGGTGATCGGCGGAAGTGAATGGATGATTGGAGCGCCCGCACTTGCCGCCAGCGCTTCAATGCGTGCGGGGGCCGGGTTGTGTCGGATAGCCGCTCCTAAAGACAATTTGACCAGCATCCTCGCCTTGTGCCCGACGGCTACGGGCTTTCCACTGCCATCTCGCGATACCAAGCCGTTTCTTGAATTTGCGGACGGTCACGATGCGCTGGTGATCGGGCCGGGACTGGGTGTTGGTGCCAATGCACGGCGTTTAATCATTGATCTGATCGAGCGGCACCATAAGCCCATGGTGATGGATGCCGACGCACTGAACATATTGGCTGGACTGGAGTCCAGCGAGTGGCCGCAGAGGCGCGATTGGTCCAATATAGTGCTTACGCCGCACATGGGCGAATTTATGCGATTAATGACCGCTGTCACCAAGCGCGGGGCCTCGTTAGCGGGTGAAATGGTGTCCAGAGAATCAGTTTCGTCCCCAACGGTGCGAAGTTTGGTCGATGACGAGCCATCCACCGCAGACGGTATCCCGTTGGATGTTGAACCAGCAGCAACTGCCATCGCACCACCACCTGAACCGACACCACAGCCCAACGATCGATCTGCTCTGGCGGAACTGCTTAGTCGTGCAACGGGGTGCGTAGTGGTACTCAAGGGTGCCCACACAGTGGTGGCAATTGGTTCGCAATTTGCAATCAACAAAACTGGAAATCCCGCCATGGCGACTGGCGGCAGCGGTGATGTGCTTTCGGGTGTTATTGGCACGTTCCTTGCGCAGGGCTTCGCCCCACCTCAAGCCGCATTGCTGGGCGCACACGTGCACGGTCTGGCTGGGGACATCGCCGCCCAAGAAATTGGAGATATTGGTGTTCTGGCCTCGGATATTGTACAAAAATTACCTACGGCCATTCGTAGATACATGTCCGCGTAGCGGCGCACATCTCCGGCAATGAATACCAGGCGGGCAAAGGAAAAGAAACTAAGTTAAGTGTCTCCATACAGTAGTCCGATCGAGTGGTTTGCTCGGCACGCAAAGAGTGAAGGCTTTTTGTTAACTTTGGATAGTAATATGTCGAAAAAAATAGCACGTCAGGCCGCAAATCCAAATTCTCAAACCAGTGGCGACTCCGGGCATCCAAAATACCGAGAGGTGTACGATACGCTTTTGCGATCAATACGGAGAGGGGATTTTCCGGCGGGCGGCAGGCTGCCGACAGAAAATGATTTGATGCAGCGTTTCAACTTCTCGCGTATCACCATTGTTCGGGCCTTGCGCGATCTGCAGGCCATTGGCGTCGTGACGCGGCGGCGTGGATCCGGCAGTTTTGTTACGATTCCTGCTCGCACCAGTCTCACCGGAATTGGGTTAATTTTTCCACCACTGGAACCAGGCAGCATATTTGCGACGGTTCATCAGGCACTGCAGCGCGAATCACAAAGCCGAAATTGGCAGATACTGTTTTACGAGATGCCGGAAAATGCATCAGTTGACCAAGCCCAGGCGATTGTTGACGATCTTTGGCAGGGGCACGTCAAAGGTTTGTTTTACCTGCCCTTGCCAATTCATATGAGGTCGGCGCAAATTAACGAACTTGTCGCTGCAGAGTGCACCAAGCGCAAAACCGCTTTGGTTCTGCTGGATCGGGACATCCATAAACTCTATGACCGCAGTTCATTCGACTTGGTTGGAAGTGATAATGAGCTGGGTGGATTTTTGGTCGGCCGGCACCTGCTTGACCGTGGCTGCCGTAGAATTGTATTTTTTATTGATGAGCGCGAACATCCCACCGCCGAAGCCCGTCTTCTGGGTGTCGCAAATGCCCTACGATCAGTGCCGGATGCGGTTTTGGAAGTAGTATCCGGAGACGGTGATGACCGGTCGAAACTACGACAGCTTATCTCCGGCTTCAATCCCGACGCAATCGCATGTGTGAACGATATGACGGCTGCCAAAGTTATGCGCAGCCTCCTGGCAGAGGGAGTGCGCATTCCTGGTCGAATTAAGCTCACCGGCTTTGATGACACGGCCACAGCAAGCCTGTTGTCTGTACCTCTTACGACAGTGCGGCAGTCACCAGAGGCAATGGCGTTTCATGCTGCTGCCATGATGCAGCACCGGATCGACCGACCGCATATCCCAGCCACCACATTGTCGATTGCCTGCAGCCTTGTGCTGCGCGCATCAACGCAGAGTTAATTCGAATCGCCCCGCCCGGTGATGTCACCACGACCATTAATAACATTAAAAGTTGTTATACCAATATATCATGGTTTTCGGTTTGTTCAGTTTATATCTGTCCGGTCTGTCCTATAAAACATAACCGTATTTATTGCGAAAAATGGCGTATTACAGGGATGATGTCCTTCGGCCAAAGTTGGCTTGTCACTTGAAAAAAAAGTTATACTATTCGCTTGCAATTCAAAAACCAGACGATATACTCATGTTCGTGCTTGGGTTGCCGGCTGGATCAAATGGGTTTGGTCCGAAAGTGGTCGGTGTCCGGTGCTCGGCAGGTGAGGAGACGCGGCCGGTGCAGTGCGCCCCGCTGATTTTGGTCAGGCCGGCCGTCCGAAGAGATAGCAGAATAAATGAGATCGGGTTGCGAGTGGCAACGTCAGTTTTGCAGTTGCTTGCCCGTGGGCGTTCGGCTTGTGCTGAATGCATCGGTTCTTCGCTGGTCTTTTCTGTGTGAGTGCCGGTGTTGTCAAACAGTAGCAGGAGCATCTGAAGTATGAAAAGATCAATCCGTATCGCCGTCAAAGATGCATTTACGCTGGTTGAATTGCTGGTGGTGATATCGATCATAGCGTTACTGATATCGATGTTGTTGCCGGCGTTGGCCAAGGCGAGGGCGACGGCACAGCAGGTGGTGTGCGCGTCGAACGAACATG
>Ga0209012_1001022_pt1 | contig 32204 bp, 35 predicted proteins | sample RS3BMetagenome_FD_184735 | JGI IMG/M metagenome (GOLD analysis project Ga0209012, IMG submission 184735) | Ferric oxide microbial mat and aquatic microbial communities from Rainbow Spring, Yellowstone National Park, USA - RS3B (SPAdes) (version 3) ...
CTTAAAATTATCTGTCTCGTTGGGAGGGTGTTCTACCGGGGCCGGTTGAGGCGTTTCTTCGCCCTGAAGTAAGTGGCTCTCCCGATTCTTCCTTCCTGGAGGCCCTGTTTTAGATGCTTCAGGGCTTTTTGAGCATCCATATTCTTGATATATATGTATCTTGCTCGGCCTTCCGACCCCTTCCTCCAGCTTCTTCAATGCTTGACTTGTCATCTTCTTAACGACTATGAGGTCGTATAGTGTCTCTATGAGTCTGGCTGAGCTTTCTGGCCCCAGCTTCTTCATGATCCTCTTGAGCATGTATTCCGACTTTGTCTGCAAGTATCAAAACTTTTGATATTTTGGGACTTTAAGGATAGCTGTGGTAGGCTAGGGCCAGCATGTTCCAGGCCGCTACCCTGCAGAGCACCTCTATGTTCTGGTTGTGCCTTATCTTCGATGCTACTTCACATCCGAACCTGTGTTTGAAGGCTGAGAAGACCCCTTCTATCACGCTTCTCCGATGATAGTTCTTCTCATATCTCTCCTGATGCTTCCACGCCTCATGTATCATGTTGTTCCAAGCTGGATAGCCCTTCGACAGGGCTGACGATGTATTCTTCTTCAACGCTATGTATGGGTGTGCTCCGCAATTGGCTACGAGTTGTGCATTCCTCCTCTCCTCGATAGGAAGGCTGAATCCAACGATACGCCGTCGAGGCCTATATCATCAGACCTCGCCCTGATAAGATGCTTCAGCTGAGGAGAATCGTGCTTGTAGCCCTTCGTCACTTTGGCTGATAGGAAGAACGGCATCTCTGAGTCGGTTGTTGTATGCGCATGGAGCTTGATGAACCTCTTCTTCGCACCCTTCCCCTGTTTCCTAACACTGAGCCATCTCTCATACTTCTTGGTTGATATGCCTGTTCCGTCACACGCAGAGTTACATGAGCTTCTTCCCTGAGCCTTCATGATCCTGCTCGATGTCAGCCTTACAATACCGTCAAGGTATCCTTCACCTACATCCCTGACATGGCCCTGAACGGTGTTATAGCCTGGAACACGTTTGATTCTACAGACCTCTCTGTAGTCTCTGCATCCTGAGAGCAGTGAGTAGACCGACCTGTATGAGAGTCCGAATACCACTTTGATGATGAGGCATATAGCTATGTGCCTTGGATCAGCCGGTGGCCTTCCAACACTGTCCTTCTCCTTCACCTTATACGGGGGCTCGAATGAATAGACCGTCTGCGCTATTATCGGTAGGATGAGCCCATACTCATCCTTCCTGAACCTGTTATACCTCTTCCAGTCCCTGGGCCTCTTGCCTGAACGCTTCTTTCTTCCCGTCTCTCATTTCTTCCTCCTGCCTTGATGAGGGCACGTATCCCGGAGGATTGAGAAGAGAGAGAAACGGGCAGGATACGCACCCCACCTCAGCATAACCCCACTCCCAAGCAGAGAATAGAACAGCTAAAGAGAGAGAAGATTGACAGACAGGCAAAACATCCTTAAACCATCACACAAGCGATTTTAGAGCAACACCATAGCGAGAGTAGCGCATTTATACCGCTCCAGCTCATTCGTTGACGGGATAGTAATGGCAACCAGCGGGGTTCGTTCGAGGAAACAGGGCCCAGTATCAAATGATAGTGGGCCCGCGAGGATTTGAACCCCGGATCTCCGGCTCCGAAGGCTTGCGCACCTGAATTACAGGTACAGCGTCCTGATCCATACTAGACGACGGGCCCGATGCTAGTCTTGTGGCTCGGTTTATGAATGTTTGAACAGCGTTATAACATTAATTGCTTAACCGCTTGTTTTAACATGATTGTGCTTAAAGCAACTGATTTCGAAGTAAGGAATTAATCTTCCCTACAGAAGCCGCGGTGCATGCAGAGCGCTGATGTAAATATATCTGATGAGCTCAGGAAGAGATGGGGCGAGCCAGCTGACCTATCAACGATAAATGAAACCATAGAGGCATTGAAGAGCAAGTCTTTCGAGGCATACCTGGTAAATACAAAGGAAGAGGCAGCAAGTTTGGTTTTTTCACTGATACCAGAGGGTTCAGATGTTTGGGATAATACATCTATAACACTTCTCCAGACGGGAATTTCTCAATTCATTAGAGATAGCGGTAAATATATTGCTCTGAGAAAGAAGGTCTTCAGTATAAGCGACCCTAAGGAGAGGCTTATTGCAAGAAGAGCAACGGCAACTGCAAAATATGCAGTTGGAAGTGCAAATGCTCTAGTTAAAGATGGAACGATAATGATAGCATCGATGACAGGTAGTCAGATGCCATATTATGCCTACAGCAGTGAAAACGTAATATTTGTCATAGGCAGTCAAAAGATAGTCAAGTCGTTTGATGAAGGATTGAGAAGGATAGAAGAATATGTTGTACCTTTGGAAGACGCCAGGGTAAAGAGTGAAGGAGGGAAGGGGACATCTTTTAACAAGCTTCTTATTATCAGGAAAGAATTTATACCAAACAGAATAAAAGTGATAATTACAAAAGAAAAGCTAGGGTTCTAGAATGAATCAACATTACTGGCTAAATTGAGTGTATTTGCTGCCTCTTCGGTCTCAAACGATTCAGCCTTATCAATTGACTCTGAATAATCTTCTACTATCTCTATAGGCTTTAGGCTGCGCTTGTTCAGCCTGAGTGAAAAGATATCAAACCTGTTATAGCCTCCAGTTATATCATGTATTTCCTTCCATTTTATGCACTCTGCAAGGTCTATTTCAGCAATAACCATACCTTCTTTACCGATTAGTGGCTCAGCAATGTATTCACCTGTAGGGCCAAAAACAGCTGTTACAGGAGGAGCTGCCTTCTCAAGTATTTCTGATATTGAACTATCATATTTTGCCAGGAAATTCATTGCATCGCTACTAATAACGCATGATGCAACAACTGTGAATATCTTTCCTTCGAAAGAGTGTGCTGCAGCTCTTATCCTTATTGCATCAGTCAGGTTATAATCCTTTGAACCAGGCCTCTCAAACGGCCATGAGGTAGGAAAAGTGGCTATGTGTACATTTTCTCCCTGAGCGAGAAGGCTGAACCTAGCTAGTGTATTCGTATTTTCCCCACAGATCAATACACCCAGATTACCTATTTCAGTCCTTATAGCTGATAATCCTGACCCATCCCCATTGGCCCAGGTCAGCTTCTCAGCCCATGTTGGAACCAACTTCCTTCTTACATTCAAAAGCAAACCGGCAGGAGAAAAGAGCAAATTGGTATTCCATAATGTACCTATGCTTTTTTGGCTCTTTTCTGTGATTCCTACAGAGAGATACACATTGTTTGAAGCAGCTATTTCAGACAACTTTTTAAAAGCATCAGAATTTAATTCTATAGCATTGTCATAGAGCGTTTTGTAAAGCTTGTGCTGTTCTATAGGCCTGAGAAGCAGGTTCCAAACAGGGAAGCAAGGAATAAAAGACTCGCCAAATACAACAAGCTTAGCCCCTTTCGACTTTGCTTCCTTTGTTAATCTGGAGGCTGTTTCAATCGTTTCCTCTCTATCAATGTATGCAGGAGCGCCTTGTACAGCTGCAACCTTGAATCTTGGATAACTCTCTTCTGTCAATACTGCTACGTAGCAAATAATTGATAAATAAAAACGTAACGTTTTAGGTTATTGCCTTCTTTCTGCATCCTTGCCTTGAGAAGGGTCAGAGGGAGCTGTTGATATCCCTGCTTGTACCTGCACTTGCACTGTCTTCCTTGGAATCACTGCACTCAGAACTGATGTTATCACCAGGTTAAGTGCAAGAACTATTATGCCTATATACATGCTGCCAAGTGGAGTTGGATAGAGTGTAGTTGTGATCTTGCCAAAATGATTTGCCTGAAGGACCATGTAGAGGCCTGCAATTATGGATATGGCTGTTCCTGTAAATATAGCCTCCTTCTTGAACCAGTCAGTGTAAAGAGACAGAAAGACTGCTGGAAGAATCTGGATTATTATTATCGCTCCAACAAGGTAGAATTGTAATGCATAGGTAGCAGGTATTGTAAAGACGACTGCAAGAGCCACGAATTTGAAGATTGCTGAGGCCCACTTTGCTATCGTAGCTTCTCCCTTTTCGCTTATATTTGGCCTGAACTCCTTGATTACATTTCTTGCAATCAGGTTACCCTGAGCTATGGCCATAACTGCAGCAGGAACAAGACCTCCTATGAATATTCCCAGCAAGGAAAGACCTGCAAGCCAGGGAGGGAGCTGAGTTATTACAAGCGATGGTATCACATATATTCCCCTGCTTGCTGCAGGGAAGTTAGCCAGAAAGTTGACTGCTGCAGGAACCTTGTTGACAAGTATGCCAAGCATATCTCCCAGCGCTAAAGGAATTGCATATAATACTGCTAGAGAAAAGCCTGTCCTTAACTTCTTTGCGCTCTGAGCCCCAAAGGCTGCGTTGACGTTATGAGGCCAAAGATATGCAGATACAACGACTCCAAGCATGCTTGTGGAGAAAGCTGCTGCCAGAGATGGATTCATGGTGAAATATTTGGATGGTAAGCCCTGCATGCCGTTTGAGAAACCACCTACAGCAGATATCGTTACCACAATTACAGAAATAAGTGCTATCCATACAAGAATGTCTTTCATGACAGCTCCAAGGGTTGCTCCTCTTAATCCACTTGTATACGTGAAGCCTGCAAGTATGAGAAATGCTATTACCAATGATATTTCTTCCACTTGAGCTGATGTTACAGTACCTAGGAGCATGCTTGCCAGCACAGCCTGCAAACCGGTTATCTGCAGAGCTATGTATGGAATTAGGGCAAAGATGCCGATAAGGGCTATGAATACAGGTAAAGCTCTGCCTCCGAACTTATCCTTGACAAAGTCTGAAGCAGTCACGTAACCTCTCTCTTTTGCTCTTTGCCAAAGCTTGGGAACAAATATCATTGCAAAGGTGAAGACCATTGCCTGATATGCTACGCCGAAGAATCCATAGGCTCCAGCTATGTATACTGATGAGGGAATTGCAAGAATGGAATAAGCTGTATACCAGTCAGCACCCTGCAGGAAGAATGTTAAAATTGCTCCTAGTTTCCTTCCGGCAAGGGCCCAGTCCCACAGCTGGTCAAGGTTTCCCTTTCTGAACCTTGCTCCGTAGAAGCCGAGTACTACGAAGACTGCGAATAGAACTACGAAGACAGAAGTCATCTCGGTAAAAGATGTGGCATCCATGCACTCTACACCTTCGCCTCTGTCTCTTCACCTGCAGCTTGAGTATATACCAGCAGCAGGATTGTTGTGATGACATACATCAGCAGCACCCACCAGTAGAAGAAAGGTATTCCCAGAAGTGTTGGTTCGACGAAGTTGTACCAAGGCCACAGGTATGCAGCGAAGACTATGATTACCACTGCTGCCAACAGAGCACTTTTGTTGGCCATTGCATAGATCAATGCAATGCTCGTATAAAAATATTTTTAATTGACCAAAATTATGAATTATTGCTTATAAAATATTTATGATAGATGCAATTTTTTAATGTTAATTGTTAAAAATCTGTTGTTTATTTCAGATGTCTCAGCTGTGCCCCTGTATATATCTGCCTGGGCCTTGTTATACCCTGCTCTTTATCGAGTATCTGTTCTTGCCATTGAGCTAACCAACCTGCCATCCTTGCTACTGAGAAAAGTACGGTGAACATGGAGGTAGGAAAGCCCATCGACTGGTATATGAGGCCTGAATAGAAGTCTACGTTCGGATAGAGCTTCCTGCTGATGAAGTATTCATCAGAAAGCGCTATTCTCTCCAGCTCAAGCGCTATATCCAGCAATGGGTTCTTGCCTGTTACTTCAAACACCTTGTATGCTAGTTCTTTGATGATTTTTGCTCTTGGGTCGTAGTTCTTGTAGACTCTATGGCCGAACCCATAGAGCAGCTTCTTTCTTGCATGAACCTGTTCCAGATATTCAGGAATTCTATCCTTGCTTCCTATCTCCTTTAGCATCATCACAACAGCTTCGTTTGCTCCTCCATGCAAGGGGCCATAAAGTGCTGCTGCAGCAGCTGCTGCTGCGCTGTATGGGTCAGCATGAGAACTTCCTACTGTTCTCATTGCGGTCGTGCTGCAGTTCTGTTCATGGTCAGCATGTAGAATGAAGAGCACATCAAGCGCCTTTGCCAGTACGGGGTCTGGCTCATACTTTGTTGATGGAGACGGTTTAAACAGCATATTGAGAAAGTTTGATGTGTAATCAAGGTCGTTATCAGGGTATATGTAAGGCATGCCAAGAGAATGCTTGTATGCTAAGGCCGCTATAGTTGGCATCTTTCCAAGAAGCCTATAAATCTGCTTTGTCCTTGATTCCTCATTGAATATATCCTTTGCATCAGGATAGAAGGTTGATAATGCTCCTAAAGTTCCAACAACTATGCCCATCGGATGCGCATCATGGTGGAAACCTTCTATGAACTTCTTTATGTTCTCATGAACCATTGTATGCATGGTTATGTTGTTGACCCATTCTTTCAGCTGGGATTTGCTCGGCAATTCTCCATAAACCAGCAGGTATGCTACCTCTAAGAATGATGAATTTGTTGCAAGCTCCTCTATTGGATAACCTCTGTAGCGCAGTATTCCCTTTTCGCCGTCTATGAACGTTATAGAGCTCTTGCAGGATGCTGTGTTAACCAGGCCTGGGTCATAAGACACAAGTCCGAAGTCATCTTCAGAAATTTTGACCTGTCTTAAGTCGATTGCCTTTACCGCCCCATTTTCTATGGGGATTTCATATACCCTACCTGTTCTGTTATCAGTTATTGTCAGGGATTCCTTTTGTGCCAAACCAATCACCACTTCCTCCAAAACAATGTTGCATCAAAAACTTGCCAGGTCATTAAAATCGATATGAGATAGCACTGGAAAGAATTTAAGCGTTTCGACACTTGTCGAATATCAGGTTGATACTATTACAGGCTGATAACTTCCTTTCTTATGAGCCTGATAAAGACCCTTGGAATACGGAGGGTATATTATTCCTCTGTCTGTAACAATAGCTGTAACGAGTTCTGGTGGGGTTATGTCAAATGCTGGGTTGAAGACCTTGATTCCCTTGGGCGCAATTCTTCTCCCTCTTACTGTTTCAACTTCAAGTGGATTTCTCTGCTCAATTTTTACTTCTGATAATTTAGACTCCATATCTATTGAGGACCACGGCATTGCTGAATAAAACGGAACGTTATGCCTTAAGGCAAGAACTGCAATCTGATAAGTCCCTATCTTATTGATTACATGCCCGTCATTAAGAACTCTGTCAGCTCCGACGAAGATTTTATCAACCATACCAAGCGATAATGTATATCCAACCATAGTATCTGATATCAGTGTTACATCTATACCATCTTTCATCAGTTCATAAGCTGTCAGTCTTGCGCCTTGAAGAGCTGGTCTTGTCTCAGTAGCTATAACTTTTACATTCTTCCCGTTTTTTATGGCGAACCTGATGGGCGCCAGAGCAGTTCCGTATTCTACTGTTGCCAGAGAGCCTGCGTTGCAGTGTGTCAGTACAGTGTCTCCATTATCTATCAGCTTCTCTCCATACTCACCTATCAGCCTAGAAGTCTGTTCCTCGTAATTCATCAGTTCAACAGCTCTGGCAATAACAGCTTCCTTTGCATCACTGATATTATCTACCTTATGCAAGACTTCGTATTCCCTTTCCAGAGCCCATCTAAGATTGACGGCTGTAGGCCTTGCAGTAGCTAGATATTCTTTTATTTCGTTTGCTTTACTGACAAATTCTTCCCTGCTTGAAAGGCTGTGTTTCTCAAGTTCAAGAGCTAGACCGAAGGCAGCGACTACTCCTATTAGAGGAGCACCTCTTACAACCATGCTTCGTATAGCGTTGAAAGCGTCATCTGCACCCTTTATCTCAACCCATCTGCTTCTGGTTGGCAGAAGCCTCTGGTCAAGAACATACAGATGATGATTCTCCCACTTGATAGGTCTCAATGTTTATCATATTGAGACTTCCCTTTAAAAGGTTTGAGTCGATTATACATCAATTCAAAACGAGCGAAGGAGTTAAAAAGGCGTTCAAAATAGGATAAACGATTCGGTGTATTACTGAATGTTTGCTCCACAAGCTGGTTACGACAGAGCCTTAACCATATTCTCTCCTGACGGAAGGCTGTATCAGGTGGAATATGCAATTGAGACTGTTAGAAGAGGAACACTTGCTGTCGGTATCAAGTGCAAAGAAGGTGTTGTGCTTTGTGCTGAAGAAAAGGTCAGAAAGCTTCAGACTGAAGGTTTGAGTCAGAAGCTCTTTCAGGTTGATGACCATATTGGTATAGCTGCAGCAGGCTATGTACCTGATGCAAGGGTACTGGTTGATAATGCAAGAGTCTATGCACAGAACAATAGGTTGATTTACGATGAACCTGTAGATGTTGAAGGAGTGGCAAGAAAGCTGGGGGATATGGCGCAGCAGTATACTCAATATGCTGGGGTAAGACCTTTTGGAGTATCTTTGATTATAGCAGGAGTAGATGAACAGCCAGCTATATTTGTTACAGACCCGAGCGGGACTTATCTTGGATATGATGCTGTAGCAATTGGGGGAGGAAGCGACCAGGTAAACGAATTCCTTGAGCAGAACTACAAGGTTGATATGACTCTGGAGCAAGCAATAGAGATGGCTGTGGCAAGTGTAAAGAAAACAGGGGAGGAGAAGGCAGAGCCAAAGCATATCAAAGTTGCAACCATAGACACAAAGACAAAGAAGATGAGAACCCTTTCAGAAGAGGAAGTAAATTCCTATCTTTCAAAGGTTTCTGGGTCAAAGCAGGGTTAAATCAAAAGAGTTCATTTAAGTGAGTAGGCTTTTCAACCAACCGTTTATAACTCTGTATATTAGAGAGTCATACAGCGAGAAACTGGAGTTGACAGATAAGATAACCACCGTCCGTTTGACGGTGGGGGGGGATAAATTTGAGATCCTCGTCAAGGCGGATGCGGCCCTGAACTACAAGCAGGGTAAAAAGCTTGAGCTGAGTCAGGTGCTGGCAGCCGACGAGGTTTACACGGATGCATCTAAGGGAGATAGGGCATCTGCTGAAAAATTGAAGAGGGCTTTTCACACAGACTCATACATACAGGCGGCACAGATAATACTTCAGAAGGGCGAACTGCAGCTTACAACTGAACAGAGGCACAGAATGATTGAGGATAAGAAGAAGCAGATAATTAACCTGATATCAAAGAATTACGTTGACCCAAAGACAAACCTGCCTCATCCAGCATTAAGAATAGAGCAGGCTATGTCACAGGTCAAGATGCCTATTGACCCTATGAAACCAGCTGAGGAGCAGGCAAAGGCAATAGTTGACCAGCTAAGAGTAATATTACCTCTTAAAACTGGTAATGTAAAGCTTAGAGTTAGGGTTGATGCCGTTTATGCGCCTCAGGTGATAGGTGTGCTGAAGAGCTTTGGAAATATACAGAAGGAAGAATGGAAGGCAGACGGAGGATTGGAAGCGCTGATAGAGATTCCTATAGCAACGCAGAGAGCCCTGCTTGATAGACTGGCATCAACAACAAAGGGTAATGTGCAGGCAACACCTGTGGAGTAAAGCTGGTGGTTAGTTGAATGGGTAAAATACAGAGGAAGTTTGTTGTGCCCGGCGACCTGATAATAAGAGCAGACATAAGGCCTCCGCCAAACACATACAGAATGGGAGATGCCATTTATTCCCTCAAGGTAGGTTTATCTGAAGTTGAAGGAAAAAATATCAGGGTTATACCTTTGGCAGGAAAGTATGTACCCAGGGTAGATGATTTGGTTATAGGAGTTGTCATTGACCTTAATGCCTTTGCCTGGATAGTGGATATAAACTCCTTCTTCCCTGCCTATCTTCCTGCTTCAGATGTCTTCGGCAAAAGGTATTCTCCAGAGATGATAGACTTATCAAGAAAATTCGATGTAGGAGATGTCATACTTGCAAGGATAGCTACTTTTGACAGGTCGAAGGACCCCATGCTTACAGTGTCAGGTCCGAAGCTTGGCAGGTTGAATTCAGGTCATCTTGTAAAGATATCGCCTGTAAAGGTGCCAAGGTTGATAGGAAGAAAGGGCTCGATGTCGAAGATGATAGAGCAGGCAACTGGAACAAGGATGATAATAGGGCAAAATGGCGTTGTGGTTGTTACAGGCCCCCCAGATAAAATTCCTCTTGCTATAAAATCGATAGAAATGGTGGAGAGGGAAGCTCATCTTGCAGGCCTGACTGAAGATGTACAGAACTTTTTATCTAGGAAGTTGGGGGTTAAGCCGTCGACAATTGCGCCTTATCGGGGAGACCATGAGTGAGTGAATTAAGATGGTAAAGCTGATCGATAAGAAGAATCTGAGAGTAGATGGAAGAAAGCTGGATGAGCTTAGACCGATAAAGCTGCAGGTAGGAGTGCTTAAGAATGCTGATGGCTCTGCATACATAGAGTGGGGAAGAAACAAGATAATGGTGGGAGTTTACGGACCGAAGGAATGCCATCCAAAGCATATGGCATTGCCTGACAGAGCTCTTCTCAAATGCAGATATCATATGGCTCCGTTTTCTGTAGATGAAAGGAAGCCTCCTCAGCCATCCAGAAGGGAAATAGAGTTATCCAAGATAATAAGGGAAGCATTATCCCCAGCTATAGTGTTGGAGGAATTTCCCAGGACTGCAATCGAGATATATGTAGAGGTCTTGCAATCAGATGGCAGCTCAAGGGTTGCCTCAATCACAGCAGCATCTGCAGCTCTTGCTGATGCTGGAATACCTATGAGAGACCTTGTGGCAGGATGTGCAGTTGGAAAGGTAGATGGAAAGATAATTGCTGATGTAAGCGATATAGAGGACAAGGAGGGAGAAGTTGACCTGCCTGTGGCTTACATGCCTAACCTTGACCTTGTCACGTTGCTGCAGAGTGATGGTGCTTTGACGAAACAGGAATTTGAAAAAGCATTCAAGCTGGCTCTTGAAAAATGCAGATTTGTGTATGATATACAGAGAAACGCACTGCTTGAAGGGTTCATGAAAGCCAAGAAGGAGGTTGAATAAGTAAGCTATGTCAGCTGCAGAAAGAAAGCACGAATTTGTGGATAGCATGAGGAGAGAGCAGATGCTAAGCGAACTATCTTTCGGAAGAAGGCTTGATGGTAGAAAGTTTGATGATTACAGGCCGATCGAAATTCAGATTGGACCCATAGTAAAGGCTGACGGCTCCGCTTTGGTAAAGATAGGACATACAACAGCTTTGGTTGGTGTCAAGGTTCAGGTTGGGAATCCTTTTCCGGATACTCCAGACGAAGGCATACTCACAGTAAATGCAGACGTACTTCCTTTAGCTTCTCCTTACGAAGAGCCTGGCCCTCCTGATGAAGACACGATAGAGCTTTCCAGAGTTGTGGATAGAGGGATAAGGGAATCGCATATGCTTGACATGGAATCTCTTGCAATTATCAAAGGGAAAAAGGTTTACTCTGTCTTTGTTGATGTTACAGTCTTGGATGTGGATGGGAACCTTTTCGATGCAGTTTCTTATGCTGCGGTCGCTGCATTGGCAACGACCAAACACAGGAAGGCTGAGGTGAAGGGGGAAGAAGTATCGCTTTCGGAGGAAAGGATTCAGCTGAAGCCAAAGACAATTCCAATATCAATTACCACAGCAAAGATAGGAGAATACCTGATTATAGACCCTGACGGGACTGAGGAGGCTGTGATGGATGCAAGAGTCACTTTCACATATGATTCAAAGGGAAGGCTCTGTGCAACGCAGAAAGGAGGTACTTTTGGGTTCACTCCTGCAGAAATATTAAAGCAGGTGGATACAGCTAGGCTGAAGGCGGCGCAGAACAGAAAGATACTGGAGGATGCGATAAAAGTTGCCAAGAAAAAGTAATCAATCTTTAGCAGGTTTAGGTGCAAAGTATGGTGCAACGCTGAGAAAGAGGTATACAAGAGTGTATAGGGAGCTTAAGAGCAAGAGAAGTTGTCCTTCCTGTGGCTCTCCATCTTTCTCAAGGCTGGCAGTGGGTATATGGGCCTGCAAAAAGTGTGGATACACTTCAACCAGCGGCGCATACTCATACGAGCAATAAAATGCCATCAAAAATGATTAACAATGAGGGTTAGGGCATATGATGAAAGTCAGATTGTTTATGCAGGTTAGGACTGACAAAAAGATTGCAAGAAGCTTACTGGAGGCAGTTTCCAACGATATAAAGAAGGAAAAGAAGATAGAGATTATTCAAGATGACGATTGCCTAACCTTTTCAGGCTATAATTTATCTTCAGTTGAGTGCAGAAGGGTAATAAGGAACTATCTAACCCTTTTAAAGACGGCTGAAGAGAGTATAAGAGCGGTAAATAAGTGAGCATTTATGAGCGAAGCCAGCTTGCCTCCGTGGCTGCAGGAACAGCTTGCAAAGTATGAGCAGCTGAGGCAGACTCTGCAGACGGTATTGGCTCAGAAGCAGCAGCTGGAGGCCGAACTTGCAGATACAGAAAGGGCAATTCAGGAGCTGAAAAAGGCTGCACCTGATGCAGCAACTTATAAGATAGCCGGTTCGATTCTTGTCAAGGTTCCCAAGGAATCTTTGCTTAAGGAGATGGAGGAGAAGAAGGAGCTGACAAATACAAGGGTTATGGTTCTTTCAAAGCAGGAGCAGAGACTTCAGGCAAACATACAGGAACTTCAGGCAAAGATACAGGAGATGCTGAAGCCAAAGCAGGAGCAGCCGCAGGGTAGTCAGGGCTGATGGAAAGAGTACATGACTGGGTGAAGAAGAAGCCCAGCCGAGTATTAATAATAACTCATAGGAATGGAGATGTTGATGGTGTTGCTTCTTCAATAGCAGCCAAGAGGCTAATTCTCAGAATTAACAGAAAGGCAAAAGTTCACCTTGTAAGCCCAGAGGGGACTTCGTTTCAAGCCAAAAGAGTTGTTGATGCACTTAAAGAGGAATTCATCGATAAAATTCCTGAAGATGGATATGAACTGATTATAATAACTGATACTGGCCATTCATCCCTTCTTAAAGAGGAGGTGGAAGTGATAAGAAGTGCAAAGGCAAAGAAGGTTCTGATAGACCATCATCCTCTGGACAGCAGCATGAAAGGGCTTGCTGATGTGGCTCTCGTTGATGAAGAGGCATCTTCGGCAAGTGAAATGGTCTTGAGACTGTTTAAAGAGCTTAAAATAAGGCCTGATAAAAAGGCATGCAATTCAATCGCTCTCGGCATAATGTCTGATTCCCAATTTCTTACGATTGCGAAAGGTCAGACAATAATAGCTATGGCTGAGCTTGTTAACTATGGAGTCGATGTAGAAAAGATAAGGTCTATACTGAGATACAGAAGGGACCCCTCTGAACAGATAGCTAGAATCAAAGGTGTGCTCAGGTCAGAATTCTACAGAAGCCAATCATGGATAATAGGATGCACAGAGGTTGGTTCTTATCATGCATCTGTTGCAAGAGCTCTTGTTGAGCTGGGCTGTGATGTAGCTTTAGCAGCCGGGGAAATACAGGATGGAACAAGAGGTAGCATCAGGTCAAGCCAGGCTTTCTATCTCTCCTCCAAAATCCATTTGGGAAATGATGTATGCAAGGTTCTTGCTGAAAAGTTAGGAGGTAGCGGAGGGGGTCATCCAACCGCAGGAGCATTCAATACTGCTAAGAGCTACGATGAAGTGAAGAAAACCTTTCTGCGTATAGTAGAGGATGAATTGGGAGAAAGATTAAAGAAGATAGTCTGAAGGAACAGAATCTGGTTGTAATTACCAGATAATTGGTGAATCGATTGGTCAAAAACATCATAGAATTCAAGGATTACACGTTCAAATATTCAGGGGCTAGCTCACCAACATTGAGCAACGTAGAATTTTCAGTGGAAGAAGGGGAGATAGTTGTTATAGCTGGAGCAAGCGGGAGCGGTAAGTCAACAATTCTAAGAAGTATAAACGGACTTATACCGCATATCTACCCTGGAGAATATACAGGTGAAGTGATTGTTGACGGTTTAACGGTAAAGGACACTCCAACATTTGAGCTTGCAAGAAAGGTTGGATTTCTCTTTCAAAATCCAGAGAACCAGATATTCATGTTCACCGTGGAAAGGGACATTGCGTTTGGTATGGAGAATCTGGGTTATCCTCCAGATGTGATGAGAAAGAAGACAGACTGGGCTATGGGGCTGCTGGGCATATCTCATCTTGCGAAGAGGTCTCCAAGTGAACTTTCTGACGGCCAGAAGCAGAGAGTAGCAATCGCAGGCTCTCTTGTAATGGACCCAAGGATACTTGTGCTTGATGAGCCTACATCTCTCTTGGACCCCAGGACTGCAATTGATGTAGTGAATCTGGTAAAGAAACTTAATTCTGATTTGGGAATAACTGTTGTATTGGTTGAACATAGGTTCGAGCTTGTAGCACAGATAGCTTCAAGGTTTGTTGTTATTAACAAAGGCAAGGTATGGGGTGAAGGAAGGCCTGAGGATATTTTGTTCAGTGATGGGCTAGAAGAAATAGGCCTCTCAGCCCCACCAATAGTGCATGTAGAGAAGGAACTCATGAAGAGGGGATTAGATATTGAGCGTACTCTTGATGTAAGGGAGTTTGCAGGAAAGGCGATTTCGACTTGGCAGCGATAGAGTTCAGCTCCGTAAGCTACAGAATGCCAAACGGGGTAATGGCACTTGATGACATCAACCTTAGAATTGAAGAAGGGGAGCTTGTTGCTATTGTTGGAGGCAACGGGGCTGGCAAGACGACCCTTTTAAAGCATCTCAACGGCCTCCTCAAGCCAAGCAATGGAGAAGTAAGAATATTCGGAAAGAATACCAGAGATTCATCAGTTGCACAGCTTTCAAGAAAGGTAGGTCTTGTATTTCAGAATTCTGACCATCAGCTATTCAGCGAAAGTGTGAAGACTGAAATAGCTTTCGGCCTCAGGAACTTTGGATTTTCAGAGGGCGAAATTGAATCAAGGATTGAGGAGGTAGTGAATTACTATGGATTGGCAGATATGCTGAACAGGGCTCCCATGACATTGTCAGGGGGAGAAAAGAAGAGACTCTGCATAGCAACTGTCATGGCCTGGGAGCCCAGTATACTTGCGCTGGATGAGCCAACTGTAGGACAAGACTACATGAACAAAATTAAACTGAGGGATGTTGTAAAGTCGCTTCTCAGCAAGGGAAGAACAGTGCTGATAGTCTCACATGACCTGGAATTCCTTTGGCCTTTCAAGCCGAGGACTGTAGTAATGGGAATGGGTAAGATATTGGCAGATGCTCCTGCTGAAAGGATATATCTTGATTCTGAATTGCTTGACAGAGCTGGACTGAGGCAGCCTCAGCTTGCTATGCTGGCAAAGGCTCTTGGAAGGGATAGACCTTTCTCAGATGCGGATGAAGCAACTGACTGGATAATAGGAGAGCATGCTAGTTATGAATTCAGGGGGTTAAAGTAAAGTAATGGCTCAAGTGCTTCTTGAAGGCCTTAAGTTCAGGTACCAGAGAAGCGTTATACATGACCTTGACCCTAGGGTGAAGCTACTTCTTACAGCTCTGCTCTTTGCCTTTTCTCTAATTGGCTATAACTTCTACCAGGAAGCGGTCACATTCTGTCTCATAGCTGTGCCAGCAATATTAGCCAGGGTTCTAAGAAGGATGATGAGGTTGATGGTCTTTGCTGTCCCTTTTTCACTGTTCATAATACTACTGAATATGTGGGGAGGAGGAACATTACTGCATTCTATAGTTATAGCTGTAAGATTTATAGAGATAGTTTCATCAACCTCTCTCTTCTTTGTTACGACTTCGCCTGACGAGCTTGAGTATGTGCTGAGGTGGTTCAGGTTTCCAAGGGATTTTGTCTTCGCGTTTGCAACCTCTATCAGGTTTGTTCCTGTAATGATGATAGACCTTAACCAGATTATTGATGCGCAGAAATCGAGGGGTCTTGAAATAGAGAAGGGTGGACCGATAAAGAGAATAAGGAATCTGGTTCCTGTGCTGGTACCTTTGATAGTTACAGCACTGGTCAGAAGTTCTGAATTAGCAGAAGCGATGGAGGCAAGGGGTTATGGTGCGGTAAAGAAACCCACTTCTTTATTTAACCTGAAACTTCAAAGCAATGACCTTATGGCTCTTAGCATAATATTGCCAGGCTCCGTAGCTCTTATATTGCTCTACCTCTACATGCTCTGAATGATAAAATAATATGATTATACCTCTGGGGGAATGGTTCAGACTTCCAAGGCTAGGAACTGACGGGTTCAAAAGAGTATTATCTGCAGGTGTAGAATATGATAGCAAGTCAGGGTTCAAGGTTAAGGAGAACGCGGACCTTGTTGCATTAAAGTCTGTACTTGCTTCCGAGCTGGGAGAAGATATCAATTTCTTCTTCAGATGCTTCTCCTGCGGTGTAAAGATGAGCTGCAGCGACTGCCCTTACAACATGCTTTGCTCAATAGAATACTGCAGAAAGTGCATCTGCAGCAGATGCATGAATCTAGGATATGATAATTATATCAAGGCTTGGAGAAAATATCTATCCTCCACTGGCTAGAGATACCAGATGGGGAAGCTCCTGCAGAATTATCTTTGTCCCAAGCCTCGCAGAATCTGGTGAGCCGGGAAGGCATGCAATGACTATGCCGTTCATACTTCCTAAAAGGGCTCTGCTCATGATGCTTGATGTGCCTATTCTCTTCCTGCTTTCAAGCCTAAAGTACTCGCCAAACCCTGGCAAAACTTTATCGAGAAGAGGCTGAATCGCTTCTATCGTCACATCAGTCTTGGCTATGCCTGTGCCTCCAGTAGTTATTATAAAGTCAATATGGTATCTTGCTGCTTCAAGCACCTTCAGCCTTATTGCAATTATGTCATCAGGCACAAGAGAACGATAGAATACTGTATGGCCATTTTTTCTCAGCTCACTGCAAATGATATCTCCAGATTCATCTTTAATTTTAATTCCTTCAATTCCATTGTAATACCTTGAAGTGCTGACGGTTATGACAGCGCCTTTAAGTCTCTGCCTCGCCTTTGATTTGTGCAGTTCATGAGGTTGAAGCTTCTTTTGTCTTCCTGACAACTTTTATCCCACTCAGCTCCGTATACGGATACTGTCCGTTTTCATCTTTTTCAACCTTCTTCACAACATCCCAGATTGTCAGAAGCGCTATAGCAACAGAGGTTAGAGCCTCCATCTCTACACCAGTCTTGGCATGTGATGAAATTTTGGCAGAGACCCTTACTCCATCATCCTCCACCTTTGCTTCCATTATAACTTCCTCCAGAGGAATGTTATGGCAAAGAGGAAGAAGCTCTGAAGTCTTCTTTGCGGCCATTATTCCAGCAAGCTTCGAAATTTCTATTGCATTACCCTTTTCCAGCTGGTTATTTCTTATCTTGTGCATCGTTTCAGGTTTTAATCTTATGAAGCCTTCAGCTATCGCTTCCCTCTTTATTACTTCTTTTGCAGAAATATCAACCATTCTTGTCATTGCTCTGTATTATGTTTAAACCCCCTTTTAAGCATGATATCAGGAAAAGGACTTTTTCTGCCTGCTAGTTGTATCTTCAAACATTCTCTTTATCGACCTTGTAACTCCATTGCTGAGGTCCAGTGAAAATATCCTTATCTTTCCGAACCTCTTTTCCACTACTATTCCATGCCTGAGTAAAAGTTGAAGATTTTTCTCAGCAGAGGTGTGCTGAATTCTGCATATTTTTGCAAGCCTTGTTATGTTGATTTCTTCAACAGCTGAAAGTGCAGCTAAAAGCCTGATCCTTCCCCTGGCACCAAGCACCTCTTCAAGTTCCTTCAAAAGGTTCTGTTCATTCAATTGAAGTCCTTTCTAGAATTTCCTGAGGATGAAAGGCAAGGCCTATCAAAGTAGTTTTACCTCTGTATCCTTTTCCTGACTGTGAGGTGACAAGGAATCCCTTGCCCCTCATCTTCTGGAGAGATTCCCAGAGCATGGTATGAGCATATGGCTGGATATTGTATTCCATGCAAAGGTTTCTGTATTCAGTTTCAAGCTCACCAGTTGTAACGAATGCTCTAGGCCCTTTAATAAGAAGAAGTGCAGCTGCTGTCAGTATTATCCTTTCATGCTCAGACAGGTATGAAAGTTCTTCCGAGCTTAGATGAGGGGGGAGGTTTTTCCTGGCTTTATGAACTTCGTCAACGCCTATAGCTTCGGAACTGCTTTCTAAGGCAGCAAGCGCAGACCTGTAAAGTAATTCTATGGCATACCTTGCATCGCCATAATCTCCTGCAAGAGATGCTATGAGCCTTGCTGCTTCATCATCAAGGGAATTCTCCTCCAAACCTTCTTCAGCCCTGCTCATCACTATTTTGTAAAGCTGCTCATCTGTATAGGAAGATAGGCTGATGGAAACCTTCTGCAGTGAGCTCCTTATACTTTCATCCACTTTCCACAGAAAACCAAGGTCTTTTGCAATTAAAAGTAAAGCAATAGGAGAATTTCCCCAGATTTCTCCAGATCTGAGAAGGCTGTAAACAATGTTTTCATCATCCTCAGCCAGCAGAGAGGAAATTTCATCCAGAACAAGAAACAGCTTTCCCTTTGCTGAAGTCAGATAATTTTGAATGTATTCAAGTATTTCCTGAAGTTCATAGCCCCTTGTGGGGAAATCCAGAGAAAGAGATTTGATTATTCTGCTTAAAACGAGTTGAGGCGTTCTGTCGAACATGCAGTTCACATATACGTGCTTTAACTGCAAACCATACATCCTGCTCATTTCTTCGAGATAAAGGCCCAACTTCTTTGATAGCATGGTTTTGCCGCTCCCTACAGGCCCAGTAAGGATACAAACAGGCGATATGTTGGGATTCCTGAGCAAAGAAGAAAAGATGTTTTGCAACTTCTTCAATTCTTCCTCGCGGCAAGGGTTTTGCAACGGTACATATTCTGGCATAAAGCAGAATTCATTCTTAATTATGCCACAACGCATTCCGGTCTTTTGGGAATCGATTGCATTTATAATTGTTGTTTTCAGAAGAAGATAACTGGGAAGGGGGAGAACTGAAAGTATTCTGGCATTCTTAACATTATATCTTTAATGAGTAAGTTAGCTTATTTCTAAATTTCATAAAGAAGCATGTTCATAATATTGACTTCATTCCCTATATACTTTCTTTCATCTGCACTCTTATGTACAGAATGTTCAAAACTGTGAATGTGACACCTAGGAACAATTTAACAGAATATCTAATGTTACTGATGAGCTGATTCAGATTGTTGACAGTATTTAAGATAGCCGGATAGGCTGGGCTGATAAAATTAAGCATGAAAAAGTTATTTACTATCAGGTAGATTGTTGCTACAAGGGTCATATAGTACATCAATCTCTTCCTATTGGTGTTCCAAATAGTGACGTCTAACAGCATAAATAGCAACAAATAAAGAAAATATTGTTCGTTCACTTGGCTCTTAAAGATAAAGAATACTAAGGTGAGCATTATACAAGATTGCACCAAGCCGTAGTCGCTGTCGAAACCAAACCTTTTGTATGCAAAATAAGCCGAAATTATGAGGGCTGGTATCCAAAACAGGCCTAAGACTATCGATAACGTGGAATCAATACCGTGAAGTAGATTTAGGCTTCCCATTATATAGTACAATTCCCAAATCGACATTGACTCCCCTTCTTTAGTTATAGTCGACCCAAGTGTCCTTGATACTATTGCAAATGGCCAGCCCGTAAGGTATATGATGAAAAGAGAAACTAAAGAAGGCAAGGATATAGATAGCAGAATCCTTCCTATTTTCAAAGAAGACATGGGAATCGTATAAATTACAGGAATCGACTTGACAAAAATAGACACCCCATTCCAAAAGCTCCTTCTCATACCTTTGGAGAGCAGAGAAAGCATCACAAACAGAAGTGCAATGGGATCAAACATCCCCCAAATTGCAGATATTATCACACTGAAAGGAACGAAAAGCCAGAACTTCATAACTCTAGCTGCAGCTGCAGAATTTATCTTTGAGCAATATTTGTAAAGAAGGTAGGCTACAAGCAAGTCGCTTATAATTATAGGTTGTTTCAACAGGAAATAGTATAGAAACCTGTTTTGGATTCCTATTGCAGAATAGAGATAATAAATGGAAGATGTGATAAAAGGCCAAAAAGGCAAATAAGCAATTGTAGCTCCTGCAGAGGAAGAGAAGATATTCGAAAATGATAATCCAGGAGCCGGCGGTAAAAATCCATAGGGGTTGTATAGATGAGTTGTGTAGTATCCAAGCCTGACCCATAATTCAAAGTCGAATGGATGACCAGTCCAGAATGAGAAGGCTTCTCTTAATGCTAGGCCCATGAAAATAATTCTGTAACTCGGACGGGGCGTAACCGTCAAATGCAGACGACAGTGAAAAAGAAGGTAGTTTCTAAACTTATATGAGAGTAAGGTATGGAGTTACGAATAAATTGTTCCATCTAACAAAAGAAAATTGGCAGGCTTTGGGCAACGAGCCCTTAAAAAGAGGGCTTTTTGCAAACACTTCTTTTGCAATGATATTTGATACAATCTTTCGGTACTTTTAATTTCAATCGTTATTTAAACAACTAATGCTTATACGTTAAGCGACCTATATATATTGCAAAGATTATCGCTAACATAATAAACAGTATGATTGTAGAGAGAAGAATCAAGCTGCTTTGGGACTGGGTTGATGGATAGATGTACAATTCTGCTGTCTTGTTGTAGACATGGCCAACCTTATCCAAGACTTGAACTTCTACAATCTTCACTCCTTGACTACTGAAAGAGTAAGTCGGGGACAAAAGAGATGAAGTGTCTTTACCTTCAAACTTCCAGAGATAGCTAGCAGCTGGAACTGGGTCACCGGAAATGTTGACAAAGAATTTAATCTCTTGACCAGCTTTCGGTTTACTTGGAATCCAATTCACCGATAAATTAGCTGCAAACGATATTCGCATCACTAGGGTGTCTGAATAGGCTCTATCGTTGTAAGCTCCTCCGTAAATTAACATAACTCTATCCTTGTCGTCATATGCGAACGAGCTTGCAAACCTTGCAGGCAAAATTACTGCCCCCTCTAGCAAAAACCAGCTATTGGTATTAAGGTTGTAGAGCCACGTATCCCCCAAAGCTATACCGTCACCGTACCCGCCTTGCATAATGAATACATTGTCGTTTGGGTCATACACAAATGCAGAGTAATCTCTTTTAGAAGGAGAGCTTGTGGGATTCATGCTCCTCCAAGTATTATTACCAGGAAAGAAAGCCAGTAAATCATTATAATGATTGTAAGGCTCGTCAGAGTTCAAATTGTTGTTTCCTCCAAAGAGCAAGAATAAGTTTGCTGCTGTATCATATGCCATCCTGGAGTCAGCCAGCGGAGGAGGGTTAAATGTACCCGATAAGTTGAGTCTCTTCCAAGTCAAAGTAGACGTATTGAATTCCCATGTATCGTTAAAGTAAGTCCCATTGTATCCACCATAGAGTAAAACTATGCCATCTTTAGGGTCGAAGGCTGCCCCTGAGTCAGACCTTGGTTCAGGATGTACACTCTCATTCAGTTCTACCCAGGTATCATTACTTGTGTAGAATAGCCATGTATCCGAATACCTGCCAACCACCCCCAAAGAACTGTTGTACCAGCCACCAAACATAAGAATGAAACTTTTTGAGTCGTTTTGGTAGCATACACAAACCAACGACTCGTCTGCTCTGGAGCCTGGCTGGTTTCCTTGGGTATGAATCTTTTGCCATATCATTGTAGATACGTTAAGAACCCACATATAACCAAGCGTTGAGTAAATGCTTTGACCTCCGAACATGTATATGTTATTGTTTGCAGGATCGTATACCATCTGCTGTCCGGCCAGTGGAGGAGGTCCGTTCTGCTCAGTTACGTTGTACCAGATGAACTGGGGAAGCTGACTGAACTGTTCGAAGGCTCTTGTTTTATCCTGTTGGAATAATTGTGTCGAAGAAAGTAGTAAAAGGGATAAAGTTGCTAGGGTGAACAAACTTCTCCTAAGGCGATAACGCTTATACCTTACCACCATTTCTCTTTATCATCCTGATTTCTGGAATACGAAGAGAGTCTGGTCACCCAGTAAATTCATCAAAGGGATTTCAGAAATAAAGGAGTCAAGCTTTTCTGCTATCCGAGCAATTGGCCCCAACTTTACGAAATATTCGCTCAGGTATGCTGGAGGGATGATAGCAGGGAGTGCAATTATTCTTCTTACTTCAAACCAGGGCTTAAAGAATCTTGCAAATTCTTCAGGCTTGTAATAGAAGGCAGGTATATCTTTGCCTCCTACAGAGACCATCATTGGTTGTTTCTTTCTTGGCGTGCATTTGTCAAACTGAAAAGCAAACAAGTGGCTCAACATCTCGGATGCGCATACGGAATTTCTTATGGAACAAATAAAGTAACCGTTTGGCTTTATCAGCCCGCTGAGAGACTTAGGGAACAAATTTATCTTAAGCTCGCAATTTAGAGCTCCGTTGAGAGAGTATGCCAAGTCGAATTTATCCATTAGAAATAAATTTGCAAGCTCAGCAATCCCTGAAGCTGCAACCCTGATAGGAACAATCTTATCCTGCAATGACCTACCTTTAATCTTCAGATTCAACAATTCTATCATTTTGCAGGATATGTCTGTGGCGACTATCTTTTTTACGTGGCTAACTATTTTGATTGCCTCTTCTCCTGTACCGCAACCTATCTCCAAAAGTATAGAATTTCTGTTGACATATTTGAGAATCAAATCAATTGACCTTTTCCTTATCCATCTGTTTATTCTGTTCGAATCTATTGTAAAATCGTACTCTTCACTTGCGGAATCAAAGGCTTCAGAAATTCCACGATAGTAGTTATTATTGTACTTCTTCCATTCGTCAAAGTCAGTACTGGCTTCAAATTCTCCCTTTGACGAGATTATTTTACCAATTATTTTCAGCTTCAGACAGGATTTAGAATTGCTATACCACGAAGATACAACATGACTTCCATACTTTTTTAAGAAAAGTGCAAGAGCATACTCTTTGTCTCCTTTTGCTACTTCGGCCTCGTAGACGTAGTTCCCTATCTTTACTTTAACACGTTTCAGATATATGGAATTCAATAGCCAGTCGCTTCTTTCACTAGCTGAAAGAAGGTAGACGAAACCGTCCTTGGCAGCAAACCTCAATCTAACTATATGAGGAAGATTAGTCCTTCTTCCACGAGTAATAAGCTTTAGAGTTTCAGAAGTATGTGTTTGATGAATTTCTTCCAAAATTATTCACCAGTCTTTTTAAGATAGAACCTTTTGAGAGTTACATAGAAAGCTGATTCGTACATCAAATGGTCTATTCCTGATTTGACTTCGAATATTGCAGATTGCATCCCTTTTTTAGCGAGCTGCCTGTTTAAAATACCTGATTTCAATTTGATATATCTGCTCAGGAGTATATAAACCAAAGCATTCAGGAAACGTAGCCCAATTTTTGTCTCTTTTCCGTTTGTTAATTCATCAATTCCAAGCTCCTTTAGTTTTGAACTGTATTCACGCGAAAAAAACCTTTCCATCCATCTTGACTTTTGCAAGAGCGTGGCATAGTTGTTTTTTCCTATGAGTACCTTCGTTGCTAGGGCATCTCTAGCATAGAGGCTATCCTTAGGAATAGTGTAGCTTCTTAATGCATATACTTCATCCATTACACAGCTTATACAGATAGGAGGATAGTTCTTTCTTATCCATCTGAATATTCTTGCATATATTAAAGCTTTAAAAATAAAAAGCCACATGGCATCTCTTTTCGAAATACAGAAAATATCTATGTCATCGTTCCAAGAAGCAGAAAGATACGAAGTTGACCCGCTTACAGCAAATACCTTGACAAAATTAGATTTACAATATCTTGAGAAATTATCTGCTATCTTAAGATTAATCATAGCTCTTATCCTATTACTGCTGCCATCCAGATTGTTATTTCTTATGATATAGCCGTCAACGATTGAGAAGTTTGAATTGAAGTAAGGAGTGGAAACAAGCAAAGAGCTTAGTCCTAACTTGGGGAAAAAACGCTGTACTTCCTCAACTGATACTCTTTTTTGATTAGATGATATAAGTTCGTAGATCAGAATTATTCTTTGAACTTCTTTTTCGTTCAATTCTTTAGTCTTCATATCTCCTCCACACGTAATGCCTATCAGTATGAAATGTAGCATCCAATACTGCCAAAGTGTATGAAAACAATTCTTCTATTACAGCAGGGAAGAGTGAAATAATCAGCTTGGGTCTTCCTTTGATTATCCTAGATATTATTTTTAGCATAACAGTGGGCCTCGAGAAGGCAAGGGATTCTACCGTGGTAGGAGGCATGCCCAATCTTCTCCAGACTTGTATATGTCCATAGGATATTCTCCTTCTTTGTCTTATTAAATCGCCAAGCCTTTTAGGAGCTCGTACCTTAACGTAGGATTTCGGGCTGTAACTGACCCGATACCCGTTTGCAGATGCCCAGCAAGAAAGGTATGCTCCGTCATTTACTGTACCTTCCGGCAGGATTGGAGCCAAGTCCTTTCTTATAGCCATAAGTTCGTCGCAGCTATGTCTGTTGCTCCCCTCTTCGCTCAGTAACTTTAGAGCTTCGTTATGGGCACTCCACATCAATGCAACTATACCGCTAGCAATCCCTCCGTTGTAATCGACTAACGGCACGCCAGATACTACAGCCAGCTTATCGTCTGAATAGAGCTTTTCCAGGAGCCTGTTTATAGAATCTCCTACCGGGAGTGCATCGCCGTTCACAAGGACCAAATATTTAGTCGAGCATGTCTGCAAAATGCGATTAATAGCCTCATACTTTCCTTTTCTTTCGCTTTCGAGTATTATTCTGAACCTCTTATCTTCTTTTAGACTTTGTAAAATCTTCATTGAGCTTGGAGATGGCTTACTGGCTATAATTATCACCTCCTCGGGGTTCAAAGAACTGTTTTTGATATGGTCTCTAATGTGAGCTATTAGCTCATGCAGGTAAGCGTCTCTGCCAGAAGTACATATTCCTATGGTATAGCTCTTGTTCTTTTCATCTGCTCTGGGCTGATGTGCAAGCATGTCTGATGCTACCGCATTGTGACATGAGCATAAAGATATAGTCTTCTCCGTTTTGTCATCTGCAACGTTTTAAAGAATACTCTTATACAAAAGCAAAGTCGCCTCAGCAATCTTATCCCATGAGTAAGCTTTCACTCCTTCTAAAGCAATTTCTGAATATTTTCTGAACTTGCTTCTATCAAGCAGTATCTGTTGCATACCATCAGCCAAACAATAAGGGTCTTCCGGTTTTACAAGCATTCCTAATCTTCCTCCGCTTAACAGCTCTGGTATCCCTCCCACTGCTGATGCCACAACAGGAGTTCCAAGCGCCATCGCTTCTAGAATGACTATACCAAATGGTTCTATCCTTGATGGAAGTACAAGCAACGTTGAATCTGAAATAAGCTTCAGTAGCGAAGCTCTCTTGAGCGTTCCAAGAATGACCATATTGCTAAGAACATCGTATTGCCGAGCCAATCTGAATAACTTTGCATATGATGAACCAACTTCTGGACCAGCAAGATACAGCTTTGCTTTGATATGCCGTTGATGCACCAGGATGGATAATGCCTGCAAAAGAATATCCAGTCCTTTATGTTGAATATCCATTCTGCCAGCAAATACAATTGTATCGGGCAGATGCATTGCATTATTTCTAAATTTCTCCATTTCATTAAGGTTCACCCCGTTCGGAATTACAGTGACCTTGCTCTCTTCAACCCCCAGCCGAAGCAGATAATTCTTTTCGTGTCGGGAAACTGCTATTATAGCGTCAGCATTTTGTATTGTCAATCTCCGCACAATTAAGTCAAAAATTCTTTTCGATAAATGCTGCCTCCCTGCATCAGAATGTGTTGTAATAATGAAAGGCTTCCTCTTTGACTTTGCAACCCACCAGAGAAAAGTAGGAAATCGACCAAAGCCGTGTGCGTGTATAATATCCCCGTTTAATTCATTCAGCATACCGGGAGAGACGAGTCCGAGACCCTGGGGGAGCGGCAGTATTCGAAACCCTCTTTTTGTCTTTACAGACATGGTGTCTTTGGGCCTGCGGATGTAAAGCAATGGATTCACAGAATAAATATCAGAAGTGATTACTTCGGTCTCGATTCCCTTTTGATTAAGCACTTTGCACAGGTTAAATATGTGCGATTCTACGCCTCCAATTGCGGGGATATACCGGTCTGTGAGATGGACCACCTTCAAATTCTTTTCTCAAAACAAGGTTAAATATTGGTAAGATATATTTGCTTTAATCTTTGAAAGATGACCTTGTATCAGTAGTTATTCCAACCCATAATAGGATGAATATGCTGAAAGCCTTGCTAGACAGTTTAAAGGAGCACTGCGATAAATTAATTCACGAAGTAGTGGTAGTTGACGATTCTACAATTTCCGCAAACTTTCCTAGAATAGAGGAGTTAAAGATAATTTATGTCAAGCTAAATGATAGAGTTTTGATCAGCAAGGCCAAGAATATAGGCTGGAAGAGGACAAGCTGCAATTACGTTTGGTTTATCGACGATGATAATATAGTTGATAATTCAACTCTACGCCCAATGCTGGAGATACTTCAAAACAGAGCTGATATAGCGGCTCTGATGCCTGCTGTACTGTATAAAAGGAAGCCTGAACTTGTTTGGGTTTATGCCACACCCCTAAGAAAAGATAGATGGGGTCACATTTTGCTCGGCAGAAATGAAGTTAGGAACCCTTTATTTGAAAATAGATTATTGAACACAGATGCGCTACCCAATTCCTGCCTTGTTAGGCGAAGTGTATTAGAACAGACAGGTGGGTTCAACGAAGGTTTGGCTGTCAACAGTTCTTCCGAGTTTTGTTTAAGAATTAAACAGAAAGGATACAAAGTGTTTGCATGCACTTCAAGCTTCATATTTCATGATGTAGAACCCCCAGGCTATCTAGGATGGTGGGCTTCGCATGGAGCTGCTGACCCAGTCAGGGTAAAAAGCGAAGTAAAAGACTGGTTTCAACTTATGAGAATCCTTCACGCAAATGAAAGATTTTTCACCCTCAAGGCAGTTGTAAGGGCTTCCGGGTTCTTAGCACCGAATTTTTTGGCCTACGTAATCAGAGGTAGGAAAAAAAGAAAGATGTTGCTAAAAAATCAATTCTATGGTTTTATTAATGGGCTGAGAAATGTCAATAAATAGTTTTATGATATTGAACCAGAAGCTTCTAATTGTCACCAACTTGCCATGAAATTTATTAAGAGGTTCTTCAGGATAATTTGTAAAGGTTTATTCTATAAATCAAAAGTTTTACCAGGACTATGAATCAATGCAATCTGAACGATACTTTGTTAAATGGAAAAATGCAAATACAATAACAGTCTTCCCATTAATTCAACAGTATGTCAGACGTTGGGGCTAAGATTGTGTTTAAACAGCTTTGATGATGACAAAAATTAGAGCACGCTAAAATATATTAGGAGGAACAGTCAGACATGATTAAAGGAAACAAATAAAAATGGTTTTTGACTTTAGGTAGACGAAATGAATTTTTAGTCTATTTGTTACCAGTAATGCAAGATCCATGAAGCGTCCTTCTTATGCCTTATGTATAATAAATTACAACAACGTATTGACAATACATAAATTTTTTGATAGTGTTTTGAACCGAATTGATAAAAAAGATTTTGAAATAATTGTAGTAGACAGCTATAGCTCTGATGGCTCGTTTGAGCTTCTGGAAGAAATGTACAAATCAGGAAAGATAGATATCTTGGCAAGGATACGTTGTAGTCGAGGGCTTGGAAGGCAGATTGCATATTTGCTTTCAAAAGCAGAGTATATAATTGCCAACATAGACACTGACGTAATATACAACGATAAGATTGTGGATATACTTGCGGATTATCAAAAGCGTCGAGCTAATTTTCTTTATGCAGTTTACGGTGCTATGGTCCTTCCAAGATGCTTGGTGGAAAGGCTGGGTGGTTGGAGGGACCTAGATAGACATGAAGACTCGGACCTTTGTGCAAGGGCCTTTGCTGCAGGCTGTTACATGCATGATATGCGTATTAACGTTGTAGACAAGCATTTAAGAAAGAAGCAACATATATTGAAGAAATTTATAGAGAATTACAGAGACTTCAGAGACTGGTTCAGAATTGGCATGAAAATACATGAATTACCTGGTGGAGTACATATAATCATAAAGCCCTCTGTAATTCTAGCATTTCTTACCTACAGATTGTACAAAAGATATTCAAATCCAAAATTCGATAAATGGCTCAGGATATGGAGAAATAGAGAAGTGTTCTCGCTCATAATAAATTGCAGTTAATTTAAGGGGAGATTGATTTTCAAACCTTTTGGAATCGATGTTAAACACTGTCAAATTAATTGCAAACATCTCCTTTATCAAAAATGCTTGAACTAATAATAGTCTCAGTAAAATATAGAAGAATGTATCGTTATGGAATTATCCATAATTAAATGTCGATAATGTGACTAGTGATGAAGGAAGACTTGTGTCAACGGAAGAGAAGAGAACCGTAGTCTGGTACTATAAGCCAATAGATGAAGCTGTTCAATATCTTAAGGATATCCGGAAATAGATAAGGTATCTGCTACAAGTAGCTTACAGAGACGCCACAAATAATGAAAGGCACAGAATTCAATCCCCTATACAGCTTAGGAGAAAAACCAGAGATTGTTTCTACTTTAGATATAATTATGCAAGGAATCATATCAACCGAGTATGCAAAGCAGCTGTTTCTGATCTATGATTAGGCTTAGTTTGTTACAGTTTCCATTAATCCGTTTGACTAGCTACATATTATAGAGTGGTTTTATGAAAACACTTCATTAAAAATATTTGTTCTGTTGTACAGCTAAAAAGGGATATTATGGTAAATTCGAATTCGAATGACTTTACATCTTCCTTCTTGCAGAGGTTCGCTTCCTTTGTTCAAATCTTGTACTGATAATGTATATGATCGATGCAACAATAATAGCGATTGTAGCTATGTCAAGAGTCGGAACAAGGTATTGGTCTGGAGTGTTTATTAGCGAGCCAGACCTCTTGTATTCAAGGTGTTCGAGCGGGATTTGCAGCGGTACAGGATAGCTCTTATAGGAATACGGCCCAGTTGAATTCAAAATAAGTGGAGGCCTTGGCTGTGTATTGAAATAAAAGAGGTCCAAAGGTAGGTTTGCTTGAGCAACTGCAGAGTTCAACGGGTTGAGTATCCAGTTATACTCTATGTAATGCAATATGGAAAGATGCGAAAGAAGTGTCTCTGAGACGTAATTTTCTTTCGCATAAGGGGAGATTACGATTAAAGGTAATCTCTGGCCACGGACATCTGCTAACCTAGTAGGTACGTCTATTATTACTTTAGCATCAGGTGAATAGCTTACTCTGTACCCCTTTATAGTTGCAAGCCCAGCTAGATAGGCCCCATCGTTTATTGTTCCAGGAGGAAGTTTGGCAAGATAACTTGGTCTTACCACCATCATTTCATCGCAGCTATGGTTATTTGCACCTTCTCTGCTCATTCTTACTAAAACCTCATTGTGTGATTACCACATAAGCCTGAGAATGTCAGATGCAATGCTCTCTCCTGTAAAAATCACTGGATATGATGATACCACCGCAAGCCTATCATCTTTGCTTAAAGTTTCTAAAAGATTGTCTATCGCATCTGGAAATGGCATGGCGTCGCCGTTGAGAAGCAAGAGTATTTTTCCAGTAGGCTGTAAAAGCTCAAATACTCTGTTTATGGCGCTGCTCTTTCCTTTCTGGCTCGATGATAACGTTGAATCGACCGTCTTTAGACGCAATATCCTCAATCAGTCTTAACGCTTCATTCGAAGGGGAACTTGCCACAACTATTCATCTTCTCATTCTCCATCTTCTTTCATAGTTGCTAAGCATGTTCAGCACTCTGTCCAGATACTTATCATTGCCAGAAGTTATAACAGCAGTAACAAAATAGTCAACGCTTGATTGCATGTCTTCGATGCTTCCTTCTGCAAAATGTGGCAAATTGGATTCCTCCCATTTACTTTAGGTAATTTGGCCGTGGCTGATTAATAAGCTATCTGTGATATTGGTGTATTCAAGTTTCATTTAAGTTCACATCCATATTCCTAATTAGTTTGATAATGTAACGATTTCGCGCGCGTCACGAGTTACGTAAACCACAACAAGCAACTATTCTTGTGAAATAATCCATGTATTTTTCATTCAAATAATATTACGACTTAAATTATTGCTTCATATCATTCTTGAACCAGTATCCTTCACGTAAATACGAGAAGGAAGCTGCGAAGCAGTGTCTATTGCTCAAGATTTTCAATGCCATCTTTCTATACAGATGGGCGGCAGCCATATATCCCAACAGGCGCCTGTATGCCCTGCGTTCCAAATCTTTGCTCCTGAATGTACACAGTTTGATATACTTCTCTAGTATTTTGACATGTGAAAGATAACTTTCATGACTTGCTTCCGTTGAAGTACTTCTAATTCCTATCCTATAACCATAAATGGGTTTTTTCACTATTGCAAATGGAAATTTAAGTGCTAGCCTGTATAACATCTCTAGGTCTTCTGCAACTTTAAGGTGTTCGTCGTAATAACCTACTGTTTCAAAGTCCCTTTTGGGGATAAGTAAAGCCGAATTCACTATGGACCTTGAGGCAAGCAAATAGTCCAAGATCATTCCTTCTGCTTGAGGAGCACCACGAGGGAAATGTGATTGCGTCTCAACCTTGCCATTTCTTATACTGAACCAATCAGAGTAAATAATTGCTTGCTGGTCACCAAAGTCTCTGTACCTGGCGACCTGAAGAGAAAGTTTATCAGGCGTGTAGATATCATCAGAATCTAGAAATGCGACAAGCTCTCCCTTGGCTTTCCTGATTCCAATATTTCTTGCCTTGCTGACACCAACCCTTTGCGCCAAGTATATTTTACTTATTCTACCATCTTGAAACTTATCTATAACATTACGTGAATTATCTGTCGAATTATCATCTACTATTATCAACTCCCAGTCTTCGAACTCTTGAGACAGTACACTTTCTATTGCTTGAGCTATATATTCTTCTTTGTTGAAATTAGGCATTATAACGCTGACTCTAATCGTGAACACCAATCTAACGCTGATAGCTTAAAATCTTTGCGCCTGACCAATATGCATAGAATCTATGCATTGAAGGTAACAAAATTTACTTGTCTCTTTTTTCTAGGATTTCTCTTCAGATTTCCAAATCTTAGACTTACTAAGAATACGACAAGTGCAATCATCAATGCTATTACGCTAACCTCATAATTAGGTACCAAATACTGTTCAGGACTAGTTACAAGTGAACCTTTCCTCTGATAGGCGAGCTGGCTTAACGGAACCTGCAAAGGTATAGGGTATCTGGTGTAGGAATAGATGCCACTTGCTTCAAGAATTATTGGGCTTCTAGGCTGACCTTCAAAGTAGAAAAAGTCCAAGGGAAGATTGGATTGACTAACTGCCGAATTTAGTGGTTTGAGGTTCCAGTTATATTCGATGAAATGAGTTATTGAAAGATGTGAAAGTAGAGTTTCTGACACATAGTTCTCTTTTGCATACGGCGAAATTATAATGAAAGGAACCCTCTGTCCGAATGAAAGCAAAGGATAGGTGAAACCATGGTCTGTGCTCATTATCTGGGGAGGCTGAACATGGTCATAGTAGCCTCCGCCTTCGTCCCATGTCAGAAATATAGCTGAACTGTTCCAGTAGCTGCTCTTCATAAGTGCGTTAACAATAGAAACTACCCAAAGTTCGCCCTCTGTTACATTATAGGGGGGGTGCTCATCAAAAGCTCTCGTACCTATAGATGATACAAAGCTGACAGAGGGGAGATTCTCGCCAGCCCCGAGGTAGTTTATAAGTGAGGATACGTTTTGAATTTTATCTATTGTTCTTAATCTGGATATATAGTTTAATGGGTATACACTAGATGAGTCTTTAAAACCTTGCAAGTATTCAAAATAACCCCAGCTTATACCGGCAGAATCAAGCTGGTAGAAGATTGTATCGGTATAGTTCACGAAAGGAGGTGGTCCATAGTCTCCCGAAACCAC
>Ga0209012_1001027_pt1 | contig 32127 bp, 22 predicted proteins | sample RS3BMetagenome_FD_184735 | JGI IMG/M metagenome (GOLD analysis project Ga0209012, IMG submission 184735) | Ferric oxide microbial mat and aquatic microbial communities from Rainbow Spring, Yellowstone National Park, USA - RS3B (SPAdes) (version 3) ...
CTAAGTAGGAACGCAGAATAAATCATGCGGCCTTGTTCCCCACTACATCATCATGATCAAACATGAATCCCATTTTATCGCGGCGGCCATTGACGCGTCCGACACCGCGGTGGAATGCGTCCGTCAAATCATTGATGTTTCGGAACAGCACATTGGCCAGCACGGTTCGTTTGAGATGGCCCCAAAGCCGCTCGATCAAGTTCAGACTCGGGCAGTACGGCGGTAGCCAGTAAATCTCGACCTGATCGCGGTGCGCCGCCAGCCATTCGTACACCGATTTGGTATGGTGAAAGCGTCCGTTGTCGCACACCAAGCGAATTTTTCTCCCAGCATAGGCCTTCACGAGAAACATAAGGAATGCCAGAAAGTTCACGCCGCTCTTGGTGGCGGCGACCGTGTGAGTAATCTTGCCGGTGACGTAGTCCACACCGCCGTAGACCACCTGTTTTTCATTTTTTCCCGGTGCCGGTACTTGCGGTTGGCTGCCCACCTTGGCCCAGGTGCGAGCCAGCACGGGGTGCAAATGAATTTCCACCTCATCCTGAAAGATCAGGGCTTCAGCGGCGTTCTTCCGCAGCGCTTTTTTTTTAAGCCCTGTAATTGCTTTTGAGCCTTGCGATACGCCTTCTCGTCGCGTTTGCCTTTCATCGTGTGCTTGGGACGCTGTAAGGAGAATCCTTCCCGATGCAGCAGACGCCGCAACTGATCGTCGCTGAAATGTATCCCCGTGGTTTTGGCCAGGTGCGCGGCTAATCGCACCACCGACCAATTCGAGAATCCATATCCCAAGGTCAACGGATTGATTTGTATGCACTGCGCCATCGCCTTAAGGAATTCCGAAGTCGCGCGGCTGGGGCGTCCGGGCGGCTTGATTGGAGTTAGGGCTGACACGCCGCCACGGCGATACAGTCGCCGCACACGCAACACGGTGTCCCGGCTGCAGCCAATGCGCTCGCAAATGCATGCCACCGGATCGCGTGAATGCGACATCAGAATAATCAGACAATTGCGAAATACGTCGGCGGACGAAGTGGAGAACCGCATCTGATCCAGTTCGTTCCATCGCTCGTCCGTGAGCTTCAGGCCGTGGCCCATAGTAACCTCCCGGCGGCTCCGCCGCCGACAGTATTATCCACAACGGTTTAAATATTGCAATCATTCTGCGTTCCTACTTAGAAGAAAAGTACACGTTCTCCGCGGCCCCAAGCCGCGGAGCGGATTGAAACCCAATAAAGAGAAAAAAAAACCGGTTAGAACGCGTTCTCCGCGGCCCCAAGCCGCGGAGCGGATTGAAACTCCATCTCTCGCTTGGATTTTTTTCCACGTGGGTGTTCTCCGCGGCCCCAAGCCGCGGAGCGGATTGAAACAACTCCGGGATTCCTACGTGCCATTCGAGCACGCGGTTCTCCGCGGCCCCAAGCCGCGGAGCGGATTGAAACTGGGATCAAGTATCCTACCGTCCGCTTGTGTTGTGTTCTCCGCGGCCCCAAGCCGCGGAGCGGATTGAAACGTTAGTATGTATGCCTTAGCGACCGCTTTTCGTGCGTTCTCCGCGGCCCCAAGCCGCGGAGCGGATTGAAACAACTAGAAGAAAAGTACACGCAAGATATTGGCCAGTTCTCCGCGGCCCCAAGCCGCGGAGCGGATTGAAACTTGCTCATTATGGTAAACGCAACAAGCGCTCCCAAGTTCTCCGCGGCCCCAAGCCGCGGAGCGGATTGAAACTCCCGCCTGGGTTTACCCCTTAGCTTATATAGGTTCTCCGCGGCCCCAAGCCGCGGAGCGGATTGAAACTCCACGTCGGCCTAACTTGACCGCTGCAGAGTGGTTCTCCGCGGCCCCAAGCCGCGGAGCGGATTGAAACTGCAACATCGATTGATAACTGCCGGAGGCGAGAGGTTCTCCGCGGCCCCAAGCCGCGGAGCGGATTGAAACAATATGCGGAGAAGCGATTGTCTGGTGTGGATGAGTTCTCCGCGGCCCCAAGCCGCGGAGCGGATTGAAACCTCCAAGACCCTGATGTGATAGCCGAGCTAATGTGTTCTCCGCGGCCCCAAGCCGCGGAGCGGATTGAAACACGTAATGAAAAGCTTTTCAAAATCATTACCCCGGAAGTTCTCCGCGGCCCCAAGCCGCGGAGCGGATTGAAACCGCAGGGGCGGTATCATTTACCACAGCCATTAGGGTTCTCCGCGGCCCCAAGCCGCGGAGCGGATTGAAACAGAGCAGGCCAACCCTGGCCGACTAACGGCCTACGTTCTCCGCGGCCCCAAGCCGCGGAGCGGATTGAAACAAACTGAATCGGCCAATTTTTCCACCGTGGTGCTGTTCTCCGCGGCCCCAAGCCGCGGAGCGGATTGAAACTCTACCAACCCGTTGTCCGATACTGGACGGGGGAGGGTTCTCCGCGGCCCCAAGCCGCGGAGCGGATTGAAACGAAATATGCACCTATAGGCAAGCCCGCTGCGCCCCGTTCTTTGGGGTTCCAAGCGGCGGGGCGGAATGAAACCTTTCAAGAAGCAGGAATCCAGAAGAAAGTTCGCGGTGTCTCATGCTTCTTTCCAACCTGGCAAAATTGGACTACTATTATTGCTTCGTGGTTTGTTTATTTGGTGGATAATGCCCTACGAAACATTACGAGATTTTCTCACTGAACTCGACAAGATGGGGGAGTTGCGGAAAATTTCCGCTCCGGTCGATCCGGTACTGGAAGTGGCGGAAATTACGGACCGGGTCAGCAAAGCGCCCACACGCGATGGGGATTATCCCGCCGCAATCGCACCGTTTGCCGCTAAAGCGCCAAAACATGGTACCGCGGCGGTTAATCAGGCTTTGCTTTTTGAGCAGGTCAAAGGTTCCGACTTTCCTCTGGCCATTAATACCTTCGGGTCCTACCAGCGCATCCACGCCGCCCTGGGATGTGACAGTCTCGACGCCCTGGCGCAGCGCATTGCGGATTTAACGCAGCCGCAGTTGCCGGTACGGTTTATGGACAAAATGAAAAAAGGCCTGGATCTTCTGAAGTTGGCGGGCTACGGCCCAAAAGTCCGCGCTGGTCCGGGATTGTGCCAGGAAGTGGTGCATACAGATGATGCGGATATTACGCGCGTGCCTGTGATTCAATGCTGGCCCAAAGATGGTGGAAAATATATTACATTGGGGCAGGTGGTTACCAAGCATCCGGAAACCGGTGTGCGCAATCTCGGCATGTACCGGGTGCAGATATTTGATAAAAAACTGACCGCCATGCACTGGCATACACACCATGACGGCGCGCGACATTTTCGAGCGTGGGCCAAACTTGGCAAGCCCTGCCCGCTGGCTATTACCCTCGGCGGCGAAAGCGTTTTGCCGTATGCCGCGACGGCACCGTTGCCGCCGGGAATTGATGAACATATTTTCGCGGGTTTCCTCCTGGGCCGCGGGCTGGAACTGGTGCCGTGTAAAACGGTTCCGCTGGAAGTTCCGGCCAATTGTGAATTTGTTATCGAAGGATATGTGGATCCGAATCAAACGGTTCTCGAAGGGCCGTTTGGTGATCACACCGGGTTTTATTCTCTGGCGGATCAGTATCCGGTATTTAATATCACCGCCATTACCCATCGGCGCAATCCCATTTATCCCACCACCATCGTCGGCAAACCGCCGCAGGAAGATTATTATCTCGGCAAAGCCACGGAGCGGGTCTTTCTGCCGTTGCTGAAAATCATTGTGCCGGATGTCATTGATTATGATTTGCCGATGTTCGGTGCGTTTCATAATTGCGCGTTTATTAAAATCCGCAAGGAATATGCGTATCATGCCCGCAAGGTGATCCACGCGATATGGGGCGCCGGACAGATGGCCTGGACGAAAATGGTTATTGTGGTTGATGAGCATGTGGATGTGCATAATCAGGATGATGTGCTGTTTCACCTCGCGGCGAATGTGGATCCACGGCGTGATACATTCATAACCGAGGGGCCGCTGGATATTCTGGATCATGCCGCTCCGGCCATGGGCGCTGGAAGCAAAATGGGCATTGATGCCACACGCAAGTGGCCCGGCGAAGGCACCGTGCGGGATTGGCCGGATGAAATTGAAATGGATGAAACAACCGTAAAAACAGTAACCCAGCGTTGGAAGGAATATGGATTCTAAAATGGTCAAAACCCGATTTGCTCCGTCACCCACCGGATTTTTGCACGTTGGCGGAGCCCGAACCGCATTATTTAACTGGCTCTTTGCCCGCAAACATGGCGGCCAATTTGTCCTGCGTATTGAAGATACGGATCAGGTGCGCTCCACCGCGGAATCTGCCGCGGGAATTCTCGCTGATCTGCAATGGCTGGGCCTGAATTGGGACTGTGGCCCGCAACCGGGGGCGGCCAAAAATGAATATTTCCAGTCCATGCGTTTGGATCTTTACAACGGCTTATTGGAGCAGTTGGTCAAAGATGGCCGCGCGTATGAAGCCTACGAAACGCCGCAGCAATTGGCGGCCATGCGCATGGTGGCGGAAAAAATGAAGCGGCCTTTCCGCTATCGCCGCAATATGCCGGGGCGAGCCGAACGCGGCAGCGGGCCAACGGTACTGCGGTTCGAAATGCCGTTTGAAACCATCACGTTTCATGATTTAATTCTCGGCGACATTTCCGTCGGCGGGGATGAACATGATGATATTATCATCCGGAAATCTGACGGCTTTCCCACGTATCATTTTGCGGTGGTGGTCGATGACCATGATATGGGCATTACGCATGTTCTGCGGGCGCAGGAACATTTAATGAATACGCCCAAACATCTGGGCTTGTATAAAGCTCTGGGCTGGGAACCGCCCGCCCATGCGCACATGCCGCTGGTGTTTAATATGGACAACACCAAAATGTCCAAGCGTGACAAAACCAAAGCGGCACGGGCTGCGGTGGCGGCATGGGTCAAGCAGGGCAACAGTGCTGATACGCTGGCTGAAAAATCGGGAATCGCGGCGGATAAATTAAAAGAATTTCTGGATAAAAAAGCCGATGATTCCCGCATTGCAGCGGCTATTGGCGCGGCGCTTGGGGTGCCGTTGCCGGAAATTGATGTACAGGATTTCCGCCGCAGTGGATATGTGTCTGATGCGCTGCTGAATTTCATCGCCTTAATTGGCTGGTCGCCGGGGGAAAATCGGGAAATTCTCACGCGCGAAGAAATGCTCCAATTGTTTTCGCTGGAAACCATCGGCAAAACCAGTGGCCGTTTTGACCGCAAAAAGCTGCTGTGGATGAACGGCGAATATATCCGTAAGCGATCCATGGATGATCTGCGGCATGATCTTGCCGCGTTTAATTCTGTGACCGATTTTCCAATCAAAAAAGCCACTGAATCGCAGCAGCGCGAACTATTGGCCATGTATCAGGAACGCACCGGCACACTGGCGGAGATGGCGGAAAATTCGCGATTCTTTTTCGAAGAGCCGAAAATGGATGCTGCCGCATTTAAGAAGCACATTGAATCCGGTAATGGCCGCGCTATATTGCAGCAGATTCGCGACATGCTGGAACTGGTCACAGATTGGTCCAGGGAACAGTTGGCTCCGCTGATTGAGAAAATTATCGAACTGGGGGAAAAACGCGGATCAGCCCCGCAAACGCTCCGCGTAGCAGTATGCGGCGGATCCGTTTCGCCGCCGTTACTGGAAACGCTATGTCTGCTGGGGCGGGAAACCACGCTGGCCCGCATTGACAACATTCTCCAATCAACCCAAGCGCCCGTAAGCTGACAGGGTGAGGTTGGAACTGGAACGGATGTTCCAGCACAATGCGGTGCTTCGCATCGCGATATCAGGTTGAAAAAAAGCACCGTTTTTTGCGTCTTGAGGGCAGCTTCGTTCTGGTGGCTATGGCCTGCCGTCGCCGGGCTAATTCCTGCACGATCTTGCAGGCCAGCATGATCACCAGTGCATGGCCACGCGTGCGGCGGGCCAGACGCACATGTACTTCGTTCCGTAATTCTTGGGCATCCTATGAGATGTTTCGGGACTGCGCAGGAATTACTTGTTGCCTGTTGCGCGAAAAGTCAGAGACACGCTCCTGAGTAAACAAAAAGGCCCGGCTGGTATGACCGGCCGGGCCTTCTGATTTTAACTTGGGGGATACTATTTGCAGCGGTTACTTAGTCGAATAGCTGCCGCCGGTGGTGGCTTTTACCACGGCCTGCGCTGCCGCCAATCGGGCGATTGGTACGCGATAGGGGGAGCAACTGACATAATTCAAACCGACGCGGTGGCAGAATTCCACCGAGGCCGGATCGCCGCCATGCTCACCGCAAATGCCGACCTTCAGGTCGCTGCGGGTGCCGCGGCCTTTCTCAATGGCAATCTTAATAAGTTCGCCAACGCCTTCCTGATCCAGCGAATTGAATGGATCCTTGGGCAGGATTTCCAATTCAACATATTTAGGCACGAAAGACGCCACATCATCCCGCGAGAAGCCAAAGGTCATCTGCGTAAGATCATTGGTGCCGAAGCTGAAGAATTCCGCTTCTTTGGCGATCTGATCGGCGGTAATGGCGGCCCGCGGCAATTCAATCATGGTGCCAACCTTGTACTCCACTTTCTTGTCGGCCTTGGCAAATACTTCATCCGCGACTGCCCGCACGCGCGGCAACAGGAATTCCAGTTCCTTGACGGTGTTGACAATCGGGATCATGATTTCGGGGTAAACTTTCACACCCTTCTTGGCCACTTCAACGGCGGCCATGAAAATGGCCCGAACCTGCATTTCCTGAATTTCCGGGAATACCACCGCCAGGCGGCAACCGCGGAAGCCAAGCATCGGGTTGGATTCATGGAGTTCCGTAACGCGCCGCTTGATACGGTCCAGCGGCACTTTCATCTGGCGGGCCATTTCCCGTTGATTTTTTTCCTCATGCGGGAGGAACTCATGCAACGGTGGATCCAGCAAGCGGATGGTTACCGGCAGGCCATCCATCGCTTTGAATATGCCGACAAAATCTTTCTTCTGATATGGCAGAAGTTTCTTCAGTGCGGCCCGGCGATCCTTTTCATTATCCGCGAGAATCATTTCACGCACAGCAACAATGCGATCACCTTCAAAGAACATGTGCTCGGTGCGGCACAGGCCAATGCCCTGGGCGCCGAATTCACGGGCCACTTTGGCGTCATTGGGCGTGTCGGCATTGGTGCGAACCTGCAATTTACGAATGGAATCCGCCCAACCCATGAGCTTGGCGAAATCACCGGAAACCTTCGGCTTCACGGTTGGAACGGCACCGGAGAATACAATACCCGTTGAGCCATCAATGGATATGGTGTCCTTACGGCCAAATTTACGGGTTTTGCCGGTGGCACCTTTGATTACAACCGTTCCGGCCTTGGCGTCAATATCCAATTCGCCACAACCGGCAACGCACGGCTTACCCATGCCGCGGGCTACCACCGCCGCGTGGCTGGTCATACCGCCGGTACTGGTGAGAATGCCCACCGCCGTCTGCATGCCGCCGATGTCTTCCGGTGAGGTTTCTTTTCGCACGAGAATAACTTTTTCGCCGTCCGCAAAGCGCTTTTCAGCTTCTTCCGCTGTGAAGGCTAATTTGCCCACAGCCGCGCCGGGTGATGCGGGCAGGCCCTTGGCAATCTGATCACGGGGTGCCTTGGGGTCAAACGAGGGGTGCAGTAATTGATCCAGACTTGCCGGATCAACACGCAGCACTGCCGTGTTCTGATCAATAAGGCCCTCGGCGGCCATTTCCACCGCAACGCGAACGGCGGCATGGGCGGTGCGTTTGCCGTTACGGGTTTGCAGCATATAAAAATGATTATGCTCGACGGTGAATTCCATATCCTGCACATCCTTGAAATGTTTTTCAAGAATGTCCTTCACCCGCAGCAATTCCGCGTACGCATCCGGCAGCGTATCGCCCATGCGGACAATCGGCTGTGGCGTGCGGATACCGGCGACCACATCTTCGCCCTGGGCGTTAATGAGGAATTCGCCATAAAACACGTTTTCGCCGGTGGAGGGGTCACGGGTGAAACATACGCCGGTGGCGCAATCTTCACCCATATTGCCAAACACCATAGCCTGCACGTTTACCGCTGTTCCGTTAAGACCGGAAATTTCATTGATCTGCCGATATTTAATGGCTCGTGGACTCATCCATGATTGGAACACGGCTTTAACGGATTTGACAATTTGTTCGCGTGGGCTGGTGGGGAATTTTTCCTTGGTGTGTTTTTCGTAAACTTTCAGATAGCGCTGGCAGACTTCTTTCAGGCCATCGACATCCAAATCTGTATCCAATTTGACCTTGCGTTGTTTCTTTACTGCCGCAAGTTCAGCTTCAAAGTGATGGTGATCCACACCCATGACCGTATCGCCGAACATGTTAATCAGCCGCCGCCACGCATCCCATGCGAAGCGCGGGTTGCCACAGGATTTGGAAAATGGATCAATCATTTTCTCGGTCAGGCCGATGTTCAAAACCGTATCCATCATGCCGGGCATGGAAACCGCAGCACCGCTGCGGCAGGAAACCAGCAGGGGATTAACCGGATCGCCGAGCTTTTTACCCAAAGCGTCTTCCAGCATCTTGATGCTTTCATCAATCTGCTGTTCCAGGCCAGCGGGAAATTTTTCGCCGTTCTTGTAATACGCCGCACAGCATTCCGTGCTGATGGTGAAGCCCGGGGGCACGGGCAGGCCGATGTTGGTCATTTCGGCGAGGTTGGCTCCTTTGCCGCCCAACAGAACCTTATCTTTAGCGCTACCTTCCGCTTTGCCATTACCGAAGAAATATGTCAATTTATCGACCACGTTGTGGTACCTCCAGGGAAAAACTAAACCGGTGAAAACATAAAATCCGCTGACTGTTCGCCGAGCCGGTGCAACGAACGCGGAAAGCGTAAGAGTATAAAGGCCGTGCGCCGGGCGTCAAACGACTTGCCCAACACGCACCGCCTATTGAACAATTCCCCGCCTGCGGGATTTACGCCGCACCCGGAATCGTTTATGCTCACGGGTCTGTTTTATGGTTAATTGTTACTGCGCGGTGATGAGCCTATGGCTACAAAATTAATGCGAAAATACAGCAAACCCATGATGGCGGTTCTGGGTGTGCTATTAATGGTGACGTTTCTGGTGGGCTATTCCTATCAATCGGGAATGGGCGGTTCCGGTGACGCGTTTGTGTTGGGAAAGCTTAATGGGCAGCCGCTGACGAAGGGCAAGCTCACGCAGGCCCGTATTGATATACGCATTCTGCGAAATTTGCCGGCCTTGGAGGATATGCGGCTATATCCGGTATGGCTTAGCCAGCGCAGCGATACCCGCGCGGCGATTCAGTTTTATCTTCTGCTGCGCGAAGCGCGGGCGTCGGGATTTTTCCCCGATATCGGTGATATTAATCTGCTGGTCAAACAAAAAGCCCTGCGCAAGCAAATCGGTGAATTGCTGGCCAATTCCAATTTTGCCCAGCCCAATGTCGTTCAGGCGCTGGAAGATTTAACCACGATTGACCAATTGCAGGTGTTTATTGGCGGTGCCTGCCGTCCCAGTGCACCGCAGTTGTCGCATTTTATCAGTGAACTTGGTACTTCAGTAAAGGTTCGTTACGCGCGGATGCGGGCTTCGGACACAGCTTCTTCGATGCCCACGCCCAGCGCCGCGCAGTTGCAGAGCTTGTTTGCGGCCTATCGAGCCACGCTGCCGTGGAATGCGGGCAGTCCCACGCCACCGCCGCTGATTAATGGCCATCGTTATCCGTTTGGATATCGTTACCCCGACCGGGTGAAAATTGAATTTTTAAAATTTGATCGCGCTGCGGTGCTGGCAAAACTCAAGCCCACCATTGATGATATTCAAGCGGCGTATGCCTATTATCAGGCCCATCTCAGTGATTTTGAAATTACACCACCGGATACCACTACCGCGCCGGCAAAAGCGCCCAAACCGCAATACAAGACTTTCGATCAGGTGCGGCAGAAGTTGATTCGGCGACAACTTATTAAGCGCGTGAACCTGATGTTCCGTCGCATGTTGAATCGGGCGGGGCATATTGCCGATAAGCCATGGAGCACGGTGGATGTCAATGGCTACCACAAAGCCGTACCGGCAGCACAATGGGTGCCATACGGTAAGCTGGCAACTGACCTTGGCAAACAATATGGTTATACGCCGGTGGTGGGGCGGTGGAATCATTGGCTGGATTCCAATGGTCTGGCAAGCTTGCGCGGCATTGGCGATGCCACGACCGATCAGGCGGGTTTATCGCAGGCGGTGGGTTTAAGTATATTGGCGATGAAGGTTCATGCGTTGGATCCGCATTCAAAAAATATCGGCTTGCTGCTGCATCTGCAGGTGGGATACGATGGCCCGGTGCTGACGGATAAGCATGGTAATATGTATTTATATCGTGTTATTGCGGTCAGCAAGGCGCATAATCCCGCTACTTTGGCCATGGTGCGTTCCGCGGTGGCGCATGATGCGCAACTTCTGGCGGCATATCGGTCTGATATAAAGGCGGGCGTAGCGTTAGCCACCGCGGCGGCGCGAATCGGTTTGCCTGTGGCGGCGAAGAAATATCATCTGGCTGTATTCAGCCCGGCATCATTTAAGGCCCTGGAAAATCAGTTGGTTGGCATAACCCCGGATGGTCAGCCGCAATATGCTCTGGTTCCCGGGCACTTGCCGGGCGTACAGGTGCGTAGTGCCAAACTCATGCAGGCGGCCTTTTTACTGGCGCGCCAAGCCATGGCGAAGTCCAATATGGCAGATGTGTCGATTCGTTCGGCAGCTTCGCAGCAAAAAGCCAATGCCACCGGGCAATCAGAGGCCAAGCTTGTGCTGACGCATCCGTGCACGAGTGTGGACTTGGATTCTCAATTGGCCGTATTTGTGTTGCAATTGGCCAATGCCAAGCCGGTACCGGTGAATGTTTTGCATGACTCCACGGATTTGGCGGGGGTTGGGCAGTATCTGATGGGCCATCTCAATGAAAGGCTGCTGGAACAGTGGTTCAGCTACGCCGCGGTAACCAAGCGCGTAGGGTTTGTGGCCAACGATTGAGAATGCCTCATGAGTCGAATTGATAAAATTTTCTGGGATACTCTGCGCGGCCCCAAGCAATGGGTCTCTTCCTGGTTCGCGGCTTATGCGCTGCTGGGAGCGGTATCATCGGGGCTTATTCCGATTTTGCTGCCATTAATGATGGTGCGACTTCTGCCGCACGAGCTTGCGGCCGTGGGGTATGTAATTGGAGCGTTTAATCTTGGTGCCCTTAGTTCGCCATTGTGGGGTAATCTGGCGGATGAAAAAAAGGCCTATCGTCAGGTGTTCTGTGGCGGCTTGCTGCTGGAACTCGCGGCCATGATAGCGTTTCCACTGGCGGCCAATCTTGGAGCGTGGCTGGTTCTGGCATTGCTGATGGGGGCCGGCAGTGCGGCTGTAAGCACCTGCGCGACACTGCTGATTGTCGATTTTTATCCGCATGAACAATGGACGAGCCGCATCGGATGGTTGCAGACCTTTAATGGTGCCGGGCAGGTAGCCGGTCTGTTGCTGGCGGGGGCGTTCGTGGCGATTGGCTACCGCTTTGGCTTATGGATGGGGGCCGGAATACTGGCTGCTGCCATTGTGGTGGGGTTAATTTGTTTGCCGCGGCCATCGAAGGGAATTCAGGCGGTTAAGAATAAAAAAGATGCGGCAATAGGGTTGGATTTTAATGCCTTGGCGCGTTTTGCGCGGGTGGAACTTGTCGGTGGCGGCTTGTTGAAATATTTCCATCTGCTGAACATCGCGGGTCTTAAAAGTATTCCGAAGTTGCTGCCCACACGATTTGGCCGATTTCTCATGTCCTGGTTTTTTGTCTTTTTAGGCGTTTCAGGCTTTTTTGCCTATTTTCCAATTTTCCTCAAACAGAGTTTTGGCGTGCTTCCGGCCACAACCTCTCTTACGTATGCTGTGGCGGCGGGGATGGGTATTGCGTTGTATAATTTATCAGGTGTCTGGGCGCAAAAGTTTGGCGCACAGAAAATTTATTTCTTCGGGCGTATTCTTCGGTTTGCGGGTTTTATATTGTTACTGATTCCGCTGCTGTTGCATAAGATTCCCGGGGAGAATTTTATTGCGCTTTTAGGATTTGCCGTGGTGGTTTTGGCTTGGCCGATCCTCAGCGTTACCGGCACGGAATTAACTTCAGAATTAAGCCCCATCAGTCAGGGGGCGGCCCAAGGATTAAATAACGCGGCCAATGGAGTGGGAACGGTTGCCGGAACGTATCTGGCGGGCTGGCTGGTTCACATGGTGGGGTATCAGTGCATTCCTATTATGGCACTGATTGGCTTGGGTTTATCTATTTTGGTTGATACCTCCTTTCATTCCGCCAAGCCGGCGGAAAATTCCGTTCCAGCGATTTCTCCAACAAACGCATAGTCTGACGCGGAAGCATCATGGTGATAGTCGCCGCCGCGCGCGAAAGCGATACCGCAGGGTCATTGTCATTGGCTGTTGAGCGAATCGCGCACTACCGCCAAGCGTGTCGAAGACATCTTTCGGTTCGGAGCCGGTCCAAGTAATGGCCGCAACTCGGCGATTACCCGGACGGAGCAGCAGCCAATAAAAAAGCCGACCGGGATTTCCGGTCGGCCTGGAAGATTTTATTGCTTGGCGGTAAGCGAAGATCACATCGTGCTGAATTTATAAACCGTCCGTTGGAAATAAATTTGACCGGGTTTCAAAACCGTGGACGGGAAATGGGGCTGATTGGGCGAATCCGGATAATGCTGAGTTTCCAGCGTAATGGCTCCGTGATATGGATAATGGCCTCCGATGCCCTTGATTTTTCCATTCAAGAAATTACCGGTATAAACCTGAATGCCCGGTTGTGTGGTGTAGCAATCCAGCACCCGGCCCGTCTTGGCTTCCTGAATGCGGGCGGCGAAAGCCAGTTTGGTTTCATCCTGATTGTTCAGGCACCAGTTCATATCATAACCGTACGGAACTTCATCAAATGCGATATTGGAAGTTCCGTGATACGCAGGCTTCAATCGGGTGGACAATTGCACGGGCTTGCGGAAATCATAGGGCGTGCCGGCAACCGGGGCGATTTTCCCGGTCGGGATCAGTACGTTGTTAACCGGTGTGTAATGATCCGCATTAATGGTGACAACGTGATCGAGAATTTGTGTTCCGGGTTTATTCAAGTTAAAGTAAGCATGGTTGCACATGTTAATAACGGTCGGTGCATCGGTATTGGCGCGGAAGTGAACGTGCAGTTCATTTTTTTCGTTAAGCGTGTACGTAGCCGCCACTTCCATATCACCCGGGAAGCCATTCTCCATTGCCGGACTGAAAAGATTAAAGCGCACGCCCGGGGCACCAAGTTCGGTAACTTCCGTTGCCGACCAGACTTTTTGGTCCCATGAATGCGGGCCACCATGCAGCGTGTTGGGATATGGTGAATCATTGATGGGTAAATGATACGTCGTACCGTTGAGCGTGAATTTGCCGTTGGCAATGCGGTTGGCGTACCGGCCAATGGTGGCGCCAAAGTAGGGGTCCATTGCGTGATGCGTGGCATAAGAGGGGAGATTATCAAAACCAAGAATGACATCGCCCGGCGTGCCGTTGCGATCCGCCGCCTGAATGCGCTGCAGTCGGGCGCCGTAGGTAATTAACTGCACAATCATTCCGTTGGAATTCGTCAGGGTGTACTGATACACCTTCTGTCCATCGGGCAGCGTGCCGAACAGCGCTTTGTACATGGCGCTTTTCTTGGGCAGGCTGCTGACATCCGTTCCGGACATGCTCTTGCAGCCGGTCATTGCCCAAGCTGCGGCAACGCCGGAAGCGGCCAGAAACGAACGGCGGGAGAGTTTTCGCACACTGTTGGGTTGCTGTGGCATCGGTTGATACCTCCATATATGAAACATAAACGAATACCAATAGCGGGGAATATATGCCGCCGATTGAAATTCGGCAAGCCTGCGAACACCCGGTTCACGATTTTTGTTCCCCACGGCACCCATTGGCTATGGCTCGGGCGGCAGGGGCATCGAGCATCCGCAGTACTACATAGGGGCCGCCAAGAAATAGCGTTTACAAATATGACGCCGGGATTTTGGCGTCTGGCAAGACGCCCGCGAGGAGCATATCCGCATGGATACGTAACGAGCGGGCAACGCGGCCAGAGGTCAAAAGACCAAGTCAGATTGGAAAGGTTATTTCTTGGCGGCCCCATAGATCAAAATAAAACCTCAACTCAAATCCCACCGGCGGAGGATTATAAAAATGCCACGGCTAAAATACCCGTAGCGTTCCGCCGTGTTGACCGGCGATGCGTCGGTGTCTTCGAGGCTGCTTGGAGAGCTTGGGACATGGTGGTAAGCTATGCTTGCGTGAGTAGTCAGCATGTACGGAGACGACTTCTATGGCCAAAGCGAGTGTTGATCCGGCAGAGTTGCGTCGATTTGCCCAGGGGCTTATTCAGTTCAATAATGACCTTCAAGGCCTGATGTCCGCATTGAATTCCCGGATGCGGTCGCTGGAATCAAGCTGGCGGGATCAGGAGCAGCAGAAATTCGCTGAAACCTTTGATCAGGCTGCCCAATCGCTGGGACGATTCATGGAGGTCTCAACGGAGCACGCCAAAGTGTTGATGAAAAAAGCCCAACATATAGAAAAATATCTCAACGAGCGATAGGAATGAATCATGGCCGAGAGCGCTCGCGTTGAATCTTTGGAGATGCTGACCGGCTTTCAGGCTGTGCTGTGGAAATTTCAGGCAGCGGCCAATGCGGCGCTGGAAGATGCTGATTCCGAACTGCGTCGCACCATGATGTGGCTGGAAATTGAGCAGGACAATTTCTGGAAAGATCAGATACGCAAACGCCACACCGCCGTTGAGCGGGCCAAGGAGGCGGTGCGCATGAAAAAACTTTTCAGGGATCATTCCGGGCGACCACAATCCGCGGTGGAAGAACAGAAAGAATTGCAGCACGCGATGGTGCGTCTGGCTGAGGCGGAACAGAAACTGGCCAATGTTCGGCGTTGGGTCCGGGCGTTGCAAAAAGAAGTGGAATTATATAAAGGTTCAGTACAACGCCTGGCAACGAGCGTGGAGTCTCTGGTTCCCGCGGGCGTGGCGCATCTGGAACGCCTGGTGGCGGAGCTGCAGGCGTATGCCGCCATATCAACGCAAGCGGGTGCCGTTGGCGAAAGCACCGGGGCGTTTACTGTCACCTCAACTCCGGGTGAGGCGGCAATGTCGCGCGGAACATCAGCACAAGAGGGTGATACCGAAGAAGCCGGTAAAAACGAACCGGTGCTTCCAAGCCCTGAGGAACGTCGCAATGCGTCTGCGTTGACGCATTGGCCGCTGGTTGCACCGACATTGACGGAATCTCAGGTTCTGATCATTTCCCGTGTTATCAGTGATGGCAATGCTCCGAATCCGGAAACAAAAGTAACGCTGGGACAGCCCCTTGATAATCTGCAACAGTTGCTGCTGCTGCGAATGGAACCGCAATCAGCTCTGGACAGTGGCTGGTGCGTGGTGCCCATGGGCAACCCGCCCGGTCAATGGCGGTCCATCACGGTGGCCGAGATTCTGCGCGAAAGTTCAATTTGGCTCAATATTCTGAAACTTCCGTTGGGCTTTTCGGTTATATTGGATGCTCAGGGACAAGTGGAGTTGAGAGACCCGCAAGGGCGGGATTTAGTGCCGTAGCGGAAGCAGCTAGAACGGACCAGCCGCTGGCGGTTGATACCTGATGTAATAACAAGGCGGACTTTCAATGGGCGTTTATGAAGGGCGTGGACAATTGGCCAAGGCTTTTAATCACCTCCAACTTAGCTGGGAAGAAGTGAAGGTTGGTTGGAATGATGCCGCGAGTGCCCGCTTTGAGAAAAAAATTCTCGAGCCGTTGGGAACTGATCTGCACGCGGCGGCCAACGCCATGGAGCACATTGCCATGGTGCTCAATCAGGTGCGGCGCGATTGTCAGTAAATCAGTGGTGAGGCTAGATAACCGATGACTCAACTACAACAGCAGCGTGATCCATCTTTGCCGACAGCGGCGGCGGCAGGCGTATCGGTCAGCCAGCGGGACGCGCAAAAGGCCGTGCTGCGCGACCTGATGACCTTGGCCACGCAGTGTGCCGCCAGTGAAGACCAAATTGAACGCCAATTCCGTCTCGCCAATGATCAGGCGAAAAAAGATTTGGAACTTAAGCACACAGAAATAGAAAACCAGTTCGCCATACAGCTTGAAAAACAAACCGCAACTCGCCAACACACGCTGGAAAAAATCGCGGCGGAATCTGAATCCCGCTTGGCGCAATGCACCGAAGAATATACGCAATCGCTGGCACGCATTAAGTGGGAACATAACGAATCCGAACGAAAAGTTCGCAATCAGATTGAGGAGGCCAAATGGCTCGCCGAAGGGGAAGTGGATACTGCACGAAATCAAATTCGTGCTGAAGATGAAGAACTGGCCAAAGTGTTCCATGAGCATGAACAGTCGCTGTTAACGGTGACGCAGGCCGCTGCGGCGTTAATCGCCCGATGCTTCCGACGTCCGCCATTAGAAGAGCCTGTGGATTTTGCGGCACAACTCGCCGGGCAGGATATGCGGACGGCCATGACTGCGCAGTTGGAAGCGGCGGAAAAAGCCTTGGCCCGACTGCGCCGCCTGGTGTTGCCCCGTCTGGTCTTCGGCGTGGCCCCCTGGATATTTCTGGTGTTGTTGGGCACGGCGGCGGCGGGGATTGCTTACGGCTTATCCGGATCGGCCCCGGTACAAATCAATGTTATCGCCATGGCGGCGGGGGGGGCGATGGTTGGTGCCATTATCCTCGGACTGATTTTACGGGCGTTGGCCAAGTCGCAATTGATTGCCATATATCAGCCGTGCATTGGCGCTATTGCCCTGGCGCGGCAGGCGGCCAAAGAACATGCGGATATTGTGGCCAAGCGTCATGAGGCACACTATGCGGAGACCCGCGCCAAAGCATTGCGGGAATTGCAGGATCTAAAACAGAAGGCGGCGGCGGCGGCTCAAAATATTGAAGCCAAGCGCGGCAGCCAGCGTCAGGAGGTGCAACGCCAATTTGACGCCGACAAAGCCGAAATAGAAGCTCAACGCACCGCCGCGGCGTTGACCGCCCAACAGGAAAGCGATTCGCAGACGGATGCCTGCCATCAACAAAGGCAGGCGGATCTTCAGGCCGCGCAGGAACAATATGACCAGACGCTGGAAAAAAATCGTCGGCAATATGATCAAGCCATGCTCGCGCTGAAAAACCGTCTGAAAAACGGCTTGGAGCAGACGAACTCTCCCGCGACTGGCGATGAAAGAAATGGAAATATATCGATAAAAGAAAATAGCGGTGATCCGGACCCGCGCTTCTGGGAAAACTGGACGCCGTCCAAAACATTTCCAAAAATCATCCGATTTGGCGAATTTATTGTTGAACTCAAGCGGGCGGTTGCGGCAAGCGGCAACGGCAATGTGGTGAAGCTGCAGTTCCCGGCGGCATTTACCGTGCCGGCAACGCTGGAATTTCCATTCGGAGCGTCCATGCTGGTGCGCTATGACCGAATCGGGCGGGCCAAGGCACTGAGGATGATGCAGAGCGTGATGATGAGTATTCTTACCCAACTGCCCCCGGGCCGGGCAAGATTCACCATTATTGATCCCGTAGGACTGGGGCAGAATTTTGCCGGGTTCATGCGGCTGGCCGATCATGATGAGGCTCTGGTGGGGGGGCGAATCTGGACGCGGCCGGAACAAATTGAACAGCGGCTTTCAGACCTCACTGAACACATGGAAACGGTTATTCAGAAGTATTTACGCAATGAATTTGCCACCATCGATGATTACAACGCGCAGGCCGGTGAATTGGCTGAGCCGTATCGCTTTGTTGTGATCGCCGATTTCCCCACCGGATTTGAACGCGAATCCCTCCGTCGGCTTGCCAGCATTGCCGCCACCGGTGCGCGTTGCGGCGTGTACCTGCTGGTGGCCGGAGATTTACAGATTCCCGCCGCCTCAGCGGCACAGATGGAGGATATTGCATCGCACTGTGTCAATATTGTGCAGAAGGGCGAAGTATTCGGCTGGAAGGATGACGTGTTCGGCCAATTTCCGCTGTCACTGGATGAGCCGCCTTCCGAGGATGTCTTTACGCCGCTGTTGGATAAAATCGGCAAAGCCGCCAAAGCCAGTCAGAATGTGGAAGTTTCATTTGATACCATAGCGCCATCGGATGAAGAATTTTGGACCCTGGATAGTTCCGATGGCCTGGCGGTTCCGATTGGCCGCATGGGCGCTACGCGGTTGCAGATGCTGCGGCTGGGTAAGGCTATGGCGCAGCACGGATTACTGGCTGGAAAAACCGGATCAGGAAAATCAACGCTGTTGCACGCGATTGTAACCAATCTGGCTATGTGGTATTCCCCGGATCAAGTTGAGTTGTATCTCATTGACTTCAAAAAGGGTGTGGAATTTAAGACCTACGCCACACATCATTTGCCGCATGCCCGCGCTATCGCTGTGGAAAGTGACCGTGAATTTGGCTTAAGCGTCTTGGAGCGGCTGGATCTTGAATTAGCCCGACGGGGTGAATTATTCCGTAAGGCCGGCGTGCAGGATATGCCCTCTTATCGCCGCAGTCTCGGAGCACAATGTATGCCCCGAACCCTGCTGGTTATAGATGAATTCCAGGAATTCTTTTCAGAAGATGACAAACTGGCTCAACAGGCTGGATTGCTCATGGATCGCCTGGTACGGCAGGGCCGTGCGTTTGGCATTCATTTGCTGCTCGGTTCACAGACCATCGGCGGCACATCTGGTTTGGCCCGCAGCACCATTGGTCAAATGGCGGTGCGTATTGCGTTGCAGGTCAGTGAGGCGGATTCGCAGATTATTCTTGGCGATAACAATTCTGCGGCACGGCTGCTTTCCCGCCCCGGAGCCGCCATTTACAACGATGCCGGGGGCCTGGTAGAGGCCAACAGCCCTTTTCAAGTGGCCTGGCTGCCCGATGAGAAACGCGAAGTATATCTGGAACATATCAGCCGCCGGGCCGAAGCGGCAGCCGTCCGGCAGGAGCCGCCGGTGATTTTTGAGGGCAACGCACCCGCCGATGCGCAGATGAATAAGCCATTAACGGCCCTGCTGGCTGCGACAAAACCTGAGGCTATTCCCACCTCAGCGCACGCCTGGATTGGCGAACCGGTGGCCATCAAAGATCCCACAGTTTTGACCCTGCGGCGACAAAGCGGATCCAATGTGTTACTGGTTGGACAGCAGGAGGAGCAATCGCTTTCTGTGATGATCTGGGCACTGATATCTCTGGCGGGACAGTATCCGACGGGCGGAGTGAAATTTTATATCATGGATGGTTCGCCGGCGGATTCCCGCCTGGCCGGGACGTTTGATCGTCTCAAGCCCGCGCTGGGAACCGATGCGCAAATCATTGAGTGGCGGGCCATTGGAGATACCATTCACGCAATCAATGACGACGTGCGCCGGCGACTCGCGGAAGAATCACCCGGCGCGGAGGAAATATTTCTTTTTATCTATGGCCTGCAACGCTATCGCATGTTGCGCAAAAGCGATGATGACTTCAGCTTTTCAATGTCCGGTGGGGATGAAGCCAAAGCGCCCAATCCGGCCAAAGAATTCGGTGAAATTATCCGTGACGGCCCCGGCGTGGGAATTCATGTATTGACTTGGGTAGATACATTAGCTTCGTTGGAACGCACGTTTGAGCGCTCCGCCCAGCGAGAATTTGATAACCGCGTACTGTTTCAAATGAGCGCTTCAGATTCCAGCAGTTTGATTGACTCGCCCGCCGCCAATAATCTGGGCTTTTACCGGGCATTATCATGCAGCGAGGAACAGGGCGTGATGGAAAAATTCCGCCCCTACGCCCTGCCATCACCCCAGTGGATACAACAGCATCAACGTCCATAAAGCGGGCGAGCATGCCGATGAAACGCAGACCCCATAGCCTGATGCGGCAGCATCACGGTTCGATGCGCAATGGGGCTTGAAAATAAATATCCCCACGTCGCACCGTCAAATTCCGTCCCGCCCACCGCCGAGCGGGCCGCAGTGTCCAATCAGCACGCCGTGCCGCGTCCAACTCGATGCTTCCGCATCGAGCTAATTGAGCCATTACCCCGAATATCGGGCGAGCATGCCGATGAAACGCAGACCTCATAGCCTGATGCGGCAGCATCACGGTTGGATGCGGAATGGGGCTTTGAAATAATATTGACATCTCGCCGTCAAAACCCCGTGCCGCCCACCGCCGAGCGGGCCGCAGTGTACAGTCAGCACGCCGTGCCGCGTCCAACTCGATGCTTCCGCATCGAGCTAATTGAGCCATTACCCCAAATATCGGCCGAGCATGCCGATGAAATGTAGACCCCATAGCCTGATGCGGCAGCATCATGGTTGGATGCGCAATGGAGTCTGGAAATAAATATCCCCATGTCGCACCGTCAAAATTCCGTGGCACCCACTGCCGAGCGGGCCGCAGTGTACAGTCAACACGCCGTGCCGCGTCCAACTCGATGCTTCCGCATCGAGCTAATTGAGCCATTACCCCGAATATCGGGTGAGCATGCCGATGAAACGCAGACCCCATAGCCTGATGCGGCAGCATCACGGTTGGATGCGAAATGGGGCTTTGAAATAAATATCCCCATGTCGCACCGTCAAAATTCCGTGGCACCCACTGCCGAGCGGGCCGCAGTGTACAGTCAGCACGCCGTGCCGCGTCCAACTCGATGCTTCCGCATCGAGCTAATTGAGCCATTACCCCGAATATCGGGCGGGCATGCCGATGAAACGCAGACCTCATAGCCTGATGCGGCAGCATCACGGTTGGAGGCGAAATGGGGGTTGAAAATAAATATCCCCATGTCGCACCGTCAAAATTCCGTGGCACCCACTGCCGAGCGGGCCGCCGTGTACAGTCAGCACGCCGTGCCGCGTCCAACTCGATGCTTCCGCATCGAGCTAATTGAGCCATTACCCCGAATATCGGCCGAGCATGCCGATGAAATGCAGACCCCATAGCCTGATGCGGCAGCATCATGGTTGGATGCGCAATGGAGTCTGTAAATAAATATCCTCGTGTCGCACCGTCAAAATTCCGTGCCGCCCACTGCCGAGCGGGCCGCATCGTACAATCAGCACGCCGTGCCGCGTCCAACTCGATGCTTCCGCATCGAGCTAATTGCACCGTTATTCCGAATATCGGGAGAGCAAGCCGATGAAACGCCGCCCCCCATAGCCTGATGCGGCAGCATCACGGTTGGCTGCGAAATGGGGCTTGGAAATAATATTGACATCTCGCCGTCAAAATCCCATGCCGCTCACTGCCGAGCGGGTCGCAGTGTACAATCAGCACGCCGTGCCGCGTCCAACTCGATGCTTCCGCATCGAGCTAATTGCACCGTGATCTCGAATATCGGGCGAGCATGCCGATGAAACGCAGACCCTATAGCCTGATGCGGCAGCATCATGGTTGGATGCGCAATGGGGCTTGGAAATAAATATCCCCATGTCGCATCGTCAAAATTCCGTCCCGCCCACTGCCGAGCGGGCCGCAGTGTACAATTAACACGCCGTGCCGCGTCCAACTCGATGCTTCCGCATCGAGCTAATTGAGCCATTACCCCGAATATCGGGCGGGCATGCCGATGAAACGCAGACCTCATAGCCTGATGCGGCAGCATCACGGTTGGATGCGAAATGGGGCTTGAAAATAAATATCCCCACGTCAGATCGTCAAAATTCCGTCCCGCCCACTGCCGAGCGGGCCGCAGTGCACAGTCAGCACGCCGTGCCGCGTCCAACTCGATGCTTCCGCATCGAGCTAATTGAGCCATTACCCCGAAACTCGGGCGAGCATGCCGATGAAATGCAGACCTCATAGCCTGATGCGGCAGCATCACGCCACATGCAACATGCGGCTGACGTCTTCGCCGGCGCGCCATTTTTTGTAAATCATCAGCGATTGTTCAATAACCGGAAAGGCGTATTCCGCGGGCAATACATCATCCACGACTACGCGCTTGTTTTCCAAAGATTTGTAATCTTCAAAAAAGCGTTTCAATACCGAGAGCTTATGCGGCGGCAGTTGATGCACATCACTGTAGCTGCTGTATTCCGGGTCATTGACATGCACTGAAATGACTTTATGGTCAATTTCATTCTGATCTTTCATGGTCATCAAGCCAATCGCGCGGGCTTCGACAATGGTCAGCGGAAAGACTGGTTCAGCTCCCAGCACCAGAACGTCCAGCGGGTCGCCATCATCGGCCATGGTCTGGGGTATAAAGCCATAATTGGCGGGATAATAAACGGCAGAATGCAGTACCCGGTCCAGCTTCAGCAGGCCGGTGGTTTTGTCCATTTCGTATTTATTCGATGCGCCAAGGGGAATTTCAATGATGGCCTGAAACACGGAAGGCAACATGCCGCTGCCGGGATCCACATCGTGCCAGGGACTCGCCGAACGTGTTGGTTTGAACGGTGCAATGATACGACCCATCTTGTTTTCTCCTGATCACCAAATTTAAGCAGGCGTAGTTTATCCGCATCATCGCCATTACGCCAGACTGTTCGTTTCGTCCGCTATCGCCTGATCCAATACCCGCTGATATCCTTCAACCATGCGCTGGGCGCAGTAGCGATCCGCCACCATGGCCTGAGCTTGCGTTCGAATTTTATCGGCTAATACTTTGTTTTCAATCAGCACTGCGATCGCATCAGCCATTGAACCCTTTATATCCGGATCAATCAGCAGCCCGGTTTGCTGATCGGTCACAATTTCCTGCACCGCCGGGCTGCGATACACCGCAACCGGCGTTCCGCAGGCCATGGCTTCGATGATATTCATGCCAAAACCTTCAACGGTCGATGGCATGCAAAGTGCCCGCAACGTCTTGTACCACCGCGCCGGCTCGGCAGTTGCTCCGGGAAATGTTACATGCGAACCGATGCCGAGCTTGGCAGCCAAGGCCCGCAACGGCTTTTCTTCAGGCCCATATCCAATTAAAGCAAGATGCAAATGGCCCCACCGGCGATAATCCCGTAACAGCAGTTCCGCAAACTCGCGGACCAATAAATCCAACCGCTTTACCGGATCAAACCGGCCAATATAGCCCACCGCCTTCGCGTTTGCCGGCCATGGACGCTCTGAAACAGGTATTGGCTCGGCATGGGCAAATGTTTGGTAATCCAATCCAAAGGGAATCACATAGCCGTTGTGAAAGCGGCCAAACCGGCTGATTCGATCCAGTACGGCATGTGATGGAGTGATTATTCCATGGCACTGCCGGGATATTAATCCCTGCAACTGCCAGTGCCATTTCGGTTCAGGCTGTATGGTGTGAATGGATTGAAAGTAAATGCGCGGTCCGGCGAAAGGGGCCGCCAGAGCGGCCAAGGCATTGGCGTGGACCAGCACGCTGACAACCACGGAGGGGTTCACGGTTTGCAGTGTGTTTACCCAACGGCGCACAGCTTTGAAGTCAGAAATACGATGGGCATTTAACCCGATTACTTCAATGCCCTCATGGCGAATCCACCGGCCTACAATGCCCGGATGTTTAATGCTCACGACCGTGGGTTCCCATCGGCCCAACTCTTTAAGGCCGCGAACAATGCGCCGAACAATCAGCGGCATTCCTCCCAGATCCAGATCAGTAATTAAAAACACGACGCGTCGCGCCATAAAACTCCACCGCTATGAGATTACTGAAACCTCAAAGACATCACTGAATACCGCAACCCTTGATTTTCAAACACGCTATCACCATGGGCCTTACCATTGTGCTTCATCAAATGGGCTTACCGGTGCATTGCTCCGCGCCCGGGGCAAATGTTTGATCGCATCGGATCCGAGTTTTATTAATTCGTCATGATCAATGCGGATATTTAATCGCCATCCCGGAACGCTGATAACATCAGTGCCGCAAAGCTTTACCAATGTTGCATCATCGACATATTTATTTCCCAGGCTGGCGCGTTTTGCATAGGCGGCTTCCAAAATGGCGCGGCGAAAAATCTGCGGCGATTGCAGAATTTCAAGGCGCTTATCAACAACCAGTTCTCCGAGTTTGCCATCTTGTACGCGCACGGTCGCGCCGCCAACGGGGACAACGGCAGCGGCGGCGCCGGTTTTTCCGAGGGCTTCCTCCAAAGCGTCTAAAACCGGATAAGGCACCGCCGGGCAACAGGCATCGTGCACAATGACGGTATCAATTTCCGGTTTGAGCTTTTCCAAGCCGCGCTGCACGGCCCCAAACCAATCAGGCCCGCCGGCGGCGGCCCCAACGCCCTGAAAAGCAAGATGGGCACCATATTTTTCCTGAATTCGGGATAAGTCATCCGGAAGCAGGCATAACATCCGCTGCTGCACCTGATCTCGGTTAGCGTACAATTCAATGCTGCGCATGAATATTTCACGGCCGTCGATTTTAGAGAAGGCCTTTCCTGAACCCTTGGCCGCCCAGACCGGGGTTGCCATCACAAATAAAACGCCAATGGGCATTGCTTAAACTCCTGTGTCCAAATCAACGTCTGTGGGCTTATGCCCTGGACTCCGCCATTTTAGCAAGATTTATCAGCGGAGTCTCGCTGTGCCGCCGGGTTTTGCGCGCTGGGGGGCGTGACACTTTACGCGGGTAATGAAAATAAGGTTTTCGAGCACCGGATGATAATCCGGTGGTGAATCTTATGCCGCGAACCAACCACCGGGTTATTCCCGGCGCGCCGGGACTCTATGCTGCTGAAATCCGTTCTGTAGTGGTATGGTTCAATCGCGGATTATCGGCCATTGCCTGCGGAATCTGTCACGCACCCCGCGGTGGGGCACCTGGCGCTGTACGCGCGATGGTCTTACCGGTGAAAAAGCAGCCGACAAAAATGTTTCCGTTGGCAGCCTGTCCAGGTAGTCGCAATCCCGGCCATTACTTTGACAGGCTCCTGGCCTTTTGATTTCGGAGGCCAAAGTATGGCCGTGCCGTTCGCCGGTTTGTTGCCGATTCTTACTAATCGACTAATTGCTTTACCTTGTGCCATTGGCTATAATTAATTGGCGGGGCGTTGCGTTTCCTACCATGTGCTGTCGAATGTGCACTGTCAGAGGATTGTCATCCACAGTGTTCGCATGGGTTTTGGCGGATATTTTGGGGTCAAATATGATGAATACCGCCGGTAAATATGAAATTCTCATTATTGAAGACGATCCCACCCGGCGTGCCGTACTTGAGCGCCTGCTGACCCAAGCGGGTTACAGCGTCAAAACGACGGATTCCGCTGAAAAGGCGCTAAAATTTGTGGATGAGGGAATCGACTGCGTGGTAGCCGGGATGATTTCCGGTGATATTTCGCGCGTGGACCTGATCAAATATTGGAAGAATTATTTTCCCGAAGCGCCGATGCCGACAATTCAGGAAACGCAAAGCGTAAAAGCCCTTGTTGAAACCATCAATCTTGGCGTGCAGCCTGGCCTGCAGAGTCTCGCTGAGGCCAAGGCCACACTCGACAAACTCATGCAGTTGGTTAAGGACTGCCAGCAGGATCAGAAATCCAAATTGCCACGGGTGCCAATAGATGGCTCATGCGACGGTATTATTGGCCACACTCCTGTAATGCAGGATGTTTTCGACCTCATCAGCCGCTCCAGTCAGGCTTTAAGCACGGTGCTGATTTTGGGCGAATCCGGCACTGGCAAGGACCTCGCCGCGCAGGCGATTCATCGCAATTCACCGCGTAAAGCGGGTCCCTTTATAGCGTTTAATTGTGCTGCCATTCCGGATTCTCTGGTGGAAAGCGAATTATTTGGCTATGAAAAAGGTTCCTTTACCGGTGCGGTCGGAGCTAAAATTGGACGTTTTGAAGCGGCCAGCGGCGGCACATTATTTATTGACGAAATCGGCGATTGTGCCCTGCCAATTCAAGCCAAGCTGCTGCGAATACTGGAAAATCGCGTTGTCACACCTTTGGGGGGGCATCGTGAGATCAAAGTCGATACACGCGTGATTGTCGCCACCAGCCGCGATCTGCCAACCATGGTGGCCTTGGGCACATTTCGCGAAGATCTTTATTATCGCCTGAACATTATCACCATCCGTATGCCGCCACTGCGCGATCGACTCGCCGATATTCCATTGCTCGTGCATGCGTTTATAAAGCGTGTCAATGTGCAGAATAGCTCTTCTATTGATGCCATTTCCGTTGAGGCGCTCGAGGCCCTGCGGAAATACCGTTGGCCTGGAAATGTCCGGCAACTCCTGAATGTCATTGAGCAATCCATGGTTCTCAGCGATTGCAACCAGACGGTCATCACCCTCGATGATCTTCCCGCTGAGATAAACACGGAACTCCCGCCCAGTGCGCTCGCAGAGGTCGATAGCCTTACGCCCGCTGCCTCCACCAGGCCTGATGCGTTGCCCCAAGCGGCGGCTACGGCGGCCCGCAGAGATCGCCGCGCAACCGATGGTGCCGGACCGCTGCTTACGCTTGAAGAGCTTGAGCAACAGGCAATCCAGGGCGCATTAAAGCGTTATGACAATAACAAAACCAAAGCCGCCCATGCCATTGGTATCAGCGTGCGAACCCTGCAGCGCAAGTTGGCTGAGCGCGATGCGCCGCCACTGGTTTTACTTCGCACGGAATTGGATATTTAAATCTATATAGTAACCAGCGTACGGCCAATTCTGTCCGCAGATCGCACGGTGCGGATGATTTGTGGGGCCACGCGCCGCTACACGCGCTGATCAGCGTGTGTAATATCCGCAATATCTTCGCTTAGGAGCCTGTCCGAGTCATGGCCGGGATTGCGATGGGTCTGAAATGTCCCGTATGCGCGACGGAGGATCGAGCCGACTCTCAATAACGAGTCTGCGAGATCCGACAACAAAGCAGACGGGGCATTTCAGGCCCACCCCGCGGGGCGGCGTGCTTTTTGGCCCCCCTCTGCGGCGCGGCTCCTCGGTGTACCATTTGTGTCAGGTACACCATCGTCGCCGCTTCTTGACGGGAGCCAAAAATCACGCCGTCGCAACCCGGTCATTACTCGGACAGACTCCTAGGGCAGTCGCCAATGCAATTTGATGATCCTGCTCCTGCATCAATATTTTGCGCAGATGTTCGGCCAGCGCGTATTCGCCAATTTCTTCGCACTGCTGCACGCGCTGGCGATAATTGCGAATGGTTTCATTTTCATTATCCAGATCAAAACGCAGCATATCCTCCGCTTTTTCCGATGTTTTAACCGGTTTGGCGGTCACCTTGGGCATACCGCCAAGGTAGTCAATCTGATTGGCCAGCGTAATGGCGTGTGAAAGCTCTTCTCCCGCATGAACTTCCAGTTCCGCGGCGATGTTCATGTACGCCGCTCCTTTGATAACCTGTGAATAAACCACATACGCGATAATGGCCTGGTACTCACGTGCCAGATCCTCATTGAGCAGATCAATGAGTTCTTGACGAATCAAAGAATTCTTGGCCGGGTCCGGTTTCTTATTTGAGGCGATTTTTCTTGCCACGATAGTTTCTCCAGTATCTTAAAAAGCGAAACGGGGACGTTCCGACTGTATCGGCAAGAACGTCCCCGCTGCACAACTTTGGCCCCACTTGGCATTGCCCCACTTGACGCGCCCCACATCACGCGTCCCCACTACCACTTTTCCCCACTAACCCACTTTACTTTTTCGCCGGGGATGGCTTTCTGAGGCTCACGCGTTCCCAAGAGTCGCGAATGGCGGGTTTCGCGTGTTCCCAAGTCAAGGTCGATTTTGCCTGATGCTTAGGCCAATCCCGAGCCAGGATTGGTTCACTTTCTTCAAAGGACTTATCACTGTAATGAATGCGCGATTCCCAGCCATATTGATACGCGGGGCTGTATTCTTCATAGCTGCTTCCTTTTTTGACATAAGGCCGTGCCACATACGTCGCACGCCAGAACCCATGCTCAACGGTTGGATCAATATCTTCCGCCAGAGCTTTACCAGCCAAGCCGCCGGCAACGCCCCCGACGATCGCGCCTGCCGCACCGCCGACTAAAGTTCCAACGGGACCGGCAACCGTGCCAATGGCCGCTCCGGCGGCCACGCCACCAATAACGCCACCTGTTACGGCACCTACGCCTGTGCCAACTGGATGTGAACCCGTAGCGCCACTTAGTGGATCACGATGCGCGTCGTGTTGCGATTTTTTGATTTCCTCGGTTTTTTGGTTGGTAGTCATTGCCAACTCCTCAATGTAAGAAAGTAGTACAATATCGTGCCCATGGATTTAATCCATGAAGTGACACGATATGCTTTGTACATGCAAAACCTGTACCAGCGATAAGCGTGGTTTACCAGTGACGGATATTTGCGCTTCTCGCGGCGCGGATGCGAAGCGCGCATTGAGCGCACGGGATCTGGCCATTACCGAATGTTGCCGACGGGACGCCAGGGTAAAACACAACCGTGTAATAGCACACCGCTTACAGCGTTAATTCAGTACAATCTATGCCCTTGGCCGAAGCAAAACGCGCCGTGAACAGCGCCGATACAGTCATAAAAATTTGTCGAAGTATCCTTCGGCTTTCATTCCCGGAATCCATGGGCGGAGGATTAAAAACCCTCAAAAAATATTCTTTAGCCCGCTCTGTGCGCATTGGTCCCAACTGCGGCAATTCGGCCTTACGCGACAATATGACTCGGACAAATTGTCCAGTATACAAGTCTAAATTCATCAGAATGTAAGGTCCGGTTGAAATATCCGCTTTTTTTAACGGCGGCACGGAAATTGCTTCTGTCAAAGGTGAGGGAGCGGTGTTTGTTGGTCGTATTAAGACAACAGAAGGGTTGGCACATGCCTGAAACAATACCGCATCCTTCCACAAATCCTGAACCTTTGTTGCTTAAAACATTTAATCAAAGCGGCCAGGTAAAAGATCGGGTTGCCGCCTGCGCCCGGGAACTCTCACAGGCAAACCGTGCGCTGAAGGCTAAGCTCACTGAATACTATGCCATGGATGGCGTGCGGGAAGCCATGTTATGGAGTGAACTTATGGAGGAGAAAGTTCAGCAATGCGCAAACGATCTGCAATTGGTAAATATTTCTCTGGCCCAGGAAATTGCCCAACGCAAGGATATGGAGAAACAATTATTCGACAGCGAAGTACAGGGTGAAAAACATCGTTATATGGCCTTTCATGATGTTATCACCGGGTTGGCCAATCGGGCTTTATTTAATGACCGGATGGAGCAGGCTTTAGCCCAGGCCCAGCGGCATAAGCGGAGTTTTGCGGTTCTATACATAGATATTGATAATTTTAAGCGCCTTAATGATACCTACGGACATGATATGGGCGATAAGGCGTTGCAAATCGTCGCCGAGCGATTACAAGCCTGTGTCCGCGATGAAGATACCGTCAGCCGATCCGGTGGCGATGAATTTATGTGTCTGCTGCTGGAAGTAAAAGAGGATGCCACTATTGCCAAAATAGCCGAGGCCATGATGGCCCGGATTTCCGAATCATGCGGTCTAAACGGCGTCAACGTGGTCATACGCCCCAGTATCGGTATTGCAATTTGTCCCCGCGATGGCATAACCGCCGAGGTATTGTTGAAAAATGCCGATGCCGCAATGTACCGGGCCAAGGCCGAAAAATCCGGTTATTGCTTCGCCAGCACCCTTCCTACAGCCCAACATTACGCATGGAACGACGTTAATAAAGCGGCCAGAATTGTTCAAACCGCTATTCAACTTAGATAGTAAACGACGGACCTACCGGGGTGCCGACGTTGGCGGTCCCTCATGCCGTGGGCCCGGTGCCTTTCGTAATCTTGTTGGTATCGAGCGTGACCTTTCCGTGTTGTGACAACGCGCTGCCGTCATGAATGGAGGAATCTTTCTCCATCGTGATATTTTTAAGGGCCAGGATATCTCCTTCAAAGGTGCTGTCAGCACCGAGGGTTGCCGACGTGCCAACTTGCCAGGTAACTGAACTTTTGGCTTCCGGGCCGGGGCCGCCGTTAATTAAAATAACCGCTGAGCCACTGCTGGTTTTCAACGTGGTGCCGATCTGGAAAATAAATGTGGCATCTGGATCACCTTGGTTGTTGAGCGTGAGCGTGCCATCAAGCGTGGCGGATTTCGAGAAATAATAAACGCCGGGTAACAGCGTTAACCCGCCCAGGCCTTGCCCGCTTAAGTCGTGCGTTGCCGGCCTGCTTTTGGCCGCCTTATAAGCGGCGGTAAGATCGACATGCGCCTGACGCGTAGCGGCATCTGACACCCGGGTAGTATTGGGTGGTCTGACTCTTCCCGGTGGAAAACCGATAATCTCATTGCCATGACTGGTTCCGACATCTCCACCGTGTACGGAGGTCTCACCGGTATTGTGCACTGTGGTACCGGCTAATACCGCAAAATTGCCGGCCATTTCGAGATTAAAGGGAATGGGGGTAAGCAACGGTTGCGTTCTCAGCGGTGGAACCACCAACAAAACAACGGTTTTATTGACTTTCATGGCCGCCACTCCTGGTACAAAGGGACAAATTCAGTAATTGCCAATACACATTCACAATCAAGGCCGGGCATCTATCAGAGGAACAAGCTGGTAGTTGCTTGAACTAAAGGAGGGCGTCGGAGCGATCCATTTCGCGGCTTACCCACAAGATAACCGCGACAATCGTGCGACGTGCCGTGCCATGCTCAGGCGCCGCTTCAGTTATATTATAGCCGCAAATCTGCTGGTAGTCGTGATGAATGGGAATTTTGCAAAAATTATAGCAACTCATTTTTGGGGTCTGTGGCCGGGAACTTTGGCGGCCCGATTGCCGCCGTGGCATGCCTTACATAGCCGCCGGCTTTGCCGGTGGTGGAATATCCGATGGAAACACAAAGCCATCCCAGCGCGGGGCCTGTTGATTTAGTCGCGAAAAGCGTGATATCCAAATTTTCCCCGGATGTCGCTTCGGGTTAAAATAAAAACACCTCCGATCACACCGGGGCCCTATTTTTTCCGAATGCGGCACACCTTCGCCTTCCCCACCGGTTTTTCAGTCTTTTTCGCTCTGGCATGGGCCTCGGGCGCACCGGCACCAGGGCTTATTCCAGGGCCACACCCCCTTTCCGGGCCGAGATTGCCCGCAGCACTTTCATGAAGCGTACAAGTTTAGCTAAATTGAATGCCGTCACCGCCCACCGCCACTCAGTACGCACCTTGTCGATCCCGCGGAGCAGGAACTGACGGAGTTTCATCACATTCTTAATAATACCGAAGGGCGATTCCGCCACCGCCATGCGACGCCGGTAGGCCTCTTGTCCTGCCGGCGTCTGAAGTCGGGCGGCGGCGCGTTCTCTTACGGCATCATATTCATCACGGTAAATCCGGCGTTCTCTCTGATCCTTCCGCAGGCATTGGGCCGCCAGAGGACAACCTTGGCAACTGCTACACTGATACACCCGATAGATTCCCATGCTGTTATCACGTTGATAGGGCCGAGTTCCACTGAAGCTTAAGCTCTTCCCCATCCAAGGTGGGCGAGAATAAGACGACCTGATCACGAATAAGGGGGGCTTGGTTCCAGCGCTTCATGGTGTAACGTCTCCAGCAAACGACCGGGAGAAGTATACCATAATAATTGTAGTGATGCAAATGACTACACTACTAAAGTCAATAATTCCGCAACCATGAATTACGCCGGGCGGCGGCGGAAATGTAACCGTGGTGCCGGGCTGATGCCGATGCCGGGACGCCTGGGGATATCCGGGGGGGCATAGCAAATGCCGTGCCGATTAAATCGACAGGCCCCGCGCCGGGATTGCAAAGAGCCGATCCTCGATGTGCTGCTGGTGCTCGTCGAGCCAATCCAGATTGGCGTACAGGTCGTCCTCGTTGAAGCTCTCCAATCCGAGGATGTCACAAGCGCTATGGCTGGAAGCCAGACGTACCGCCGAGAGGCGCGAGCCTTGATCGATCACACGGGCGATGATCTGCCAGAGTGCCAGTTTACCTTGGCGGGTAGAACCCAAGGCTGCCTGGATTCCCAACTGGCGAGCCAGATCGTAAACCACCCAGACGGCCCCGCATGACAAACCCTGCTGCAAGGAGG
>Ga0209012_1001032_pt1 | contig 32041 bp, 24 predicted proteins | sample RS3BMetagenome_FD_184735 | JGI IMG/M metagenome (GOLD analysis project Ga0209012, IMG submission 184735) | Ferric oxide microbial mat and aquatic microbial communities from Rainbow Spring, Yellowstone National Park, USA - RS3B (SPAdes) (version 3) ...
GGAGTTTCAATCCCGCAATCGGGCTTTCCGCTCTTCCAACCAGGTTGCGCGGGTGGGACAGTCGGGTTGAGTGAGAAGTTTCAATCCCGCAATCGGGCTTTCCGCTCTTCCAACCAGACGGCGCGCCTTGCCGCGCCTCTGCCTGTCGAAGTTTCAATCCCGCAATCGGGCTTTCCGCTCTTCCAACAAGTAGCAGCAGCAGTTCGGGTACCCCGCTTGGGGGTTTCAATCCCGCAATCGGGCTTTCCGCTCTTCCAACCTTAGGTGCAATTGTTGGTATCATCGTGATTATTGGGTTTCAATCCCGCAATCGGGCTTTCCGCTCTTCCAACGGTCACGGCAACGCCGGACCGCTTGGACGGCAAACGTTTCAATCCCGCAATCGGGCTTTCCGCTCTTCCAACCCATTGTGGCCTTTGTCCTGACTTCGGCGCTCTTGTCGTTTCAATCCCGCAATCGGGCTTTCCGCTCTTCCAACACAATCTCCCGCCACAATCTCACCCTGGTTGACCAGCGTTTCAATCCCGCAATCGGGCTTTCCGCTCTTCCAACAAGGTGGTCAATTGCTGGTACAGGCGGCACGAGATGTTTCAATCCCGCAATCGGGCTTTCCGCTCTTCCAACCTATTATTCAGGAATATGTTACCGCTGCATTAGGCGAGTTTCAATCCCGCAATCGGGCTTTCCGCTCTTCCAACCATAGACTGGAGAAATGCAATATAGCCATCTTCACTGTTTCAATCCCGCAATCGGGCTTTCCGCTCTTCCAACAAATTGCCAGTGGCCTTGATCTTGGCAACGAGGCACAGTTTCAATCCCGCAATCGGGCTTTCCGCTCTTCCAACGCTTCCAAATGTCGTTCATCAATCAGAACAATCCAGTTTCAATCCCGCAATCGGGCTTTCCGCTCTTCCAACGCGAGACTGCTTGCCTGACACTTAACGCATCAAATTGTTTCAATCCCGCAATCGGGCTTTCCGCTCTTCCAACGGAGTTGAAAAATGACTCCTGGCAAAAGATGTTCTAGTTTCAATCCCGCAATCGGGCTTTCCGCTCTTCCAACAGGAAATTCGGGGGTTCACGTACATCCCGTGGAATGAGTTTCAATCCCGCAATCGGGCTTTCCGCTCTTCCAACGTGGCTGCCCGTAGTTGTGAGGGGCCTGTACCGCGGTTTCAATCCCGCAATCGGGCTTTCCGCTCTTCCAACAAGTGAGGTATCGTATTGGGGGTCGGAACAATCTCGAGTTTCAATCCCGCAATCGGGCTTTCCGCTCTTCCAACTGGAGTGGCGGTAGGGGGAAATCGAACCGTTCACGAGTTTCAATCCCGCAATCGGGCTTTCCGCTCTTCCAACCGAACTGGCCTGGCTGTGCATTGATGAAGTTGTGCTTGTTTCAATCCCGCAATCGGGCTTTCCGCTCTTCCAACGATTCACACAGTGTTAGTAAGGAAGAAAGGAGAACGTTTCAATCCCGCAATCGGGCTTTCCGCTCTTCCAACGTGGGCGTCGCCTGGGCAAATCGAGCAGGACGTAAGGGTTTCAATCCCGCAATCGGGCTTTCCGCTCTTCCAACGCAATGAGCGCGGCCTTTGGGCAACTACAGTAGAAGTTTCAATCCCGCAATCGGGCTTTCCGCTCTTCCAACCATAGGATTCTCGATACAAGGGAGTCCCCAGGGTACGTTTCAATCCCGCAATCGGGCTTTCCGCTCTTCCAACAACTGGGGTACGACGCAAGCAGAGCGACAACAATAGTTTCAATCCCGCAATCGGGCTTTCCGCTCTTCCAACTGCGTGATGCCGAGCGCCTGAATGTTCTCTATCAGGTGTTTCAATCCCGCAATCGGGCTTTCCGCTCTTCCAACCGAGCTGATTCATCTGCTCCGCCGGGATAACCTGGATGTTTCAATCCCGCAATCGGGCTTTCCGCTCTTCCAACGCAAGACGAACTACCTGACCGGCTTCCTGGTGACGGGTTTCAATCCCGCAATCGGGCTTTCCGCTCTTCCAACACGATGATGTGCATTCTTCGTGTGCCGGATTGTACATAGTTTCAATCCCGCAATCGGGCTTTCCGCTCTTCCAACATTCATTCCGGCACTCTTTGCCAGATTAGATCGACCAGGTTTCAATCCCGCAATCGGGCTTTCCGCTCTTCCAACCATTTATCGTGGCCTGTGGCTGTGCAATTCCACCAGTTTCAATCCCGCAATCGGGCTTTCCGCTCTTCCAACAACGTACCCAAAAAATATTGTTTAAACGGTTTTTTCAGTTTCAATCCCGCAATCGGGCTTTCCGCTCTTCCAACTCACCGAGATCAATGGCACAGCGATCAGCAATGCGGTTTCAATCCCGCAATCGGGCTTTCCGCTCTTCCAACATTATCGATGATTTTCTAGAGAATCCGCCTGGCGCGTTTCAATCCCGCAATCGGGCTTTCCGCTCTTCCAACATAGAGGCACATCTTAAGACGATAGCCGACGCGGCGAGTTTCAATCCCGCAATCGGGCTTTCCGCTCTTCCAACCAGGCGTGCCGCAGCGCGGGCAAACGCTCCTGCAGAGTTTCAATCCCGCAATCGGGCTTTCCGCTCTTCCAACGCGCCGGCACCAGCTCGGACATTTTCTGGCGCACGGGTTTCAATCCCGCAATCGGGCTTTCCGCTCTTCCAACTGATTGCGCCCGTCGTGAATTTCAATCAGGCGCTCTCGTTTCAATCCCGCAATCGGGCTTTCCGCTCTTCCAACTAGTTGGCATAGCAATCCCTCCAAGACGGTGCTATCGTTTCAATCCCGCAATCGGGCTTTCCGCTCTTCCAACTCTGCGCGCGCGAAGAGATGGCAGATCGCGCAACGGTTTCAATCCCGCAATCGGGCTTTCCGCTCTTCCAACCCTGCTCGCCCATCAGCTCTAAATACAGATAGCCGGGTTTCAATCCCGCAATCGGGCTTTCCGCTCTTCCAACGGTATACTTGTAGTATAGCATAACAGGCGGGTTGAGGGAAGAGGGTGCGAGAGGGTCAGGAAAAATGGGGCGTGAAAGGGCGTCTGGCGGGAGTTTTGAGCAGAAGGCTGACGACTCGCAGGGCCTGGCAGGCCGCATGAGCGTTCCGCGAGAGGCTACGCTCAGCAGCGCTGGCGCACTAACCTCTCGCGGACATGCTAGAGGGCTTAGACAATCAAGGTGACATCTTCTTGTGGCGGCTCTCCTCCTATCGTCTCCACTTTGTCCAGGCAAGCCGCACAGAGAGGGTAAAAGCGCACACTATCCTGCGTCTCCTGGATGTGTCTGGCCAGTTTGGCCTTGAGCTGCACCAGTTCCTTTTTGGAAAGAAAGCACTCGAATAGCGAGTATTGTGTCCAGGTGCCAAAGCCACAGAGAATCTGATGGACTTTATTGCGCCTGCGATCATCGGGAATGTCATAGGCCACGACATAGCAGGTAGTGGGGCTGTATGATGGCATGCGTTTCTGTGGCATCGATGGTTCCCTCTCGCTAGCGTACCATGAGTGGCGGGTAGGCATCAATCTCGCCAGTCAGGTATTTGGCGATCAGCCGTGCTTGAAGTTCAATACAGCGTCGATAGCTGACCTTGTAGCCGAAGATCGGGTGCGTGATCTCCTCGCGTAAACGCTCCTCGAAGCGGGTCAGGAAGCGTTTGCACGGCTCCTTTTTCAGACGATACGCTCCTAACTCGATGTGAAAATCCTGTGATGTGAGCATGCGATTGTTCAGCAACGTCAGGACAACCGAGTCCACAATCAGCGGGCGAAACTCCTCCATCAGGTCGAGGGCCAGCGCGGGCCGCCCGTAGACTGAACTATGCAGATAGCCGACGTACTGATCGAAACCGACCATCTGCAAGGCGCTGGCGACCTGGCTGGTCAGCAGAGAGTAGCCGAAACTGAGCAGTGCATTCACCGGGTCGGTCGGTGGACGCTTGATGCGACCAGCGAATGGCCACTGTTGCTGATCGGTCAGCATCGCGCCGAAACAGCGGAAGTAGGCCGCGCTGCCCGCGCCCTCCAGACCGAGGATGGTTTCCAGTGCAGTTCCGGCGACCCCCGGTTCGCCATTGCTCAGCATGGGTGCAGGCGTGAGCGTCTCCGCCGTGAGCGTGAGCGCGCTGAGTTGATGGATGCACTGAGCCATCTGCTCAATGTCCTGCTGAAAGATCGCTTTGCTCTGGCGACGTTGTGTGCGCTGTAACAGCGTGCGCTGGTTGGAGAGTTTGCCGATCACAAAGCGGCGCGCCAGTTCGCAGCGGCGGCCTATATCGTTGTATGCGCGATGCTGGGCCAGACGCAGCAGGGAATTTTTCGAGAGCGAGGGTGAGAGCCGTCCTTTGAAAAGACCAAAGACGTCCAGAAACTGAATCTCGACCTGTTTGTCCAGTAGGAGCGAGATGGCGGGCGTCGTCATGGTCACGTCGCCCATCACCACAACCTGCTCGACCTTCACTAAAGGGATACGTCGCTTGCTGGCAGGCGTGATGGTGCCATTATTGTCGCGCCGTTCGGGAATTTGCACGAGCAGGCAGTCCTCGCTATCGCGGCGTACCAGGGCGCGTTCTTCAGTCAGATAGAGTGTCGTCATCATGGTCTCCTTTATGGTGTTGTAGCATCAGCACTTCGTCGGGCAGGCAGAGCGGACGCAGACTGCAATCACGGCAACGTGCGGCCCGTTTCTCCGTTAAAGGGGGCGGCGGCGTTGCCTGGCGAGCCAGATGCAGGGCCTGTGCGATGCTCTGATGGGTCTTCGTGCGCAATTCCTCCGTGAACGGAACCTGAACTCGTTTGCGCGAGCCGTAATAGTAGATATAGCCAAACGCAATCGGTGCGTACTCTGGGCAGCGTTCCTCCAGGCACATAGCCTGCGCACAAAGTTGCACATGGTCGTTGAGCCAGCGGCCCTCTTTGCCATGCTTATACTCCACCGGCACTAAGTGGCCCCGCTCCTCCTCGATCAGGTCAGCCATGCCGGAGAGATGCAGCGGTTCACTATAGAGGTAGAGGTGTTGATAGTACTGCGTCTGCTGCTCCCCCTCGCGCTCTGTGTGCTGCCCCGGCTGATCGACCCGTTCGTGCAGCAGGCTCCCCTCCAGCACGAATTCGTTGTGCAGCATGTCCCCCTGCACAAACTCATAGTAAAAACGGCGTGGACAATATTCAAGAGCATTGAGCGCGGAAAGAGCGATAGTCTCCGGTTCATCCAGTTTCATGGTGCAGGTATCTCCCTCTCCGCGCCGGTTGCCTCCTCGTCAACAACACTTGAGGTCGCGGCGGGCAGCGACACGTTCGTGCAACGCACCTGGCCCATACCCATCGCGGTTTTGTAGCCGACGCCGCTGAAGAAGGCGAAGCGGGCCAGCGTCGAGAGCCAGCGGGCCTCCGGTGCGACGGGCGAACCTTTGACCTCGTAGGTCACGTGGCCTTGAAAGCCGGTCTGGCCAAAATGGCTACCGGTGACGCGGCTGGTACTCAGCGTGTATTGTGAGACGATGACGTTCTCTTCGCACCAGCATTCGATGTCCCGCGACGAGAGGTTGGCACGTTCCAGGCGCAGTGCGATGGGCGCGCAATCCTCCCAGCGTTTTGCCAGAGATGCAAAGACCAGAGACGGCTCCGGGAACAGCTTGAGGTACTTGCCCCAGGCATGTTGTCCCTTACTGAAGGCGGTCGGTGTGGCGAACTCGAACTGGTAGAGGGGCTGCGCGGACTGCAAGGCATACAGGTCGGCAAATGTGCTATAGGCCACCCAGGACGAAGCGGCGGTGGTCGGGTCAGGGCTGCTGAGCAGGCGACTAATCGTGAAGTGTGCGTCATCGAGACGCACGGAAAGCGCATACGCCTTGCTGATCAGCACGTGCGCGAACGTGCTAAAGATGGAGGCGTCAAGCATGGTGATACGCAACCAGTAGGTCTGTCCCGGCAGCACCGTCACTGGCTGCTGGCGCGTGATCGCCTCCTCGCGCTGTTTCGGCGTGAGGTGATTAAAACCCTGCAACAATCCCAGCGTATAGGGGCGACGCTGGTTAGGCTGATGCAGCCATTCGGAGAGTTGCGGATCGCCCTGTCGCACCAGATCAAGGAAGGCGGCCTGAAGCTGGTTGCCCGCCCCTGGTATCACCTGCCCTTCCTTGCTGGGATGCAAACGCAGCAGCAGGGCAAACAGTTCGCCACGTTCGTCCGGCGTGGATGGTGATTGAGTCATATTCTCTCGTTCCTCTCTCTTCTAACATAAGAAAATCGTGTCGTTGCTGTCGTCCCGCTGCGTCTTGAGTCTGTCCTTGCGAACAAGGTTGTAGGGTACTTCGGCATAGACATGAAACGCCATCGTTCCCAGCACAACCAGGTATGGATAGGTCTTATCGCGGAAAGTAATGTGCAGGGGTAGCGGGAAAAAGCGTCCCTGTCGTTGCAACCGCCGCAGATAGTTTGCAGTGTGGTATTTTTTATCATCACACGCCACAAAGGCTGGAACAAACTGCGGACGCAGGAGATTGATCAACTTCTGTTGCAGGCCATGATGGTCGTCAATTGCCACGATCTCTAGCCCATAGAGCGCCGTCACACGATAGGCGTAACGATGCTCCCATTCGTCCTTGCTATCCTCGCTCGCATCGAGTTTGAGAGCAATCCGTAGCGGGGGGTCGCGGAATTTATATAGCTGGCAATATATGGCGATGTCATCTAGCCGTTCTGGCAACGATTGCCGAGTGTCTTGCTGCCATTCCTCCGGTGTATGATAGTACCTTGCATCATAGTAGCGCATGATATGCAATGCGTTATACGTGGCTACCTTTTCGCTCGAATGGAGATGCTCTGGATCATAGACGAGCGCCAGTGGCGGCTCAAAGCTCTCGCGGAAGCTGAAGCGTGCGCGTTCAATCGCATACTTCCGAAAATCGTCGAGTAACCACTGGCTGACTTCTGCTTTTTTCATTCTCCTGCCGCTGAGTCGCTGTCCAAAGGCTTTCAGCACAACCTTGATATCTGCTGGAGCATCGTCAATGGGCTTTTGCTGTACCCATTTATCTACCCATGCGAAAGTCTCTGGTGGAATATGCTGGATGCGCTGATAGATGCTATGGGCCGCATCAAAGGCGTGGAAAGCCTCAAAGGCACGCTTGCGATTAAAGCGCCTTTCCAGTGGAACGCCAAACAGGTCTTGCAAAGTCATGAAAAACTCATCAATTTCCGGCTTTTCCGCATCGCTCGTTCCACGCCTCGCATATTCTAGCGTGCGAAATGCTTCGATCAGAGCGCCGGAGGCGATATAGGCGAAGAGGTCGTTGCGTTTGGGCATGTACTCCTCGGCCAGTCGGGCAAAGGCGGTGCGTGTCATCTCTGGCCCGGCATATGACATCAATTCCTTGTAGAAATTTTCCTCGACGACCGCTAGCACGGTGCTAGCCTGATCTTGCAGAGATTTTCCTAGCACGCGACCAGCGCGACCAATACGTTGCACCAGTTCATCGGCAGAGAAGGCGTCGATGAGCAGAAAGTCGATATTCTGGCGCTGCTTGCCCGTGCCACGCTCAAAGTTGTAGCCAATATCGACGGTCGGCGTGGCCAGGATGAGGGGGAGCTTTGTGGCCCGCTGGCGATATTCACGTTGTTCGGCCCCCGTGACGCGGCCCATCTCTTCATCTGGCTTGATGCTCGTTTTGAGTTCCTTATAAATCGTATTGATAGTGCCAAGCGAACTAGAAATGATCGCGCCATCCTGCTGCTGATCGAGCCACTGCCGGATACGTTGGCGTTGCCGCACCGCCAGCAGTAACAGACCCCTCGCCTGATCGTCCTCTTGCAGTTCATCTCTACTATAGAGTTCTAACTGCACGGGAGTCAGGGCGCGCGTGGACCGCACAAAGGGCCAATCCTCTTCTGGAACCCGCCCTGGCTCAATCCACGCTATCGGCAGTCCCAGCCGCTCCAGATAGTTTTTCACCTGTGGACGTGGCGTGGCCGTGAGCAGACAGAACTGCCGCTGCGTCTCAGAATCAACGTACCCATAGTGTTGCGACAACTTGATAAAAAACAGGAACGTCGCCAGTTGCTTGGGACTATAGTAGTGCAACTCGTCAATTACGATGTATTGGAAGCCGCTCAGAAAATCTCTGAACAGGGTGGCGTTATCAAACTGATTGTAGCAATAAGTGAAGGCGTAATAGAAAATGTCGGGATTGACGACATACACCGTCGCGCGTTTGCTACGATCACCGTCCAGCATACGGGCATTATTGAGCAACATATGTAGCATCGCGCCAGGACGCGACATCTCTTCTGTAGTACCTGGTCGCTGGCGGTAATCATCCAGGTGCTTGCGCGTGATCGGCAGTACGCGATAGGGCAAGCCGCCCTTTGCACAAAACTTCTCAATATCTCTTGCATGTTGCAACAGCAGTTCATTCGTGGGTGCGATGAACAGCACATTGTCACGATTGGGGCGCAACTGGTCGAAGCCGCCGCGACCGGCCCGGCAGGCCATGCGCAACAGCGCAGCCTGTGTCTTTCCGGTGCCGGTATTGTGCGTGTTGATAATCAGCGGCGTCTCAGCTTTATAGGTGCGATACTGGTGGTAGAGAGGAACCTGGACGTTACCATCTTTGTCCACACAAACCTTCCGCAATATATCGTCCAGTGGCCCTATCCAGAGCAGTTCATCCTGCACCTGTAAAGTTATTTCTAACATGATATGCTCCTATTATTCTAGCTGCTCGACACCGTAGCGCATACCAGCAGGAAGATAGACGTCCTGCCCATTGCGTCCACGCGCGTGCCAGAAGGGGCCGCGCAACAGGCAGCGACTGAGCAGCGGCGCGGGATAGATGTTATAGAGCGAAAACGCGCGCAGATTGGCGGCCAATCCCTCCGGCAGATCGGCGGCATTTAAGAGTACATCTTTCAATTCCCGCTCAAGCTCTTGCGGTCGCGCGGAGAGTAGCGTCAGTTCCTCCCACACAACTCGCGCCTTGCTATTAAACTTGCCAAGCCGGATGTAGCTCGGTAATAGAGGTAAGTCATCGGTCTGGGCTAGCAGGTAGAATGTAGCCTGACTCTCCGCGCCGAGCATGCGAATTTTGCCGTTTTGTGGAAAGTTCGTAGCGCGTGCGCGTTTCTCCGGCTCCATGCTGATAGCATTCTGATCAAAGCGCGCGTAGTAGCTATCGGAGAGCGCGTTGAACTGGCTGAAGGCGTAGCGCAGCTTGCCGAGAGGAAACATGGCGGGCGTCACGTACAAGCTGCGCGCGTTGAGCGGCCCCAGATCGGTCTTGTAGCGCGGCGGGCCAGACCAGTCATAGGGGGCCGCGCATAGACCAAGCGCGTAAGTCAGCGCATAGTTGCCGAGCAATGGCTCACTCTCGTAGAGCAGACCTACCTCGCGGCTGGCAAAGTAGGTATGCTCCATCAAGGTGAGATCGGCGCGATAGATATGCATGGTCATAGCGTCGATCTCCTCTGTGTTCAGGACAGAAATGCTTGATAGCCCTGGTCAATTTCGTGCAGCAGCGCCGCGACGTCTTCTGGACGGCGATAAAGCGCCCGCGTCTCATCTAGCACACGCTGCAAGCCCACGTCTCGCAGCACGACCGGTGTGCGCCCGACCACACGCGCCAGCAGCCGATTGGTGGCATCCTCCACGGCCTGTATTACCTCGTCATCTGAAAGCGGGAAGGGTAACGTCTCACGGCCAATGCGCAGGGTGTCATACACGGCCTGCGTGAGTTCGAGGTTGGAGAAAATCTCGGTGTCGCTAAAGATCAGCGCGGTCAGCGTATTGCTCACACGGCCCAGGCGGCTGGTGATCGCGCCATAGCGGCTGCTGCGCAGCACATTACCGATAACATACTGCAATTCGCCCAGCGTGACATCCTTGAGTGTCTCGATGTCGAGGAAGTGCGTCTCCGGCAATACATACTCATCCTCGTTAATGGCGGTGGATGCGCTCTTCGTAATCGGATTAATCATCGTACCGTTATCAGCAGGCGCATTGAAGGTACGATGTTCGGTGATCTGCGACGCAGGTGCAATGGAATAGGCATCGTCGGTCATCACGCGACTCTTCTGTGCTCCACCACCGCCAGCGGCGAACCCATAGAGCATGCAATCAATGCATTTGCCACAGGGCGCATTGGCATTGAGTGTACAAATGTATTCCTTATTGTTGACTTTTGCGATCTTGAGCAGGTTATGTTCGCGTAGCAGTTCGCGTCCGGTGCGCCGCTCGACCGCCGTCTGCTTGCGCTTGCTGATGACGACGCGACGAATGTGCGATTTGTCGTCCAGGCCCGCCGTCACCAGGTCTTTCGTCAAACCTTCGCCGCTGCCCTCGGTGCGAAAGATTGTCTCAGATGCCGTCTTGCGAATGATGACAAGACTGACATAGCGACCATAGGGAAGGTTACTGTACGCATCTTGTAGATACTCACGATACTGGTTCAGGGTGGTTAATGTGTCAAGAATACTCATGTGTGTTCCTTTCTATTCCGCTACAAATTGAAAGTGGTAAATCGTGAAGGGTGGATGAGATGCCTGATGTAGCACTATAGATCATCCTCCGTATCCTCTTCCCGCTCTTCGGCTGCCGCAAGCGTCCGGATGGCCTCTTCAGGTGTTTTGGCCTTCCCGCGTTGCACGATGATTTCAGCCAGCTTCTGACGCATATAAACCAGGTAGGCGCTACGCAACAGACGCTCGCGTTGTAGCAGTTCATCAATCCGCTGCTTGAGATTGGCAAGCATCTTGCGCTCTTCTTCCTCATTCTCAAACGTCTTATGCATATCAACTCCCAGCACATCATGAAAGAAGAGATCGACGTAGTGATAGATGTCCTCTTCATGAATGCCCTTCGTGACTCGCTTGAGATGATCGAAGAGTAGTCCCTGGCTGCCTCGATAGACCAGCGCCAGTTCGTTGGCGCGGGCAATATTGGGACATCTGTCCAGTTCTGTCAGGATGATATCCAGTGGCTTGAGTAGCGAATTCCGCTTGAGGGAGCGACCGTGTATCCGCTTCTCAGCCGCGTAAAAAGCCAACCCCTTGAGGGGATGAGAATCCAGTTCCATTGCTATTGCTCCTTTACTTTTTCGTTTCCTGCAATGCTTGCATTTTTTCCAGGTAGGGTGCTGCTCTCTGACTGAGCATGAGCGCCTGATATTCAGGCGGTAGCTTTTTCTTCTTTTTCTGCTGCGCCATCTGCATTTCAATCAGCCGATCTACCTCGTGATAGAGGGCCAGCGGCTCATCGGCGGCGGCGGTCACCAGGCGATAGATGATCTGCGCGCTCTTCTCATCCGTCAGCAAGCCCAATGCATCCACCAGTTGATAGACCAGCCGCAGTTTCTCGTAGAGCTTCCCGACCTGCTCACGGGTCAGCGCCGTTGCTGGCAGGAGCCAGCTCATCGTGCGCGGCGGCGTCTCGACTTGCAGCGCCACTGTTTCATCCCCGATACGCTCGTCGGACAGGTTGAACGACGGGACGGGCATGCGTGAGAGCAAGATGCGGCTGTCAAACCAGTGTGCCATTAACGTCGCCATCTCCAGCGCGATCAAAAACTGTTGCCCATAACTGTCACCAGGAATGATCAGCGGCATCACAGGCGTGTTGCTGATAGCTTCCGAGTGTGCCGGAATGCCCACGCCGCAATTGAAACTCTTGTAGTAACCGACCGGCAAGCCCCGGTTGAAATGATTGTTCAAGAGATAGTGCCGCGTATCCAGAAACATGGCTTTATGCTCACCGTCGCGCACGGCCTCCAGGCTCTTCCACCACGCAGAAAGCAATGGATGCGTGAAGAACGAGTATGGGAAACAGTGCAGATAGAACGTGGCAAGTTCGTTGCCCTGTTTGTCGTGGTGAGACTGCCAGGTCAGCTTGTCGAGAATAAACTGCATGCGACAGATGGAACAGACGTTGCGCTTGGGATCACGCGCGCTCCCGCCATTCAGGCGATTGGAGAAGCTCTGCACGCCGATACTGGACGGCACCTGAAGCGCCATCCACTCCTCACCGGGCAACGCGCTACCACAGTAGCAACATTGCGTGTGTGGATGCTTCGTATCGGCATAGCGGCGCAGGCTGGCCCCAAAATCAATCAGCGTGAGCGAGCGTTCGTACGTCATCGTTGCATTGCGGCTTGTAACGCTATCCCATACCTCCAGGTTGCGCTCCAGGTAGTCTACGAGAGAGGTGTGATCGAGCAACATTGTAATCGCCCCGGCCTCTTCCTCCTCTGTAACCGTTGGCGGTTGTTGCTTTTTTGCTTTGCGACCGCGTCCAGCTTGGGCCTGGGTCGCCTGTTGCTCAAGCTGTTGTAGATCGTTTAGCGCCGCCTCTTTCATTGCTTCAGGCGAGATGTCATTCAGAGCGCGGGCCAGGAAGTAGCCGCGCCGATAGGGGTCTACGAAAAGTGAAAGCTTGAAGAGGTCATCCGGCACCTGAAAGAGACGCGCCGCGCGTTGCCAGTTCGTTTCCTTCACAGCCTTCAACTGTTCAGAGCGATGATCCTTCAAAAAGTTGCGATACGCAGCCAGAAACTCCCCTCGCCTGAGTTCTTCGTCACCAACCGGCACCAGGTCGGCCTCACGCAGCAGTAGCATGATTCGCTCTTCCTGCTCATTGCTTGCCTTTTTATCAGTGAGGGCGCTTTCCAGGTCCTCGCGCACGAGACTGTTACGTTCCGCGCGCCACTCCGCGCGATAGTGTTTGTTCTCGACAGTGTGCTGGATGACGGTGAAAATGTCCTCTAGCGTGGCCCCGCTCTCCATCGCCGCCGCGTCAACCGCGATACCGGATGGTTTGGCTTTGATGAACTGCGCAAGCTGCTCGGACTGCATGTCGGCCAATTTTTTCCCGACACGCCGTGCAATCTCCTGCGTATCCTGGCGACTCCAGCTAAACGGAATCGCTTTATCCAGCAGGTAATCTACGCCTTCAGGGTGATAGAGCAGATCGATACAAGCGTTTTCTCCACCTGTCCCCTGAAAACGCTCACGGATATACGCCACCATCACATTATGAATGGTGTTGGTGAACAGGCCGCGTAGCTCGGCAAGGCGATGACCGACAAAGCGGTAATCGAGGGGTAGACCCTCCTGCTCCAATGCCGCATTGATGTGACCGAGCAGCTTATCACGGATATGCTTCTCGTGCCGCTCAGTATAGTTGCCGGAATGCGAGTTGTCTGAAACGTCAGCAGCCTTCATCAACTCTTTGAGCGTCCCCGTCAACCGCCATCGATCAAGTTTACAGCGGTCGATAAGGCGCTGGTCATGCGCGACTGCCGTCTCCGTCCCTTCCTGATGACTATGTGCCAGATAAAAGATGTCGTTCAGATACTCACGCCATCGCGAAAAAAACAGACCGATGTTCAGGGTGTCCAGCACCTTTTCAATGTTCTGTATAGTAGCCACGTTCGCATAACTGAGCACTTTACCACCCTCGCTCCACCCGTATTCCGGTACTTTGTTCAGATCGTGAATGGCCAGAGCCAGCAGCAGGCAGCATATCTCATCGCCGGTAAGCATGAACGGCTGGCGTAGTTGCTGAATGATCGTCCAGAGGTTGATAATATGCGTATACAGGCTCTCGCCTGCTTTTCTCCCTCCTGTGTGAATGATGGCCTTCCATTTGAGCATTTCCGGGTTATTGGCGACGTGTGTAATGAAATCCTTCAGTGCCGTCTCCCCATCAGGGCTGTTATCATCAAACGTGAGGTTGAGAGAACCCAATGTTTCTTCAGCCATAATGCCTCCTTTCAAGCAAAAAATTCTCCCTCTTCCGGTCTATAGCGGATGGGAATCGTATGGTTAGTACTCTTCGGTAGCCGTACCGGAATATCTGAACAGAGTATAATTGGTTTGTGCGACATCACATGTCGTTTTCAAGCAGATTTGGGAGCAATTTTGCTATCTGCCTAAAAACTGGTTATAAGCTTTCACCCCCTATCGTAAGAAAAGGTCTGTCTCCTGCCATGTGCTATAATGAAACTAGCTATGAAAGTAGATTGCTTTTATAGTAGCTTAGAAAGACGCGAATCAACCTCCGCCAAGAGCAACGAGTCGCGTCTTTCCGCTTATTTGGAAGTATAGCAGATAAATAGATTTTATGCAAGTTAAAACTTAGAATTTATCTTGTTACTATATATGACAAAATATGTCGCATGTGGCAATACTTAATCTTCATAGAATTTTTGCATACGCTGCACAACCTGTTTCATCCGTTCTCGTAAGCGTTCTGGCTCGACTAACTCGGCGCGGTCGCCGTACTTGAGAATTTGTTGGAGAATGCGCCATTCGCTGTAGGCGGTGGCACGCACCAGGACACGGCGATGTTGATACCCTCGCTCATCCGTATAGCTCTCTTCGCGCTCCTCTACCTGCGTGATCCAGCGCTGGCTCAGCCCTCTTTTGGCAATCTGACCGTCAATCCAGAAGCGGAACTCAACCGGGTGCCTACGACGTTGCGTATCAATCATATCCGGCTGTATTTTGAGCGTCTCACCTATAATGCGATCAATGCGATATTCGAGAAAGTCGTTCATCTTGTGGCTGAAAGCAATCAGGTAGAAATGTCCATCCATGTAGGTGATGTAGTATGGATCAATATGCTCATGGTCAGTAGTGTCTTGTCGGCGATGGGTCGGTTTGTATTGGAAGGCGATCTGCTGGCGCTGAGCAATGGCACGCACAACAGTTTCGATGACCTCGCGGTAAGGTAGATAGTCACTGACGGTAGAGAGGTTAAAATAGACATACGGTTTGCGCACTCTGCGCTCAAATTGTTCTCGCTGTTGCCTGGGAAGTGTAGCCGTCAGTTTCTCAAGCAATTTCAGCATCTCGTCCGCAAAGGGATTGCGCGGCGGTTGTTGTGGCAGTGGCTGCGTGGGATCAAATTGCGCATAGCGATTGGGGTCGGCAAACATATTATAAAGAAGCGCCAGACTATCTACCTCGTTCTCGGTGAAAAGGAAGGTTGGACGGGGACCTGAACCGCGCACAATGCTATAGCGTGTCGGGCGTCCCTTTCCACCACGCTCGCGTTGTACCTCAAACCCCTGTTCTTCGAGGAAGCGAATATCGCGTTCAAACATCCGATTTGCTCTTTTCTGCGCCAGCGTGTCAGATGCCTCTTCTTCTTCCATCTTGTAGTAGGAAGCCAGATGTGTGAAGACATCTTGACGAGTACAGGTATTAGCAGAGAGAAATTGCAGCAGACGAAAAATTCGTTCCGCCGACTCATGTTTGAGCCTGCCCGTTGTATCTTCATCCACTTCATTGCTCTGAGCAAAGGGTTCTGGCTTATCGTACTCGGTTGTCATCACTTTCTTCCTGCTCTCGTATGCTTTATCACAGAGCCTCTTAGAGAAAGAGGTTGCCATCCCGCCGTCAGGCCCCTACAGCCGGGCTGATTTAGTATAGCATAATGTTGGAGAGCGTCATTGTAGGCGCACAGCAAACTCCCTTCAGATGTCTCTCCCAGGGTGGCAAAGGTTGCGGGTACCATCTCACGGAGATGCTCCAGGTTGGCCTGGAGCAGGACTTCTGCGAGCCAGCGTGATAGGACGGCGGCAAGCGCATCTAGCCCCATCCTTTTCAAGTGTCAGGAAAGGCGGCTATACAGTTCGACCAGGTAGCCGTCATGGGCAGCGAGGTGCGCGGTACGGGCGTACCAGGGCGGACGATCCTGGGGCGGTGCGACCGGCTGTGCGCCCCGCGCCACGGCCTCGGCATAGGCGGCGTCCACATCGTCTACCTGAAAGGTGATTACCGCCTGATGCCCTGCGGGGACAAGGGGAGGCGTTGTTGCGCCGAGGGCAGTGGCATGCCCATCACGGCTGTAGAGTTCTACTCCGACGGTACTCGTCTCAAAATAGGCGTAGCCCATCGTTTCGTCGCTGTAGGTCATCCGCAAGCCCAGGATGTCATGCCAGAAGGGAATGGCTGTTGTCACATCGCTCGTGAGTAGGCGAATGCTCACCAGTTTCATGTCGTCCTCCTTATGAGTTTGAACAAGAGTTTCATTCACTGCTTGCAGTATAGCAGAAGTAGTGGTTATAATTGGTCCTAAATACGAACTGATTGGGTGGATGGGAAACATTCATGTATCATCCAACCACGCGCCTGCTGACTATCCTGGAAGTGTTGCAGAGTCACGCTCAGTTGAGCGGGGAGGAACTCGCGCGCCGACTGGAGGTTGAGCCAAGAAGCGTGCGCCGCTATATCCAGATGCTGCAGGAGATGGGCATTCCCATTGAGGGAACGCACGGGCTGGGAGGTGGCTATCGGTTGCGTCCTGGCTACACATTGCCACCCCTCTTCTTCACTGAAGAAGAGGCAACCGCACTCGTTCTTGGCTTGCAGGGAACCCCATGGATGGAACTCAGCCTGTCATCCGTTGTCGTTGAGGGCACGCTTGCCAAAATCTCCCGTGTGCTGCCCCAGGGTGGGCGTGAACTTTTACAAACGATCTTGTCCCACACGATCCTGTTGTCCCACGAGCCAGAGATGCGACCGGAGGCCACCTTGCTCGTGGAGGTCAGTGAAGCCGTACACAATCGTTGCTGTATCACAATGGACTATTGTTCGTCTCACGACGAAGTGACGCGGCGTGACATTGAACCCTATGGTCTTGTGGGCTGGAGGGGACACTGGTATGTGGTCGCATACTGTTGTCTACGCCAGGAGTATCGGCTGTTCCGGCTAGACCGCATGCGCAACGTTCACCGGCTCTCGCGCACCTTTGTGCGAGCAGAAGCTTTCGATTGTTCTGCCTATGTCATTAAGCATCTTGCCACCAATCCGGCGCTCTGGCAGATCGAGGTTGAGTTTCAGGCCAACCTTTTCCTTGTTCAACACAAGATTCCCGCCCCCTATGATCAGCTGGTGGTGACGCCAACGGGCATGCTGTACCAGAGCCATCACAACGACCTCGCAGCAAGTCGCGCTACCTGATTGGGTTAAACCTACCATTTGTCGTTCATACGCCCCAAGAACTGCGTAAGCGCTTATAACAAGGACATGGAGAGCAACGGTTGGGTCAGCAAGAACCTACCGGCACTTGCCGAGATATTCGATGGCCACTGGCTGATTACCGACTATGAGGTCTCCTCCTCCCATCCCCTCTCATTGCCTCATTCCGCATCTTGCGCAAAGCGCTACAATAGGCTATAGTAGGGGACACAGCCGGGCTTGGCGTAACACTATCTACAGGACACTACCGTCTTTCAGGAGGCAAGCAGAATAATTTCATAGGCAGTAAAGCAATCATCGCATTCCTGTAGAGGCGTGATGATGCTCTTTAACAATGAAATCCCCATACGCTATCGTTCGCTGAGGGCGTTCTGGCATGGCATCGCTTCTCATCTTCCCATATCGGGGTTTAATTGTTAAAGAGCATCATCACGCCCCTACGGAATGATTGATTTTGATTGATAATCTTATTATTATACCACTTTTACGAGTTTATATGAGAATAGGCACAATGGTAAACTATACTCATGGGGTTATGAAGACAGTGGCCAAATTCTATCCGCAGGAACTCTCGAATAAGATGCGGTGCGACCCTCAACGAGCAGGCGAGGTGAAGATATATGACGCGCTTCGCCAGCATCTGCATGGTTCATGGACAATCTTCTATAGTGTGGCATGGCTGGGCAAAACGGCGATAGAGGATGTGCCACGCGACGGGGAAGTCGATTTTATCGTGGCCCACCCTGAACACGGTGTTCTCTTGATTGAGGTCAAGGGAGGACGTATCAGGTACGATGGCACACGGAGGCAATGGATTTCGACAGACCGCAGCAATGTAGATCACGATATTGACCCCTTTGGACAGGTTATCCAGTGCAAATATGCGTTGCTGCATAAAATCAAATCGTTGCCCGCATGGTCCAATCGCTGGATCAACCTGGGCCATGCGGTGGCATTCCCAGATTGTCTCACCCCGCAAGGCGTACTACCACCAGAAGCTCCCCACGAGATCATTATTGATGGAGGTGATTTACCAGCCATTGAGACGTGCATTGCCGCAATCATGCAATACTGGCGCGGGCAGGAGCAACAGCCCACACAACACGGTGCCGAGTTCATCACAACGCTGGAAAAATTGCTCGCCCCGACTATTACGCTTCCCAATCCACTATCGCTCCAGGTGCAGGATAAGGAACGCGAGATATTGCGCTTGACAGAAGAGCAGTTTCGTATTCTGGGCTGGCTTCGTCGCACGAGGCGCGCGGCTATTAGTGGCTGTGCTGGCACAGGCAAAACCATGTTAGCTGTTGAAAAGGCCAAACGCTTGGCAAGTGAAGGTTTTCGCACCTTGCTCACCTGCTACAATAAACCACTTGCTACCCATTTGAGTAATGTCATTGGACACATAGAGAGCTTGACGGTATGTACTTTTCACCAGCTATGTTATCGTATGGCTAAGGAGACTGGGATCGATCTCCCAACAGTAGACAGTACTAACTCCCAGCAGATTTTTGATGAAATATACCCGGACGCGCTGATGGATGCCATGATACTCCGTCCAGAACTGCGCTTCGACGCCATCATCGTGGATGAAGGACAGGATTTTCAGGATACCTGGTGGGTCGCGTTGGAGGCTTGTTTAGCGGAAAGGCACGATAGCATTTTCTACGTGTTCTTTGATGACAACCAGCGAGTCTATGATCGCAGAGGGTCTATTCCTTCTGATTTACAGCATATCTCTTTGACGGAAAACGTTCGCAATACACGCACAATCTGTCAGGCGCTGACCTCTTACTACGAAAGCGACGAGCAACCTTTGCCGCGTGGTCCGGTAGGACGAAGTGTCGAGATACACCCGTATACTAAAATTGAGGAACTCAGGAAACTGTTACATCAACTTCTCTATAAGCTTACTACTATCGAACGACTGGCCTATAAAGATATTGTGATCTTGACGCCAAAGGCCTTACAGCGTTCTGTTCTGCAAAGTCTGCGCCTGGATGGCAATATCCGGTTGGTTGAGCAGTATAGTGGTCAGCCGCAAGAAGTTCTCTATTCAACAATTTATAGTTTTAAAGGTCTGGAATGTCCTGTAGCGATTATCATTGAATTAGACGAGGATTTGCTAGCATCAACCGCCATACGTGATGCTCTCTGTTACGTGGCATTTTCCCGCCCACGCAATCATCTCATCTTACTTGGCAAAGCTGATGTGATTCGGAGTGTGTTACCAGGAAACATGTTTTAAAATTGTAGGGGCGTGATAATGAACTTTTTCGACCAACATTGCCTATCAGAACATCCCGTAGGGGCGTGATGAATCACGCCCTATATGTCCGTCGAGCCGCTCCCAGGGCGTGATAATCACGCCCCTACGAGAAGGCCGTTGTAGCGAGGAGGCATTAAGGTGGAGGTATTTAAAGATTTACCAGCAGGCAACGATTATAAGGTAATGAAAGCGGCTGTCGCAGCCATTCTTATGCGGGCGAACCAACTACATGTGACGTCGGCAGCATGGTCGCTGGCTGAATTGTGTTTGGATAACGATGATTTTGCCTGGTTGTGTAGCTGGGCGAAACAGCTCAAATATGGCGTGACACGTCGTTGCTTGCGAGAGGGGCAATGGCAGAGGTTTCAGATTGAGCATGAAGCGTACTCGTATACAGAATGTATGGGATTGCTGTTACTCTTGACAGCATGTGAGGTCGCACGACGCGAGGCTGATGAGCGCGGTTTATGGGGAGCAATTCGCAAAACCTTCTCGTTAGATGCACAGGAGGTGCTATTCACGCAAGGGACTCCAACGCGCTATCACAGAGACGCACTAGAACTGGCGGCGCGTCGGTTTGGTTTGCGCCACGTTTTTGGGATTGAAGGGCTACAAAATTGGTACGACACGATTTCGTTGCAATTTGGCTTTTCCAGACACGGTTTTCTGCGCCGTCTTCCTGAGTGGTTGGCAAAGCAGGGACAACCATTCGCGGTACAGCGTTTGTTGAATGGCCCAATACAGAGCAAGTCGTTTAAAACGCTCTGGGAAACACTGCACCATTTTCGGCAAAAGAACATCACTGAAGGCCAATGCCAAAAGCGGTTGCACGACAATCCCTGGATACTGCCGGAATGGATCGATGACCTGCTACGAGTCGCACGAACAAAACCACATCTGGAGAGTAAAGCCGGTACACCATCTGGTGATATATCTACTGATGAGCAAGCAGAACCTTTCCTGGATGAACCTGTATTGCACTGGGAGCCGCCTTCAGCACCACACTTTACCTGCCAGATAGCTAACCTTGCCACACTCGACCTTACTGAAGAGCGCTATGAGGTCGTCATCGCAGGCAAGAGCTACGCGCGGCTGGCGCGACAATCTGATGGCACCTATAGCGCCGAGCCATCCGAAACCATTACGCTGCCTGTGGCACGTCCCTCTTTGGCGGCAAACCTGCTTGCCGACGATGGGAGCGTTGTACAGTCATTGACACTACGGTTATGGGACGAGAACGAAGATGTGATTGCGTACAAAGCGATGTTGGGGCAACGCATCGATCCCTGGCAAGCAATCATGCGTCCTGGCGAAAAATACATCTTACAGATTGCCTCTGATCTGACCGTCACCCCACCACCACAACACTGGTACCAGATCGGGCGAACGAAACTTTACTGGCTTGAAGCTGGCTGGTCTCCGCAATTACAAGTGCTGCTTGAGGGTGAAGCGCTCTGGTATCCTCGCCTCAATCGTGCTATGACGCCTCTTACCGAGATAGCTGCTAGAGTCGCTCCTGACATTAAGATACTGATTACTAACGAAAGGATGCTGCATTTTGGCGAACAGACCAGTTTCTCCATCGTTCATCCTGCTGATACCAGTATCAGCTTTGTACGCATTGGTGGTCAACCGATAGACTTTGAAGTCATATCCGACCGCCATGTCACGACTGCTCCGTTGGAAATTCAACCGGCCCTGTTTGCTTCACAGACAGAGGCAAAGGTCGAGTTGTCTATTGGTGTGAAAACAACCACTGGTATAGTTCGCATTCTGAAGGATGTTGTCCTACCTTGCATGGGTGTGGCACAATTAACTCCTGATGGATGGAAGGCGATAGACCCAACCCGGCCATTGACAGTCGAGCAGGCACAAACGCAACCAACGAAGTTGTTTCTCTATGAGCGTGGTCAATGGATGTTGTTTGAAGGCGATTTGTGGATTGATCGTAACTGGCAACGTCCGCGCCCTATTGGCACACTCACAGGACTTGGTGCTGCTCTCACACTCAGGAAAGGGACATATAACATCTTAGAAGAGCCATTCATTGTGACACAAACGGTCACAAATCCGGCCTGCATCGCTGACATAGAAATTATAGAAGACCCATCCACTTCACAAGATCGCACTCTGCGCGTCCATCTGACGCATAGTATTGAACCGGATAACGATCACGCATTGTTATGGTGGGATAGCAAAGGCATCTTTCAGGTACTTTCCTCACTATCCGCCAAATACCAAGAGGGAGAAATATGGTGGCAGACTTCACTTCCATCTCATTTGACGCAACCGCTAGCCGTTGCTATCGCTTATAAGGGGGCCAGACTTGGCGCGTGGTGGGATATACGTTGGAGCCGTATTCTCCATACCCCCAAAATAACGGCCCCATCACTCGTGGCGGCGATGCTGCGCTGGTTACAACTGCCGTTACTTGGTGCCAATTACAGTAATGATGTGAAAACATTTATTATTGCTTATCCGGTTGAGGTATTTAGTGCCTGGATAGCAGATCAGGCTCCTCGCCGCCCATTTCAGATACAGTGGACAGAGACAGGAATTATCGATGGGTGGCTCTCAACGGTGCGCGCGCTCACACAGAATTGGCAACCAGAAGCTGGTACTGCCCAGGCGCTGGTTGACGCTTTGATTGATGATGAGGTAGAGGATGCGCTATTTGAGGAGCAGATGCTACAGGTTGTCTGGCATCTTCTGCGTGTCAGCCCTTTATTGATGGGGACAGTCATTTTGGCCTGGGTCAAAGAGGTCGGTCTACCGCAATTGGGTAAAAAGCCAACCCAAAACTTGATTGACCTCTTCATCAAATCAATGCTGAATGTCGAAGAAGATGCTTCTCAAGCATTAATAAGTCAGAATGAAAAAGAACTCAAGCAAGGCGTTGCGCTCGAAATGCATGTAGACCCAAACTTTTTAGAGCGCTCGGTGATCCCACAAGCGCTCAATGTCCTTCAAAGAAGATCAATCGAGCTACTACATCTCAACAATATCAATGTGGCCTGTAATAATGAGCAATTTCGCCGCTTTTTGGGTCTGCGTGTACTCAGGCTCATAAGTCAGATGGTAGGCGGCGGGAGGTAATAGCCATGTTCCAACTCGATGCCATTGAACTTGCCAGCGCCGTGAAGCAGCGCCTAGTCGATTTCGCGATGGATGCTCACTTTGTGCGTGACCAGCAGCTAGCCAATATCTGCCGACACATCTGGTCAGGGAGACCAGAAAGCGGCGGACTGCTAAGTGATCTGTGGATAGAGGGAGCATTCCCCTCTCAAACAGCCCAGGAGTCGCTGGATGACCTCGTCTCACAGGGCATTTTCAATGAACAGCTATGCCGTCACCTGGATAGGCGAGGTGTTGTGCTGCGTCATCGCCCGTTGTACACCCACCAGCGCGATGCCATTCTCGCGGCGCAACAACGGTTTGAAGACGACGCAAAACCGGCCCTTGTTGTAACGGCGGGAACCGGTGCCGGTAAAACTGAAAGCTTTCTATTACCTATGCTGAACGATCTTTTTGCCCACCCGCACAGCGATGAAGCGGGCGTCAAATGCATTATTCTCTATCCAATGAACGCCCTGGTGAACGACCAGGTGGATAGACTCTACCAATGGCTACAAAAACAGAATGTCGTGACGCTCTTTCACTTCACCAGCGAGACACCAGAAGATAAAAAGCAGGCAGATAAAGACGAGGTACCGGAATGGGATGCATGTCGTATGCGCACTCGTAGGGAGGCACGCGGTCTGGAGACGCATAGTGGAGAACGTATTGATGTAACGACATCGCCACGTGGACCTGTGCCAGATATTCTCATTACCAACTATTCGATGTTAGAGTACATGCTGTGCCGTCCACAAGACGCGGTCTTTTTTGGCAAAGCACTCCGCACGCTGGTACTGGACGAGGCTCACTTGTATACTGGTACGCTTGCCGCCGAGATTACCTTGCTACTTCGGCGTTTACTAGATCGCTGTGAACGAATGCCGGAGCAGGTGCTGCACATTGCTACATCCGCAACCATTGGTGGAGATACTCCAGGTCAGTTGGAAAATTTTGCCGCCAAACTCTTCACGAAGGACGTATCCTATGTGAAAGTAATTCGTGGTCAGCCTATGCGTATCCCACTTGCTCCTATCATCCCGCCTGTACATCCGCCGTCGGCGAAGGAGTTAACAGAACAGCCATGGCCAGCAGACCCGACGATCACCTTAGATGAGGATAGTACTCCACAATTAGTAATGGATGAGCAAACCTGTCATCGCCTGATTGAATACTTACCTTTGCTTGTAGACTCGTCAGTAGTACAGCAAGCCAGAACCGAGGCACAGGGGTATCCGGCGCGTCTTCTGTATGCCTCTTTGGGCCACGCGCCGCTCATTCACACCATTGAGAACATTTTGTGGGAGAAAAAAATTCTCCCTCTGCCGACGCTGGCTCAATACATCTGGGGAGACAAGAGTGAAAAAGCCTTGCTAGCAACGACGGTGCTGTTACAACTTGGTGCCTCTGCACGCGCTCAGGTTAGCGATTATCCGCTCTTACCTAACCGTATTCATTTGCTGGCACGTTCCAGTGACGGGCTGGTAGTTTGCTTGAATCGAGAGTGTAGAGGGGATGACGCCCTCAAACTTGAGGGACTGGGTTGTGTTTCCGAGGGACAGCATGACCGCTGTTCGTATTGCCATAGTGCCACGCTCTCCTTATATCGATGCAGTAATTGCGGTACCTGGATGTTAGCCGGTATCTATGACGAAACTGGGCAGTATTTGAAGCCGATACCGTTCTTCAAGCCCGATGAAACGGGCGAGGAAGAAGAAACCGGGTTGCTCAAAAGTATTGTCTATCTTGTTACCAGAGAAACCAGGGGAACAAAGATATTGCATATAGATGAGGAGACGGGCGAGTGCGAAGGCAAGGGAACAGATCGTCGTAGCCTTTATAAAATTGAGGAATGTCCACAATGTACCTCTACTGAAACTGCCAACTGGCAACCATTCACTCAGCCTGTTCCGTTGGCCCTCTCAATTCTGGCGGAAAGTATTCTCGCATATCTGCCGGAGTATCCATCCAGCTACCATCACTATCTACCAGCCGATGGGCGGCGTATGCTGGCTTTTAGTGATAGTCGCCAGGCCGCAGCGCGTCTTGGACCTCGTCTCACCCGCCAGCACGAAATCCAACTGGTGCGCGCAGCTATGGTGCAATGCTTACGAGACTATCCTGTAGCTGATGAAGCAACAATGCAAGATGATCGAGAAGAAATTGCTAAGTTAAAGCAAGAGCTTAAGAAAACGACACTTACGATAGCACAGCGTCAGCGATATCAACGACGTCTGTCAGAAGTAGAACAACAGTTAGAAGAGGCACTTGTTGGTGGCAGGATGGAACATTGGATCGAGGCAATGGGTCAAGTACCAATTATTGAACAGCTCATCGATCCAGAAACCGCCTCACAACATGAGGCAAAACTCTGGGTGCGACAGCCACAAGAGGAGTGGGAGAAGAACGCTGCACAGATACGCAAGCGACTCATTTATTTGCTTGCCAGCGAATTTGCACGCCCCACTCGTCGGCAAACATCGTTAGAGACGCTGGGATTGGCCGAAGTGACCTATCCAGGGTTGGACGCACTTACGCTTCCAGATAGCTTTGCCGGTATTCTGCCTACTGCTGCCGCACGAGAGCAGTTGGTCGCTTATTGGGGGAAGCTTCTAGCGGCGCTGTGTGACACGTTGCGCACAGATGGCTCTATCACACTTGGTTCGGATGAGGAAGATAGAGCCCATCAGTACAATGAACTGATTGGACGCTGGTGTGCAGAGGAGAAAGTGGTCGGCAGCCGTTCCAGTCCCTTTGTCGGGAGAACGGCCCAGCAACGCAGACGTCATTTTGCCACCGATGTGCTAAAAAAGTGTGGGTTGAGTGAAAAACAGGCTGAGGAATATAGCTTATCTTTGTTAAAAGCTGCTTTTCAGCAACTACAGGAGCATGCCGGTACTACGCTGGGCTGGTTAGAGACGAAACAGCGCTATACAGTCGGAGAAGGCAGTGTTGTCTGGGCCATCCGTCTGATTTTTCCAAAGTTGGGATTACGGAAGCCGCTCACACTGTATCGTTGTCCAACTACAGGACATATCTGGTGCCGCGAAGTGCTTGGCTGCGCGCCTGAAACTGGCTGTACGGCACTGGTTCAGGTAAGCGAAGAAGAGGTCGATCAAGACCCGCGCATTCGGCGTCAGCGGAGAGAGTACGCAAGCTCGCCCATCTTTACAATGGGCTTGTGGGCAGAGGAACACAGTGCGCAATTGTCACCAAAGGAGAATCGCCGCCTGCAAGACCTGTTTCGTGCTGGCATCCGTAATATGTTGAGTTCGACGACGACGATGGAGTTAGGTATTGACATCGGTGGCTTGAATGCCGTCATGATGAGCAACGTGCCTCCAGGCAAAGCCAACTATCTTCAACGCGCCGGTCGTGCCGGTCGCCGTGCTGATGGCTCATCGATTGTGGTTACCTTCTGTCATCCGCGCCCATTTGACCGAGAGGTATTTCACAATTTCAAGAGCTATATGGATCGCCAGTTGCGTAGTCCGAAAGTCTTTCTTGACCGCAAGCGTATCGTGATGCGTCATGCGCAGGCATTTCTCCTCTCAACGTTTTTCCGACTGGTCTATCCGCCAGATATGCATGTTGGAGCAATGAAGGCGTTTGGGAACATGGGCGACTTCTGTGGTGTTCCCAAACCGACCTACTGGGAGAGAGGCATGGATAAACCGCCATTGCAAACAGTTGAGGCCGATTGGCAGGTGCCACAAGATGCATCATGGTGGGTCACACTACCGCATGAGACAGGTCTGGAAGGACACTTTCTTCAGTACCTCAACTGGATACGCGAGTGGGGCGAAACTGATATGCGGCCCCACCTGGAACGCCTTTTTCAAGGCACCGGAGCCAGCGCCGCGCTCGACAATTGGACGGACTTGCTAAGCAACATCGTGACTGATTTCTCATTCGCAGTACGAGAATGGCGTAAGGATTACGATGTCATGCAACACGCCTGGGAAGAGATTGATGCCGGAAGTGTCTCCAATGCACGCGCTCAAGCGAATGCTCTACGCTACCAGATGTCCGCGCTCTATGAGACAACGGTGATCGAAGCCCTGGCCGACCAACAATTCATGCCGAGCTACGGTTTCCCTATTGGAATGCAACGACTCAGGGTCATTGTGCCTGATGAGCAACGCAAAGGTAAAATTCGGGAAGAAGATCAATACCGTCTGGAGCGCAACGGACTGGTTGCGCTGGGAGAATATGTTCCTGGCTCGCAGCTTTTAGTCGGTGGAAGGCTTGTAACCTCACATGGATTGCTTAAACATTGGACAGGAGCCACTATCGACAATTACCTGGGGCTACGTGGAAAGTACACGCGCTGCATAAAAGATCATCTATACTATTCTATTGCTGAAAACCTGGGCAACTGCCCTATTTGTCAGGGTGAGGCGAAAGAAAATCCCAAACAGTTCTTGCTACCGATGCATGGCTTCAGTTGCGCAGCCTGGGATCCCCCGCGCATCAGTACGAATGTCGAGCGTGTTGGTCACACAGAAAAAGCGACTATCTCATTTATCCAGCGTGAAGGAGCCGATATAGAAGAGTGTACGAACTTTGCCGGGATTGTCGGCGCAAAGGCACTCTATCGTGAAGATGGCGAACTACTGGTGTACAACGAAGGCGAGTATCATAGAGGCTTTGCAATCTGCCTCAAGTGTGGCTACGCGGAGAGCGAGAAATATTATGGGGACGGAAATCAGAAACTGTCTATATCCTTTAAACGCCATGCCGCATTGAATTCAACTGATGAATATAAAACGTGTTGGAGCAACAACGAACAAATACAAGCATTGCGTAATCAGGTGCTAGCGGCCCGTCAGACAACGGATGCGCTGATGATTGACTTCTCGGCGTGTTTATCACATTACGCGCATAACTACTCGCTCATCTGGACGCTTGCGCAGGCTCTCCAGATCAGTGGAGCTAAATTACTGGAGCTGGATGGCCGAGAATTGGGAACAATGGTGATTCCCGCCGGCGAGGCTGGTTGGGGTTGGGGCGCAGTCATTTATGACAATGTTCCCGGTGGTGCTGGTCACGTACTAGAATTGCTCGTGCTAGGCCGAGCATGGCTAGAAGAAGCCAGGCAAATAATGTTTGTCAATGAGTCGCACCACGAGTCCTGCGAAACCGCCTGTCTCGATTGTCTTTTAACCTTTGATGCTCAAGAGCCAATGCAACACGGCCTACTCAACCGCCGCCTCGCATACAATGTGCTTGATGCCCTTCTCAAAGGAGAACCATTACCTGCACCGGATAGTCTGTCAGTAGATAAAAGACCCACAGTAACGCAGATGTCATTCCTGACGGATAGTGAACCTGAGCCTATTGCAACTGCGTGTACTACCGGGGAACGGCTGAAACGCGCTAAAATGCGCATGGAGGGAAGGCAGAAACGTACAAGGTAGCGTTAACAAGTGGCCTGTGAGAGTAGCTGAGAGTGATACATAGGGGGCTATTCTCACAGAGCGTCGCATCTGAGGTTGGTAATAGGATACGGAAGATCAAACTCTGCCGATGTCTCTCGTAGCCCACCCTCTCATGACACAGGTGAAACCCGCGAGAGACATCTCTCTCAGGTATATTGCCTACGACTCCGTTGCCTTCCGATCTGGCAAGACCTGTGGCAGGAGAATATAGCCATAGCGCATGATACGCCCAATGTCGTACTCATAGAGACGCACTTTCACCCGCAGGTGTTCAATGTGCTTCTCCAGCGCATCACGCACGGCAGCATCCAACACACACCCATAGATATGTTGCGCCAGTTGTTCGTCCGAAACCCACTGCCACTGCATCAACAGATCAACAATCCGTCGTTCTGTCGGCGTTAACTGGCGTATGCAGGCTGCTGGAAGTATTCCTGGCGCGCGTGGTTGACCATGTGCCCTCGCCTGAGGAGGCGGCTGGCATGAGAAGACGACGCCCTGGCGGAGCGATGGAGCAAAGAACATGTCGCCCACTACCCTACCTCGCCGTTGCTCCAACTCCGCTTCCCCAACCAAATGGCTTTTTGGTCAGGCGTGCCGTGGTGTGACACCAGGAGGCCACGGCATTCCAGAGAGCGGTGCGCGATGGCTCAAAGTTTGTGCAGTGGTGAGCCTCTGGCTGCACCATCAGCGTGACCGCCGTGGCCGAACGATAGACTGTCACCTCACGATGAGGCTCATCAGTTATATCAGTTCCGCCAAAGCTGAGGAAGACGGGACAGCCAATACAGGCTGCTTCCTGCGCCACGACGCCAAGAAGCATGCAATCACTGAGTCCGAGAGGTATCGTCGTCGCATCACGTTCATCGATCTCGATTAACGGCAGAGGGACCGCTGCCGAGTAAAAGAACGGACGAAGCCAGCAACGTATTTGCGCCAGGGTTTGCCCTTCAAGCGCGGATTGCCCCAGCAACGCCGACTCCACCACCTGCATCTGTGCTGGCGTCAACCGCAAACATTCCTGGATGCTTCTCGTACTGCCACTGTTAGACCACCCCAACAAGATCAACCCATCACTACTGCTATACGTCCCTTGCCAGTGAGTAGCAAGAAAACCGCCCAGAGAATGTCCCATGATGCCACACCAGAGGCATTCGGGAGAGAGAACTTCTATTGGGAATGGCAACAAGCCCGCTAGCAATTGCTCACGCAACGAGGAAAGCAATTGTTCATAGAGAACCGCATACACCTGACGGGTCAAATACTCACTTGCAAGCCCTACTGCATTGGCCCCAGTTCCTACATTGTCGATCACCACAACCCCAATGCCCTGTGTGGCCAGGAAACGCGCCATGCTAAATGCAAACGTCGGAAAGCCCGGTACCTGACGGTCATAGTAGGCCAGACCGCGATAGCTCCCCCCCTGGGATGGCAAGCAGCCACATCGCAGGCAGAAACGGCGAGAGAGTTCTAGGGGCAAACACCCAGCTAGCAATGGATATTGGTAGCGATGTTTGTATCACACCTGAAGTATCTGGTGTATGAAGAGGTTTGATGGCATCAGGCGAAAGCACCGTTGTCCACGTATACAGCAAAGGATCGGAATCGAACCGGGGAAGAGAGACTTCATTCTGAGAAAACATGTATAGACGCTCCTTCATGATATTTTCTGTTCCTCTCCCTCTGAGTATGCCTGTTTCCTGCTGCTGGAAGAAGATACAGTACCGATACGCTTGCGTTACATAACCAATACAGACATGTAACGTCATAGAGTAAGGGTGCCTACCACTTCGACAGGAGCATCATACTACCAGGAGCAATGCCTGTAGGAAACGGTGAATCTTGTACAACAGACTTCTGTTGTGCTATGATTGTTTCTGAAGGAAGGCGCACTGCCATATTTTCAGTAAACTCCTGTTCTGCTTGCATTTTTTATGTGCGATTGAAGGAATATTCGTGAAAAAAGAAGCAGTACCAAATGTATGCTTGCGGCAAGCCCGCTATCAACGAAATTGGACACAACGCCGTCTCGCTGACGAATTAGGGGTGGAGGAACAGACGGTACGGAGTTGGGAACGTGGCATTCGTGTTCCGTCTCTCGACATGCGCCATCGTCTCTGCCAACTCTTTGAGACCACTCCAGAACAACTGGGGTTGCAGCCACCAGGAAGAGAGCTACCTGCTTCACCGGAGCCATCTGAAGTGACATCTTTTTCCGGTGAAGCTGTGCCTCTTTCTCTGTCCCAGGTCAGAGAGAGCCGCCATGAGAACGTGTTCTCTCTGGCAGAGAGTCTTTCCCCCTCTGTGATCAAATCCAGAGATGATAATCGCCACCGCATGGTGCAACGTGTGCGCTCTCGCTGGATTACAGGGGTCTTGGAGCATTCGCTCTCCCCTGGCATGCTCATCACGCTGGGACTGCAAGAGCAACCCGACGCCGTCGCAAATCCCTGGCACAATGCAGTTCAAGAGACCGACCTGCCACCACGTCCCTTACCCGCCGGAACGCGCATTACCCAGGTCTACGATGATGCCGGTGGCGAGCTGCTCATTCTCGGAGAGCCAGGGGCTGGCAAGACCACACTCCTTTTAGTCCTGGCGAGAGATCTGCTTGAGCGAGCGGAAGGCGATGAGACCGTTCCGATCCCGGTAATCTTTACGCTCTCATCGTGGACAGAGCGACCATTTTCTTTAGCTACCTGGCTTATTGAGGAACTACACAGGAAATATCAGGTTCCTCGTCAGCTTGCCGAAGCATGGGTCATGCTGGCTGACGCTGCTTCCCAAAAAGCATCAACCCGCCACGAGAGCGGGTTGAGGAAGCGCGCCCAGAGGGATTCGAACCCCCGACACTCGGTTCCGAAGTCATCCATGCGTGCTCTTTGGCTTCTGTGGCGGGTTGAGTGCGTTTTTCATTTCGTTCAGACACTCGGTATTACTGGTTTTCGGCTTCGCCGGTTCTTTGCTTTATTCTCCTGTTCCTTTTTCCACTCCTCTATAGCACTTTTATAGCCTTTGAGTAGTTTTGCATTTGACTTGCTTATGTCTAGCTCGAAGGCATATCGCTGGCTGCCTGGGTTGCTTCGGTCTTGGCCTAGTGATCTTATAGGTTTGAAGCCCGCGCTATTGAGTATACGTATGCCTGTTGGCGTAGAACTAGTGGCATATATCTTTGTTAAGATGATACCTCGTTCTCCCCATTCTCTGAATACTTTTGCCATGTTTATGAGCAGTTGTGTCCCATAGAGTGTTCGCCGTCCGGGGGGCACAGTGGGCGTTGTAGCCATTTCCATGATGATGCATTCTTGGGGCTTTCCTGGTATGAATGGCTCAATATCGTTAGGGTCTAGTTCTTTGCCTCTCTTCTGGCCGGTTATGAACTGCTCTGTTGCTTCCTTTGTATAAGGTACGATGTCAATGAATGCTGCCAGTTTTCCATCGTCGTAGAGATGATAGATTGTGTCTGGATTATGTTCCAGATATGCCCGTCTTATCTCTACAGTGTGTGCTCCCTTGCCGAAGATCAGGTATGATAGCTCATATTCTGCCTCTAGGTCGTCTATAGTGGCTTTTTTGAACTCAAGCGTATCAGTCTGATCTGCTATGATGGCGGCTTCAATTCTGCTGGCTAGGTCGTCTACTTCACGTCTGTTATAGACACCTTGAGCTTTCCCTGGTAGGAGTACTTTTCTGATACGTCCTTTTCTCACCCAGTATTGGAACTCCTGCTCGCTCAATCCCAGTACTTCACGCGCCTGGGCGGCTGTGTAGTAGTGCCTTGCAATTTCTTTGTCCAGTCTCATTAAACCCTCCGCTTGCCGGTATTAAAATTTTGCTATGTTTTCATTATAGTCCATGATTGCAAATTTGTACAGGTCTTCACATGAAGACATTTTTTTATATCAGTCACATTTTCGGACACTCGGTTTATCAAATTTTTCAAATTTGTCAAATTAGTATTGACAATCAAATTTTTCCCAGGTATACTATGCACAGAGATTTAATTTTTCAGACTTGTCAAACTTGTAGATGGTTTTAAAGTTGCTGGCGCAGGTCTGGTACACCTGAGCCAGCGTTGAGATGCTAGCCTCGTTCGATGTTGCTAGGCTCACCTGCCAGTATGGTGTGTGGGGTCTGGCGTTGTCAAGAGACAAGGAAGGTGAAACGCATGTTTGATGTTCGCTCTGCTGCTCCTACTGTCACTATGACACCTTTGGAGATCGTGTCTGGCGCTCCGGT
>Ga0209012_1001034_pt1 | contig 31983 bp, 31 predicted proteins | sample RS3BMetagenome_FD_184735 | JGI IMG/M metagenome (GOLD analysis project Ga0209012, IMG submission 184735) | Ferric oxide microbial mat and aquatic microbial communities from Rainbow Spring, Yellowstone National Park, USA - RS3B (SPAdes) (version 3) ...
AGGCCATTCTGGCATTACGGGCGGCGTGGAAAAGCCAGGATGCACGCTGGGAAAGACTATGGGCCAATCGCCCGGCTTACGTTTCGGCCAAGATCCCAAAAAAGGCTGCATAAACTGTCACAGGCCCGGCGAGATTGCGATGGGCCGCAAATCCCCAACGAACCTTCGGGATGAATATCCAAGCTGAATCAGGTAGAATACAGCGATGGAACGATCGCAAGAGATTCGCGTGGACCGGTCCGTGCTGACGGTGACCACATTGCAGCAGGCGGATGCAGATGATCGGGCTTATTGGCTCTCCAAGACGCCCATTGAGCGTTTAGAAACATTGGAACTTATGCGACAGGTGGTGTATCAATATGATCCCCTTACCACCCGACTTCAAAGAATTCTTACAGGCCCTGAACCACTGTGCAGTTGAGTATCTGCTGGTTGGGGGATATGCCGTTGCGTACCATGGCTATCCGCGTACCACGGCGGATATTGATATTTGGATAAGAGTCGATCCTGATAACGCGCTACGCACCATGGAGGCCCTGCGGAAGTTCGGCTTCGGCGGGGCGGATGTATCGGAAAAAATGTTTTTAATAGCGGGCCGTGTGGTGCGCATGGGCGTGCCGCCTTTGCGGATTGAGGTTTTAACAAGTATTAGCGGCGTGGATTTTGACTCCTGCTACGCCCGCCGAATTAAGGCAACCATCGACACTATTTCCGTGAACGTTATATCCAAAGCGGATCTGCTGGCAAATAAGCGGGCGACCGGAAGGGCGAAGGACATTGCCGATGTCGAGCAATTGCTATGAAATATATATTCGTACTCTCGCGGCTGCACGTTAAGGCAATCGGAGGGTTACGGGCTTATGGCCCCAAAGCGAGGAAGATTGCGTGGGGTGGACATCCATTTATGGCCGGCGCCAAGCACCGCGGCCTCGCAGGAGGCTGTCCGAGTAATCGCCGGGGCACCTCGCAAAAGCCCCATCTAGGGCGTTTGCGACCGAGCAAGTTCAAAAAAAACTGCTGCTTACAGCCCTGCGATTACCGCGTCGGTCACTTCGCTGCAGGTGGATTTTCCGCCTAGATCGCCGGTGAGAATATTTCCGGCGTTGAGCACCGCGAATGTGGCTTTTTCAATGGCTGCGGCCTCTTGGCTTAAACCGAAGGTGTAATTGAGCATCATCGCCACGGTCAGAATTGTCGCTATGGGATTGGCTTTATTGTGTCCGGCAATGTCGGGGGCGCTGCCGTGGATGGGTTCGTAGAATGGCACAGATGATTTTCCGTGGCTGTCAGGTTCGCCCAAAGATGCCGACGGAACCAGACCGATGGAACCCGCGAGCATGGAGGCTTCATCGCTTAAAATATCGCCAAAGGTATTTTCTGTGACAATGACATCAAAATCCGAAGGCCGGCGCAAAAGCTGCATGGAGGCATTATCCACATACATGTGCTCCAGGTGCACATCTGGATATTGCTTGCCCATGGTAGTCGCCAGTTCGCGCCATAATTGGCTGGTGGCCAAGATGTTGGCTTTGTCCACGCTGGTTAAGCGCTTGCGACGTTTGCGGGCGGTTTCAAAACCGACTTTGAGAATGCGGGTTATTTCATGTTCGCTGTAGGCCAGTGTATCAACCGCTTTGCGTTCCGGAGCCAAACCGCTGATGCCCTGCGGCTGGCCATAATACAGCCCGCCGGTCAACTCGCGGATAATCATGATGTCGATGCCATTCTTGATGAGTTCCATTTTCAGCGGGCAGCGGCTGGCCAATCCCGGGGGCAATAAAACGTGGCGTAAATTGGCGAACAAACCTTTACGCAGTTCCAGAAGCGCCACGCGTTCGGGGCGTTCTTTCTGCGGCAACGTTTGATCTCTATCCGGCAGGCCCACAGCGCCAAATAAAATGGCCTGATTGCGTCGGCAGATTTCACGGGTGGATGCAGGCAAAGCTGTGCCATGCTTATCTATGGCGGCCCAGCCGACATCGGCAAATTCCGCGTGAATCTTATGGCCAAATTTCTTGGCCACAACATCCAGCACGCGCATGGATGCATCCACAACTTCCACACCGATGCCATCACCGGGCAACACCGCAATATGCAAATCCATCATTTAACTCCGCAAGCATAAAAGCCATTGTTTCAAGACCGGAAACAGTAATGGCAAATTCACCGGGAGGCAACTGCCGTGCTGCAGGAATTTATGTAATTGGGATCGCCGATTATTTTTGCGTTGCGCTTCGGACGATTCGCCACCGATCACTTCGGCTGATTCAGCTTTGCCAGGGATTCATAATATTGCCGCACCAAGGATTGGTATTGCGGCAGGGTTTGATGCCGCAGGGCATTGAGAATCATATTGCGTTCCCGTGCGGGTAAATTGCCCCACTGACGCTTGTTGGAGGCAAATGATTTAAGATCGCCGGGATTCATCACTCCGCCTCCGGGAATGTAGGAGTTTTTTGCCGACTGGCTTGGCGTCATTGGTGAGGTATTGGATCCGCGGGCCTGTTGCATGGACATGGAACGCTGTTCCTGCGATTTTTTTTTCTGCTGGCCCCCACTTTTTCCCTGCGATTGCTCTGCAATTTTAATGAGCTGATCGAGTCGAAGGATAATTTTCTTCTGCACCGCCTGCGTTCGGGCACCGGCATCGGCGGTTTTAAGCCGCTGGGCGCTGGTGCTCATGCCCGCAAGCACCGCGTTTAGATCAGCATTAATCTGCTGTTGCGAGGGCTGCGCTGCACTGTTATTGGCCTTGAGCCAAGGCCAGCCCATCATGTTAAATTGCTCTTTAGGACTCAAGGCCTCAGCCTGGGGTAATATATCTGATCGGGTGGTTTTTCCGTTCACCGGCTTACCAATATGAAAGGGCAGGATCAGCGGCTGGTGCGAGCCGGATGTGGCCGTATCAGCCGTAAATGCCTGACTTGCCGGTGCCGCGAAAGTCATTACCGAGAGCCCCAGTAAGGCCGCCGATATGGAACGAAAGAGACAAACGCGTCGGCATCGGGAAGTTGAATAATCAAAATTGCTGCACATCGGTGACACCTCATGTCGATTTTTTGATTATACCCATTGCCGGTGTTAGCGGGAAACGAAGGCCCCTTGGGTTCATAAGATGAATTTGGCTGCCCTCGCGGCCATCCGGGCCGTAAAGATACTGAAAATGGGATGCCGTGGCGGTTAATCCATGGTTGTAGATACCGCTAAAGCCCCCTGCGGTCGCCATTTTTGACATTTATAGTTGCAAAACGTTCCAAAATGTTTTAGAATCTTCCATAACTTGCCGATGATGGCGTCAGGAGGCATTGTTATGGCAGAATCTGGTTCCGCAGTTTTGGATCGCAAAACGGTCGAAAATCTTGTCCGCGAGTCTTTGCGTCAACGTTTGGCCAGTGAAGGCCGTGTGATTAAACCTTCGAGCCACAACGGCGGCCCCAATCCGCTGGTGGTGAACGTATCCGCCCGACACATGCACGTATCGCAGGAAGCATTGGATGTTCTCTTCGGACCGGGTTCCAAGCTGACTAAGCTTAAAGATCTGTATCAGGAAGGCGAATTCGCCAGCGAACAACTGGTCAATATCATCGGCCCGCGCAACCGCATGATTCCGAGCGTTCGCATATTGGGGCCAATCCGCAACTACACGCAAATTGAATTAAGCTACACGGATGGGATATTTATGGGCATTGATCTGCCGCTGCGAATCAGTGGTGATCATAAAGACACGCCGGGCATGGTCGTGGTTGGACCGTATGGCGCGTTGAATATGAAAAACGGCGTGATCCGGGCGATGCGGCACGTACATATGAATACAGCGGATATGGCGCACTACAAGGTAAAAGACGGAGACATGATGAAACTGGCCATCCAGGGACCGTGCGGCGTGGTGTTTGATAACCTGCGCGTACGCGAGCATCCGAAGGTGCGGCTGGAAGTACATATTGATACTGATGAAGGCAACGCGTGTGATCTGGAATCAGCCATACGTATAGAATTGATCCGCTGACACGACCGGCGGTGGAACTACAGGTCGAATTTTTTTAGGAGTTTTTATGGCACAGGCATTAGGCATGATTGAAACGCGCGGATTGGTATCGCTGATTGAAGCCAGCGATGCCGCCCTGAAGTCCGCCAGCGTGCAAATGATCGGCTGGGACAAAATCGGTTCCGGCATCGTGACCACGTTTATCACGGGTGATGTGGGCGCGGTGAAATCCGCGGTGGACGCCGCCGCGGAAGCTGCCGGAAAAATTGGTGAAGTGCTCGCGGTACACGTTATTGCCCGTCCGCATGAGGATCTGGTCAATGTATTGCCGAAGAGCAAGGCCGCGGCTGCGGCAGGCGTTCCGGCAAAAAAGTGACCGCACGGCAATGATGCAACAGACCGGGTGCCCGTGTCCCAATCCGGGGCACCAGAACAAACCCGGTACAGGTACCGTTGCCGGTGGATTGTTACAGGTTCAGACAAAACTTTTTAGGAGCCAATATTATGGCACACGCACTTGGGTTAATTGAAACGAAGGGTCAGACCGGCATTGTGGAAGCCACGGATGCCATGCTCAAGGCAGCGAATGTATCGCTGGTGAAAAGCATTCAGATCGGCGGCGCTTATGTGACGGTCATCGTCAAAGGCGATGTCGGTTCGGTCAAGGCGGCGGTGGAAGCCGGCGCGGCAGCGGCGCAAAAGTCCGGTGAACTCATTGCATCGCATGTGATTGCCCGACCAACTGAAGGGCTGATGGAAAACTTCTGACCCGTGCGGTTTAGAAGCGCCGGATCGTTAATGCGATGATGTATCCAGTATCGCGGCCCAACCACCGGGTTGTCACCACGGTGCTCTGTGACGCCGAACTGTATAGTGTTGTTTTGGATTTTGCATGATTGTTCTAGTTGCCAATCTGGGTTCCACGAGCTTTAAGTATAAGCTCTTTGACATGACCGCAGGCGAGAAAGTCCTGGCGGAAGGCGCTGCGGATCGCATCGGCCTGCCGGAAAGCGCATGGACTTTTACGCCCACCGGCCAATCCAAACTGTCCGGCAACGCGCAATTGCCCGATCATGGGGCGGCCATTGAACTGCATCTGCATGAACTGGTCCGGGCGGGCGTGATTGAAAAAATGGAGGACGTCAACGCCATCGGGTTTAAGGCCGTGCATGGCGGTCCGCTGGAAGTGGTGCAGGTGGATGAACATGTTCTGGATGTGATGCGGCAGTTTGCCGATGTAGCCCCAGCCCACAATCCACCGTATATCGCGGCGATGCGGGCGTTTGCCCGGCGACTGCCGGGGATTCCGCAGGTGGCGGCGTTTGAAACGGCGTTTCATCAGAGCATTCCACTGCATCGGCAGGCGTATGCGATTCCTTATGAGTGGACGGAAAAACTGGGCATCCGGCGGTATGGATTTCATGGGGCATCGCATCGGTATATTGCCACGCGCATGACAGAATTAAATCCGGAAGTCAGAAAAATTATTTCTGTGCACCTCGGCGGATCAAGCAGCGTCAATGCCACGCTGAACGGCAAAAGTGTGGCCAACAGTTTTGGCATGACGGTGCAGACCGGATTGCCGCAGGCGTCGCGCTGTGGGGATTTCGACACCTTTGCGTTATTGAAGCTGCTGCAGGCCGGGCTGAAGCTGGACGATATCTGGAAAAAGCTGGGCAAGGAAGGCGGCTTGCTGGGAGTCAGCGGGGTAAGTTCAGATTGCCGCGATGTGGAACAGGCCGCAGCGCAGGGAAATAAGCGGGCGCAATTGGGTCTGGATATTTTTGTGGAATCGGTGCGGCAATATATTGGCTCGTACCTGGCGGTGCTGAATGGAGCCGATGCGATTGTATTTACCGGCGGTATCGGGCAGAACGCGGTAAATATTCGGCAACGGATTATTTCCGATATGCAATACGCGGGCATTGTGCTGGATAAAGAGAAAAATCATCAGGCAAAAGGCGAGTACCGCATAGACGCCCTCGAGAGTAAAGTGCAGATTTGGGTGTTGCCGACCAATGAAGAACTTATTGTGGCCCGGCAGACCGTGCGGGCATTGCAAACAAACGAGCATAAAGCCGCGACTGCGGGTCGCGCCGGTTAATGGATAATGGTTATTTTTTAGGAGTACAACGATGTCACAGCAAGCAATCGGCATGATAGAAGCTAAGGGCCTTATCGCCGCCATTGAAGCGGCGGATGCCGCACTCAAGGCCGCCAATGTGCAGTATGTAGGGCAACACCGCGTGGGCAATGGCCTGGTGGCCATTACCTTCACCGGTGATGTGTCCGCGGTGAAGGCCGCCGTTGAAGCCGGCGCAGCCGCCGGAAGCAAATTGGGTCAGATCGCGGCGACTTCCGTGATTGCCCGACCGCATGAAGAGACCGTGAAGGTCTGATGCGAAAGCCGTCGGAATGTGAGATTTCACATACCGGATATGCGACCGTCGAGATTGGAAATTTCAGATTTCAGATTTGAGATCGGCCGTTGTCCATCTTGAATCATCGCCGGCTTTCGTTTGGTCGTAATGAGAGGACATCCCGTTTACGGGAGGTGAATAATGATGGATCAATCCGCACTTGTAGAATCAGTGGTTCGAGAAGTTTTGCAGCGTTTGGGCACAACCGGCGCCGCAAAAGCTTCCGGCGGAGCCAACGGTATATTCAAAACCGCCGGTGATGCGGTGGAGGCGGCTTCGCGGGCCCAACAGCAACTGGCGAAGGCGGGCATGGAAGTTCGGGACGGCATTTGCAGGCTCATCAAGAAAATAGCGGTGCAGAATGCCGACGCCTGGGGCCGCATGGAGTTGGACGAAACCAAAGTTGGGCGACTGGACCATAAAATTGCCAAACTCCACCTGCTGACCAAGGTGCCGGGTGTGGAATTTATCCGCACGGCGGCGCACAGCGGCGATAACGGCATATCACTGGATGAAATGGCTCCATGGGGTGTGATCGGGGTGGTAACACCGGTAACCCATTCGGTTCCGACACTTAGCGCCAATGCCATTAACATGATTGCCGCCGGAAACGCTCTTGTGGCCAATGCCCATCCTTCCGGCCATCGCAGCGCCGCAGAGGCGGTACGCACCTACAACCGGCAAATTGCCGAAACTTTTGGCATTGATAATTTAATTTGTGTGATTGAACCGCCCACGCTGGAATCGGCCAATGCGCTTTTTGAGCATCCGGATGTGGCGTTGCTGGTGATTACCGGAGGACCGGCGGTGGCGCGGGCGGCGCTGGCGCAGAAAAAACGGGCGGTAGTGGGCGGACCGGGAAACCCGCCGGTGGTTGTGGATGAAACCGCAGATCTGGATCGCGCGGCGCGATCCATTATTACCGGTGCGGGTTTTGATAATAATCTGTTGTGTATCGGCGAAAAAGAAGTCTTTGTCGTGGAAAGCGTTTTTGACAAGATGATGGACGCGATGAGTCGGGCGGGAGCGGTGCGGCTGAACAAAGAACAAATTGACCAGCTCACCAAAAAGGCGTTCAGTTGGAAAGATGATCACTTTGCCGTCAACAAGGAGCTGGTAGGAAAAAATTGTTCCGTTTTGGCGCAGGCCGCCGGAACGCATTGTGCGGACAATGTGGAATTGCTGTTCGGTGAAACCGATGAGAAAAACCCATTTGTCCCCGAAGAGCAGATGATGCCATTTGTGCCGTTTGTGCGGGCGCGCAATTTTGACCATGCTCTGGAATTGGCGGTTAAATACGAACATGGCTTTGGCCATACAGGCATTATTCATTCTAATAACCTGGCCAACATCACGCGCATGGGCCGGGTGATGAATACGACGCTCTTTGCGGTTAATGGGCCAAGCACCGCGACGTTGGGCATACAGGGCGAAGGGTATCCGAGTTATACCATTGCCACACCGACCGGTGAGGGCGTGACCAATCCGCTGACGTTTACGCGCTTCCGGCGCATGGCCATCAGCGGTTCACTGCATGTGGTGTGAATCACGGTTCCGGCTCGGTGTCGGGAAATAGCTGCCGGCGTGGCAACAGGAGTTAATTGTGGACGCAAGTCCGGAACTTATTAAAAAGATCACCGACGCGGTGCTGGAAGTGCTTAGCCGCAACGTCGGCACCGCTGCCGCGCCGGCAACGATCCATGCGCCGATGGGTGTATGCACCGGTGATTATTCCAAGTTCCCGGAATTGGCGCACTTGCGGTCAGGAAACACCTCATCTGCCAATAGCGCACCAAATGGCTTTGTGGAAGATGCGGCGGCGGCACGGCAGGTTGCCACGCCTGCGGGAGAATCCTCCGCCCCCGCCGCACAAGTCGCTGCCGCGGTGGCCGGCCCGGTACTCACGGGTGTGATTACCGCTTCCAAACTTTCGGGACTGGAAGGAACGATTTATCTGGCACCGGGAGCGAAACTTTCGCCACTGGCCATGGATATGGTCAAGCAGCGCGGACTGACAATTCAAACAATTGCAGCGCCACCCAAGACGCCCGCCGCCACAGCCTGGATTTATTGGATGCAGGGGCATTGCCCGTCCGCGGCCCGCACCATTGAACAATGGCGCGGTCGGGCCGTGGCGGATGTCCGCACTTCGGCCAGTCAGCAATTGCCGCAAGTTATTCGGGCGGTCGCCAAAGAATTTGCGGCCGGGCAAACGCGATTGGCGGTGCTGTTTGTACCATCCGCGGCCCGCGCGGTGTGCATGGCGAATCGGTGTGCCAATCTGCGGGCGATTGTCGGGACATGCCGGCAGGCCGTGCAGGAAGGCATTGACTTGCTGGGAGCCAATGTATTGGTGGTGGAATATCCGCATCATGGATTTAAATCCATGGCTGAATTGATCAGCCTGTTTCTGACTTCCAGCGGAAGAGCGCCAAAAGATGTTGAAAATCAGTTAACGGAGTTGGCCGCCTGCCGATAACGCAGCGGCTTTAAATGATACGTATCTATTGAGGTGATTTATGCAGAATTTATTTCAAGCCCGCCAGGAAATGTGCGATGTTGGCCATCGTATTTGGATGCGGGGTTACTGTGCCGGCAATGAAGGCAATCATAGTGTTCGAATTTCAGATGATCGGGTGCTGTGCACGCCCACGGGCATATCGAAAGGTTTTTTAACACCGGATCAGATCACCGTTGTGGATATGGATGGGAATCAGGTTGATAAGCAGAACAAGATGAAGCGCACCAGTGAAGTGCTGCTGCATCTGCAAATTTACAAAGCCCGGGCGGACGTTAAAGCTGTGGTACATTCCCATCCGCCTCATGCAACAGCTTTTGCGATGGCCAATATCCCTATTCCGGAAGGCATTCACCCGGAGGCGGAAGTGTTCCTCGGTAAAGTGCCCATGGCCAAATACACCACGCCGAGTTACAAAGAACTCGGTGAATCTGTGGTGGCGTTAATTAATAAGGACACCAACACCGTCATGATGGGCAACCACGGCTCGGTCTGCTTTGATACGTCGCTGATTGGGGCCTATTACAAGCTGGAAATACTCGATGCGTATTGCCGCATTCTGCTGTTGACCCGGCAGTTGGGAAAAATCAATCAATTGTCACAGCAGGAAATGGTGGAACTGCTGAAGGTTAAAGAAAAATTCGGTATGCCCGATCAACGTCTGGCGTGCGCCCCGACTGGGTGCATCGGGGCGGATAATCAACCGTTCCTGGCGGGCTTTGATGCGCCGACACAAAGCGTTTGTGCCTGCCAGAGCGATGGACATATTGAATCCACCGGCCCGGTGATTACCGAAGATAAACTGGAAGATCTGGTGCAGAAAATGACGGATCAGATTATGGCAGGATTGCGGTGATTTCTTAGAACCTAGAACCTAGAACCTAGAACCTAGAACCTAGAACCTAGAACCTAGAACCTAGAACCTAGAAGTTAGTTAGGAGTTAGGAGCGCGTTGCCGCTTCAATGCTTACGGAGTAATGAGTAATGAATAGAATGGGCGACGACTTGCCGCACATAGCCGTGCTGGAGTCTACCCCGGCGTGCCGGGATGGATCGGGGTAATTCGGTTATGAAGCAAACCAGAAGCGAAGCGATTCCGATTTATTCTAACTCCTGCTCTGAAAAATCGCCATACATTCGCAACGGCGAAACAATATGGCAGTTTTTCATCCTGCGCGGGTGAGGCTTGGCATCATGGGAGACTAACTTCTTCCAACATTTAACGAAAGGACATTTTATGAAAGTTACGATTATTGGCGGCGGCGGCCGCGTGGGTTCCAACGCGGCATTTGCTTTGCAATGTGCGGGCATTGTTCGGGAAATTGCTCTGGTGGATGCCAATGCGGAATTGGCCGCCGGTGAGGCGCTGGATCTGCTGCATGGCGCATCGCTGGTGGGAGATCAGAGCATTTATTCCACCGACATTAAAGGTGCGGCGAATTCTGATGTCATCTGCATCACCGCGGGCTTGCGCCGCAAGCCGGAGGAATCCCGACTGGATCTGATTAACCGCAATGTCTCTTTATACAAAAGTGTCCTGGATTCATTTAAGGGCGCGGGCGTTAAAAAAGAGTGCATTTTTGTCGTGGTATCCAATCCGGTGGATGTGCTGACCCGACTGAATATTGAATATCTGGGATGGCCGGCCAAACAAGTCATTGGCCTGGGTACGGTGCTGGATACCACACGCTTCCGATCCCTGATTGCGGCGGCCAAAAACCTTCCGGCCACGCAGGTCGATGCGGTCATCCTGGGTGAACATGGTGATACCATGACACCGATCTGGAGCACCGCGACCGTTGCGGGAATGCCCCTGATCAAAATGCTCACACCACCGCAGCAGGCGGAGATTTTCAAGAAAACCCAAACCTCCGGCGCGGAAGTTATCAAGCTTAAAGGTGGTGCCGGGTATGCGGTGGGTTTAAGTATTGCGGAAGTAATTCATTCCATCGCTCTGGATCGCAAGCGGATACTGCCGGTCAGCAGTCAGCTTAACGGGCAATATGGAATTAAAAAAGTCTGCCTGAGTGTGCCGACGGTGGTGGGCAGTGCCGGCGTGGAAGCGGCGTTGGAATCTGAACTGTGGCCCAAGGAAATTTCGGGCATTCAGGCCAGTGCGCGAGCGTTGGAAGAAACCTGGGGCAAGATTAAATAAGAGTCGAAGCGCCCTTTTTAATGGAATGGCCCGATGCTGATCGTGGATCGCCAGAAAAAACTTCTCGACATCCTGCGGACGCGGCAGAGCGCTTCGTTGGAACAATTGGCGGAAGAACTCGGCGTATCGAGTTCCACCGTGCGGCGGGATGTTGATGCTCTGTGCGGGCAGGGCGTCGTGGAATCCACGCGCGGGGGCGTTTTATTCCGTGGCCGCTCACCGGCGATGCTGGACTTGGATCAGCGTATGCAGGAACAGGTGGACGCCAAACGCGCCATTGGAAAAGCCGCCGCCACCATGATTGAACCCGGCATGACCGTCTATTTTGACGGCGGCTCGACCATTCATTACACCGTGCAGCAGTTGGAGGTTCGCCCGATACAGGTGGTTACCAACAGCCTGACGGTGGCCAATCATTTCGCTAATGATGAGGGCGTGGAGCTTCTGGTTCTGGGCGGGGCCATGTATCCCCGATCCGGCGTAATGGTAGGCCCCATTACCATGCAGGCACTGGCGGAAATTCATGCCGATGTGATGATTTTCTCCGTCGCCGGTGTTTATGAAACGGATATTTTTAATACCAATCTGGCCATGGTGCAGATTGAAAAGCTCGCCTTGAAGCAGGCCGCCAGAAAAATCCTGCTGGCTGATGCGGGCAAATTTGGCCGCAAAGGGCTGGCTCGCGTATGTTCCATTGAAGATCTGGATCTGATTATCACCGACGCGGCCATCAGCGAAACTTGGAAAGCCAATTTACAGGACCGCCTGAAAATCGCGGGGTAATTCTCGGCGCAAAAGAAGCCACCGGCGGGGAACCGGGGCTTCAGGCGGAAGAGAGGTGGGTGATGCGTTTTGGAAAGCGAACGCAAGGGAAGTGTAGCGATGCACTGTGAGCATATCGTGAACATCGCGTAAATTTGCCTTGAGTGTTTGATGAGCAACATGTAAACGCCTTATTTCTTTTTCGCCGGGAACGCGAACGAAGCTCCGGCCGCTGAAAGCAGAACTGCCACAATCACCAACAGCGATGTGGTCGTACTTATTTGCACCGCCGGCACGTAGGCGGCAAGCAGCGGCAAAAGCATCTTGCCACCGATGAACAGCAGAATCACAGCCAGCCCTGCTTCCAGAAACCGTAACCGGTCCATTAATGGAGCCATGATAAAATAGAGCCGATGCAATGCCAGCACGGCAAAAACATTGCTGCTTGTAACAATCAGCGGATCGCTGGTAATGCCAAAAACCGCCGGGATGGAATCAAACGCAAAGAGCACATCCACCAGACCCACGAGAATGATCGCCAGCAGCAGCGGCGTAATCCGACGGCGACCATTAATTAAGACAATCATTTGCCGACCGGCATACTCCGGGCTGATCGGCAGAATGTTGCTCGAAAGGCCGATCAGACGCTCTCCAATGCCCCGTTCGCCATCCCGCTGAAAAAACATCAGCCCCCCCGCCAGCAACAGAAATGCCCCCATAAAATAAAACAGCGGATGAAATCGGCCAATGAGCGCCAGACCGGCAAGAATCAGCGCCACACGCGCCACAATTGCGAGAATAATGGCCCAGAACATGACCAGACTCTGATCGGCGGCGGGAATTTTTAAGGCGCGCAGCATAATAATAAACATCATTACATTATCCGCGCTTAAGCCCAATTCCAGCAGGTAGCCGGTGCTGAAAGTTAACGCCGGATGCGGACCCGCAACCGCTGGCGCATCGACGCTTTGCGCCAAGGTAAAGTGCAGGTACAGGCCATAAACCAGGGCAAGAAAAACTGGCAGAGAACACAGAACTGCCGCACGCTTGAAGGTGTTCGTGCCTGCGGTGGTTTGCGGGATCAAAACATCCAGCGCCAAGATCATCGCCGCAAGAAATATAAACAGTATCCACGCCCACATCATGACTTTGCGCCTTGTGCGGCAGGCACATCAGGACGTGCGGGGCGCGCCGGGGGCCAGGATTTTACCAGTCGGTCAATAAATGCCACATACCGCCGTTTCAGACTGTAATGGGAAGTAAAAAAGTGCCGCAAATACGTTTCACCGGCGACACGATTCCAACGCAGGGTGAGATTATGTTTATCAGCAGATGTCAGGGCAGATCGGGTCAGGAGATTATTGAGTTGACCTTTCTGTGCCATGGTTAAAAGTTCCAGAAGTTTCGGGCGGTAGCGGCTGTGTTCCAGAAAAAGCATAAACGACCATACCTCGGCATAATAGGCTCGGATATATGCTCCATTATGCATGACCACGCTTCCGGCCTGCGTACCGGCCAAAACCCGCAGAGGCAGTAATCGGCGCTGTTCAATGGCCGTGCGTAGCATTTCCCAACGCGGGGCATTCAGCCAGGGGGTAAAAATTGGATATCCATGCCGCCACCGCATGGCTTCACATTGCGTGGCCAAGCCTTCATCCAGCCAGGCAGGCAGATGATCTTTTAATGCCAGGAAGCTGAACTGATGCCAGGCCTCATGCGCGACAACCGATAAAATCTCAGCGACGTTCGAGCGGTACGCCGCAAATACGCCGTTGCGCTCATATCCCCCCGCTTCAATATGCAGATATATTGAAGCATGTGAACCGGCTGTTTGGCGCGTATAGCGTGCCCATTGGCTGCGGTTGCGAAATACATAGCCCACCAGCGGCAACTTGGGTGCGGCGCCGGGCAGCAGCCGGATAAACCGGGCATAATCGGCCTCCAGCACACGGGCCATAAGGCGTTGCTGCACCGGGTTATCAATGGTCGTGTAAATGCGATAATGAAGCGTTTGAATCACGCGCCCATCCGATGGGCCACCGGGCCAGATGGTAGCCACGGGCGGCATGGCGCGTAATTGCCGCCGATCTGCGGAAGTCAAACCCGGCGGCCAATGGTGTATGCTTGAACACCCGTATAAATTTACCGCAAGTGTCAGCAGCACAAAACAGGCAGCAGTTTTTGTTTTCAAAAGCATGCATGCAATGTTACCGGCGCAATGCCAAGGGCCGCAAGCGGCTGATCAATAAATGGATTTTGCGCGCATACCATTCAGAGGTTTATCGCGTTCTACGATCAAAGATCACATGCCAACCGGGCGCGGAGGTTCCCGATTGCCTGCGGATTTACTCAACGCCCTGATTGAGAATATCGAGATATTTGTGATATGTAAACACCCGATTGCGCCGATGGCCGGTCAACTCCTTTACGATACCCAATTCCTTCAGGCCAAGCAGACATTTTCCCACCGTTACCACGTTCAACCTGCTGCGTTGAGATAACAGGCGGATAGTAGCGACAGGCCGCTCGGCAAGTGATTCATGCACGCGCCTTGCACTTGATAAAATCCGACCCAATGCCTCAATGCTTTGAATATCGCTTGCAGTTCCACAGTCCACTGAATTGCCGGAACGGGCGGCAATGGCGAGGGAATAAGCGCTTTCATCGTTTCTCCAACGGTGGAAATCGTGATATATCGCCCTTGCAGTCCGCGTTTCATGCCATCTATCTTAACTTATATCGTAAAATAAGATTTTTGGCTTAGGGGCCGCCAAGAAATAACGTTTACAAATATGACGCCGGGATTTTGGCGTCTGGCAAGACGCCCGCGAGGAGCATATCCGCATGGATACGTAACGAGCGGGCAACGCGGCCAGAGGTCAAAAGACCAAGTCAGATTGGAAAGGTTATTTCTTGGCGGCCCCTTAGGTGCCGGTTTCCGGCAATGTTGCAGGAATCAAAAGAGAAGGCTGTTGTTCCGCCGCTTTGGCTTTTACGCGTTTGCCGTTGATGCGGATTTTTCCGTTGGCGGTCGTGGGTGCGGATGTCGCGGGTAGATCGGAACCGGATAAAGGCTCACCAACGCGGGTTTCCTCCAGCCGGGTCTGAATTCGCGCGGCATATTCGGGAGATAACTCAAAGCCGATATATTTTCGTCCCAGTTTTTTGGCTGTTACCAAGGTTGATCCACTGCCACCAAAGGGGTCCAGCACGATTTCGCCTTCATTTGAGGAGGCCTTTATCACACGGCCCAGCAACTGCTCCGGCATTTGACAGCCGTGCCAGCCGGCACGTTCCTTAAATGTTCCACACACGCGCGGAAAGTACCAGATGTCTTCATTGGGCTGAAAGCTGTCGGGAATATCCTGCGGACGCAGTATCCAGGTATCGTCGGGCAGGCGGCCATCGGGATGACCCCGGCTGTCACCATAAACCAGTGTTCGCGCGGATGGCACACGGATCGGCGGAATATTGAAGGTGAACTTTTTGTTATCTTTTACGAAGTGAAAAAGATGCGTGTGGCTGCGGGCAAATTTGAACTTGCACTGTACGCCAAACGTGTAATACCAAAGCACCCAACTGCGGCACTTAAGACCCAGATCGCGTTGAAAAATGATTTTCAACTCCGCCGCGAAATCATCCCCGATGGCCAGCCAGAAAGTACCATCCGGTTTCAGTGCCCGCACCACACCAGCCCCCCATTGCCGCGTCCACGCCAAGTAATCCTCGGCAGCGCGTTTGTCCTCATAAACATCGTACTTGTAACCGATGTTAAACGGTGGATCGGCGAATATCAGATCAATACTTCCCTCAGATATTTCAGAAAGACCTTCGATGCAATCCCGCTGATAAATCTTATCTAATTCCATCGAACCGTCCCTATTCTATTTTTAAAATTCTACCCAAGACCACAAATTAATATCCGAACAAACCGCTAACCATACTATATATAGTACAACGGGCCTGTGTCCCTTGTCTAACGGAGACCCCTCCATTGTCGCAGAAACGGGTCTTTTGTCACGATAATTATTTGCTGACAGGTTATCCACATTCAGCGTTGGTGAGGCACGCCACGATAACCAAGCGGTGCGATCACCGTGCGCGGTGCCGCGAACCAACGTGCGTTGTTTTATACCATTAAAAATACCGAGGCAACGCTATAAATATCAATTCCTTGAATCGCCGTGATTACCTTGCCGGAATCACGATTCGTTCGCCAGCGCGAAGCTTATTGGGACTTGATCCGATGATACGCCGGTTGGCATCGTAGATTTTCTTCCACATGGCGGGGTTATGGTAGAACTTACGGGCGATACCCGATAAATCTTCGCCGGCACGAACGACATACGTGTGTCCGCCGTGCGCCGAAGACGCATAAACATGCCGTCGCGAAGTGCGATGTCTTACCGCTAGGTTGACGCGGCCATGATGCGGAAGACGAATTTTTTGACCAATGCGCATGCGGCGCGGATCAAGGCCCGGGTTGGCCCGTTCCAGTGCGTGAATCATGCGTTCATTGCCATAGATACGACGGGAAATTGAAGCCAGCGTATCACCCTTGCGAACCACATAAATGCCGCTGTGCGGGGCCGAAAGCGTCAGCGTCCGGCTGCGATGACGACGGGCGTGCGAAGACGATCCCGAGGATGATCCGGTACTGCCGGAGGTTACAGGCGGAATATACAGCGTGGCATTCGTGTTGGCGTTGCCGGCTGAAGTGCCAGAGCCAGTGTTGGATGCGGTATTTGGGGTGCCACTATTAGCGCTCGAAGTGCCCGTATCCGATGTCGGAAGTGCCAGAGTCGCACTGGAATTATCCGCCGTTGCACCGATCGGTCCGTTGGAATCAGCCGCCGGTGAAGTCGTTGCAGTTTGATCAAGCGCTGGTGCAGGCATGGACGTTGCAGCCTGATTAGCCATGCCGGGCATTGTCGCGGGCATGGAAGTTGCGGTAGTAGCCGGCAGGGAAATCAGCCCTGGCTGGGTTTGGCTGGTCTGCGTCAGAGCCGGCGGCACAGGGCTGGAACCCGGAAGATTCGGCGACTCCACCAGCGCAGGCTGGGCGCTGGGAAGGGCATTATCTTCCGCCGTCTTGTTCGACGAATTATGGAATGCAAAGTAAATGATAACCAGTACAACGATGATCAGTACCGCGACCAGAGCGACTTTAGCGTCGGTTCGCATGGAAAAACTCCCGCAGGATGGTTGCGCATGGCTGGAAATTCCGGAAACCCGTCATATTACCGCCAGCGGCAACCACTTCTTGACCGGTCCAGGCTGACTTGCACGCCGCTCCATGCGACAATACAGTTTCAGCGCCATATAGGTTACTATAGAGCCGCAATTTCAACAAGGATACTGGAACAGATACGGGAACCGGTATCCTGGAATCCGGAATCCGGCGACGGCTATTCTGGCGTTGGTTTTGTCTCTGGTTGATGGTGGTGATGTGCACACGATGCATGATCTTCATCGGTGCCGGGCGGGGGTACATGCGTTCCCATGGCGGTAACATCATGGATGGATTTAAAGAAGGCCACCGCCGCCACGCCGAAGAGCATCACAACCGCCAGAAAAAATCCTACGCCCAAATGGGCCAGATTATGCACTTTGATCCCGGTATTAATCTGAAGATCACCGATCACCGGGAAGATTAAGCCGATTAATCCGACCAGAGCAAATCCAAAACCGCCCCACGTCAGGACCCGTCCGGACATGAGCCTGGCAATCATGATGCGGGCATTTTCGCTGAATTTTCGCTTGGCCATCCATTGACCAAAAAGCCCCCCCACCAGCACCTGCATGACCATCGTTCCCAAGCCAAAGCACATTCCCGGAACAAAACCCACATATACATTTGGCATGTGCGGAGCCAGGGCGGTATAGACCAGAATAGCAAATGCTCCTGTCCCCCAACCGGCGATAAATCCATGTACCAGCGGCATCCACCAGGGAGCGGACTGCGGATCGGCACCCCCTTCTGAATGCAGCATATTATGCGTATGCAGCAGATGCCAGATTTTTCCGCGCCGCAGAATATAGATTCCCGAACCAGCCATGACCGTTCCAACAATAATATAAACCGAATAATTGAACCAGTCGGCTCCCATTAAAGCCATGACTGGCTTGACGAACAAATAGGCCAGTTCTGAAGCAATGGAACGCTGCACGGTAAAAGCCAGCGAAAACAGCAATCCCGCGCGCATGCCGCCTTTCCAACTGTAGCTGCCAACGCTGTAGCTGAACGTGATCGGCCAGGTGTGCTCATCAGGTGTAATGCCATGCACCATGCCCAGCAGAAAAGCTGTCGCCAAAATAGCCGCGACCGTCATCCCCATACCACTGGGATTCCACAAATTTATACTCGCCAAGATCAACCCGAACATGTGTCCACCTCGCCAAAGCACCTGATTTACCACCGACATCGCTCCAGCGGACACCTTCCGCCAGAAACTTCCAACCCCTAAGCCTTCGCCGCCGCATGACGCCGTGCCAAATGCGAGGATAGCTGGCCGTGCGGCACATGCTGCCCGCACGTATCGCATTGATCGGCTTTTTCAAAGCAATCAGCACATAATAATTCACCGGTCTTTTCAAATTCCGTCAGCCGCAACTGATCCGGCTTGGGCATGGTTTTTACCAGCTTACGCAAACGGGGCATCACCGGAAGCGCCGTATGGCAGCCGGTGCAGGTTGCAAATTCAAGCTGTTTAAGCAGCAGTTCAATTTCGTGACTGCGATTCGCTGGAATGGTGCCTTTGCCTTCGCACAACGGACATAAATGTCCAAGGTACGCATACACGGCATCGCGAATTAATTCGCTTTTGTTTTTCACACTCGCCAAAAGCTCCGCCAGTTTCGCGTCCACCTTAAACGCCATGACCTGATCCTTCGGCATTTTGCCGGAACGTTTATTTTTATTCATCGGACATCCTATAACACCTTAAACCAGAGCCTTGATAAACCCGGCCAAGTCTATTATACAAAGTATTACCTGCTTCCCGCAAGCATGTATTACTTTTTCATACGTTTAATACCGGCCCCTGGTTCAGGTTTCCGCGCCGGGTGAATCACTTCGCTTCATGGCACCTCATTGCGCCGCCAACTCGACGCTGCCGCATCGAGCTAACCGCGTAGCCGCAACCCGACGTGGAGGCACCATGACTGGATGCGAAACGCCACTGCCGTCATGGCGTTTGCTCAACCGCCGGATTGCATGGAGCGTTCGAGACTGATAATTGCCAGCAGCTTTAACGAGTCGCCGGATGCCCAACGGGATGCGAAATATTCATGCGTGCGGGAATCCGGGGCAGCATCTTCGCGGATATGGCCAGTTTCACCTTGGCCATGGATGGATCCAGACGAATCGCATGACGATAAAATTTTTCCGCATACTTCAAATGCCCCGCCAGATAACTTACATGCGCTAATTCCATCCACCCGACCGCAAAATTCGGCTTGAGTTTCAACGCCACCGCCAGATCCCGTGCTGCCGGCTCATAGGCCCGCAATGCCACCAGACAATTGGCCGCATCCGTCCAGGCATCAACGGATCCCGGATCATGCAGGAGATACCAACCATAGTAATGCAAGGCACGATGATAATGGCCAGTGACCATATATCCCGCCGCCAGATTAAATATTACCGCAATAGCGTGGCGGTGCATGGCATTGGCTGCAACAAGTTGCCGCATGGCCGGACCGTATTCCTGCCGCTCCAGCAGCGTGGCACCGTACAACGCCTTGACCATAAACGAATTCCGATTGTGTTCATAGACATAATGCCACAGCGTGTAATCCAAATCATAAAGGCGGCTCTGATTAAACGTTACCCATCCCAGTATCACCAGAATCGCTGCAGCAACGCATGTGGTTACCATGTGCTTCCACGGGCCGGTCTTTTCAGCGGCCCAGTAAATAAGCTCGCCGACCAATACCAGCGGCCCGATGCACGCAAGATATTGATAATGATCCGCAACAAAACTGTAGAGTTGGGTATAAAAAGTAATAAAGCCCAGCACCGGCCCAATGGTAATAAGATAAAACAGCATCGCCGCCATCGGCCCGCGGCCCATGCGATCCCTCATGAACCAGAGAATGGCAAACAGAGCGACCGCCGCGATGGCCCAGATGTATCCAAGGCTGTTCCCCAGATGCCAGCGCGGATAAATCATCAGCAGCGGGTGCGGCCACACCAGCTTGATAAGATAAAACCAGAAGGCATGGCCCGCGATTAAAATTCGTTGTCCAATGGTAAATCGCCAGTCTGCCCCGTGCGTGCCAACACTGGTATGCTCCACATGAATCGTAACCATGCCGATGATAAACGCAATGATAAACCAGGGTATCAGTCGCAGAATAATCTCCCGGTCACGCCACCGGTCTTTCCACCAGAGAATCACCAAAATGGCCACCGGCAACGTGCATACGGCGGTTTTGCTTAGCAATCCAAATAAAAATAGAATCGTTGATGCCACATATAACTGATGATTGGAATAGGGCTTTTCAGAAATTCCAGCCTTTCCGGTTGCTTCGCCAGTCGGCCCGATACCGATAAATTTCAGGAAACTCAGCAGCGCCAGAAAGTAAAAAAAGCCGGACAACAGGTTTTTAATTTCCGCCACCCACGCCACGGTCTCCACCTGCACCGGATGAATGGCAAATAGCGCCGCCACCAGCCACGCGGAACGCAACTCCAGCCTCCGCAGGATCAGCCACAGCAAAATCGCATCGCCCGCTTGAAATAATACATTTACCAGATGATAAGGCAGCGTTTGCAGACCCCAAATATGGTATTCGATGGATAAAAGACTTAAAGTCATGGGATAATATTGGACTTCCCCCATGGCCTTGGTGGAAAGCCAGAATATTTCAAAACCCCGCCAATGATGAATCAGCGGATTGTTGGTCAACCAGGCGGCGTCATCCCAGAGAAATACGCCCCGCCGTAACGGATAATAAACCGCCAGCGTCAGCAGCAGCAGGCCGCCGATTGCCAATATATTTCTCCATTTTCTGTTTGCGATGGCGGCTTTTACAGCCGCTGCGGATTCGGGCGTTGAAGCCGCCGTCGCGGTGGGTTTATTTCGCTTCATTCAGTGCCCTTTATCGTCTTATTTACCAACATGTTCATTGAACTGCCGCTGCCGTTGCACCAGCAACTTCGCTATTGCCGTCTGTCCGGCGGCCTGCCGGTTTTGATGCAGGGCTAAATATGCAGCCGCCAAGGCCTGATGCGTTTGAATCCGCCATGGCTCGGGCGCACCATGCGTACCTAGCGTATGATGTTCCAGCCGCAGTTGCCGGCCTAAAGCCAGGACGGTCTGAAATTCCCTTACAGCGGCGGCGGGCTGACCGTGTTGCAGCAACACCACGCCATAGGCAAAATGTCCTTGCCCAAAATCCGGCGAGGCCTTCAGTGCCCGCTGAAAATAAGGAATTGCCTTTTGCCATTGTCCCAACCCTGCCAGACTTTCCGCCAGACCAAATAGCGCTTTGGTGTTTGCGGGTTCATATTTAATGGCCACCAAAAAGTGCGATACCGCCTGCTTGGGGTGCCCCGCCTTGGCCAGCATCACCGCCAATTCCGTTTGTAGATCAGCGGAGTGCGGCAAGAGCTTCACGCCATGTACAAGATCAACATAGGCCTGTCGCCAATTGCCCACTTTTTCATAGCAATCAACCAGATGGGCAATAATCGGTGGTTGCCTCCCCGCTACCGCCAAAGACCGGCGATAATATGGAATGGCTTTGGCATACTGCCCGAGATGTCTGTACACATCTCCCAAATTGGAATTGACAATTAAATTTTTACCCTGCGAAAGCTCATTGGCCCGCTGAAACAGCACCAATGCCGCCGAAACGTGCCCTTTACCGTATTCATGTACGCCCACACGCTCCATGGCCAGCCAGCAATCCGGATTGCATTTAATGTTATGCGTCCACACCCGCAGTGGTGGCGTATAAATTTCACTTTGCGCCCAGGTCATCGTCCCTAAGGCCAGCAATACCAGCGCCGAAACGGCTATACCAAGCCAACGCCCGATTCCACCATTCGTAATAGCCGTAGCTGATGACTTTTGTCCGTCCGTCGGAGGCACCATTTCCTCCGCGACATTCTCCACGCTTCCCAGGCGGCCGAATATTCCGGCAGCCACCTCCGTGGCCAGGACAATAATGCCGATACACGCCAGGTACTGATAATGATCAGCTACGAAGGTATACACTTCCGTGTAAAAGGCGATAAATCCAAGCAACGGGGAAATCATCAGTCCATAAACACATACCGCCACGAATGCTCCGCGTCCAATTTTATTTGATAACGCCAACAACACCAGCGGAATCGCAAAAGCGGTAATCGGAAATATCCATTCCCACGCCGCCACATGGCTTACATGCCACCGCGGATAAACCGCCATCATCGGCCACGGCCAGAATAACTTGAATGGATAAAACCAGAGATCTTTGCCCGCAATAATCAAATGCTGGGCGATCGTAAATTGAAATCCGTGGCCCTTGGCACCCGCCTGCGCGTGCTCAACGTGAATGGTCATCAGCGCCGCCAGAAATCCAAAGATCATCCACGGAACCAACAGCAGAAAATCGCGGGCCTTGATATTTCCGCGTTTCCATACCAATACAAACAGCAGCACCACGGGAACAATGCACGCATCGGTTTTTGAGCACAGCGATAGGATAAATAACAGCGTCGCCAAAGCATACGCGCGCCACTGACGCCCGGTTAAAAAAGGCGCTCCCGCAACCCGATTACCCTGTACATCCGCAAATCCGGTCCACGCCAAAATCGCGGGAAACAAAAACAGAGCCGAAAGCAGACTCTTCTGTTCCACAACCCAACCCACCGTCTCCACCTGCACCGGATGAATCGCCCATATCGCCGCCGCTATCCAGGCGCTGCGCACGTTCAAGGCCTTAAGAATACGCCACAGAAATATGGCATCCACCGCCTGCATGATGATATTCACCAGGTGATAGCCAAAAGCATTGCCGCCCCAGATATGCCATTGAATATTAAACGCCGTAAAGACCATTGGATAATACTGAATGGAATCATGCGGATTAAACCAGATGTTCCACAGGCCCCGCCAATGATGGGCAAAATGATTATGTACCAGCCAGCCCCCATCATCCCAGATATACCCCGCTGTATGCAATGGCCAATAGGCCACCAGCGCCAGCAGCAATAGCGCCACCGCCCCAAGAAAATATCGACCCGTTTCGGACAACGCCTGCGGCAATTTCGCCGCGCCGGCCGTGGCCTCGGACGAGCTTTTAGAATCAGTTGGTAGCGACGACAATTCAGACATAATCGCTATTTGAACATAACTTGCCCGGCATGGCAAAGAATCAAGGCCCTAACCAAGGCCCTATACTCGCGGAATCGTTCGATGACCAAATGCAAGATCCAATGTCGCCAAGCATCTCGCACACGCCGGTTGGCGGTATCCAAGATTTCCAGAATTGAAAATGTGGTTGTCCTATATCTCGGAAGCAACCGTGGAAGGTACCATATTCCCTTCATATCTCCGTTTCTACTGATGGCCGACAGCGCCATGCCGCACCACTAAATCGAAATGCCCAAGCTCTGCAGATGCTTTCGCTGGCGAGAAGTAAGCGGTTTTCCCATGTCGGCACGCGCTCGACAGTAAACCAAAAGCGGTCTATCCTCAAGCGCTACGCGCACAAGCGCAAATGCGGCCGTGGCGAGAGCCTCCATTTCCTCACTCCCAATCGCGTAACCCTTCCCAATATCAGCCAATGCGGAAAGATTACCCCATATTTTCTGTCGAGCCAAGGCCAATCGCCTGGCTTGTTTCTTGGACCGGTGATCAATACTCCATCGTTTCTCGACTTCCCGAAACAACTTATTTTCCAATCTCCCGCGACTCTGGCCTTCGCGGGCGGCTTCCATCTTTAAGCGTGACACATAACGTTCGATGATGTCCATGGCAACGGCACCACATACCAAGGCGGACCGTGCCCGGCTTCGAACAGCGTGGGCTTGCGCAATCTTTTCGAGTACATCGAGAGTTCGATCCCTCCGATCTGAATGCGAACATTCTTCTGCCATCCTCGTGGCACCGTTACTATAATCGCCCATGCCTTTAGTATACCATGTGCCGGCCGTACTGCCCGCGCCGAGTTGGGCGTCCAGTATCTTTTCATTCCACGCGAAGCTGCCGGTGCCGATGGCACCGGCTCGGCGGAATCGCAAATTGTGCCTGCAAAAAAAGGTCCAAAAAGATTTTCATTTATTGCAGTCACGAGTCACCGCCAATGGCCAATCTTTTGAGCCTCCCTTCTTACAGTGAAAATCAGTTCCCTTACAGATCGTTGGGCGGTCACGCAACACCCCCTAAAAAAATGAGTACACATGATTCGGCCATGGCAATTGTTCCCGGCGGGGGTGAAATCGGCATTGAACATACTATTTGCGAGATGGCCCGGGACTTTCCCACAAGGGATCAAAGCGGGCGAGCAACCCGATGGCAACCAGGAAAACGTTTCTATTAGCTTGATGCGGAAGCATCAAGTTTGCAGCGGGGCGGCGTGCGAATAAATGTGGTGGTCAGCCCAGCGACTTCAGCGCGGTGTGTAACGGCAGGAAGCCGATGTTTGTACTGGACCAAATTCGCTTCCAGCCGTGATGCTTCCGCATCAGCCTAAGGCCCGCTTTCTGTAAAATATTACGCAGCTTCTAGGGTCAAATCCTCAACTTTTTAGCACGGTCGGTAAGCTGTCACCTATAACCTAAAACCTCGGCGGCAGCCGCCCCCTCTTGCCCCCCGGCAGCCCGAAAACTGATAACTTGTCATCGTGCCTTCACCGCGCGCAATGCCAGAAAAAGCGGAATCTCCCGACGACTTTGGTCCAACGCCGCGAAGCGTATCCCTTTGGGCGGAATTTTTCCGCTTACCCATTCTTCAATATGATCTATCCACATCCGGGCCGAGCCTAACGTATTGATGTAAGCCTGTAAGGGCCGATGAAAACTTAACGTCGTCTCATCCGGATCACTGCCCGGGTGCATCGCAATCGGAATTTTTTCCGATGTAAGATACCCATCCACCAGCCGATGCTGAACATCTTTTTCGGCATCCCATTGCCACGCCGACTTTTTAGGAATCCGAAAACATGGATGTAATAATACCACCACGAGTTTTCCCATCGGCTTTAATGCGCTGTAAATCCCCTGCCATACCGGTGAAAGCGGTGTGATATTGGCAATCGCCAAGATACACGCTGCCGCATCAAATTCCCCCGGCGTTATCGCGCTACATGCCGCCAGATTTCTCGCATCGCCCTGATAATACCGCTCCAGTGCAACGTCCTCGCGCCGCTCCATGGCCGCGGCAACCAGTGAAGCCGCCATATCCACCCCCACCGTATGAATGCCCTGCTTCGCACCGGCCCGCCCCAAGACGCCCTGCCCGCAGGCAACATCCAGCAGGCGATCTCCCGCTTTCAGGTTCAACATCCGCAACACGCCGGGGATAATGAGTTTTTGATGATGATCACTTCCATCCTGCCCAACCAGATCATCATACCAGGCTCCAACATGCCCCCAGTGCGAACTTTGCTGATTCGCCTGGCCACCTCGTTTCATATCGCCGGACTTTCCGGGCGCTTCGCTCCGCCGCGATGCTGCATCTGTTCGATTGCTTTTCGACCGTTTTATATTATTTCTCATGCTAGTCCTTAAACAAGCGAGATTTTAGCGTTAATACAAAACTTAGTCGAACGGCGCGCTGCTTAGGGGCCGGTGACTTTCATGCCTGTCGGATGGGTAATTTCACCTGCCGACGAAATTCTGTGGGGGTCATACCGATAGCCCGACGAAACATAACGTTAAACGTTGCCGAGGTACGAAAACCAGAATTTTCGCCAACTTCATAAATGGACAGGTCCGTTTCCAGCAGAAGTCGTTTGGCTCTGTCCAAGTGGGCTCGCCAGATTTCCGCCTGCAAGGTTTGCCCGGTCAGATTCTTAAACCGCATTTCCAGTGATCGGCGGGAGACGGGGATGGTCCGCAGCATGTCCGCGATGACAATGGGCCTATTGCAATGATCCCGGATGTAATGCAGAGCTTCGACCACATCGGCATCATGGAAAGCGTAAACATTGGTGGATTCGCGCTGTTCTATTGGCAGCGGGGCAATGAATATCGGATCTTGCGGAACTGCGCGGCCGGCCATTAGTTTGGCAAGCAATTGGGCACCGCGTGCGCCAGCTTGCGCGCCGTCAAGGGGAATACTGGTGATCGTTGGATTGGCCAACATGCAAATCCACAGGCGGTTATCAACCCCACAAACCGCGACATCTTCGGGAACCACAATTCCGGCCTCCCGCGATAAGCGCAGAATTTCATACGCGAAGGCATCAATACAACACAGCACACCGCATGGTTTGGGCAGCTTTACCAGCCAGCGGCTCAAAGCGGCCAGATGGACATGATCATGCAGTTCATTCCAGCCGCGGGCGGAGCCGTTAAAACAGTCTGTTGAAAAGCCGCGCCCGGCCAGCGTATCGCGGAAACCATCCCGCCGGGCCTTTTCCCAGCGATGATTAAATTCATCAGGCAGACCATAATACGCAAAATGCTCAAAGCCACGGGCGAGAAAATGTTCGGCGGCAATAACTCCCACCGCCCGATCATCAGGCATAATACGGGCTGGAGGCGTTTGCACTTCATCCGCGCCGGAAATATCAACCGCCGGAACACCGCTGCGGCTAATGGCATTCATAAGCGCCGGCAACTCGCCCCACCGGCCAAAAATTACACCATCTACCTTACCGGCGGCAATCTCATCGGAGGTGACTTCACCGAAGTTGGCCATGTCCACGCGCCAGGTTCCGCGACCCTTGGCAAATTGGGCAATCGCCTGCATGGCACGTTCACCATAGGGTCCCATATCTTCCAGAAATAGCGCTACCCGCACGGGCCCTTTGCGGCGCTTTCGCATGATTTTATTAGATTGTCTCATAATAAGGCACTCCATTTGACCGCCAAAATAGCGAAACAGATTTTGCGCTGTACAAATAAATTTATGCGCTGTACGCAGTGGTGTCAAGTCTGAAAAGCATTATTATTACAGCAGAGGAGATGTGAAGAGACGGTCGATCAAACAAATCAGAGCTATAGCTGTGTAGCTATGGCTTAAGAACAGGAAGGTTTGGTACTTTTTTTGGAGGATTTCCGCCATGAAATTCACACATCGGTTCGGTCGATCACACAAAGGCTTTACGCTTATAGAGCTTCTGGTGGTCATTTCCATTATCGCACTACTGATCGCGCTATTGCTGCCGGCATTGGCAAAGGCCAAGAAACTCAGTGAAAGTACGGTCTGCCTTTCCAATCTCCGGCAGGTTGGCCTTGCCTACCAAGAGTATGTTTCGGAATATAGCACGCTCACATGTAACTTCAACGCGAATAATAGCGGCAACTATTATGCTGGCGACTGGACCAATTTACTTGCGCCTTTCATTACCACTCCCGCCGCTCTTATATGCCCATCCACCATCATTGACCCGGTAACCGATACCTGGCTTCAGCCATCGCCCACAGCCAACACACCATACGCGACATATTTTGTCCATAATAACTGGACCCACTACACGGCGGGCCAAGCCCCGTCGGCATTCGTCAATCTCGGTACCGCGCTCTGGGGGAACCCCACGCTTTATAATAGCTACTGTTTTAACGGATGGATGTACAACTACTACGCTTCATCGACCGATTCCCAAACCGCGCTTACCAACGATGCCCCGAGCTGGGACAACAACGGCAATTCGACCGTGCCAAACTTTTTTGGCCCTGGTGGCCCGCCGACAGAGGAGACTCCCCTCGTCGGTGACGGCGTAATGTCCGATGGATTCCCCGAACCGGGAAATATCCCACCGATAAGCCTTGGGCTACCAACTGGCAGTGGATATCCCAGCGTCTACAATTCGTTCATGGATGATTTCATCACCAATCGCCATGGCACGGCAACTAATTTTGCCTTCGCGGACGGCCATGCGGAAAGCGTGAAACTCGCTGATGCCTGGAAACTCCACTGGCAGCCTAACTGGCAGGTCACGGCCACGCAGTTCGCCAATGTGCAGACGTTGATGCCGTTGTCACCGAATTGATCCAGCCCCGGCAAGCCGGCGCAATTCAGGACAACAACGGTTTGCGCCAGCGAACGGCTTTTTTTTTGGGAGCCCCCCCACCACGCATGGGGGGCTTCCTCTTCCAAAGGAGAAACTACAGTGCGGCCATTTACTGCCATTCCATAATGTTCGCACACTCGATTTCATAAACCCAGCGTTGAGATAAAAGCCCGTTGGCGTCTGCGTCCACCGCCGCGCGGTTGAGTCGGTCATGGGAAACAGGGTTTGGCCAGTTCGGTTGCCGAACAGCGAGGCGGGCTGGTTATTTGCGATCCCATCGGACCGACGATGGGGTACCAATGCGAACCTTTCGTTGGTAACCGCACCAGTGTGCCCATGGCTACCGCGACTTGGTATTTGGAAAGGGAGGAACCGAATTGCATGGATTGCTGCGGGGTCATACTGGCACTCGGTGGGCGGGCGAGATAGGCCTTGGCCTCTTTGGCGCGAGGCGTATACTTCAGAAGGTAACCGAGCTTTTTATCTCCGCATGAGGTGCAGGTGAAGAAGAATGCCTGTACCAGCGTGTCTTTACCGTCGGACCCTTTCAGTGGCGAAATCGCGGTAATCGGCTCCGTGGTAATACTGCCGTTGGACGTATCATAAAAATAATAGCGATCCGGTGCGGCTGGCGCGCTGACGGGCTTGAACTCCCAAATTAACAGCCCAAGGGCCAGGCACATAAGAACAATGCCGCCAATGACAAACGGCTTCTGATTTTGGTTCATCTTGTCGCGAATATCAGAGATCGCCATAGACTTTTTCCTTCTAAACTTGCCCAATGCACCGCAATACACGGCACAATCATCTTCTTCCAACAATTTTTAACCAACCGGATGGCCGGTTTTGAAAAACCAAATAAAAATCTTCACCATGCCAGACTTAGCGCTTAACCGCCATTACGGCCTGCCAGCTACAACACGCAACTATCCAAGTCGCATCGGAACAATCCCACGCCAAGCAACTGATTTTGTCAACTGCCGACAATGCAGCACCGCCCATAGAATCAAGCCCTATTTTTCGTCCGCGCCTGCGAGGGCCAAGCAATGGATACTGCACCTGTCAGCATCACACCAAAACCTTATGGGCATTGCATCTCCGCATTTATTAACAAATCCGCCAAGTTGAGATTTCCGCAGAATCCGGAAAGCAAACGGCGGTAATTTTGAATTGACCCTATCCAGCTTTTGCGCTGTATAAATAAATTTATGCGCTGTACGCAGTGGCAAGGGCGCGGCACCACTGCGAGCGATTGTCCGCTTTATCCGTGCCGTCCGCGGTCTTTCAATCTCCGGCAACCGCTGATGGTTTGTTACATGCCGGCGGATAGATCGCGTTTAACTGTTCAAAAGGATTACCCGCGTACCGCAGATTCTATCATGCAGCGTGCGCTGCACGCGCGTGTCCACGAGTGCGAGAATACCGTCTACCAATCCCCAAATGCCGCCGAGGAAAACCCCCACGGAGATAATGGCCACATTTTTTGTAAGTGCGCCGGCTAGCAACGCCAGCACAGTCAACACGTTTCCGAACGTGTACGCCAAGGCCCGGGCAAATGCTTTGGGCTTGGAGATCGGCGTGCCGTCCATGTTGATGACTCGCAGATTGCCGACCATTTTGCCCAAAGATTGGCCCTTCCATCCATGGAGCAAGCCGAAGTACAGATTGGCAACCGCCACTGCGATGACCGACACAATAACTCTGCGGGACATCACGCCTGGATCGGTCAAGGGAGTAAAGAAGTTAATACCAAACACGTAATTCAGAACCCATCCGAATATCCCCAGCAGGATACCATCGATAAAGAAAATACACCCGATCCGCCGCCACACGCCGGGGCGCACAAATTCATTAGGTGCCTCGGCCCCGGTTTGCAGGCGATCGAGCAGAATCTGTTTGCCTTCGGCGCTGACGAGTTGGCCCTGAAACGTCACAACTTCATCTTCGGGAAACCATTTTTTGGTAATGCTGCATTGAACCATGCCCGGTGCCGGCGTTGCAGCCCCGGACGGTGATGACGGCGTGGATAATTCGGCGTAGGGGTTGTCCGCCATGGGTATTCTCCAATGGGCGCTGCTATTTATTCCACGAAACCTCGGCAACTGACAGGAACTATTTATAGCTGTACCGAGGGGATACGTCAATAAAAAAGCAGAACAAATGCGGTAAACTTTTTGGATTTAGGTGTGCTTTTCATTGACCAAACGGCAATACCTGAAATGCGATCTGGAATCCAGGCGAAACACGCCCAACCGTCCGGGATTATGATGCACATAGCCGTGTAAATTTATTGGGCCTGAATGGCTACGAACACTATGTTAAAATGCCTTATTTTAGCTATCAGAAAACTTTGAGCGCCGTAAAAAGCGCAGTATTTGGCCACAGAATACATTGTCTATCGGTTTAGTTGGCCATTGATGGAACATTTTTAACCTCGCTTGGCTCCGGCATCCCGCTGGCTCGCCGCACATCGGAATTGCGGTCTACGCTTTGGGCATAATGCTGCGCCGCAATGGCCGGGCTATTACCGATCCATTTGCACACCGTGGCCAAGTCGTATGCCCGCATCAGTTCGCTTTCCCGGCTTGCCCGCATGTTATGAAACGGCTTGGCCCACATTGCAACGCCTGCACGCAATGCAATGCGTTCAAACTGCGTCCGCAGGTTCTGCGTGGTGTCCCGGTAGGCGGTAATGATGTATTCGCTTCCATCTTCCGCTTTCTCAAACGCCTCCAGCAGGTACGGCTTTAACTCGGCGAATAGCGGTATGGTTCTGGTTTCTCCGCCTTCATGGTGTTCAGTTTTTGGAGAATGGATAAGCATTGTTCCAGACTCCCAATTAATATCCGTCCACCGCAAGGGCAGTAATTCGCTTGGCACACGAATACCGGCGTACCGGCTCAATGCGATAATGCACCGCCATTGAATATCCGGGCAGGCGTCGAGTATCTTGGCCACCGTGTCCGGCGTCACATAGAACAGGCGGTCGGCATTGCTTTGCTTGCCGCCCTTAATTCCAACGAAATAATTTTCATCCACCAAGCCCCACCGTTTGGCGATCTTAAAGAAATATCGGGCCGCGACAATACGCCGCGCCACCGTGGCACCAGATAGCTTTTGCTCGCCGGCCAGCCATGCTTTGTAGCCATCGACTTCGGCCACCTTGATATTCCGCAGCGGGGTTTTGACGCCGAAATATTCTTTCATGTTGCGGACCGCGTGGCCATAAAACACCGCGGTTGCGGGTTTAACGGCAAACGTAGCCAAAGCTTTATCAAGGAATGTCCCAAGCGACGAACCTTCACGCGGTTCAATAAGGCCAGCTTTAGCCAGCTTCTCATGGAGCGTATCGCCAATACCGGCAACCCACCGGGCTGTTTCCGCATCGGGCGTCGCCCGCATGGCCTTGGCGGATACCAGCTTGCTTATCCAAACGTGGGCCGTGGTGGCGTCGTTGCGGGTGACTTTTCCAAGGCGAACATAACCCCGTGGGCTGTCTTTGGAAATGGAGTATTCAACCCGCCATCCGCCATCCGCTTGTTTAAAAAGACTTGCCATAGTCATTTCTCCTGTACAAAAATAACCTTTATTTTTATAGCCTTTAGCATCTTGTCGGCGGTGCCAAGGCGAATATCCGTACCATGCAACAAGCGGCCAACAACCCTATGGGAGAACCCGCATTGCCTGGCGAATTCGTATTGGCTCATGCCGCTTTTTATCACGGCGTTACGCACCTGCTCGGTTAGTGTGTCATTATGCTTCATTGACATATTATCCCATATCGCAAGTTAAAAGTCAAGCCCTATATCAGAATTATTTTCAGCCAACCGTCATAAGGGCGACGGCCTGCTGAATGCTTTCGCTTTCGGATCGCAACGTTTGCAAACGCAGCATGGCCCTGCGGTTGGCTTTGATCTGGTTAACAACGTGGGCGCGGGCATTTTCCAACTTGGCCAACCGGCGCTCAAAA
>Ga0209012_1001049_pt1 | contig 31729 bp, 31 predicted proteins | sample RS3BMetagenome_FD_184735 | JGI IMG/M metagenome (GOLD analysis project Ga0209012, IMG submission 184735) | Ferric oxide microbial mat and aquatic microbial communities from Rainbow Spring, Yellowstone National Park, USA - RS3B (SPAdes) (version 3) ...
CTCCACGTCCCTGCCGCCGCCTATCGATCGGCCTCGCCCGGCTGACCTGACAGCACGACCGTCCAACTTCCCACTGACCAGGGCCGATGGGGGGCGTATTTGGGTCACGAGAAGTGCGGAACGTCAGTCCGACAGGACGAAGCCTATGGCGCGGGGGGAGCGACGGGCACCGCCACCCCGTTGCTCGCGCCGTCCCGTGACGGGAACGTCGATGTCGTCCGCGACCGCGAATTGGTGGAGCGCTGCCAGGCCGGCGACCGTGCCGCCTTCGACGAGCTCTACCTCCGGTACCAGCGTCGCCTCCACCGGTACTGCATGCAGCGCGTGGGCGACCACAGCGACGCCGAGGACGTCGTCCAGGAGACCTTCGCCCGCGCGTGGCGTGCACTGCCGCGCTTCGCCGGTGAGCGCCGCTTCTACCCGTGGCTGACCGTCATCGCCGGCAACCTGTGCGTGGACACGCTCCGTCGGCGGTCGCGCCAGACGCCGGTCGAGGAGTCGCGCCTTCAGACCGCGGACGTGGGGACCTACGAGACCGAGGACGCCATCCTCCAGGACGTGGATTCGAAGCTGGTGGCCGCGGCCTTCGGTCAGCTGTCGGAGCGCCACCGTCGGGTGCTGCAGCTGCGCGAGGGCAACGACTGGTCGTACAAGGAGATCGCCGAGCACGAAGGCGTCGGCATCACCGCGGTGGAGACACTTCTCTGGCGCGCCCGCCAGGCCCTCAAGCGCGAGTTCATGCTCCTTGATGACCAGAAGGGACGGCTGGGCGCACTCGCCGGCGTGCTCACCCTGCTCCGGGTCCGGATCCTCGGCGCGGTGGTACGCCTCGCCCGGCACCCCGGGGCGACCCTCCGGCACGCCGCCCGGCAACTGGCCTCCGGCTTCGAGCGGACCTTCGGGACCTCGGGGGCCTTCGGGGTGTTCGGTCCCTCGGCCGCCGCCGCCACCGGCGCGATCGTGCTCGGCATGGGCACCATGCTCATGGCGCCGTCGGTGCCGGCCTCCCCGATCCCGCACCCGTCGGTGGTCTCGACGACCGGGGGCGTGTCGGCGCCGAACGTCCCGGTACCGGTACCGGCGCCATCCAACGGACGGGCACCCCTCCCGCCACCGGCCACCGGTGCCACCTCGACACCCGTCGCCCCGGCCGGAGCAGGACCGACATTCCCGAATGCTGGTGCGGTCGTGTCGGGCACCGCCGGTCCCTCCGTTCCCGGTCTGCCGTCGATCGGCGGGACGTCCGGCACCGGCTCCCTGGGTTCGGCGGTCGGGTCGGCCGTCGGCGGTCTCGGCTCCACCGTCGGTGGGGCCGGAGGGCTCGGTTCCACGGTCGGTGGGGTCGCCGGCGGGCTCGGTTCCACAGTAGGCGGGGTCACCGGTGGGCTCGGTTCCACAGTAGGCGGGGTCACCGGTGGGCTCGGTTCCACAGTCGGCGGGGTCGCCGGTGGGCTCGGTTCCACAGTGAACGGGCTGACCGGAACCCTCGGGCTACTGGGCCTCACCGGTTCGGGCACCGCTCCGGCCACCGATTCGGGATCCGGCGCGGTGTCCGGATCCGGGCTTCTCGGCCTCGGCGGCTGACCGGCGGCGACCGCCGGGACCGGTCACGGCCGGGGAGGCGGCCCGGTGGACAGCTTCAGCCGACGGTCGGGTGCCCGGTCGCTCCAGCCGTGCCCAGATCCGGCTCCCGGGCCGCTCGACCGCCCGGCGGGGCCACGCCGGCCGGTTGCTCGGGATCAGGGCCCGTCGGTCCTGCCGTCGGGTCCGCCCCTGACGTGGCCTGACGTGTCGGCCCCGGCACGTCGATGATCCCGTACCGTCCCAGGACCTCCAACGCTTCCACCCGTCCCGCCGCGATCAGCGCCTCGGTATCGGAGAAGTCCGTGTAGTCACGCGAGGCGGCGGTTCCACCGCTGCAGACGATGATCTCGACACCCTCGGGGAGGTCGGCGAGCTCCCGCACGAAACGAGCGTGGATGGAGATGAACAGGGCGTTGAGCATGGCCTCCACCGGTCGCCTGGCCGTCACCGGAACGTAGGCCGGGGGCCCGCAGAGCAGGACCACGATGCGCGTGGCGCCCGCCTCGATGGCCCGGGAGATGGGCACGTTGTCGACGACCCCGCCGTCGATCAGGCGGTCGCCGTCGATCTCCACCGGGGGGAAGATGGCGGGGATGGCGGCCGAGGCCAGGATCGCCTCGACCGCCGGCCCGGACATGAGCCACCGCTCGCGGCCGTCGACGATCGAGGTGGCGACCACCTCGAAGTGGACGGTGGCGTCCTCCAGACGTTCGAAGTCGATCCCCTCCTCGATGATCCGACGGAGTCCCGTGTTGGGATGGATCGACTCGCGCTGCTGGAGAAATCGCCACGGGCCGTGCCCGAGACGCTGGGGGTAGACGTCCTCGCCGCGGAGCTCGCGCCAGATCCGCGTCAGGTGCTCCACCCCCTCGATGGTGGGATCGTTGGCGAACGCCGCTCCGTTGACGGCACCCACCGATGAGCCGTAGATGCGGTCGGGGACGAAGCCGCCCTCGGCCAGCACCTGGAGCATCCCCACCTGGGCGGCGCCGCGGGTGCCGCCCCCCGACAGCACCAGGGCGGTCCGGGGCCGGTCGTCGTCCTCGGACCCCTCGGCGGCGAGCAGGTCGTCACGCTCCGCCAGCCAGGCCCGCCGCGAGGCCACCCCCCGCTGCACGATGAACCGGATGGTGAGCACCAGGAGCACCAGGAACGCCACGACGAACACGCCGAACCCGACGTAGCCGACGAGGGAGGTGGTGCCGGGAACCATCGACCGAAGGCTACCGGTGCCGCCCGGGCACCACTGATACAGCCTCCGGGCACACTGCACCCATGGCACCGCTCGACACCGACACCCGGCCCGGTCTTCCGGCGGAAGCCCAGGGCCACGCCTTCCCGACCAGGGACGACCGGCCGCCCCGCGTCCGCACCGGCCCCGGTTCCGGCGCCGGCCACCGGCCCGATAGGGACCACGCACCGACCGCCGGGTGGATCCCGCTGGCCGGCGAGGCCCTGCTCGACCGGTTGCGGATCACGGGGCGCCCGCGCCCGATGGCCGATCCGGAGCGGGCGGACCGGTTGCGCCAGTGCCTCGAGGACGGCATCGGCCGGGTGGCACCCCGGACCGGACTCCCGCTGTTGGTCACCAGGGGAAATCTGACCAGGGCACTCTCGTGCGGGGCCCATCGAATGCCCGGCGGAGTCGAAGAGCGGCCCTTCTCGCTGCCGCTCGCCATCGGTGCCCTCATGGAGGTCCTCTTTCGACAGCTGGTCACCACCGGTGCCCTGGGCGACCCCATGGTGGACGGGCTCGACGGGCTGAGCGTCGACGGACGGCGGGCCGGGCTGGTGCACTGGATCGGGCGCCTCTCCTACGGCGATCGGCGGGCACTGGCCGGCGAGGTCCGGCGCCAGGCCAGGGGGCTCGCCGACCGGTGGCCCGCACTCGACCCGGCCTGGCTCCCCCGGACGCAGGAGCCGATGCGGGTGGCACTGGGTGGCGGTGCGGTCGAGCTCTCCACCCGGGTGGACCTCGCCATCGGCCGGCCGGGGCTCGACGTGGCGTCGGTCGGCATCGTGGAGATCACGTCCGGCGCCCGGCGACCCGAGCATCGCGACGAGCTGGCCTTCTCCGCCCTCCTCGAGACCCTCCGCCATCCGGCGCCGCCGTTCGTCGTCGCCACCTACTACACCCGGAGCGGAGAGCTCGACGTGGAGCCGGTCAGCGAGGAGCTGCTCACGGCCGCCGCCCGGCGCACCGTCGCCGGGGTGCAGGCCATGCTCCACAACGGTCAGGCCGGGGGCCCTGCGGGTGATCCGGCGATCGGCGGTGGCGCCCGCCAGGGTGGCGCCTGCGCCGGGTGCACGGTGTGGGGCCCGGTCGGCGGATGAGCCTCTCCGGCGGGCCCACGGGCGCCTCTGCCCTCCGCGGGCCGGATCCCCACCGTGGAGGGCAGCTCACCGACGTGCTGCTGGCACCACCGACGTCCCTGGTCTCGGCGGCGGACCGCGATGCGGCCCGTGACCGGATCGTGACGGCCCTGGTCGGATCCGTCGGAGGACGCCCGGAAGGACCCGAGCGCACCGTGGGCCTGCCGGTGCTGATCCAGCGGGCGCGGGACCAGCCGGTGCCGACCGATCCCGAGGAGTCCTTCACGTGGAAGCCCGCCTTCGTTCGTCGGTCACTCGGGCTGGCCACGGTCGAGGCCTGCCTCGAACGTCGGTTCCGCTGGCCCGCCGAGGCCGTCGGACCCGTGGCTGACCGGGCGGTCGCCGAGTGGCAACGGACCGGATGGCGGACGTTCCACTGGGAGCCATGGTTCGCCGCCCTCTCTGCCGGTGCCAGGGCGGCGGTGCTCGCCGAGGCGAGCGCCTGGGCGACCACGCTGTGGTCGGCGCTCGCCTGGCGGCGCTTCCCGGTCCCTCCCCGGCTCGGCGGATCCGATGACCAGTGGGTCTGCCCCTCAGACCGCACGGTCCGCCTACGGGGTCGCTGCGAGGTCCGGATCCCCCTCGTCGGCCAGGCGGCCGCCGGACACGCTCCGCCGGTCGTCGGCACCGCGCTGGTGTCGTTGATGAGCGGTCACCCGCCGGCGGCGGGTGGGGAGCCGGAGCTGGCCTTCCTCGCCCTGGTCTCGGCCCTGGCCTCTCCGACGCGACCGGTGCCGAGCCGGGTGGCCGGTCTCTGGCTCCACGCGGGCGAGCACCGGGTGGTCGAGGTCACCGGCGAGCTCCTCGTCGAGGCAGCCTCGAGGGTCGTGGGTGCGGCGGCGTCCCTCGCCGACGAGGGTTCCGGTGATGCGGTCGGCCCGGCCTGAGCGCCGTCGACCCGTGGGCCGGGCGGTCAGAGCGCCAGGAAGAGCGCCTTGGCGGCCTTGGCGTCGGGCTTGCCCGCCGCGGTGAGCGGCACCTCCTCGATGAGGAGCAACTCACGGGGGATCTTGTAGCCGGCGATGAGCGTCCGGCAGTGGTCCTGAAGCTGCTCGAGCGTCAGCGGCGCCGCGTCGGCCTTGGGATGGAGCGCCACCGCCACCCGCTCACCGAACCGATCGTCCGGGACGCCCACCACGATGGCGTCGTAGACGTGGGGGTGGGACTTGACCGCCGCCTCCACCTCCTCGGGGAAGATCTTCTCGCCACCGGAGTTGATGGACGCCGAACCCCGTCCGTGGACGGTGATGGTGCCGTCCACCTCCACCGAGGCGAGGTCGCCGGGCACCGACCAGCGCACCCCGTCGGGATCGACGGGGAAGGTGGCTGCGGTCTTCGTCTCGTCCTTGTAGTAGCCGAGCGGGATCCTTCCGGTGCGGGCGAGACGCCCGATCCGGCCGTCCCCGGGGGAGAGCGGGCGCAGGTCCTCGTCCAGCACGCTGGTGTCCCCGCCCATCTCGAACCGGGGCCCCGTCGCCCCGGTCTCGACCACGCCCTGGGCCCCGCTCTCGCTGGACCCGAACCGATCCATGATCATGGCCCCCGGGAGCTGCTTCTGGAGCTCCTCCTTGACGGTGGCCGACAGCATCGCCCCACCCGAACCCACCACGAACAGGGTCGACGTGTCGTAGGTGCCGGGTTCCACGGCGGCCAGCGCCTGGGCCATCGGCCGGGCCATGGCGTCACCCACCAGTGCCACCGACACCGCCCCCTCGTCACTGACGATCCGCCACAGCTCGTGGGGATCGAAGCGGTGGTTGGTGTAGACGACCGCGGTGCCGGCCATCATGAAGGCGTTCCACAACGCCCACTGGGCATTGCCGTGCATCAGCGGTCCGACGATCAGCATCACCGCCCGGGCATCGTCGTCGATCTGCAGCCGGCCGGCCAGCTCGTCGGCGGCGGTGATCGGCTCTTGGCCCCAGCCGCCGCCCCCCATGGCGGCGAAGAAGATGTCCTCCTGACGCCACATCACGCCCTTGGGCATGCCGGTGGTGCCGCCGGTGTAGAGCAGGTACAGATCGTCGGCGGAACGGGGCCCGAAGTCGCGCTCGACCGACGCCGACGCCAGCGCCTCCTCGTAACCCACCACCGGGCGCCCGATGCCGACGGTGGGGTCGGTCCCGTCCTCGACCACCAGGAGGACCCGCGGTGCCCTCGCCTCCCCGTCGGTGGACCCACCGCCAGCCCCTCCGTCACCGCCGGCCGGTGACAGGGACGCCTCCACCAGCGGCGACAGGGCCCGTTCGAAGACCAGGGCGACCAGATCGGCGTTGTCGATCACGTACCGCAACTCGGGGGCGACGTACCGGAAGTTCAGGTTGACCGGAACGGTCCGGGCCTTGTAGCAGCCGATCATCGCCTCCACCCACTCGGCGCAGTTGTGGGCGAGGATCCCGACGTGGGACCCGGCGGGTATGCCGCGGTCCGCGAGGGCGTGGGCGAACCGGTTGGCACGCCGGTCGAGCTCCCGGTAGGTCCAGCGGGTCGTGCCGGCCACCAGGGCGGGTCGATCGGGCACGGTGTCGACGACCAGCTCGAACAGGTCGGCCAGATTCAGGGCTCTGGTGGTCATGGCGGTGCTCCCCCTGCCGGCCCCCGGGCGGTGTGATGGGCCGTGCGCTCGTTCCCGTATCATGCAGCCCTCGACCGACCGCCGTCCCCCGGGGGGCACGCGGGCCACCAAAGGAGATCGTCAGTGTCATCGGGAACCGAAGGTTCGCATGGTATCGCCGGGTTCTCGGCCCTCGTCACCGGCGGGGGCAGCGGCATCGGTCTCGGCACCGCCTCGCGCCTGGTCGCCGACGGCGCCCACGTCACCGTCTGCGGACGCACTGAGGACCGGCTGCGCCAGGCGGTCGCGACCCTGTCGGGCATCGGGTCGTCGGGTAGCCACCCGGTGGGCACCGCCCGGTACGTGGTGGCCGACGTCACCGTGGAGGACCAGCTCGCCGAGGCCGTCCGGGTGGCGGCCGAGGAGCGGGGTCGGCTCGAGATCCTCTTCGCCTGCGCCGGCGGGTCGCTCCACATGGGACCGATGGTCGATGCCGACGTCGAGCAGGTGCGGGCCACCGTCGACCTCAACCTGATCGGCACCTTCCTCTGCATCAAGCACGGTGCAGCCCTGATGGCCGCCGGCGTGGGCACCGGCGTCGACGGCGGCGAGGCGCCGGGCGGCTCGATCATCGGCATGTCCTCGGGGGCCGGGGCCTTCCCCCACCGCTACCTCTGGGCCTACGGGTCGGCCAAGGCCGGCATCGACATGCTCTGCCGGTACGCCGCCGAGGAGCTGGGTGCCACCGGGGTCCGGGTCAACACCGTCCAGCCGGGGATCGTGGACGACGAGCTCATGGCGTTCATCACCGCCGGAGGCCCGCTGCTGGACGAGTACCTGGCCGAGATGCCCATCAGCCGCGTCGGGACCGTGGAGGACGTCGCCGCCGCCGTCCGGTTCCTGGCCGGCCCCGAGTCGTCCTGGATCACCGGGGAGAACCTCTCTGTCGACGGGGGCCACCACCTCCGCAAGGGTGCCAACTATGGGCTTCTCTTCGGGGAGTAGCAGTACCGTCGGGTGAGCCCGGCCGGCTCACGGTGGGCCGGTCCGGCCTCGGCTTCCGGAGCGCGCCGGTGGACACCAGGGGGCTCATTCCCGCACGGGGTCGCCGCGATCGGGCGGGCAGATTCTCCGGATGACCGCCCCGTTCACGGATCTTGGTCCGACGGCCGGCCGTTTCCCGATCATCCGGTCCGGCGATGTCGCCCTGTCGGCGATGTCGCCCTGTCGGCGATGGCGGTATCGACGGGGTTGGCGGCGTCCCGTCATCACCCGACGGGGTCCCTGGGGTCGGGCGACCGGGTGCCGATCGCCGCCCCCGCGGTGCCCTACCGGACCCGGGAGCTCTGAAAGGCAACCACCGACCGGTCGGCGACCGTGCCCTCGTCCGCAGGGCCCTCAGCAAGGTCCCCGAGGTCACCGCCATCTTCTGGATCACCTGGGTGCTCACCACCGGCATGGGCGAGTCGACCTCCGAGTACCTGGTCAGGAACGGGGACCCCGTCCTGGCCGTGCTGGCCGGCGCCGTCGTGCTGGCCGCCGTCCTGGTGCTGCAGTTCGAGGTCCGGCGGTACCTGGCCTCCGTGTACTGGTCGGCAGTGGTGATGGTCAGCGTGTGCGGGACCATGGCGGCCGACGCCCTCCACATCCGGTTCGCCACTACGCGGTCTCGACCGTCTTCTTCGGCGTGGTGCCGGCCGTCGTCTTCCTCGTCTGGAAGGTCGCCGAGGGCACGCTCTCGATCCACAGCATCTTCACCGCCCGCCGTGAGGTCTTCTACTGGCTGACGGTGCTCACCACCTTCGCGCTGCTCGGACATCATGGGGGACCAGACGGGACCGGCGCCGGCCGTGGCCCCGGAATCCGGAGCTCGTCGAGCGAACTGATCCGGTCGGGTTCGTCCGTCGGCCCGAGTCCCCGACGGTCGAGGTGGACGGCCCGAAGTCCGGCAGCCCGGGCACCCGTCACGTCGAGGTCGTACCGGTCCCCCACGTGAAGCGCGGCCGCCGGGGCCACCCCGAGCCGCTCGCAGACCGCCAGGTAGGCGGCGGGATCCGGCTTGGCCACCCCGAGCTCCTCGGCGGTGACGACAGGGCGTACGACGTCCCCGATCCCCAGGGCCTCGACCTTGGCCCGCTGCTGGGCGTCGAGGCCGTTGGTCAGCACCGCCATCCGGAGGCCCGCGCCGTGCAGTCGGTCCACGGCGGCCCGGACATCGTCGAATCCCGTCCAACTCTCGCGGTAGTGGGCCAGGTAGTCGTCGAACAGGCGGTCCAGCTCGGCCTCGCCCCCGACGCCGAGCCCGACCGCCGGCAGCACGTCGCGCAGCCGGCGGCGGCGCTGCTCCGCCGACGTGATGTCGCCGGCACTCCAGCGGGGGAAGTGGCGTTCCTCGGCATCGAACCAGGCGGCGACCGCGCGGTCGTCGGCCACCGACCCCAGGGTCGGGAGCCAGCGCGACAGGGCGGCGGTGGACGAGCCGCGGTGGTCGAGGAGGGTGTCGTCGAGATCGAAGATGACCGCCTCGACCGCGTACCCGGTGGCGTCACCGGATGGCGGGGTCGGCGGGGTCGATGCCATTGCGGTGACGGGGTCGGCGGGGTCGGCGGGCACGGCGGGAACGGCTGCCGGGGACCGCCGGGTGTCGGCGGCACCGCCTGCGACGCCCGGCCTACAGGCCCTTCACCTGGCTGGGCGGCCAGGCCACCAGCACCGCCCGACCGACGATGAGGGAACGGGGAATGGGACCGAAGTAGCGGCTGTCCTCCGATTGGGTCCGATTGTCCCCCATCACGAAGTACTCGCCCGCCGGGATCTTGACCGGACCGGGCAGGTTGAACTGCGGGTGGGGGTCCGGCTCGTTGAGGGCACCGGTGTAGGCATTCGGGACGGCCGGGAGCCAGGGCTCGCGGAGGACCTTCCCGTCGATGAGGATGTGCCCGTCCTGGGAGGAGATCGTCTCGCCCGGGAGCCCGATCACCCGTTTGACCAGGTCGGCGTAGTCCTGGTGCTCGAGAGGTGGGCGCTTGAAGACCACGATGTCGCCGCGGTGGACGTGGAAGTCCAGCTTGTCGACCACCATCCGGTCGCCGATCTGGAGGGTGGGGAGCATCGAACCCGAGGGGATCGAGAAGGTCTGGATGACGTACGCCCGGAGCACGAAGGTGAAGGCCACCACCAGCACCAAGATGACCGCCCATTCGGCCAGCCACCGGCGGCCCGACCGGGCGGTCGGGGTGGCGGCTTCGGTGGCGGGTTCCGGAATCGTGGCCGTCGCATCGTGAATGTCGGGAGGTAGGGGGGACACTGGGCCAGGACGCTACCGCCCCCGACCGGTCGTCACCCGGTCACCCCGGGTTCGTCGAAGCCGTCCGATCCACCGGGGGACGATCTTCCGCCGTGATGCGGGGGTTCCCGGGGGTCGTGGGCGAGGTGCGACTGAGCCCGTCGGTACATCGACGGCTTCCGGCGGTGGAGTGCGCCCGTCGGCGCCCGAATTGTCAGTGGGCACGCGCCAGGGCCGGAAGCCCGTCCCGGAGTCCCGTTTGCGTCACCGTCCGCCAGGGGGCCGGCCGCCATGGTTCGAACGATCGACCGTGGCTCAGGAGCCACCGACGACCAGGCGGGACGCGGCGGCGAAGGCGCCGTCGGCGCTGGCGGTGTAGCCACGTCGGCAGGCCTCCACCAACTTCACCTGGTGGGGGTCGAGGCTGGCGGCCGCCGAGTCCGCCACGCCATCGTGCCACTCCCCGTCCGGACCGAATGGTCGGATCCGCTCCGCGGATCCGTAGAGGAGCGCGTGCTCGGATCGCAGGATTCCCAGTGCCGCCGCACCATCAGCCGGACGGAGGTGGTCGACCAGGAGATCGACGGCCATGGCACCCGTCACCCCGTGGAGGTTGAAGATCGACGGGTCGGCCAGATAGGCGCGGGCCCCGTCGGCGGCCGACGCCACCACCGCACCACGCAGGTCGTCGTCCCGGACCGGCCCGAGGTCATCGCTCCCCGGTCGCCACCACGATGCCCAGAGTCCCAGGCCACGGGCCAGCTCCGCCCGGCGGGTCGGCGTGTCGGCCACCCCGAGCGCCCGGACGGCGTGGGCGGTCCGGATCACCCCGTGGAAGAGGGCGGCGGACAGTCCGGGCACCAGGCGCGGGACCCAGACCGCCACCACCGGTTCCCATCCGTCGTCTTCGATGGCCCGCCCGAAGTGGCCGAGCAACCCGGGGAGCCGGCGGTGGTCGCCCAGGGCCGCCTCCCAGTCGAATCGCTCGCCTTCCTGCGGCTCGACCGGTACGGCGCCCGGGGTGAGCAAGGCACTGTAGTGGTCGGACCAGGTCGGGAGCGCCTCCGCCCGGCCGAGCGCCACGAGGACCTCACAGGCCATGGGTGCGTGGTTGACGAACGGGCTCGGGGGCGGGACATCCAGCCCGGAGACTCGGTCGAGCGCGGCATCGAGGGTCATGGTGTCCGACGGGTGCACTGCGCTCATGCCGCGTCGGGTCCGTCGATCGGGCCGACGTCCCGCCCCGAATGCCCGACACGTCCGGTGCGTCCGGAGCGCCCCGAGCGGTCAGTACCTTCGGAATCCGCTTCCGGGGCGGTCTTCAGCCGAAGTTGGAGGTGGATGCCGCCGCCGGTCGGGTGGGCATGCACACGGGCGGTGGGACGGGATTGGTACTCGCTCATGGAACCACCCTAAAACCTCAAGTATTATTGAGGTCAAGACCATGACCCGACTTCCTTCCACCGTCCACGAGCTCTCGATCGGCCAGCTGGCCGATCGCAGCGGCGTGGCGGTGTCCACCCTCCGCTTCTACGAGGCGGAGGGGCTGATCACCAGCCGCCGTACCGCCGGCAACCAGCGGCGCTTCTCCCGCAGCACCCTCCGGCGGGTGGCCTTCATCCGGGCCTCCCAGCGGGTGGGCATCCCCCTCCGGTCCATCCGCCAGGCGCTGGACCGGCTCGGGGACGGGCGGACACCGACGCGGGCCGACTGGGCGGCACTCTCCGCCGACTGGCGGGCCGACCTCGACCTCCGGATCCGCCGGCTGGAGCAGTTGCGGGACCGCCTGACCGGGTGCATCGGCTGCGGGTGCCTGTCCCTCGACCACTGCCGCCTGGCCAACCCCGACGACGCGCTCGGCGAGGCGGGCCCGGGGGCCCCGACCCTCGACTGAGGCCCCGTCCCGGGATGCGGGGTTCGACCCGGGATGCGGGGTTCGACCCGAGAGGCGGGGATGGACCCGGGAGCGGGTCAACTCGTCACCGGACCTCAATGGCCGGGCAGCCACACCGGTGAGCTGCACCTCCGGGTCCGCCTCCGGGTCCGCCGACAGGGCCGGGTGGGCGGCCGCGGTTCTGGGGCAGACTCTCCGGTGCCATGGCAGCCCGGGACAGCAGTCGAGGAGCAGCAGGCGGAGACCCCGTCGTCGATGGCTGAGCCCGCGCCCGGTGCGCCCCGCGTGCCGGACGCACCGGGGTCTCCGATTCCGGCATCCGGGCGGGCCGACAAGGTCTCACGGGCCGCGCTGAAGGGCCAGATGCCCGCCCTCGTCTGGCTGACAGGACTGCCGGGGGCCGGTAAGACCACCATCGCCGCCGCCCTTGACCGGAAGCTCGTCGAGCTCGGGCAACACACGTATGTACTCGACGGTGACGTGCTCCGTCAGGGACTCAACCGCGACCTCGGCTACACCGATGTCGACCGAGTCGAGAACATCCGCCGGGCCGGTGAGGTGGCGGCCATTTTGGTCGACGCCGGCCTCGTCGTCATCGCCTCGTTCATCTCGCCGTTCGAGCGGGAGCGGGCCGACGCCCGTCGGCGGGTAGGGGCAGACGAGTTCCTCGAGGTGTTCGTGGACACACCGCTGGCCGTAGCCGAGGCACGCGACCCCAAGGGCATGTACCGGCGGGCCAGGCGGGGGGAGCTGAGCAACTTCACGGGCGTGGACTCGCGCTACGAGGCCCCGACCGCCCCTGATGTCCGGATCGAGACGACCGTCACCAGTCCCGAGGAGGCCGCCGCCGCGGTGATCACTGCATTGAGGCGTTTGAAGCAGGGCACCGGCACCTGAGGCAGCACCGGCCGGCGGTGATCCCGAGAGGCCCATCCGAAGCGTCGGCGTCGGCCCCGAGGTCAACGCATCCGTCGATCAGCCCGCGTCGTGGTCGATCAGCGAGGCCTGCATCGAGTCGGTATCACCCGGCCCGGCGCAGCGACTGAGCCGCTCGGCGTTCGCCAAGTCCGATACCTCGGCCGATCTGCGGAAGACGCCGATGGCCGGGGGCGAGAGTGGCGGAGGGAGTGGGATTCGAACCCACGGAGACTTGCGTCTCACGGCTTTTCAAGAGCCGCGCATTCGTCCGCTCTGCCATCCCTCCGAGCGTTGGCCAGGGTAGCCGTCGCAGCCACGCCGGCCCGAGGAGTCGCCGATCCGTCGACCGGATCTCAGCCCGGCGCCGGCTTGGGGGGGCGTACCTGCGATCGGAGGCCGTCGATCCACGAGTCGGCCCGGGCCCACGCCTCGCCTGCCTCCCGTCGGAGTTGCGGGCCGGCGGCCCCCGACGCCGGGTACGACCCCAGGTACTTGAGCCCGGGCAGTCCGGCGTGGAGGTCGCGCAGGCAGTCGGCGATCAGCTCGTCGGCCACGTGACCCTCGAGGTCGATGATGAAGCAGTACTCCCCCAGGGCCTTTTTGGTCGGTCGGGACTCCAGCTTGGTGAGGTTGATGTTGCGGGCGGCGAACTGCGACAGGATGCCGAAGAGGCTCCCGGGATGGTCGGCCCGCTGGAAGCAGACGATGCTGGTCCGGTCGTGCCCGGTGGGGGCCGGGATGCCGGTCCGGGTGACCGACACGAACCGGGTCTTGTTGTCCGGGTGGTCCTCGACATCCTCCACCAGGATCTCGAGACCGTAGAGATCGGCCGGCAGCCGGGGGGCGATCGCCGCGGTGACCACCCCGGCCAGCGAGGAGTCGCCATCCCCCAACAGCCGTGCCGCCTCGGCGGTGGAGTTGGTGGCCACCGTCTCGGCCCAGGGCATCTGCTCGCTGAGGAACCGGCGGCACTGGGCGGTCGCCACCGGAATCGACGCCACCCGCTTGATGTCGGTCAGCACCGTCCCCGGCGCGGCCATCAGGTGGAGGTGGATGTCGAGCACCACTTCGCGCTGGATCAGCAGGTCGTAGTCGAAGACCAGGCTGTCGATGGTGTCACGGACCGTGCCCTCGATGGCGTTCTCGATCGGGAGGAAGCCCAGGTCGACGTCGTCTCGCTGGACGGCCTCCAGCACCTCCACCAGCGACGGGTACGCCACCAGCTCGGCGCGGGCGTAGTCGGGCTGCGTGAGGAGGGCCTCCTCGGTGAAGGTGCCCCGGGGCCCGAGGTACCCGATCCGCCGGATCCCGAGCGGGGAGGCGTCGTGGGATGCGTCCGGGGCCATACCCAGGCAGGATAGTGAACGATATGGACGAACCCGCACTCCAACAACTCCTCGAGGACGTCCGCTCGGGGGCCTGCACCCCCGACGACGCCGTCTACCGCCTGCGCCGGCTGCCCTTCGCCGACCTGGGCTTCGCCAAGGTCGACCATCACCGGTCGCTCCGGCAGGGCTTCCCCGAGGCGGTCTACGGGCAGGGGAAGACACCGGCCCAGTGCTCGGCCATCGTGGGCGAGCTGCTGCGCGGTATGGGCGTGGACGTCGAGGCCCCGGTGCACGAGCTGGTCCCGGCGGACGGCCCGGAGGCCGTGGCCGGCCCCGGCAGACCGGGCAACCCGGTCATCCTGACCCGGGCGGACCGTGCCCAGGTCGAGCGGGTGACGGCGGACCATCCGGGGGGCGGGATCACCATCACCGGCACGGCGACCGGTGCGGACCAGGTCCGCGGCGAGCTGGCCACCGTGGTGTGGCGACCGGCCGCCGCCCGATCCGCCCGGACCCTGGTCATCACCGCCGGCACCTCCGACCTCCCGGTGGCGGAGGAGTGCCGGGCCACGCTGGTGGCCCTCGGCCTCCGTCCCACCGTGCTGGCCGACTGCGGCGTGGCCGGGGTCCACCGCCTGCTGGCCTCCGCCGACGAGCTGGCCGACGCCGACGCCGTGGTGGTGGTGGCCGGCATGGAGGGTGCCCTCGCCTCGTTGGTCGGCGGCATCACCCCGGCGCCGGTGGTGGCCGTCCCGACCAGCACGGGCTACGGCTCCGCCCTCGAGGGCGTGACCGCCCTGCTGGCCATGCACGCCTCGTGTGCGGCGGGCATCACCGTGGTCGGGATCGACAACGGCTTCGGGGCGGCGAGCGCCGTCGCCCGGATCCTCCCGTGATCGATCCGCGCCGCGGCGAGGATAACGCCGGGGGCCCCGGCGGACCGGACCGGGCGGCACCGGCCGCCGGAAACCACCGGGGGGGTGCCGGCCGTGGACCGGGCGGACCCGGTGGGCCGAACGCCGGGGGCTCGGGCCGCACGGTGGCGTGGTTCCACTGCTTCGCAGGCATCGCCGGTGACATGGCCCTCGGGAGCCTCCTCGATGCCGGTGCCGACTTCGACGAGGTCCTGCGCCTCCTGGAGCGACTGCCGCTCGGGGGCTGGGCCCTGGAGCGGGAGCCGGTCCTGCGCGGGGGGATCGCCGGCACCCGGGCCATCGTGACGGTGTCCGACACGGTGGTCGTCCGCACCCACGCCCACATCGTCGGGCTGATCGAGGAGGCACGGCTCCCCGAGCGGGTGACCCGCCGGGCCCTGGCCACCTTCGCCGCCCTGGCGGCGGTCGAGGGTCGGCTCCACCAGCGCCCGGTGGAACAGGTGCACTTCCACGAGGTGGGAGGGCACGACGCAGTGGTGGACATCGTCGGGACCGTCGCCGCCCTGGAGGTGCTCGGAGTGGACGAGGTCGAGTCGAGTCCGGTGGCCACCGGCATGGGGATGGTCCGAGCCGCCCACGGCCTGCTGCCCAACCCGGCGCCGGCCGTGGTGGCACTGCTCGAGGGCGTTCCCACCTGGGGACGTGACCTGCCGCTGGAGCTCACCACGCCGACCGGTGCCGCCCTCCTCGCCGCCCTCTCCACCGGCTACGGCCCGCTGCCGGCCATGCGGGTGGTGACGAGCGGGTTCGGAGCCGGCACCCGCGACCTCGACGAGCTGCCCAATCTGACCCAGGTGGTCATCGGCACCCGGGCCGACCGCTCCACGGGCGTCGCCGTGACCCGACTCCCGGGCACCCCCGACGGCCGATTCGACGGCGGTGGCCGTGACGGCGGTGGCGGCAGCGGTGGCGGCAGCGGTGACGGCGGTCGAGCCGTCGTCACCCCGGGCCGAGCCGATGCCGGCGATGCCGGCGATGCCGTCCGATCGTTCCCGGTGGGTGCCGGCCACCCGGACGCCGACGCCGGCCAACCGGTGACGTTGCTCGAGGCCAACGTCGACGACGCCACCGGGGAGCAGCTCGCCCACGCCGTCGGTGCACTGCTCGATGCCGGCGCCCACGACGCCTGGCTCTCGCCGGTGGTGATGAAGAAGGGACGGCCGGGGACCGTGGTGCACGTCCTCTGCGACCCGTCGGCGGCCCGGGAGCTCCGGGGCGTGCTCCGGGCGGAGACCGGGACGCTCGGGGTGCGGGCCACCTCCGTCGAGCGGTGGGCGGCGGCGCGCTCGTTCGATGCGGTGGAGGTCGACGGCAACCTCATCCGGATCAAGGTCAGCCCGGGGCGGATCAAGGCCGAGCACGACGACGTGGCCCGGGCGGCGCGCCGGAACGGCCAGCCCTTGCGGGAGGTGGCCTTCCGGGCCGAGGCGGCCTGGCGAGCGCGGCCGGTCGGGACCGAACGCCGGGCCGACGCGGCCCCGGGGACCGGGGCCGACTAGCCCGAGGGCCAGGCCTCGGCGTCAGGATCGCGCGGCGGATCCGGCGGGGTCCACCTCCACCCGTCGTCCACGCGTTCGAGGCGGTAGCGCTGGTGGGTCTTGAGGTAGTGGTGCCAGTGGCACAGACGGGCCAGATTGTCGAGCGCGGTAGGCCCACCCCGGTGGAACTCCTGCACGTGATCGATCTCGAGGGCCTCGCCGACTTCGCAGCCGGGGACCACGCAGACCTGGTCCCGTTCGAGCAGTGCCCGGCGGAGCGCCGCCGGGATGGTGCGGTCCGCCCGTGACACCGCCGTCACGTCGATGCCGCCGGTGACCAGCACGCTCAGGATGGAGTCGACGGCCAGACGTCGGGCCACCTCGACGGGGATCGGGCCGATGCCGGGGATCTCGCAGACCTCGCCCGACTCGAGGTGACCACGCACCAGCGCTTCGTGATCGACCCGGACGTGGACCATGGCCGCGGGCCCCGGGGCGGCGCACCGGCAGGCACCCGCCCCACCGTCCGGTCCGGAGTCCGGATCGGGGACGCCCTGGCAGCCGGGTACGCCACGGTGGTCCGTCACGCCGGAGCCGCCGGAGTTCGGGGCGCCGCCGGTGCCGGATCGGCCGGATCGGCCGGAGCCGCAGGTGCCGGCGGTGTCAGGTGTGGCCCGGTGGCGGTCGCCGACACCACTGCCGCCGGGCCCGTGACCGGGGCAGCGGGCGCCGGCCAGGCGGACCAGGGCGTCGGCGGCCAGTGCCCGTGCAGGCTCCTCCTGGCCCGCCCGGCGGGCCTCGGCTGCCAACCGATCGGCTTCCCCCTTCACGGCGTTGACCAGGAGGGCACCCTGGTCCGGCGTCAGGCGGGCATCGAAGCGCACCGCCCCCTCGTTGTCGGTCCAGTGCCGCAGGTAGCGGCTGCGGTGGATCCGTCGGTACACCTCGTTCTGGTCGGTCCCCGTCGCCTTCACCCGTCGGCAGCGCAGCTTGAGCACGTTGAGCGGCTGCCGACCGGCGGCGTCGACCAGTTCCTGCTCGGCGCCGGGCTGGACGCTGGCGGCACCGGCGATCTCCTTCACCTGCGCCTCGGAGAGCTTCCCGTTCCGGAGGGCATCGTCGGTGGCCGGCAGCTCCCCGAGCTGGCGGGCCGTCTCGAGGGCGTTGAGCGCCGGGCCCATGCCGGTGCCGGTGACCTCGGCCACGTGGGCCGCCGCCGACCGGTGCCCCTTCCGCCGCCACACCTTCGACGACTCCACCCGGCGAGCGGAGAGCAGCTTGCCGGCCACGGCCAGCCGCTCGACCTCGGCGAAGGCCGAGAGCATCCGGTCGGCGTCGGCACCGGAGATGCGCTCGGGCTCGTACGACGCCAGAGCGGTCCGCAGCTCGCCGGCCACCCGCTCCAACAGCTTCAGGTTCATGTGATCAGTAGAGCAGGAGGGTGTATCAGAGGACAGGAGAACCCATGGAACGAGACTGATCCCCAACCCCAACCCCCCGCCGAGCGCTACTCGGCAGCCTCCGACAGGGCCTCGGAGAGCGTGGGGTGGACCGGCATCGACTCCACGATGTCAGCCACCCGGAGGCCGGCCGTCACGGCCACCCCCAGCACCGAGATGAGCTCCGAGGCGTTCTGCCCGACGATCGATCCCCCGAGCACCACGCCGGTGGCCGGGTCGGAGATGATCTTCACGAACCCCCGGGGGTCGTTGTCGATCAGGGCGCGTGAGCTGGCGGCGAAGGGGACCTTGGTCACCCGGATCTTCCGCCCCTCGGCGAAGGCGTCGGCCTCGGCCAGGCCGACATCGGCGATCTCGGGCTCGGTGAAGATGGCCGACGGGGCGTTATCATAGTTGAGGTGCCGGTGGGCCACCGAGTGGCCGCCGACCACGTGCTCGGCGATCTTCCGGCCCTGCATGGAGGCGACCGACGACAGCGGCAGCTTGCCCGACAGGTCGCCGGCGGCGTAGATGTGGGGCACGACGGTCTGGCAGTGGTGGTTGATGCCGACGTAGCCGCCGGGGTCGAGGTCGATACCGGCGGACTCCAGGGCCAGCCCTTCGGAATTGGGGATCGAACCGATGCACAGGAGGGTGTGGGACCCGCGGACCGAGCGGCCGTCGTCACACCGGACGGTCACCCCCTCCGGGGTGCGCTCGACGCCGACGGCGCGGGCCCCTTTGAGCAGGTGGACGCCCCGTCGGGCGAAGTCGGCCTCCAGCACCGCCGCCACCTCGGGGTCCTTCTGGGGCAGCACCTGCTGGCGACTGACGATCAGCGTCACCTCGCACCCCAGGGACGAGAACATGTGCACGAACTCCACCCCGGTCACACCGGAGCCGATCACCACCAGGTGGTCGGGGAGCTCGGCCGGCGGGTAGGCGTCCCGGGTGATCATGACCCGGTCGTCGTCGACCCGCGCCCACTCGGGGACCCGCGGCCGGCTCCCGGTGCTCAGCAGGATGGCGTCCGCCTCGAAGGTCCGCTCCCCCGCCGCGGTGTCGGCGACCACCGTGTTCGGACCGTCGAGGCGGGCGGTCCCGCGGACCACCTCCACCTCCTGACTGCGCAGGATCCGCTCGTTGGCCTGCTCCAGATCGGCGGTGATGGCGGTGATCCGGGTGCGGAGCAGTTCGAGATCCACGGTGCCACCGCCGGCGATGACCCCCATGCCGGCGATCCGCCGCAGGTAGGACATCGCCCCGCCCGTGGCGATCATGGCCTTGGAGGGGATGCAGTCCCAGAGGTTGGCGGCGCCGCCCACGATGTCGCGCTCGATCAGCGTCACCTCGACGCCGAGACGGGCGGCGTGGGTGGCCGCCTGGTTGCCGGCCGGGCCTCCCCCGATGATGACGAACCGCATCGACCCAGGTTAGGTGCCGGGTCGACTCCCGCCGGCGACCGCCGGCGAGTACCGTTCTAGCCGTCCTCGTCCGGTCCGCCGGCCGGGTGCCCCGACCGCCCCGAAAGGACCGTCCCGATGTCCCGCCTCCGATCCCTCGCCCTCCTGACCCTGGCCGTCGCCGCCGTCGGCCTGGCCGGCTGCAGCAGCTCGTCGGCCTCCACCGCCACCACCAACACCGCCGCCAGCGGCGCCGGGAACGCCACCGCCACCACGACCGCGCCGGCCACCACCCCGGGGTCGACGGTGCCCGTCACCCCGGTCCAGAGCCCGTCACCGGCCGGCACCTTCGGGACCAAGCCCACGGTGACCGTCCCCACCGGCGCACCCCCCAGCGGGCTCCAGAGCACCGACCTGATCACCGGCACCGGCCCGGCGGTCCCCGCCGGCGCCACCGTCACCGTCCAGTACGTCGGGGTGGCCTGGTCCACCGGAAAGCAGTTCGACGCCTCCTGGAACGACAACAGCGGCCAACCGGTCACCTTCCCGCTCAGCGGGGTGATCCCCGGTTGGACCCAGGGGCTGGTGGGCATGAAGGTCGGTGGCCGCCGCGAGCTGGTCATCCCGCCGTCTCTCGCCTACGGCGCCAGCGGCCAGGGGGCCATCGGGCCCAACGAGACCCTGATCTTCATCGTCGACCTCTACAAGATCGCCTGAGGCGGCCGGCACCGAGCAGCCGGCCCGAGGAGGCCCATGGAGCACGGACGGAGGACCTTCGCCAGCGACAACTACGCGGGCGTCCATCCCGACGTCCTGGCGGCGATCGCCGCCGCCAACGTGGGGCACGCCCCCTCCTACGGCGACGACCCCGTCACCGCGGAGGCCGATCGCCTGTTCCGCCGGCACTTCGGCGACGCGGCGCAGGCGTTCATCGCCTTCAACGGCACCGGCGCCAACGTGATCGGCCTCCAGTCCATGCTCCGGCCGTTCGAGTGCGTCCTCACCGCCGACAGCGCCCACATCAACGTCGACGAGTGCGGGGCCCCCGAGCGGTTCCTGGGGAGCAAGGTGGTCGGCATCCCCGTGCACGGGGGCAAGCTGACCCCCACGCTCCTGGAGGCGGCGGCCACCGGTGTCGGCGACCAGCACCGGGTGCAGCCCCGGGTGGTCTCCGTCTCCCAGGCCACCGAGCTCGGCACCTGCTACTCGCCGGACGAGCTGGCGGCCATCGGGGCGTGGGCCCACGGGCGGGGGATGCTGCTCCACCTCGACGGGGCCCGGCTGGCCAACGCCGCGGTGGCGCTCGGCTGCGGCCTGGGGGACCTCGGGGCGCCGGCCGGGGTGGACGTCCTCTCCTTCGGAGCCACGAAAAACGGCGCCATGGGCGCCGAGGCGGTGGTGGTCCTCCGTCCGGGTGGCGGCGTCGACCTGCCGTTCATCCGCAAGCAGGCCATGCAGCTCGCCTCCAAGATGCGGTTCGTGTCCGCCCAGTTCGTGGCGCTGCTGACCGACGACCTCTGGCACCGCAACGCCGCCCACGCCAACGCCATGGCCACCCGGCTGGCCGCCGGCGTTGCACCGCTCCCCGGTGTCGAGATCGTCCACCCGGTGGAGGCCAACGCGGTGTTCGCCACCCTGCCCGACGGGGTCACCGGGGCCCTGCAGGCCGACTACCCCTTCTACGTCTGGGACGAGGCCACCGGTGTGGTCCGATGGATGGCCTCGTTCGACCTCACCGAGGAGGACGTGGACGCCTTCGTCCGGCGCCTGGCCGAGCTCACCGTCGGCTGAACCGGGCGGCTGACCCCGGGCGGCTGAACCCGGACGACCGGCCCGACCGCCCGACCCGGGACGCCGACCGCCCGGTCAGGCCAGGGTGGCCAGGATCTCGTCGAGCACCGCCATGGTGGAGTCCGGGTGGAGGATGGCGAAGCGGGCGGCCGGATCCCCCTCCCACGACGTCATGGTCACGAAGGCCACCTGATCGGCCAGGAGCTCGACGGTCCAGCGGCCGTAGTCCTCGGCCGTCCACCCCACCCGCTTGAAGATGACCACCGACAGGTCGGGATGGCGGAGGAGCTCGAGGTGGGGGATGGCCTCGATGCGGGACGCGCACTCGGCGGCGGTGGCCACCGCCTGGTCGATCGCCTGGGCATAGGCGTCGGTGCCGTTGACCGCCAGCGAGAACCACATCGGCAGGCCCCGGGCGCGCCGGGTCAGGTGCACCGAGTAGTCGCTCGGGTTCCACTCCTCGCCCTGGATCACGTCGAGGTAGCCGGCGTGCTGGGCATGGACAGCCTTGGCCAGCGGCGGGTGCCGGTAGAGCAGGGCGCACGAGTCGAAGGGGGCGAAGAGCCACTTGTGGGGGTCGATGATCAGGGAGTCGGCCAGCCCAATCCCGTCGTACCGGGGCCGCAGCCCGTCCGAGAGGAGCCCGGCGCCGCCGTAGGCCCCGTCCACGTGGAACCAGAGCGAGCGGGCGGCCGCCACCTCGCCGATCCCGCGAAGGTCGTCGATGATGCCGGCGTTGGTGGTGCCGGCGGTCGCCACCACCGCCACCACGTCGTCGATGGTGTCCTCGGCGGCGAGGGCCGCCGCCAGTGCCGCTCCGGTCAGGCGGTGGTCGGCCACCGGCACCAGCAGTGGGTCGGCCCCGATGATGTTGAGGGCGCCGGCGATGGAGCTGTGGGCCTCCTCGCTCACCGCCACCCGGGGCCGGCCGGTCCCGGGGCGCCTGCCCCGCTCACCGGCGGTGTCCCGGGCCACCACCAGGGCGGAGAGGTTGCCGAGGCTTCCGCCGGAGACGAAGCAGCCCCCGGCGGTATCGGGCAGGCCGGCCCGGTCGGCGAGGTACCGGAGCACCTGGTTCTCGGCCGCCACTGCCCCGGCCGCCTCCAGCCAGGATGTGCCGTTGAGGGACGAGCACGACACCACCATGTCGAAGAGGAGCGACGCCTTGGTCGGGGCGGCGGGGATGAACGACAGGTACCGGGGGCTGTCGACCGAGATCACCGCCAGGGCCAAGGTGTCGGCGTAGAGGCGCATCACCGTCTCGGCGTCGTGGCCCGCCGGGCCGACCATGCCGTCGAGGCTGTCGACGAAGGAGACCGGAAACACGCCGCCGAAGTCGAGCTCCACCGGGTCGAGGGCCAGGCGCTCGCGGCAGTAGTCGAAGACGAGCTCGGTCATGGCCTCGTCGAACTCGAACATCGGGTTCCGCATCGGACGGCCTTTCGTCGGCGGGTCCCGGGCGCACCGGACCGGGTCCGCGGCCGGGGACGTCCCGCGTGGCGCCGTCGCCGGTCACCCCTACCGCTGGACACTAGCGAGAGGGCGGCCCCCCAGAGGCCCGGGACCGGGCACCCACCGCCGCCGGGGCGAGGAGCACCCCGTGCCCCGCACGGGGTTGACATGCAGCCAGATAGCTGCTTATTATTAGGCAACTACTTGGTTGCCTATAGCAGGTGACCGGGACACCAGCGAGAGGAGACGGACATGGAGGCGATCAGGCACCGGGTGGGCATCGCGGTCCCCCGCGAGACGGTCCACGAGACGCTGACGACCACCGGAGGGCTGGAGGGGTTCTGGACGCGCACGCTGGAGGGTGACCCCAAAGAGGGGGGCACCCTGCGGTTCTTCTTCGGCGGTCCCGACGCCAGCGCCGAGATGAAGGTGGTCGAGGACGGCCCCGGGCGCGTGGTCTGGGAGTGCACGGGGGGACCCGCGGAGTGGGTGGGGACCACCCTCACCTTCGACCTCCAGGAGGCCGACGGGGAGACGGTGGTGCTCTTCACCCACGGCGGCTGGCGCGAGCCGGTGCCCTTCCTGCACCACTGCACCACCAAGTGGGGGGTGTTCCTCCTGGGGATGCGCACCTGGCTCCAGGGCGGCGCCCCGGGTTCGTTCCCGGACGACCCGGCCATCAGCGGCTGGGGATGAGCGGCCGGGGATGAGCGGCCGGGGATGAGCGGCCGGGCGCCGCAACACGCCGACAGCACCGCGGCGGCCGGACCCGGCGAGCCCGGCGAGCCCGGCGGCGGCGGCGGCGGCGGCGGCGGCGGCGGCGATTGTAAGCTCGCCAACCGGTTGCCGACAGGGGAAGGCCGATGATGGACGAGGTGTTCCGAGCGCTGGCCGACCCGAGCCGGCGCCGGCTGCTCGACCGCCTGAACGACCGGAACGGCCAGACGCTCCGCGAGCTGTGCCAGGGGCTGGACATGACCCGGCAGTCGGTCAGCAAGCACCTGGCCGTCCTCGAGTCGGCCAACCTGGTCGCCACCGTCCGACGCGGACGGGAGAAGCTGCACTACCTCAACGCCGTCCCCATCAACGAGATCGCCGACCGCTGGATCGACCGCTACGACCGCGACCGGCTCGATGCCCTCGCCGACCTGAAGAGCGCCCTGGAGGAGAGCCCCGTGCCCACCGACGAGTACGTCTACCGGACCTACATCCGCACCACCCCCGAGCAACTCTGGCGGGCGCTCACCGAGCCGGCCTTCACCCGCCGCTACTGGCGGGGGATGACCTTCGAGTCCGACTGGACGGTCGGCGCCACCGTCACCTGGTCGACCCAGGGTGTCACGGTGGACGACCCCGAGCAGGTGGTCACCGAATCCGATCCCTACCGGCGCCTGGCGTACACGTGGCTCACCTACACCCCGGCCTTCGCCGAGGCGGTGGGCCTCCCGGACGGCTTCGTGGAGGCGGCGGCGGCCGAACCCCGATCGACGGTGACCTTCGACCTCGAGCCGCAGGGCGAGGTGGTGCGGCTGACGGTGACCCACCGCGGGTTCGCCCCGGGGAGCGTGGTGATCGACAGCATCCGCGGCGGCTGGCCGGTGGTGCTCTCCGATCTGAAGACGCTGCTCGAGACCGGGGACACCCTGAGCTTCGGGTGAGACCGGGTGCGCCCGGATGCGCCGGGATGACGCCACCCGCCGCCCGCCGCCCGCCAGGTCCGGGCGCTCAGCTCCCCGCCGCCACCGGGGCGCCGTGCCCCTCGAGCACCGAGGCGGCGACGGCGGTCACCTCCTCGACCCCGCCGCGGGCCAGCACGTACCGGTCGGGGCGGATGGCGCAGGCCTCCCGCCCCTCGAGGAGCGGGGCGAGCCCGGGGTGGGTGACGGCGTCGAGGGCCACGCCGTGTGCCGACCACCAGGTGGCGGCCGGGGACGTCGGGTCGAGCGGGCCGGCGGTGCAGAGGGCGGCGCGCGGCCCGACCAGGTCGTCGAGACGGACGCCGTCGATGGTCGGCTGACGACTCAGCGCTCCCCCACCGGTCCCGACCGCGGCGCCCCGGGCCAGCCCCGGGATGAGGTTCGGTGCCGCACCCGACCCCCCGGTCCCCGCACCGGTCCCCGTCCGGGCCGCCGTCAGCCCGGCGTCGCGCTCGGCGGCCGCCTGCGGGTCGGTGAGGCAGATGAGCCGGCCGAATTCCACCGCCGCGTCGATGACCGCCTGGGCGTGGGGCTGGCGCTCGGCCTGGTAGGTGTCGAGGAGGCAGTCGGGCGCCCCGCCGGTGGCCACCGCCGCCAGCTTCCACGCCAGGTTGGCGGCGTCGCGCATGCCGGCGCACATCCCCTGCCCCAGGAAGGGCGGGGTCTGATGGGCGGCGTCCCCGGCCAGGAACACCCGCCGGTCGCGCCAGGTGGAGGCCACCAGCCCGTGGAAGGTGTAGACGGCGGCCCGCTCCACGCGGGCCAGGGCCGGATCGATCCAGCCGGACACCAGATCGCGGATGGTCGCCGGGTCCAGCAGCTCGTCGGCCGACTCCCCGGCCAGCAGCATGAACTCGAACCGGAACCGCCCGCCGGGCATAGGTACCAGGGTGTGCGGCCGCGACGGATCGCAGACCTGGAGGCACCGGGAGGGGAGGCCCGGGACCGCCCCCTCCAGCTGCAGGTCCACCACCAGCCACTCCTCCTCGAACCCGGTGTCCCGGAGGGAGGTGCCGATCACCTGCCGGGTCGCCGAGCGGGCCCCGTCGCAGCCGACCACCCAGCGGGCCCGGAGGTGCCCGGCGCCGGAGACCGCCACGTCGACGCCGGCGTCGTGCTGCACCAGGCCGGAGACCGTCGCACCCAGGCGGACCTCGACACCGAGCGACACCACCGCCCGCCGGAGCGTCGCCTCGAAGGTCGGCTGGTGGAAGAAGACCGAGGTGGGCCAGCCGGTCGGGGCCAGGGTCGGCACACTGAACGAGAGCAGCACCCGGCGGTCGGCGGCGAGGAAGTCCAGCCCCTCGTTGACGACGCCGTCGGCCACCACCTCCTCGGCGCACCCCAGCTCCTGGATGATCCGCAGCACCTCGTGGTCGCACTGGACCGCCCGGGGGAGGGCGAAGAGCTCACGGTCCCGCTCGACCACCACCACCCGGAGCCCCCGGAGGGCGGCCAGCCCGGCGAGGGTCGCCCCGGTGGGACCGAACCCGACGACCACCAGGTCGGCGTCGATTGCCCCGGACGGCGCTGCACCGGTTCCGGTCACGGGAGTGCGGCCCACGCCCGCTGCAGCTCCCCGAGGTCGGACGGGACCACGAACTCCAGCGGGAGGTTGGGTCCCCAGGCGTTGGCGACGTGCTCGAGGGTGAACTCGGTCCGGCCGGTCGCCTCCCACGCCTCGTCGTCGAGGATTTGGTCGAGGTCGGCGTAGAGCTCGAGGAACGAGCCGGACGGGTCGCGGAGGTACCAGTAGAAGTTGGACCCGGCGAAGTGCCGGCCCATGCCCCAGGTGTGGCGGTCGGTGTCGGCCCGGTAGAGGGCGGTGGCCGTGTGGCCGACGTGGTCGACGTCGTCGCACTCCCACGAGTAGTGCTGCAGCAGCGGCACCGGCGAGTCCACCACCGCCACGTTGTGGTGGTCGGTCGAGCACCGCAGGAAGGCGATGATGCCGGGCACCGTGTCGCTCACCTTGAAGCCCAGGCCGCCGGTGAGGAGCGACACCGTGGCCGGCAGGTCGGGGCTGCCGATCACCAGGTGGCCGAGCCGGCGGGGTGGCCTCGGCTTCCCGAAGACGGCGGGGGCCCGCCGGTCGGCACGCACCACCGCGCCGGGGGCATTGGGGACGACCAGGTCCGGCGGCGGCTGCGGGCCGAAGGGCTCGGCGACCCGTACCTCGAACCGCACCCGGCTGGCCGGGTCGACCACCGACACCGCGCCGTCCCGGCGTTCCACCCCGGCGCCGCCGTCGGTCAGCCGCCCGGCGATGGCGTCGAGGTCCGCCCCGTCGGCACACCCGACGGTGACCGAGTCCAGCCGGCGGAAGCTGCCCTCGTCGAGAGTCACCGAGGCGCCGCCGTCGGTGCCGGTGAAGCCGCCGGCCGGGTCGCCGGCCAGCCCGAGCTCGCCGTAGAAGGCGGCGAGGGCCGTGGGGTCGGGCACCGCGGCGTGGAGACCGAGAAGCCGGTGGAGGCTCACAGCGACACCGGGCCGAGCCCGGCGACGCACCGGTTGGTGAGCCCGCCGATCCCCTCCGCCCCGGACTCGATGACGTCGCCCTCGGCGAGGAACCGTCCCCGGGCCATGCCGACCCCGTCGGGGGTGCCGGTGAAGATGAGGTCACCGGGCTCCAGCGTGCAGATGGAGGAGAGGTAGGCCACCAGGGTGGGGATGGAGAAGATCATCTGGCTCGAGCGGGCCGACTGCATGCGCTCCCCCGACACGTCGCACCAGAGGGCGAGGTCGTCGGGATCGTCGAAGGAGTCCACCGACACCAGCGCCGGCCCGATGGGGGCGTAGGCCGGAAAGCTCTTCCCGAGGGAGAACTGGGGCGGGGTGTTGGTGAACTGCACGGCGCGGTCCGACACGTCTTGGCCGAGGGTGAGCCCGGCGACCATGTCCCATGCCCGGCCGCGTTCGACCCGGGAGCAGCGGCTGCCGATGACCGCCACGATCTCCACCTCCCAGTCCACCACCTCGCCGGAGAGCGGCACGTCGGCGGTGGGGCCGGCGACGGCGCTGGGGAACTTGGTGAAGGTGAGGGGCGCCGGGGGGGCCTCCAGTCCGCTCTCGGCGGCGTGGTCGGCGTAGTTCACCCCGATGCCGAAGATCTGGCGGGGCCGGGGGGACGGCGGTCCGAGCGGGGCGGTGCCCACGTCGCCACCGGGTGCCGACCCGGTGCAGCGGTCCGCCAGGGCGTGGAGCTCGGCCGAGCGGGCGATCGCCACCATGGGGTCGGCGAGCGTCTCGTCGCCGGCCACCGTGGCCAGGTCGAACCACGTCCCGTCCACCTCGAGGGCGGACCGGCCGGACACGTTGAGCAGTCTGAACATCGGGCCTCCAGTTATCGGACGATAACCCTACTATTATCACTCGATATGGAACGCAGCAACGCGGTGACCGCCGGCCGCCGCCACCCCCGGCGCCGGTCCGAGCACCTGGTCGAGGACCTGCTGGATGCCGCGGCGATCGAGTTCGCCTCCCACGGGTACGACGGGGCCTCGACCCGCCGGATCGCCGACCGGGCCGGCGCCCACCAGCCCCAGATCAACTACCACTTCCACTCCAAGGAGCACCTGTGGCGCGCCACGGTGACCCGGCTGTTCGAGATGATGCAGCACCAGCTGCGGGTTCCGGTCGAGGCAACGGGTCCCGTCGGCACTTTCTCCGACGCCATCCGCCGGTTCCTGCGGTTCTCCTCGGCCCGCCCCGAGCTCAACCGGATCATCAACCTCGAGGCCACCTCGCCGTCGTCGCGCCTCGACTGGCTGGTCGCCACCCACCTGGATCCGCTCCACCAGGCGGTCGGATCGGCCTGGGCGGCGCTTCGGGCGTCGGGGGAGGGTGCGGACCTGACCGGCGACGAGGTGTGGGAGCTGGTCACCAGCTACGGGGCCCTCCACTTCGCCAACGCCCCGATGCTGTCGCGACTGCGGACCGGCGCCGGTGGCGACCCGCCCGCCGGCCCCCCGGAGCGAGGTCCGTCGGACCCGGCCATCGACCCGGCCATCGACCCGGCCATCGACCCGGCCATCGACCCGGCCATCGACCCGGCCATCGACCCGGCCACCGAGGCCCACGCCGACAGCGTGCTCCGAATGTTGTTCCCGGACCGGGTGCCGGGGCCGCGGTGACCACCCGGGTCACCCTCACCGGAACCGGCGTACCCCATCCGGCACCCGGGCGGGCCGGGGCCGGCACCCTGGTCCGGACCGGCGACGTCTCCCTCCAGTTCGACGCCGGGCGGGGGACGGTGCTCCGCCTGGTCGAGGCCGGTTCGTCACCCTCCGAGCTCGACACCCTCTTCGTCACCCACGTCCACAGCGACCACGTGGTCGGCATCCCCGACCTGGTCATGACCCGCTGGGTGCAACAGCAGCTGGCCGTGACCGGTCCGCTCCCGATGGTCGCCCCCGAAGGATCGACGGCGCGGTTCCTCCGCCGGATGCTCGAGCCGTTCGACGACGACATCGCCCTCCGGACGGCCCATGTCGGGGCGGCGGCACCGGAGCTCGTGCTCTCGACCTTCGCCCCCACCCCGACGCCCGCGGTGGTCTGGACCGGCGGTGACGGGTCGGTCGCCGTGCGGTCGGTCGCCGTCCACCACGAGCCGGTCGACGCCGTCGCCTACCGGATCGACACGCCCGACGGGGCGGTGGTGATCTCCGGCGACACCCGGGTCTGCGACGAGGTGGCGGATCTCTGCGCCGGAGCCGACGTGCTGGTGCACGAGGCCTGCCGGACCACGGCGCTCGCCGAGGTGGTCGCCGGCACGGTCTTCGAGACGATCTTCAGCTACCACGCCGACACCGTGGCGCTGGGGGCGATGGCGGAACGGGCCGGGGTGCCCCACCTGGTGCTGACCCACCTGATCCCCCAGCCGACCGGCGCCGCGGATGCCGAGGCGTTCGGGGAGGACGTGCGCCGGGGTGGCTTCACCGGGACGGTGACCGTCGGCGAGGACCTGACCACCGTGACGCTCCCCGGGGTCGGCGCCGCCCGCTGATCGGGCGATCGGCCCGCCGGACCGGACGCGGGAGCGCGGCCGGCGACTAATAACGTGGGCATGCCCGACACCACCCTGCTCCTGATGGACGTCCAGAACGGCATCGTCGCCCGCCTCGGCGACGGTGCGGGCCCCCTCCTCGACACGGTCGGCAGGGCGGCGGCGGCGGCCAGGGCCGCGGGGTTGCCGGTGATCTACGTGCGGGTGGCGTTCCGTCCCGGGGGGCACGAGATCAACCCGCGTAACCGGGTCTTCGCCGCCCTGGCCGGCAGCACGGCGATGGGGCTCGACGACCCGGCCACCCAGATCCACCCGGCGGTGGCCCCGGCCCCCGATGACGCCGTGGTGGTGAAGAAGCGGGTCAGCGCCTTCACGGGCAGCGATCTGGACGTCGTCCTGCGGTCGTGCGGCGCGGCCTCCCTGGTCCTCGCCGGCATCGCCACCAGCGGCGTGGTGCTGTCCACCCTGCGCCAGGCGGCCGACCTCGACTTCGACCTGACCGTCCTCCGCGACGCCTGCGCCGACCAGGATCCCGAGCTGCACACCGTCCTGATGGAGAAGGTCTTCCCCCGCCAGGCGACCGTCACGACCACCGACGAATGGACAGCCCGGCTCTAGGCACCACCGGGCGACCGCCCGGATACCGAGACATGATCGGGGCGTTGACCACTCCGCGTGTTGCCCTGGTCACCGAACCGGGCGGGTGAATAGAGTGTCGCCGTGAGCATCGTCTCGATGGGACCCGGCTGGTGGCAGGCATCGGACGGCAACTGGTACGCGCCCGAGCTGCACCCCGCCAATGCCACCCGGGCCACACCCGCTCTATCGGCTTCGGCGGTCCCCGAGCTGGATTCCGCCTGGGCGTTCAAGTCCCTGCGGTACGGAGGGGCGTGCCTCGCCTGTGGAATCCAGATTCCGAAGAACACCATGGGCTGGCACAGCCCGACGATCAAGAAGGTGCGCTGCCCGTGCTGTCCTCCTGTCGCGTCGTCCCCGGGGCCAGCAGTACCGGCGGTGGATCCGGTGGCCCGGAACCCCGTCGGAGGGAGTTCGGCATTACGGGTGGCGCAGCAGAGGAAGGACAGGCGCTGGCGGAAGGGTGCCGCCGGCGAGTACATCGTGGACCAGGTCCTCCACGAGGAGCTGAGAAGCGGAGAGGTCATCCTGAGTGACCGGAAGGTCCCCGGTTCGTCCGCCAACATCGACTTCGTCGTCGTCGCCTCATCGGGTATCTGGGTGATCGACGCCAAGAAGTGGCGGGGCAAGCTCGAGTACAAGGCGGCCAACCGGCTCGGCACCAAGATGGTGCTGCTGGTGGACGGGGTCGACCGCACGTCGACCTTCGACGAGATCTACAACCTCGTGATCCCGATCCGTCAGTGCATCCCGGACTGGTCGGTACCGATCGAGCCGGCGCTCACCTTCGTGCAGGCGGAATGGACCGGCCGGGCTGCCGTGAAGCTCTTCACCACCAAGCCCCACAAGAACGGTCTGGTGTGGTTCTCGGCTCCTCGGATCATCGCGGCGAAGATCAGGGAGCCCGGCCCCCTGAGCGCCGAAGCCGTGGCACACATCGCGCAGATCCTGGACGAACAGTTGCCACCCAGGTAGACACCGCCGGGCGCCCGGCCCCACCCTCACCGGGGCGGGACCCCGTACCCCAGTGCCGTCACCGCCCGGGCGTGGGCGGCGTCGACCCCCTCGACCATGGCCAGCCCCGCCCTCGCCTCGAAGAAGCTGTAGAGGAGGAGGGGGAGGAGGAGCACCAGCAGGGCTCGTGACTGGAAGGCCAGCACCAGCCCGATGACCCCGAAGAGAATGCTCCCCACGATGTGGAGCACCCACCAGATCCCAGCGTTCCGGCGGCTCGGATCTCCGGACGGCACGGTGCCGGCGATCACCTTGTACGGGAACCAGAAATTCACGACGGGGACCAGCCATCCGACCACCGCCCATACCGGGTCGAGCGTCATCGGCATGCCGAGGCGCTTCCCCATCAGGGCCGCCCGGTACATCCAGACCATGGTGGCGACCATGGCGCCGAGGGGGGCCAGCGAGGCGAGGTCGAGGACCCAGACGCCGGAGGGGAAGACGGGCGCCACCACCCGCTGGCCCTGTTGGAGTCGGGCCGTGTCGAAGGCGTTGGCGATGTCGTGCCAGAGCGATCGGAACGTCAGGGCATAGAGCAGGGCGATGCACGGCCCGAAGAAGGCGAGGGCGCAGACGCCCAGCTTCGCCCAGGGCCGGGCGGAGCGTTCGCCGGCCAGGTCGGCGAGCGGGGACGGCGCCGGCATCCCCGGGAGGAACGGCGCCGGGACGACGGGGCGGACCTCCGCAGTCCACGAGCGGCCGTCGAACCAGCGCACCCAGCCGGGCTGGTGCGCATCCGGATACCAGCCGGCCGGCGCCGCCCCGGTGGGGCCGTCGGGTTGCTGCCAGAGCGTGGGGTCCATGGTCCGGGAACCCTAGATGATCAATTCCAAGGGATCAGTGGTCGTAGGCGACGAGAGAGCGCAGGCGGGACTGTCCGCTGTGCTGGTTGTGCCAGATGGCTGCGGTGAGTGCGAGCAGTCGTTGCAGCACCCGGGTGAC